>Ga0316204_10003724_pt1 | contig 29550 bp, 27 predicted proteins | sample 6monrhotite_MG_2_FD_205661 | JGI IMG/M metagenome (GOLD analysis project Ga0316204, IMG submission 205661) | Microbial mat bacterial communities from mineral coupon in-situ incubated in ocean water Damariscotta River, Maine, United States -... | ecosystem: Environmental > Aquatic > Marine >...
CTGTGGCGCAAAGTGCCACATGCTGGGCCTCCCCGCCAAGTCAAAGATTACTACGGATTATTTCATTATGAATGAACAAAAATTGGGGGCCATCAGCGCCCTGATCTTCGACCTCGACGGGACCCTTATCGACAGCGCCCCAGATTTGCAAGCCGCAGGCAACCGCATGCTGGTGCCCTTGGGCCGGCGCGAGGTCAGTGTAGAAGAAGTCCAACTGATGATCGGCGACGGCGTGCCCAAGCTGGTTGAGCGTTGTTTCGAGGCCACCGGCGACATTCCGCCCGATGACGAGTTCCAAAAACACGTCGCCGCCTTCATCAAAGACTACGAGCCCCGCTCCGCCGAACTGACGGTGGCGTTCGACGGCGCATTCGACGTCTTGAAAAAGCTCAAAGCCCTCGGCATCAAGCTGTCGATTTGCACCAACAAGCCTTACGGCGCGACCATGCAAATCCTCTCCCAACTGGGATTGGCCGAATATTTCGACGTGGTTATCGGTGGCGACACCTTGCCCGGCATCAAAAAACCGGACCCACGCCACTTGCTGGCGGCCCTTGAGAAAATGGGTGTCGAGCCGTCCGCATCCGCGATGGTCGGCGACAACGGCAACGACGTTCAGGCGTCGCACGCGGCGGGCCTGCCGGTGGTTTTGCTCAGCCACGGCTACACCAAAATCCCCGTCACTGAGCTGGGCGCCGAAGCCGTGATCGATCATTTCTCGGACCTGGAAAGCGCGCTGGCGAAGCTCTCGTAAGCCAACGTTTCCCCCCGCCCCGGCCCCAAGCCCCCAAACCCGCCTTGACAGGCGAAACCCAGGGCCTTATACCGCCGGGACCGAAACAATCGGGCGCGTAGCTCAGCGGGAGAGCACTGCCTTCACACGGCAGGGGTCACAGGTTCAATCCCTGTCGCGCCCACCATCGAAAACCTCTGGGAAACCGGGGGTTTTCGTCGTTTTAGGGATAGCTTATCCAAGACCGGATTTCGCTTCACTGTGCCCAGATTGTGCCCCTTTGTTCTGTGAGCGTTCTCTGGGCAGTGTTCGGACTCTGTTTTCTCTTCCTTGCCATAGGCTTCCAGGGCCGCAATTGCGCGTTCCTGGAACTCCGGTGCCAGGTGCGCGTAACGTTGCACCATTTGGAAGCTCTTGTGGCCTGTTAGGTGCATGACTTCGTACAAGGACACCCCTTGCTGCACCAAACGGGACGCGAACGTGTGTCGCAAGTCGTGGAACCGAAAATCTTCCAAACCCGCCTCTTTCTTGGCGACGGAAAATGAAGTCTGCACAGACCGCATTTCCTTGCCGTGAAACGTGAACACGGGCCCGGATGGTTTTGACCCTTGTTCCTTTATCACACGCTGTGCACGTTCCGTCAGACGGATCGCGCGGTCTTCACCATTCTTAGTTTTGGTAAACGTAATGAAGCCCCGTTTGAGATCGACATTGCGCCAATCCAACCCGAGGATTTCGGAACGTCGCCCGCCCGTATCCAGTGCGAACTGAATGACGCTGTGCAGATGAGGACGGATTTTAGCGGCTTCGAGTAGCCTGCCCTCCTCTTCCAACGTCAACCAACGGGTCCGACCCTTAACGGGCTTTAGCTTAGGGAACGGTGGCACCTTCGCCAGATATCCTTCCCGACAAGCTTTGTTGAGGATTGCCTTCAACGTGGCGAGTTCTTTCTGAACCGTGCCGTTTTTGACTTTTTGAAACCGCATGTCGGTGAAGGCCTGAATGCGTTGGAAGTTAATCGCTCCCACATTCAGGTCATCAAAATGATCCAGCAGCAATTGCAGTCTAAAGCGCACGTTGTCCTCATATGTTGGCGGGTTCTCCCGCTGGCGTTCTTGCCCGTAACGGACAAGTGCATCACGAAACGGAACTTCGGGAATGGCTCCAAAGTGACGTGTCATGAAGTTGTCTTGCTCCCATTTGGCAGCAAGGGCCTGGGCTAGTTTCTTGTCTTTAGTCCCAGTGCTTTTACGGTGGCGGCCTCCACTTGAGTCACGCCAATCAACCCACCAGTTTGGTGAATTGGGGTGCTTGAAAAGTCGCATGTTTGCCTTCTCCTCTGCTGTGCAGAAGTTCGGGCGCTGTTGCCGGACTTATTCTGCTCTGCATAGTCTTCGATATCAACCACGTCCCACCGCTTGCAGCGCGGTCCTAAGCTTACGTAAGGGATGTCAAAACCCGAAAACGTATCCACGCACACGCCCAACCATCCCGCCGCTTCCTCACGTGTGAGGTAACGACGAGGCGGTAACGTATGAACAGTGGCCGTCTCCGTCTTCATCCCCTAAGGGCTTCCCTTCATTGCGAGCCATTTGCCTAAGGCGTTTCCTTTAGCTAAGGGGCTCGATAACCAGTCTTTCAGCTTCGCCCCAAAACATCTTTTCCCTTAGCTAAGGGAATGGGGTTTCGCTGCCTTAGCTAAGGCAAGCGAATTGCCTTAGGAAAAGCACGTCCGATTCGGAACGTGAGGAGAATGCTAATCAGAAGGATTGGCCCTGTCGCGTTCCCGTAACGGGTTATAAACCCGAGAAATTTTCCCGGGAAATAAGTCTGAAATGCACTGATTTCCCGTTACGGGTTTGGAACCCCGGGATTTCTGTTTTCCCGTACGGGTTTTTAGGCCGGGCACATTAATGAGCATTTGGGATAACTTATTGCCCAAATGGGGGCGACGCACGCTCCCGTAACGGATTTTAAAACACGGGCATTGAAACCTGGGAAATAGGTGCCGGATTGGGGGCAATTCCCGTTACGGGTTTTGAGCCCTTGGTTTTTGAAGTGCCAGCTGGAGAAGGCGACCACGTGCACCTAAGTCAATATCAGCGCAATATACGCTGAGGTGCCCCTAGATTTGTAGACACCTTGCTTGGTAATTTTGGAAGCAAGGAAGAGATACAATGTCAGGCATACGTTTCAGTGATGACTTCAAGAAAGATGCTGTTTCACAGGTAACTGATCGGGGCTATTCAGTCCGCGAAGTTGCTGAGCGATTGGGGATCAGTACGAAGTCACTCTACACATGGAAAGCGCAATTTTCGTAGCCAGGTAAGGTTATCGACAATGAGGCTGTCCTCGCATCGGAGCTACGGCGCGTAAAGCGAGAGTTGGCTCGAGTGACCGGAGGAGCGCGACATCCTAAAAAAGGCAACGGCGTACTTCGCGAGAGAAACGCGGTGAAGTACGCTTTTATCGACGAACATCGGGCTGAGTTTTCCGTTCGATCACAGTGCCGCATGTTGCAGTTCCATTTCAGCGGGTTCTATGCCTGACTGAAGGGTCCGTTGAGCAACCGGGCCAAAGAAGACGCGCGCCAGACCGCATTGATCAAACAGGCCTGGCAAGACAGCGGCAAGGTTTACGGCTATCGCAAGCTGCATCACGATCTGCGCGATCAGGGTGAGCCCTGTGGTCCGAACCGCGTTGCGCGGCTGGCTGGCCTTGCGGGGATCAAGGCCCAGATCGGATACAAGCGCCGCCCTGGGCGGTATGGGGGTATGCCCGCGATTGTCGCTGAGAACAAGATCGCGCGGAACTTTGATGTCGATACACCGGATCAAGTCTGGGTGACCGATATCACCTACATTCGCACCCATGAGGGTTGGACGTATTTGGCCGTGGTCATCGATTTGTTCTCACGCCGCGTCGTCGGCTGGTCGATGCAATCGCGGATGACGACCGACTTGGCCTTGCAGGCTTTACTGATGGCGGTGTGGCGACGAAAACCGAAGTCCACGGTGACGATCCATTCTGACCAGGGTAGCCAATTCACCAGTGGGGAGTGGCAATCGTTTCTTCGCCAGCACAATCTGGAAGCCAGCATGAGCCGCCGGGGGAACTGCCACGACAACGCCGTCGCCGAGAGCTTCTCCCAACTCTTAAAACGCGAGAGGATCAGGCGGAAAACGTATTCCACCCGCGATGCAGCAAGGTTGGATGTGTTCGAATATATCGAGATGTTCTACAATCCGCAGCGCAAGCACATCAACAACGGGATGCTGTCACCCGTTGAGTTCGAACGGCAGCAGAAATTGAAGTTGCAAGGTGTCTAGCAAACTAGGGGCATCTCACAATGGCCCGGCGTTTGGCGTCTAAGCCCCCTGCGAATGACGTCTACTTTCTTTTATGGGGGGGCACGTATATGGTTGCGTCAGATAGGGTCTTATCGTTGAACATGGACAAGTATAAATATGGCTGACCTTCCCCCTGGACAACAAACCCTGACCATTCAGCAAGCCATTGACCTTGGCCTGGAATATCACAATGCGGGTCACTTACCTGAAGCGGAAAGCATCTATCAACAGATATTACAATCAGACCCAAATCAACCCGTTGCTTTGCATCTTCTTGGGGTTATTGCCTATCAGGTGGGGAAGAATGACATCGCTATTGATTTGATTGGAAAAGCCCTCGTCATTTATCCCGATTTTGCTGAGGCGCACAGCAACCTTGGGAATGTACTTCAGGAACAGGGGAAGCTGGATGATGCCATTACCAGTTACCGTAAGGCCCTAGCCCTTAACCCTCATCACGCCGAGGCGCACTACAACCTTGGGAATGCTCTTAAGGAGCAGGAGAAGCTGGATGATGCCGCTGAAAGTTACCGCAATGCCCTAGCCGTTCATCCTGATTTTTCCGAGGCGCACAGCAATCTTGGGAATGTGCTTAAGGAACAGGGGAAGTTGGATGATGCCGTTACAAGTTACCACAAGGCCCTCGCCATTAATCCCGATTACGCCGAGGCGCACTACAATCTTGGGAATGCTCTTAAGGAGCAGGAGAAGCTGGATGATGCCGCTGCAAGTTACCGCAAGGCCCTAGCCATTAACCCTGATTTTTCCGAGGCGCACAGCAATCTTGGTATTGTACTTAAGGAACAGGGGAAATTGGATGATGCCGTTATAAGTTACCGCAACGCCCTCGCCATTAACCCCGATTACGCCGAGGCGCACTACAATCTTGGGAACGTTCTTAAGGAGCAGGGGAAGCTGGGTGATGCCCTTGCAAGTTACCGCCTTGCATCAAATTATAGCCCCCGATCATTTCAGTACGCTCTATCTGGCTCCCTTGTATTTCCGATCATTCCGCAGTCCTCTGATGACATTTACCAATGGCGAGAACACTATAAAGACTACGTAGAAAAGCTTCGAATCGGGGCGGATGAATATGACGAGTTGGACAAACCGATAAACGGTAACGTCTTTTATTTATCATATCACAATCTATGTAATCGCCGAATCAATGAACAACGATGTAACCTTATTAGATTAAAATTACAGAGTTTGAACACAGTTTCGCCAACGTTACAGTCTTGGAAGGGTCCGGCACCCAAAATACAAAAAATCAAGATCGGTGTTGTTTCCGAGTTTTTATACAATCACACAATTGGAAAACTTAATGTTGGCCTACTTCAACAACTAGACCACAACCGATTTGAAGTTGTGGTTTTCCATCTTCCCGAGGGTAAGGACGATCACGTCCGTTGTGAAATAGACACCTTGGCAACCCGGTCAGTTAGATTGCCTAGAAGCATCAAGAGGCAGCAAAAAGCGATCATCTCGGAGAGGGTCGATGTACTTTATTACCCGGAGATTGGGATGGGGCCTCATGCATACACGTTAGCGTTATCACGCCTTGCGCCAGTGCAGGTTGTAAGTTGGGGGCATCCCGATACGACAGGCATCGATACTATAGATTATTTTTTGTCTGCAATAAGTATTGAACCCGCAAATTCTGATGAGCATTACACAGAAACGTTAGTCCGACTAACAAGACTCCCTTGTTATTATGCAAAGCCAAACGTTCCAATTGATCTGCTTACGCGAGAAGAACTAGGGTTGCCTGAACAGGAGACCCTATATGGGTGCCCGCAGTCCTTATTTAAGTTTCACCCTGATTTTGATCAGGTCCTAGTTGCTATTGCTGAAGGCGACCCCAATGGACGAATTGTTTTGATAGAAGGCACAACAAAGGAGTGGGGCATCTCTCTTCGTAAACGATGGCAAAAAATTGCTCCAATCCTTTCCAACCGTGTGTTGTTTTTACCAAGGATGCCTACTGATGCATTCATGTCTTTTTTATCACACATTGATGTTTTGCTTGACCCAATTCACTTTGGCAGTGGCAACACAATGTATGAGGCGATGGCTATCGGCACACCTATCGTAACGTGGCCTGGGCAGTTCATGCGTAGCCGCGTTGTTGCGGGGGCATATCATCAGATGAAGATTAATGATGCACCAATTGCAAATCACCTTAAAGACTATGCCCCTTTGGCTTTAAAGTTAGGGCGCGACCCTGAACGACGAAAGAGATTACGCAAGACATTATCGGAAGCCTCAACCCGTGAGTTGTTCTCTGATAAAGTTTTTGTACGTGAGTTTGAAATTTTCGTTGAGTCAGCTTTAGCCTCTGCCATAGAGGGAAAGACCTTACCGATTGACTGGAATAAAAATGCATAACGTGGAAAAGTCATCGCCAAGAGAAGCCACCTGTCCTGCTTGTGGACATCATATAGCTGTTTCTTTTTTTGATGGTGGTGAGCAACCACTAGCAACATTAGCCTGGCCAGCTACAGGCGAACAGGCGCAATCACTCTCTAAGATGCCACTTGATTTCGTCCGATGCGTCAATTGTGGGCATATCTTCAACACAGCTTTCGATTACGATAATGTGCCCTATTCTGAAAAGCCTAACTTAATGTTTAATAATGGAAGTTCTTGGTCGGAATACCTTCAAGATCTCCGCAGAACGATCCTTTGCCATGTTTCCGAAAGTCCCGTAGTCGTTGAAATTGGTTATGGTAACGGAGACTTTCTTTCCGCCCTGTCAAAAGAACAACCAAATGGCCGATATATTGGGTTTGATCCACATGGAACGCTTTCAAGTAATTCTGCGATAGAACTCAGGGCTGAATTGTTCGAGCCAACGCAGCATTTAGCTGAGATAAAACCTGATTTGATCATCAGTCGCCACGTGCTGGAACATCTTGTAAACCCCTTGGGCTTTTTGCAGAAAATGTCATTTTGCTCATCAATGCTCAATATCACACCTCTTGTTTACTTAGAGGTGCCCTGCATAGATTCTGTTATCTCTAGTCAGCGTACAGTTGATTTCTACTATGAACACAGTTCACAATTTACAACGGAATCGTTCTCTCGCATGTTGTCGTTGGCAACAAATAAAACTCTAAAAATTGGACACGGTTATGAAGGGGAGGTTGTCTTCGGTTTTGTGGAGCTAGGGTCTCCTGCCTCGGCACTGGCCTTTGCGAGTGAGGCTGACGTCTATAGAGTTGCTTCTGAAAGAGGGCTCAGTTCAATTTGTGATGACTTGCACAAGCTGTACACCAGTAGAAAACGTGTTGCTATCTGGGGGGGCACAGGAAAGTCCGCAGCTTTTATGTGTCGCTATCACGTAGATTCAAAACGTTTCCCACAAGTCGTAGATTCAGACCCAGATAAAGTTGGAACTTTTGTTCCTGGCACAGGCCAGGAAATCCGGTTTCGAGACGATTTGCTGGAGAACAAAGCTGAAGTAGTTATTATTCCACCGCAATGGCGAGCCGCTGATATCATAACTGAAATGGAAACTGCTGGAATTTCAGTTGATACAGTATTAATCGAGCATTTGGGCCAACTGATTGATTTTCACTGTGACGACCACCCATATGGCTGATCCCCAATCGCTCGGCAATTTCGCGGACTGAATAGCCCCGCTCAACAACCCGCGAAGTTGATCCATTGAGACGCACTTATTCCATCTCAATGTTGTAGTAAGTGTCGTTATCGTATAGAAAAACCACTATGAAACTCTGCCGATCAATTCCCGGCATGTAATAATAAGAGCATTTAACTGTCGTCGATTTGCAATAGCCTTAGCTGTATAGCACCCATGCTTCAAAGCGTTCTGATTGCCAAGCGGTGCGCCTGTGGATTTTCCACCATGCATCCTGCACCTTAGTGCCATTTTTTTTTGGGGGGGGAGTAATGCTTGTGATCGGCTGATTGTGGAAGCGGATCAGCCCATCAGGCGGCCGATCTTTCGAAGAGACGTATTGGACTGATGCAGTCGGTAGATCTCGTAGCGCTCATCAAGGTTGAGCTGATCATAGTTTTTTCCCATCGCAACTCCGCAGCATAGCGGTGTTGCACTTGGAATGAGAATTTAGAGAGTCCACACCCTAGTCGGCATGAAACCTACCAAAATAAGTAGCATTACTTCGCGAATGCTAAAAACCTCTCTATGAAATTAGTGTTTCTGTAATAGAAAATTGGGTCAGTAGCTTCCCCGCTATTTCCATTCAAAAAAACTAACTCCTACACACAAACCAGATAACGCATTCAAATGCACCTATGCCCAAACCAAGCCTGGACACACCCCACCTAAACCCTGCTTAATCCCTGCTATTCGGAAAAGACACACAACAGCACCCGAACAACGCATTGATTTTATTGTATATTTAACTCAAAAAGCCCATTCACACGGCAGGGGTCACAGGTTCAATCCCTGTCGCGCCCACCATCGAAACCCCAAGGGAAACCTTGGGGTTTTGTGTTTTTAGGGTCAACATATCCTAGGCTGCGAGCGCACGCTTCTGAAGCTCCGGTGCGAGGAGCACGAAACGTTGCACCATTTACAAGCTCTTGTGCCCGTCAGGCGAGGTGACGTGAGGTTTATTTAGCGCACTTCGACTTGCCGGATCACTGAAAAATTTTCAGTTTTGCGGATCAGGGTAACCTTTCCCCGGTACGTTCCAGAACGCCATTTTAGAGCCTTTAAACGCAGCCCGCTGAAAGCGTAATAGCGGGCTTTTTTGGCTTTAATCTCGATGCGCTGTTTGTGGATATGGGCGCCTGCTGGATCCGTAATCTCAATGACAATCTCATCACCCGCGCGCACCCTGAAAAGCTCGGCCCACACGACCATCGCCACCGCAGTCGCATCGAACAGTCGGTCGTGATATTGCCCGTCACGAATAAGTTTCAGATCCGGCTTTTGCGGCGCAAAACCAGCGTTGTAAATCGCCGTGGGTTGGTAGGGGACTTGCGCCAGCGTTTGCGTATCCCACAAGGTTTTCTCACCAACCCCACATTGCTTTTTGCGGTCCAGACCGGCGAAGGGGTCGATGATGTCCTTGTCCCGCTCTACCTGAAAATGCAGGTGGGGGAAAGCCGTTTGCCCTGAAAGGCCGACCAACCCCAACTGTTGTCCGCGCTCGACCCGATCGCCTATTTTAGGCAGCACGCTGTCGCGGCGCATATGGCAGTACTGTGTGGTGAGGCCGTTGTCGTGGTCAATGCGCAGCCCGTTGCCACATTCCCAGTTGCTGACGGTGCCCCCGACATCCGCCATGCCGTCGCGCACACCGACAACCTTCCCGGCGGCCGCCGCAAACACAGGCACACCGTTGCGCACAGCCGCCATATCGCGCACCGCAAAATCCGTACCTTTGTGCTGATCGCCCGGCGGAGCGTCATACGTGGCGTCACCACAGGTATAATCCACGACACCCTTACCGGGTTTGAGATCGACGTAGTTGGGAATCCAGCACGTCACACCAAGCTCGCAGCCTATGGGAAGGCTCAACGTCAACCGACCTTCAGCCGCATGCGCCACCCACGGACTCACCATGACAAAGCAGATCATGACAAACAGCTTTGTCACAACACGTTGCATCCGGGTGTTAACCTTTCGCGGCCTCGATAAAGGCGTCTATATCACCGTAGAACGGTTGCTCCATCGCCCGGATTTTATCATCCGGCCAATCCCACCAGCATATGCTTTCAAGGGCGGCGATTTGCTCATCGGAAAAGCGCGTTTTGACCACCTTGGCCGGATTGCCGACAACGATGGCATAGGCGGGCACGTCTTTGGCGACCACCGCGCCCGCGCCGATCACCGCACCGTTGCCGATACTCACGCCGCTCAAAATCATCGCCCGTGCGCCGACCCACACATCATGACCGATGGTGACGCCGCCTTTGCTGACCGCGTCTTGATCACCTTGTTCGGGGTGTAACAGCATCGTGCGTAATGGGTAAGTGGATGCTAGATCAAGCGGATGATCAGTCTTGGAAAAAATCACCACGCCAAAACCGAACGAGCAAAAGTTGCCGATGGAGATCGGCGCGTCCGGCGACAACCCTTGAAAGGCGTTACGGTCCAAGCCATAGGTGCCGCGCCCGATGTGCACGTAAGCGGGCAAGATATCGCGGCTGCGTTTGCCGCCCAGCAGTCTTTTCAGTTTGCGGATCAGCTTGCTCATCCATCCGTTCCTTGTCGGATTTGATCATAAGCTTGTTTAAGGGCGTCGCGAAAGCTCAATGCCGGGGCAAAGCCGACTTCCGTTCGCAAACGCGTTGCATCGGCCACCAGCACCGGCGGGTCGTCGGAGCGATCGGGGAGCGCGCTAAGATGCACCAATTCGGGATGGTCGGAAAATTCACCCAACGTGGTGGCGACCTCGGCGATGGTGTGCGGTTCACCGGTGGCGACGTTGACCGCGCCCTCGACGTCACTCATCAACAAGGCGCTAAAGCCCCAACCGACGTCGCGCGCCGCCATGAAATCGCGCACCTGAACACCGGACGAACATTTGGCTTCGCGCCCCGCGTTCAATGCCAAAACAATCGATGGCACCAGACGGTTTTCGTTTTCGCCGACACCGTAAAGCAAAAATACCCGCCCCCAGGCTTGGCTCAGCCCTCTCTCGGCCGCAAAGGTCGCAAGCCACTGCGAAAACGCAAACTTGCACTGGCCGTACAGGGTATGTGGTTTGAGCGGTGTTTCATTTTCCCGGCACACCCCGTCACCCAACTGGGCCCAATCGTATTCGGCGCACGAACCAGCCATGACCACGCGCTTGCCTCCATTTTTTTTAAACGCTTCGACCAAGCGCTGAGAAGCCGCCTGCCAATCATAATTCTGTTCCGCCGTCCAGAACTGGCCGTGCTCCGTCACCCACGCCAAATGCAACAAGTGCGTGGCCTGGACCTTCGCGGCGAGCGTCTGCGCTGCATCCTCCGTCAACAAATCACAGCTGTGCCAGATCACCCCCGGCGGCGACGTTGCGGGCGGCGTGCGCGCAACGCCGTGAACGTCATGCCCATGGGCCACCAGCGCGGCCACCGCATGCTTGCCGATCAAGCCGCTCGCCCCGGTGACCAGCACGCGTGTCATGCGTCACCTTTGAAGTCTGGACCCATAAAGTCGGGATAAGTCGCGTCGCGTTCCGATATCACGACCGGGGCCATCGGCCATTCAACGCCAAAGGCCGGATCGTTCCAGCGCACGCCGCGCGCCAAGTCGGGAACGAACGTCTCACCCATTTGGTAGTTCACCAAGGCGTCATCGGTGAGCGTGATGAAACCGTGCGCGCAACCGGACGGCACGTACAAGGCTTTGTGATTGTCTGCCGTCAGCTCGACGCCGGACCACTGACAAAAGGTGGGCGAGCCTTCGCGCACGTCCACGATCACATCAAAAATCACGCCCTTGATGCAACTCACCAGTTTGGGATCGGGCTTGGGCTGGGCTTGGTAATGCAGACCGCGCAACGTACCCTTTTTGATGTTTTGCGACAGATTGCTCTGCACCACACTCAACACCAACCCTGCGTCGGCAAACTCTTGTTCGCAAAAGCTGCGTGCGAAAAAGCCCCGCTCATCGCCCAAGGGCTCAATCTCAATGAGCGCCGCACCTTGGATTTTCAGCGGGGTAATCTTCATCACCAGACCTCAATTTCCGGTACGGCGACGACGAATTTGCCGTTCCAATCGCGGATATGTTTGAGCTGTTCGGAGATTTCACTGCGCAAGTTCCACGGCAAAATCAGCACGTAGTCGGGTTTGGCGCTGTCGATGTGATCGGGCGACAAAACGGGAATGCGACTGCCGGGCAGGTATTTGCCTTGCTTGGCGGGGTTGCCGTCGCACACGAAATCGATTTGATCCACGCCCATATCGGCGTAGTTCAACAGCGTGTTACCCTTGGCCGCCGCACCGTATGCCGCGACGGTCTTGCCGTCCAGCGCCGCCGCGTCCAAAAATGCCAACAGGCCTTCGCGCACGCTTTGGCACTTGGTCTCGAAGCCTTCGTAAGGCGCGCGGCTGTGCAGCCCGGCGGCGGTTTCTTTGGCGCGCATCGCCGCCAGCCCCGGCATCTCGCCGTGCTGGGCGCAACCCGCCTTGCACGCGAACACCCGCAAAGACCCGCCGTGAGTGGAAAGCTCTTCGACGTCGAACACCTTCAAGCCACATTCACCGAAGATCCGTTCGACCGCCAACAGCGACAGATACGAATAGTGTTCGTGATAGATGGTGTCGAACTGCACCAGATTAAGCAGATTCAAAAGGTGCGGAAATTCTACCGTCATCACGCCGTCGTCGTTCAGCAAAATGGCGAAACCTTCGACGAAACTGCGGATGTCGGGCACGTGGGCGAGCACATTGTTCGCCGCCATCAAGTCCGCGCCGTGGCCGGCATTTTTTAAGCGTTTGGCCGTCTCGGCGTTGAAGAACGCAACCTCTGTCGGCACACCTATTTCTCGTGCGGCCTCGGCGCAACCCGCCGCCGGATCAACGCCCAACACCTGCACGCCCGCATTCACAAAGTGCTGCAACAGATAGCCGTCGTTGCTGGCGATTTCCACCACCTTGCTGTCAGGGCCAAGGCCGAAACGCAGCATCATAGCGTCGGCATAAGCTTTGGCATGCGCCACCCAACTCGCAGAATAAGACGAAAAGTACGCATAGTCGGCGGTGAAAATATCGTCCGCCGGAACGTCGTCGGCCAACTGCGCCAAATAACAGTCCTCGCACACCACGGCGTGCAGCGGGAATGTTTTTTCGTCCGCTTCTGCGCTCAACAAATAGCTGTTGGATGGCGGCTGCGCGCCCAGATCGACCAAGCTCAAAGTGATGTCGGAACCGCAAAAGCGGCACCTGCATAGGGCGGCGGTCATATCTCGGCTCCGTACTCTTTCAGTTGTCGGGCGGTCAGTTCACGGGCGTCCGCGCCGTTCAAAAACGCCCCGTACCAATCGGCGGTGATGCGCACCGCGTCGTCCACATCCAGGCGCGCGCTCCAGCCCAAAACCTCGCGCGCCAAGGTGGCATCCACTGACAGCAAGGTCTTTTCTTTCAGTTTCGACGGCTCGACATCGGGGTCCATATCATGACCCAACGCCGCCATCATTTTATCTGTGATCGCGCCGACCGTCGAGCTCGGCCCCGGCGGTGGGCCGAAGTTCAATGCGCACGGCGTCGCGTCCGGCTGAGCCATCAGGCGTTCGATGTACATCAAATAGCCGGCGTTCAAATCCAGCACGTGCTGCCACGGCCGGGTTGCGTCGGGGCTGCGCAGGGTGAGCTTTTCGCCACCCGCCAAGGCGCGGTAGATGTCGGGGATCAAGCGGTCTTCCGAAAAATCGCCGCCGCCGATGACGTTGCCCGCGCGCGCCGTGGCGATCATCGCGTCGCGATCAGCGAAATAGCTTTTCGCCCACGATTTGGTGACGATTTCCTGGCACGCTTTCGATGCCGAATAGGGATCGTCGCCGCCCAGCGGCGCGTCTTCGCCAAACGCTTCGCCGTCGTCGGTGTTTTGATAGACCTTGTCGCTGGTCACGATCAGCGCGACGGCCAAGTTGTTCGCACCCCGCAACGCTTCCATCACATTCGCCGTGCCCATGATGTTGGACGACAGCGTGTCCAGCGGTTCTCGGTACGAGCGGCGCACCAGAGCTTGCGCCGCCATGTGAATGACGATTTCCGGGTCACAATCAGCCACTGCGCGCTTCACCGCAGCGCCATCGCGCACATCGCCGATGGTCGAACGCAACCCCGGCCACGGCGACAGCAGCTCGAACAGGCTCGGATCGCTGTCCGGCGTCAGCCCAAAGCCAAAAACCTCGGCGCCTAAGTGCTCCAGCCACAACGCCATCCAGGTGCCCTTAAACCCCGTGTGACCGGTCAGCAATACACGCTTGCCGGACCAAAATGACGGGGTGATGTGGATGCTCATCAAACGGTTCCTTCGGGGCGCGCGCGGGTGGTGGTTTTCGATGCCGGTTTGCCGCGCATGTAGGCCAGCGCGCCGCAAAAGCGCGCCGCGTCACGGTGCGCCTTTTTGGGGCGAAACACCAACAACGCCTTGGGCCCGAAGCGCAACATCTGACGCCAGCTCAACGCCTTTGCTGCGCCAAGGCTGTGGTGCTTGGCTTCAAAATACAGTCGCGACCAAGACATATTGTAGAACTTTTCCCAATGGCGGTCCCAACCGCTGCCGATGGAACCGCCGCCGATGTGGCGCGACACGGCTTGGGGAACGACCAAGACTTTAAAGCCTGCGTCCATCAAACGTAAACAAATGTCATCGTCTTCATGATAGAGAAAGATGGCGTCGTCGAAAAAACCCACCTTATTCAAGGCCGACATGCGCACCAAATTCACCGCGCCCGACACCACCCAGGTGCAAAAGCTGCCTTCAGGTTTGGGCTCATCTTCGCGGTTGCTGGGCATCAGCTCGCGCTGAAACAACGGCCCGTTCCACGCCCGGTCGAAATCGCCGTCGTCACCGACCAAAAGCGGCGACAGCAATCCTGAATCGGGGGTGGCGTCAGCCTCAGCCACCAAAACGGCGAGCGCATCGCCGACAAATTCGGCGTCTGGGTTCATCAACAACGCGTATTCGGTTTGCACCAGCGCCAGCCCCTGACTGGCGGCATTGCCGTAGCCGACGCCGACGGCGTTTTGAATGATTTCGGCACCCGGCGCACGTTCGCGCACAATGTCCAACGTATTATCGGTGCTTTCGTTATCGATCACGATGATCCGCGCTGAACGCGCCACGCTATCCAGGCACGGCCCGATGACCGCGCTGGAATGGTGTGTCACGACGATGGTTGTGGTTCGATCCCAGGCGTCTTGCTCGCGGGCGTCATACGCAGGCGACATAACTTAGCCCCAAGTCTTCCACGGCGCAGAACCGCTATCCCATAGATCTTCAAGCATGCGTTTTTCGCGCAGGGTGTCCATCGGTTGCCAGAACCCTTCGTGATGAAAAGCGCTCAGCTGACCGTCGCGCGCCAAGCCTTCCAGCGGCGCACGTTCCCACACCGTATCGTCTCCTTCGATGCGATCCAACACGGCGGGCTCCAACACAAAAAATCCACCGTTGATGAAATCGCCCTCGCCAGCAGGTTTTTCGATGAAGGCGCTGACGCTATCGCCGTCCAACTGAGTGGCACCGAAACGTCCCGACGGACGCACCACCGTGACGGTGGCGTCGCGGCCTTGGGCTTTGTGAAAAGCCAAAAGCTTGGTGATGTCCACATCCGACAGGCCGTCGCCGTAGGTCATGCAGAACGGTTGATCTTTATCCAGATACGGCGCAACCCGTTTGACCCGCCCACCGGTCATGCTGCCCTGGCCGGTATCGACCAACGTGACGCGCCAGTCTTCAGCCTCAGACGAATGATAGGTGATTTCGTTCTTCGCCAGATCCACCGTCACGTCGGAACGGTGCAAGACGTAGTTGGCGAAGTATTCCTTAATCACGTAGCCCTTGTAGCCCAGACAGACGACGAAATCCGTCAAGCCGTGAGATGCGTACGTTTTCATGATGTGCCACAAAATCGGCATGCCGCCGATTTCAACCATCGGCTTGGGGCGCAGATCGGATTCTTCGGCAATGCGGGTTCCGAACCCACCGGCGAGAAGTACGACTTTCATGAACGGTCCCCAAATCGGAAAAGATAATGCTGACCGCAAAGCCCCTGAATCTAACGAGAGCCTTACAAGCCTTGGACTTTCTTTTAACGAACTCCGCCCCCGCCGACAAGCGCAGGATCAGCGTTCAGCTTGGCTTTTGTGCCAATTCCAGGCCGTCTTGACGATGGTGTCGAGATCGCTGTGGTTCAAAGACCAGTCCAGCACTGTACCGGCTTTGCTGACATCGGCCACCAACATCGGCGCATCGCCGGGACGGCGCGCTTGCAATTGCACCGAAAAATCGACGCCGGACACCTGTTTGACCGTGTCCAGTACCTGTCGCACGCTTGAGCCCACGCCGCCGCCGAGACAAAAGGCCTCAACACCAGATTGCCCAGCCAGCAATCGATCCAAGGCCTTGACGTGGGCGTTGGCCAGATCGGACACATGAATATAATCGCGCACACAAGTACCGTCCGGGGTGGCGTAGTCATCGCCATAGATGGACATGCCCGCGCGTTGACCCAATGCGGCTTGGCAGGCGATCGGGATCAAATGACTTTCCGGGTCGTGGGCCTCACCAAGTTCGCCGTCCGGGTCCGCGCCGGATGCGTTGAAATAGCGCAACGCCGCCGCGTTCAGCCCGTGGGCTGCGGAAAAGTCCGCTAACATACCTTCCACCACGGCCTTGGTTTTGGCGTATGGGCTGATCGGCGCGATTGGCGAGGTTTCCGTGATCAACGCATCACCGACGTCGCCGTGCACCGCGCAGGTGCTGGAAAAAACCATATCGCGCACGCCGGCGCGCTCCATCGCCTGCAACACGTTTAAAGTGCCGGTGACGTTGGTGCGATAAAAATCACCGGGGCGTTTGACGGACTCGCCCACCTCGATTAATGCGGCAAAGTGCATCACGGCGTCAGGTTTATGAGCCTCAAACGCGGCGTCGAGATCAACCGGGTTGAGCACATCGCCCACAACCAGCGGGCCCCACTTGACCGCCCAATCGTGACCGTTGCTGAGATTGTCGAAGCTGACCGGCGCATAGCCCACCGCCGCCAATGCCTTGCACGCGTGACTGCCGACATATCCGGCACCGCCGGTGACGAGGACGGTTTTACTCATCAGGTACGGCTCCTGTGCGATGGTAAGTGATGTGTTGAAGGGAAATCTTGCGGTGGGGAATTTGTACAGGCTCTGGCCGCGCTGAGCAACGTTCCTGTGGGGTGCCAGTGGCAAAAATGCACTGAACCGTTTGACCGCGGAGTGGTTTTTGCGTTAACTTGGCGACTGCGTTCAAGCAATGAACGCTGTGTATCGCACTCTCAATCGGGATGTTACAAGCATCATGACCAATGCACATCGCTCGGCCTCTGGCTCTGCAACCACCGGCTCGTCGGACTTTCTGCCCTATGGCCGTCACAGCATCGACGCCGAAGACCTTGCGGCGGTCGCACGTGTGCTGCAAAGCGACTGGCTGACCAGCGGCCCTGAGGTCGATGCGTTCGAGCAGGCCTTTGCCCGCAAAGTCGGGGCCAAATTCGCCGTGGCCTGCTCAAGCGGCACGGCGGGACTGCACTTGGCCGCACTGGCTTTGGGTATGGGTGCCGGAGATAAAGCAATTGTCCCTACCTTGACCTTTCTCGCCACCGCCAATGCCGCGCGCTATGTCAATGCGGACGTGGTGTTTTGCGATGTCGATGCCGACACCGGACTGATGAGCCTTGAGGCTCTGGAAAAAGCCTATGGTGCCGCCAGCGACATCAAAGCCATTTTACCGGTTCACCTCAACGGCCAATGCGCCGACATGGCGGCGCTGTCCTCATTTGCCCGCAAGCACGGCTTGGTCATCGTCGAAGATGCCTGTCACGCCATCGGCGGAACCTTGGATACGGCGGACGGCGGATCGACGCCGGTGGGTTCGTGCGCGTTCAGCGACATGACCGTGTTTTCCCTGCATCCGGTGAAAACCGTAACCATGGGTGAAGGCGGCGTGGTCACCACCAACGACGAAGCGCTCTATCAAAAAATGACGAGCTTGCGCAGCCACGGCATGATCCGCGATCCAAACGCGATGCAAAACCATGCCCAGGCCACCAGCCCCAGCGGAGCGGCCAATCCTTGGTACTACGAGATGCAGGAACTGGGCTTCAATTTCCGCGCCAGCGCCTTGCAGTGCGCCTTGGGGACTAGTCAGTTGAACAAACTGGACAGTTTTGTCGCCAAGCGCCAACAACTGGCGGATAAATACGACGCTCAGTTGGCCCCGTTGGCCCCGGTGATCCGACCCATCCGCCGCGTTGATTATGGGCAAGCGGGCTGGCACTTGTATGTGGTGTTGATCGACTTCGACGCCGCAGGCATGGACCGCGCGCAGCTTATGAACGCACTGCACGCGGACGGCATCGGAACCCAGGTTCATTATCTGCCGGTGCATCTGCAGCCTTATTATCAGAGTTTGTATGGCGCGAACGAACTGAGCGGCGCAAATGCTTACTATGCGCGCTGCTTATCGCTCCCGCTGTTTCCCGAAATGAACGGCGCCGATGTCGAGCGCGTGATCGCGTCTTTGCGCAATGCGCTTTCGTTGCATCAAGGGGTTTCGTGATGTCAGACAAATCCATGAACAACGAAGACGAAATCACTTTGGGCGTATTATCATCGGTTCAGGAAAACCATGAAGTCACCCAGCGCGGGCTATCCAAGGATCTGGGCATCGCGCTGGGCCTGACCAATGCGTATCTGAAACGCTGTATGCGCAAGGGCCTGATCAAGGTTCAGCAAATCCCGCGTAACCGCTATGCCTATTATCTTACGCCGGAAGGGTTCTCGGAAAAAAGCCGCCTGACAACCCAGTTTTTGAGTACCTCGTTTAATTTCTATCGCCGCGCCCGTTCGCAGTGTGAAGACCTGTTCCAGCAGTGCGAGAACAAAGGTTGGCAACGAGTGTCTTTGTATGCGGTCAGCGATCTGGCCGAAATCGCCTTGCTGTGCGCCAGCCGCTTCGATGTCGAGCTGCTCAGCATTGTCGACCCCAAACATGACGGCGAACTTTACCATGACGTACGCGTCGCCCGTTCTTTGAAAGACGCAGGCCCTTTCGACGCGATCATCTTGACCGACCTCAACGACGCTCAAGGTTCTTACACCTACCTTCACAGCCAATTGAGCGGCGGCAATATCCTTGCGCCAGATTTCATGCGCGTCACCGACACCAAGGGGCCGTGACATGACAAACTGGTACGTGGCCCACACTCACGCGCGGGGCGAAGCCAAAGCGCAAATAAATCTCGAACATCAGGGCTTTCACACCTATTTGCCGCGCTTTTTGAAAGAACGCCGCCATGCCCGGCGCGTCGACACCGTCGCGATGCCTTTGTTTCAGCGCTACATCTTCATCCAAATGGACATCGCCAAAGCCCGGTGGCGCGCCATTCAATCAACGTTCGGCATTCAGAACTTGGTGTGCAACGGCAACGTACCCGCATCCATCGACGAAGAGATCATCTTGGAAATCCGCAAAAGGGAAAACGACGCGGGCTTTGTTCAGGTCGAATCGCGCCCAGGCCTCAAAAAAGGCGACGAAATCCGCGTCAGCGCGGGACCGTTTGCAAACCTTGAGGGGCTGTTCGACGCCTACAGCGATGCCCTGCGTGTGACGGTTTTACTCAATATGCTGGGCGGCAGCGTCCCGGTGAAGCTGCCCAAAAACCAAGTCCACCCGACAAGTTGAGCCCGCTTTTCAATACGTTACCATGTTATGCGTGATAGCCGACAAGACACCGCTTCGCTCCGGCTCGACTAAAGCCCGCGTACAAACCCGCAAGGGCTTTGAATCGAACGATAAAAAGGCCTTGACCTTAGTGTTCGCGTAATGAACATTAGGCTAAATTATTGACTGGGATGACTGTATTTATCGTGCAGTCCATTCACCCGGTCTGCGGTAGCGTGCCTAAATTCTCGCAAAACGCACAGTCAATTGGACGCAAATCATCATGACAAATTCATCTTCCGACACACCATCCTCGCTGATCCATCGCACCTTCAAAGATCCCAAACCGGATTTGGATGGGCGGGTTATTTTGGTCACGGGCGGCACTGGCTCATTTGGCAAGGCGTTCATCCGCCACGTTCTGAAAAACTATGCCCCCTTAAAGGTGATTGTTTTTTCGCGTGATGAGCTCAAGCAGTTTGAAATGCAGAACGATCCTTTACTTAGCCAATACGAAGCCAAACTGCGTTACTTCATCGGCGATGTGCGCGACTGCGACCGCCTTGAAATGGCGATGCGCAACGTCGATTACGTCATTCACGCCGCCGCGCTCAAACATGTGCCCGCTGCGGAATACAATCCGTTCGAATGCATCCGCACCAACGTTCACGGCGCGGAAAACGTCGTCACCGCCGCCATCCGCGCCAACGTCAAAAAGGTCGTCGCCCTGTCCACGGACAAGGCCGCGAACCCCGCCAATCTATATGGCGCCAGCAAGTTGGCATCCGACAAAATCTTTGTCGCCGCCAACAACTTGAGCGCGGGTCGGCCTTCGTTCTCGGTCGTGCGCTATGGCAATGTGCTGGGCTCTCGCGGCAGCGTCGTTCCGTTCTTTCAAAGGCTGCGCGACGAAGGCAGCACATTCCTTCCCATTACAGACCCGCGCATGACGCGTTTCTGGGTCACCATTGAGCAGGGCGTGAACTTCGTGCTGTCGTCCATGGCGATGATGCATGGCGGTGAAATTTTCGTGCCAAAAATTCCCAGCTCGACCATCACCGACATCGCCACCGCAATCGCCCCGGAATTGCCAACCAAAGTGATCGGCATCCGTCCCGGTGAAAAGCTGCACGAGGTGATGATCACATCAGATGACGCACGCAACACCTTGGCCCTTGAAGACCGCTATGTGATCGTCCCGGCGATGGCGTTTTGGGATTCTGAAAGACACGTCTTTGAAGGCATGAGCCCGGTCGCTGAAGATTTCCATTATTCCAGCGACAAGGCCGAGATCATGAATGTCGAGCAAATCAAAGCCATGATGGCTGAAGCCGAGCTGTGAGGCTGAGTGGATCGATACCGAAGCTTTTCGTGATCAAGTTTGTTAACAGACACGCCCTTATTTTTCCGGAAATCACACCATGACGAGCACGCTGCATTCCCAAACCAATCCATACGAGGGCGTTGAATCACCCGAGAATTTTCCGAACCAAGAAGCGGAAGATACGTATCGAAAGGCCGTGCTTGATAAAAGCCTTCAGCAACTGGCGTTTATACGCGAACATTTTTCACAAGCTCAGAACCTCATAGAAGCTTGCTGCGGCAATGGCCGACTTCTTATGGCGCTGGCTCAACATGTGCGCGTCGCCAAAGGGTTCGATCTTTCTAACAGCCGCATCAACTTCGCTAATAAATGGATTTCTGATTGGGGTATCGACAACATCACCATTTGGCAGGACGATATCTTGATGCCGTCCGACAATGCTAAGGTCGATGCCGATCTTGCGCTGTGCATCACGGGTTCATTCGGCTATTTCGACGCGATTACAGCGAATGGCGGCGAGCTCGCGGCCTTAAACTTGGCGCGCATGCTGCGCCCCGGTGGCAGTCTTGTCATGGAACTGTATCAGCACCCGAACGAAATCCAAGCCTGCAAGGCCAACGCAGATGGCCACTTGCGGACTTGGTCTCGGCTCTCCGAATCAGACCCTTTTGCTTTATACTTGTCCGACTATCACTTTGTAGAAGCCACCGATATCCTTGAGCACAAAAAGATCTTTATCGCCAAAAGAGGCGACATCGATGACACCCGCCAAGAAATGCTCCGGATCTATTCGAAACAAGAACTGATGAATCTTCTTTCTGTGCATTTTGAGAAGTTATGTTTTTACAAAAACTGGCAAAGCGAGCCCTATGCTGAGGGCGACGAGTATATGATACTCACAGCAACTCGAAAATCATAACCTCCTCAACTGTATATTTTATTCCATTCATGTCTCTCACATCTCACCGCCAACAAGGAAAACACATGCCCTTGCGTGCCGCCGTTCTCGGATTAGGATCCATCGGCATGCGGCATGCGCTCAACTTGTTGTCGATGGGCGTTGATGTTGTTGGCTACGACCCACAACAAGAGCGCATCGCACTGCTTCACGCCAACGGCGGAGCGTCGGCCGACACGCCAGAGGCAGCTTTCGAAATGGCCGATTGCGTCATAATCGCCACGCCAAGCGGCCTGCACGACGCCGATTTGCGCGCCGCCATCTCTGCACGTAAAGATGTTTTCATCGAAAAGCCGCTTGCACACACCACGAACGGTGTGGCCGACCTGATTGGCGAGGCAGAGAAAAATGGCCTTATTCTTTTTGCCGGATTTAACCTGCGTTTTCATCCCGCCGTCATTGCCGCACGTGAGGCATTGGGCAAAAACAGGCTGGGTCGTATTTTATGGGCGCGATTGATCGCATCCGATTACCTGCCCAATTGGCGACCCCATCAAGATCACACCAAGGGATACGCGGCGGACCCTCTTTCGGGCGGGGTTATATTTGATCTCATTCATGAATTTGATTTAGCCCGCCATCTTCTCGGGCCCATGCAATGCGAGGCGGCGACGGCGCACAAAAGCGGATCAATCGGCATCCCCTCGGAAGACGTCGCGGATGTCTTGTTGCGCCATAAGAATGGTTTTATCTCTTCACTGCACCTTGATTACGTCACGCGTCCGCCCATACGCCTTACCGAAATCGTCGGTACCCGTGGGCAAATGCGGATTGATCTTCGAAACAGACACATGAGCATCATCGGAATCGACGGAACAATCGAAGATGAAATTCGTTTCGAATCTGTCATCGCAGAAGATTACGTTTCTGAGATGAAGTCATTTATGGATTGCGTTGAAAATCGCACGACGCCGCCTTGCTCCGGACTTGAAGCCTTTGACGTTCTGCAACAGGTTTGCCGGGCGCGTGAGATAGCGGGGCTCCCAACATTATGAACACCGTTGCTATCATTCAAGCCCGCATGGGCTCAACGCGCTTGCCTGGAAAAGTGTTGTCCGATCTAGCGGGCCGCCCCGTACTCGAGTGGGTGGTCAGAGCAGCGCGCTGCATTCCCGGCGTTGACAAAGTTGTCGTCGCCACAACGGATTTGGCGGACGACGATAAGATTGCACAGTGGTGTGAGAAAAACCTCACCCCCTGCCACAGGGGGGCGGCAGACGATGTGCTGTCCAGATATCATCTGGCCGCGTCCAACGAAAATGCAGATCTTGTGATGCGCCTTACGGGCGATTGCCCTCTGCTCGACCCACACATCTGCGGGCAGGTGCTCACACTTCTTAAACGTTCGAAGACGGATTACTGCAGCAACATTGATCCCACAACTTGGCCCGACGGCCTCGATTGCGAAGCCTTTACGATGGCCTCCTTGTCCATTGCACATGCCGAGGCGACCCGACTGTCCGATCGCGAGCATGTCACTCCTTTCCTCCGCAACAATCGGCATCGTTTTTCAGTTGAGTCCCTGACCAGTTCCATTGACGATCTCACCGAGGAACGCTGGACGCTGGACACGGATAAGGATTTTCAATTCCTCACGGCTGTGGCACAACACCTTCCCGCCGATAGGGCTCCTGCGTTTACCGAGGTCCTTGCCGTCCTCGATGTGCATCCGAACCTACGTGAAATCAACAATTCTCAAAAACGAAATGAAGGATTCGCCAAGTCGATCCTCGAGGAAGCCTCGCCAACCATTTCGACGTTTTCTCGAAGCAACGCTCTTCTTGAGCGGGCACTGAAAAGCATTCCTTTAGGTTCCCAGACTTTCAGTAAAAGTCACATTCAATACCCCCAGGGACAAGCGCCGATGTTTTTGACCCACGGCCAAGGTGGCCGCGTGTGGGATGTCGATGGCAACGAATATGTCGATCTTGTGGGCGGTTTGCTACCGATCGTGCTGGGCTACAGAGACTCCGATGTCGATACCGCTATCCGCAAGCAACTTTGCCGTGGCATTAGCTTTAGCCTCGCAACGGAACTGGAAGCCGATCTCGCCGAGCGGCTAATCGATATCATCCCATGTGCCGAGGCTGTGCGTTTTGGTAAAAATGGCTCCGATGCCACGTCGGCGGCTATCCGCCTCGCCCGTGCATTTACGAAACGTGACCGGGTCGCCGTTTGCGGTTATCACGGCTGGCAAGATTGGTACATCGGCACCACCACTCGTCACCTCGGCGTGCCCGATGCGGTTCGTTCGTTGTCGCATAGCGTCAGCTTCAACGATCTAGATGCGGTTGAGCGTCTTCTGAACCAACACAAAAATGAGTTTGCCGCATTCATACTTGAACCGATGAACTTAACGGAGCCGAAGGAAAACTTTCTAAAAGACCTGAAGGCTCTACTTCATGACCACAACACATTGTTGATTTTCGACGAAGTTATCACGGGTTTTCGTTATGCGCTGGGTGGTGCACAAAGCCTTTTCGGCGTCACCCCCGACCTTGCTGCTTTCGGAAAAGCGATGGGCAACGGCATGCCAATATCCGCAATCGTTGGCAATGCCGAAATCATGAACGTCATGAATGACATCTTCTTTTCCGGGACATTTGGCGGTGAAGCACTGTCACTTTCGGCATCCATCGCTGTCATCGACAAGATGCAGCGCGAACCCGTTATCCAACATCTGTGGGACATGGGTCAAACGCTTGCCGAAGAGGTTACGTGCCTAACTGAAAAACATGGCCTGAGTGAAGTAATTAACTACCAAGGCAAGTCTCCTTGGAAGATCGCCAGCATCAGCCCCGCTGGCGGCGCCAGAAGCGAAGCAATCAAAACCTTGCTTCAATCCGAAATGCTCAAGCGCGGCGTGCTGTTTTTGGGTACGCACAATATTTGTTACGCCCATAACAACCAGGACATGCAGCAGATCCTCCAGGCCTATAACGGTGCATTCAGCGTGCTTACGCAAGAACTGGCAACCGGCGAACTAGAAGCACGTTTACCCTTTCCCGTCGTTGAATCTGTTTTTAAGGTCAGATAGTGCCGACAGCTGTTTTTCGAGCGGATGCATCGCCTGAAATTGGCGGTGGACATATAATGCGCTGCTTGACGCTCGCGAACGTCTTGCGCGATATGGGCGCAGACACATGGTTTGCGTGTAACGCGCAAACTTTCGAAACGCTGCCCCTGTTGAAAAACGCTGGTCATAATCTTCTCGAACTCCCCGCACATGGCGACGGATATCGCGACCTTAGAGCCAACCTGCCGGGAGCCGAATGGCTGGTCGTCGATCATTACGGATTGGACGCTGAATGGATCACCCCACTGCGCGGATGGGCCCAACGTGTTATGGTCATAGATGACCTTGCCGACCGCCCCTTGGACTGCGACCTACTTTTAGACCAGACCTTGGGTCGAGAGGACGGGGACTATCGCCCCCTCACCCCTGAAACATGCACATATCTTTTGGGACCCAATTTTGCACTTTTACGTCCCGAATTCGCCGCCCTAAGATCGGAAAGTTTGATTCGGCGGCGCGACAACGATCAGGAGTCGACAAAGGTGCTGGTCGCCCTCGGCGCTACAGATCCTAAAAACGTTACAAAGACTGTTTTGGAAACACTGAACTCAATCTCGGCGAACATCGAAATCATGGTTGTTTTGGGGTCTGGCGCACCGCATCTCAGCGCCATCCGTGACACATCCAGAACCTATAGCCACCCGACGTCTATGTTGGTTGATGTTTCAGATGTGGCGACACTGATGGCGCACGCGGACATTGCCATCGGTGCCAGTGGCACAAGCTCTTGGGAACGCTGCTGCCTAGGTTTACCGACTATTGCGATTGAGCTGGCGAACAATCAGCACAAAATCAGCACCGCCTTGAGCAAGGCTGGTGCCATCATGTTCCTGGGCCGTTGTGAAGACCTCAGCCAAGACCTGCTCACACAAGCCTTTATACAGTTGTTGTCCACCCCTAGACAATTGCAACACATGTCGATGATGGCCGCGCAAGTTTGCGATGGCCGCGGTGCATCACGAGTTGCAGAGCATATTTTCTCATGAGCGCAGCAGAAAACTGGTGGTCCCTCCCTCGACGTGTCACTGTGGTTGTGGACAATGACAGCTGGATACTGCCGTTTGCTAAACAACTTGTTGAAGATGTAATGGCAAACGGTGACGTCGCAGTGTTGGCGCGGTCCCATGATGACATCCCCGCCGGTGAAATTGCGTTCTATTTGGGGTGCGTTAAAATCACCCCGCCCGGGGTGCTCGCCCGCAACAAAAGAAACCTTGTCGTGCATGCGAGTGACCTACCGAAAGGCCGGGGATTCTCACCACTGACATGGCAAATTATTGAGGGCCTCAACGCATTTCCTATCTGTCTAATCTTGGCCAATGAACGTGTTGATGAAGGCCCCGTCGTCTACCGGCAGCTCATCGAGCTTAACGGTGACGAGGTTCTCAAAGAACTTCACGATGTGGTGGGCGATTTGCACGTTTCCATGGCGATGCGCTACTTGATGGACTCTCAAGAACCGGAAAACCACGAACAAACGGGCGAGCCAACATACCATAGACGTCGCCGCCCCAAAGACAGCCGCCTTGATCCACACAAAACCATCGCCGAGCAGTTCAACCTGCTACGCACCGTGGACAATGACAAATACCCTGCATTTTTTGATTATTTAGGTTGTCGCTACGTCCTCAAAATCGAAAAAATAGACCTTAAAAGCACATCATGAGCACGAACATCATCATCGCGGGTCGCCAAATCGGCCCAGGACAGCCCCCGTACATCATTGCCGAAATGTCCGGCAATCATAATGGCGACATCAACCGAGCCTTTGCGTTGATAGAGGCCGCCAAGAATGCCGGTGCCGATGCCGTCAAATTGCAAACCTATACAGCCGACACCCTGACCATCGACCATGACAGTCCTGATTTCCAAATCACTGGCGGGTTATGGGATGGAAAAAGCCTCTACGAACTTTATGAACAAGCCCACACACCCTGGGATTGGCATGGGCGATTGTTTGCCAAAGGTGCCGAATTGGGCATCACCGTTTTCAGCAGCCCATTCGATCATACATCTGTCGATTTTCTTGAAACGCTGAATACGCCCGCCTACAAAATCGCTTCATTTGAAGCCATTGACCTCGATCTGGTTAAAAAGGTCGCGGCCACCGGCAAGCCGCTGATCATTTCCACCGGCATGAGCAACGAAAGCGAAATTTCCGAAACGGTTCATACAGCCCGCAATGCCGGGGGTCAGAACCTCATTCTTCTGCATTGTATCAGCAGCTATCCGGCTCAACCTGCTGACATGAACTTGCAGACCGTCCCCGATATGGCTGCACGTTTTGATGTCCCGACGGGTCTGTCCGATCACACCCTCGGCACCAGCGTATCTGTTGCCGGTGTGGCTCTGGGGGCGTGCGTCATCGAAAAGCACTTCACCCTAGCGCGCGCCGATGGCGGTCCCGACGCGGCGTTTTCCTTAGAGCCTGATGAACTAAGAGAATTGGTCGATAGCTGCCGCGATATTCATGCCGCACTGGGTACAGCAACATATGAACGCAGCGAAAGTGAACGCAGCAACATGGTTTTCCGTCGCTCACTCTACGTTGTTGAAGCTATGCGTGCTGGCGATGAATTCTCTCGTACCAATCTACGGTCCATCCGGCCTGGGTATGGTCTTGCCCCGAAACATTTAACCGCCATCCTCGGCCAAAAAGCCGCCTGCGACATTCCTCGCGGTACGCCCATGTCGATAGGCCTTGTCGCCGAGGCACAATAAACATGCGCCACGTGCGCTGCCACCAACACAAGCACGTCTACCGTCGTATCCAGCGGCGGCGTTGACGTCACCTCTTCCAAGGCTCTCTATGATGTCCGCAACAGATCAAAAAATATTTGATATCTACTCTGACCATAAGGCCCGAATACTGGCGTCATCGGCTCAAGGCGACGCTGAAGCTTGCATGAGCGGCGTGTTTGATCTGTGGATGTTTATGAACCGGTTTCGCAACTGCGACCTTCAATTCTATTTTGATGAAGATCTGCACGATGCCATCAAGGCGTTGAACCCGCGGCTGCACGACAGATCCCCCCTCTTAAAGCCAAAATCGAAATTCAAAATTGCCTTCATCGTCACCAATTTCGTCGATACCGGCGGGGCATCTATTCCGCACCGCTTCATGCTGGAAAAATATGAAGACCAAGACGTCTCCTTCGAGCAGTACGTCTTGGTCAGCAATTTGTCACATAAGAGTGAATACAAATCGACCAACACCTACAAATATATGACCGAAAATGTTGACATTAAGGAATTTGAACACCTGCCGCCAGGAATGTCATGGCTCGAAAAGGGCCAATACATTGAGAACTGGATCACGGAGCGAGATATCGATTTCGTTTATATGGCCCCTTGCCCTGCATCGATTTATGCGATCGCCTCGCGCCCCGCATTGGTCCACTCGGTCATGTCTCAAGACTGTTATACCTTTACGATTGGTCCAGGCGCTGGCGATTTCACATATATGGTCACCACCGACCAAGTCTTTAAATACCGCTTTCAGCGTCAGGCAGCCGAAAAACACGTCAAAGTCGTCATGCTTCCCCTGCACACAGGCGCATATATCGACGACGCAAAGCCGCTGGGCTTGTCTCAATATGGCATCCCAGACACCGCCACAGTTTCGGCGACCACGAACATGTGGAAGTCATGTTTCGGTGATTCTGAAGTTCTCCTAGATGGGATCGCCCACCTGATCCGCAAGCACCCAAATTACCATCACATATTTGCAGGAACGCCCCGTTGCTTGGACAATGTTGAAGCTTTCCTCAGCAAAAATCCTGACGTCAAAAGCAACATGCACTTCATTGGAGAGGTGAAAAACATTTACCGCCTTCTCAAGGCCGTTGATTTTTGGGTCAATTCGTTTCCCACATCCGGCGGATCGGATATTGAAGCCGCCCTCGTCAACAAACCAACGATCGAATTTATCGCAAACCGTAATTTGAACCTACATGGGGCGGAGTTCTTGCGCTCTCGTGAGTGTGATGTTTTTTCCATGGAAGAATTTATCCAACTCGCGGAACGCTTTATCACCGACCCGCAATACCGCGAAGACCTGGGACGTTTCTTGAACAACAAGATTACGCGCGAGTTCGACAAGCACTCCATCATCAAAAGCAAAATCTATGATGTCTTTTTGCAAACATTCGATGCGTTGCTCACTCCATCTGCCAAACTTCCCGAAATCGGTCTTGATGACACCATCGAATATGAAAAACGCATAGCCCTATACAACGCGCACGGTCGCAAAGAATGGGGCACTTTAGAACGCCGTGAATTTCTCGATGATTGCAGAAAATCATTTCCCACTCGACCATTTGCATGGATCAAGGCCCTAGAAGAGGCTATAGAGAGCCGAAATCAGGTGCGGCTTGAAGCTGTCCATACGGAATGCAGCGATCTATTGTTAACGGACCACCGCATCAATGTCTTGTTGGCTCTTGGATACGAAACACTGGAGCAAATCGACAAAGCTGAGTTCCATGCCCAAAAAGCTCTTGAGCAGGCAAAATATGATCCCATTCCAGCCCGGGTCGCAGCGCGTCTTTTCGTGCGCAATCAAAACACCCATGCCGCGCTGCAGGCATGTCAAAAAATTCCCGGACTGGAAACCACCACGGATGAGGAGTTGAAGACGTCTTTGGCTACACTGCCCGCAGACACTTTTCCGCTCTATTACAACTACTGAACTTGCGGCGTGAAGCCGGTCTCTATGGAGAAAAATAATGTGTGAAATTGAATTGGATGAGCCCAAC
>Ga0316204_10003725_pt1 | contig 29533 bp, 28 predicted proteins | sample 6monrhotite_MG_2_FD_205661 | JGI IMG/M metagenome (GOLD analysis project Ga0316204, IMG submission 205661) | Microbial mat bacterial communities from mineral coupon in-situ incubated in ocean water Damariscotta River, Maine, United States -... | ecosystem: Environmental > Aquatic > Marine >...
TATGGCGAGAAAAAAGAAAATGGCAGGGCTAGACGATGATTATCGCTCAACCCTGTTAGAATCTGGGATTAAAATGCGCTAGCCGTGGCCGTTAGCCTGTTGCACGGCTGAAAACTTCAACTGCACACCCGCCAATGAGAAGCGCATCGGCGAGAAGCGCATCGGCGCTTCAATTTTCGTTTCATCGTCAATGCCTTGATGCACATTAGGTGGCAGCGCTTCACCATCCGCCGGTTCAACCGTGATCGCGCCAGCTAAATCCTGCCCTAGCACCCACAATAGAAAAAACTCCCGTGCTGGGTTCACACCAGCACGCTCAGCCAGGTAATTACGCATGGTTTCTTCTGGTAAAAGGTTGGAGAAAAACGGGGTTAACTTAGTTTGGGTAGGTTTGAAGCTAGTCAGCAGGCCACCGAGCGAATCTTTAAAGCCAAGCCCTAACACAGGCCGCGATTCGTCATTAATGTACGAATCCATAAAGGCAAAAAGTGTTCTGTCATTACCCACGTTGGTGATCGTTGCGATCGGTTCACCATAGAGCAACACGTTGAGCGTAGAGACATGGTTAGTCATCGTCGTCTTCCTCTAACTGATACGCGGGCGACATTGGCTCACCCTCATCGCTGATGCCGTTAATACCTTGGCCACTTCGAATGATCGACTTGATGGCAGGTACAGACTTTTTAGGCGCAACCAATAGCTCTAGGTCTACTACACGGGCAAGTGCAATCAAACTGGATATTCTTAAATCAACACTGCCAGACTCGATTTTCGAAATATGGCTTTGAGGCACACCCGAACGAGCACTTAACTCTCTCTGGCTAAACCCCTTTCGTACCCGAGCTTCTCGAAGACTTTCTAGTATCTGCTCTGTTACATAGCTCATTTCGATACGCCTTAATGCATCACTTAAGAATAATTATATACAAAAACATATCACAGTAACTCAAATAACACAAATTCGATTAGCCATTACATATCAAAAGCCATGACCTGATACATAATTACATATAAGTAGAAGGAGATTTTTGTCATCGACAAAAGAGCGATACTCTCGCTGATAATCGCGAACTGACGCATCAAACTCCCTAAGTACTTTTGTCGCTCAGCCCTTATACAGCAAGGGCTACAGAAGAACTCGCGTCAAATCGCCAGAAGATAAGTGCAACAAAGAGGAAGTTTGTACACAGTTACAGGAAATTTTGTACACACAAGTCGAAAAACAAGTGCAAAATGATGGTGTAAACAGCAACTAAATTTGAAGGTAAGTCTGATATCTCAATTAGAAATAACCGTATTGGTTCGCTTCAAGCATCTTCAAAAACAAACACTAAAGCAAAAATTACACCAACAATAAACTCCCTCATTAAATTTTGTAATTTGGTACAGAAGAAAACGTTTACCAAAAAAGAGACTCTTTTTAACGGTAGTACTTTTTACGTCAAACCCAGTAACCACAAGGCCTACAGACAGGTTTGTGTCATGGAATTTTCGCCAAAGGCCTCTAAAACGGAATTTGTACTCAAGTTTGTACACACTTTCCGAGGTTACGCTTGAACATCATTGAAAAGCAAAGAAACGAGAAAAAGACAAAAAGCCTTTAAATTCAGTACGTAGAGATGTGATTGTGGTGTGCAATGAAAGGTGATTTTAAGCGTTGAAAGGCTGGGCGGCATCAGGGTGAGAAATGATAGCAAACGTCCTTCGCTTATTGATCTCATTAACAAAATTGCTATCACTCATACCCAAAAAACCCTTATATACACCTAAATTTACACCCGTTATTAACACACCCTCTAAATCTTGCTAGAAGGTGGCTTGTGATCTGGAGGTTGATAGTTATTTATCAAGCTCCAGCAGTTTATCAAGCGCCGACAAACTTCAGTAATGGACTGAACTCATGCCCATCGGCGGCTCGAAGCGCTGCAATATATTCATTGCGGCGTTCATTCATGGCTTCCAGCCTGTAATTACCCGCCCAATCAATGACAGGCTCATTTAATAGTTTAGTTAATATCGCATCAGCCATTATTCGGGCATGACGACCGTTACCATTAGGAAACGGATGGATATAGACCAATTTATGATGAAACCTTGCGGCCAATTCTTTGGGCTCATAGGTTCCATGTTCGACCCAATATTTTGCATCATCCAGCAATTGTCTCAACTGGATGGTCACCTGAATTGGGTCAACACCAATATTCTTTTCAGTTAGGCGGAACGTACCCGCCCAAATCCAAACGCTGCCAAACAACTTTCTGTGAAGTTCACAAACAAAAGCTTCCGATAATACATCAGGCGTTTTCTGCTTGGCCAACCATTTGATACCGTCTGTGATACCCGCTTGTTCCAGTTGGTCAAGCTCACCTCTGGTCGAAACGTGCTTAAAACGAAGGCCCGCTAGCTCATCTGGATCTAGAGCCGTCGCGCCTTCTCGGTAATCCCCAAATTTGGAATTATCATCATTCATTCATCATTCCAAAAATCTGACGGCATCTTATCAATGATTTGCGCTGCAATTCGTTCAATTTCGAATTCAAGTTGTTCTTTGTTCAATGACTGTGCTTCAAGTGCCATATGAGTAGAGGCTGCTTTTACCTGCAACCGTGCTTTCTTCTTCGCACGTTGCTGAATGATTGCCTCTACATCTTCATTTGGCACGACCGCATACACAAACTTACAATCCATGGCTTCGGCCATGCTTTGCATTGTCTTCAATGTTACACTACCTGAAGGTTCGTCATGTTCTGCCTTTGACACTCTGGCCTTGGTAACACCAAGCCGCTTTGCCAATTGAGTACCCGACATGCCAAGCGCCGTTCTTACGGTTCTTAGCCATCCCTCTTGTGGATGTATAGAGAAGTCAGCAAACTGTTTAACAGCTTGGTTAACTTTATCTCGATATTGCTTAGCAACTATCTTCTCTATACTCATTGTCGACCTTTATGTTTACGATGGCGATATTTCAGTCAACATATTTATATACCAGACACCTACAAAAGTCAACTTATATGTATACTTTGACTACACAGTGGTATACATATATATTTACCAACAGCCTGCAATAGTAAACATATACATTGACAAACCGTTTGAGCATCGTTGTTTTTACGACGGCTATTGCCATGAAAACGTCAAAATCTAAACCACTCTGTGGTTTTAAAACATTGTCATCAGTGCGCTTCTTACTGATAACCAGCAAAATTCAAACTTTTGGGGCTCAGCTTGACGACAACGGAGACGAGACAGGCGAAGTATGAGCGATATAGGTCGAAGGACCTCTGAGCCCCAAAAGTGCGACGCTAAAATCTAGCCCTCACCTGCTGGTAAGGGCTAGGATAATTTTAATGACTCCAGAAAATATGTACTTGTTCATGGGCGGGTTCAATTGTCATTATCTTCGCTCCTTATCTTAAAAAAACATCCCCTTTTGGGGTTGAAACCCCCTAGGCACGGAGCTAACGAATGTGAGTGAAAGATTATGGCGTTGGCCGCACAGCGGCTTCGTTCAACAAATGGAGTTCAGGAAGAAACTATCAGCACAGGACCGTTAATTAATGAACAAACAATCTAACACTCTCAGTCGAACAAATGCTCGATGCCGCGCTGGAATGTTGGAATAAGGTAAGCGCTAATCCAAGGCACATTTTATCATCGTTAAAACCACCATCGACAAACGCTAACATTCCACTACTTTCATATACCTAAATCCATTGATTAAGCAGATGATTTCCCGCAAAAGAACTGCTAAACTTCCCGCCCATTTTTCAGCCTCTACTATTCGCATTCTAAATCTATGACAACGACTTCTCAAAGCAGCAATGACACTCGAGACAACAGCCAGATAAAAGTGGTGGTAGGTATGTCTGGAGGGGTCGATTCTTCTGTCTCAGCTTATCTTCTCAAAGAGCAAGGCTACCAAGTGGAAGGTTTGTTTATGAAGAACTGGGAAGAAGACGACAATGATGAGTATTGTGCGGCAGCAGAAGACTTAAAAGATGCCCAAGCCGTATCAGATAAGTTGGGGATCACCTTACATACCATTAACTTTGCAGCTGAATATTGGGATAATGTGTTTGAGTACTTTTTAGCAGAGTACAAAGCTGGGCGTACGCCCAATCCTGATATTATGTGCAATAAAGAAATCAAATTTAAAGCCTTTCTGGAATTTGCCGCAGAAGAATTAAGCGCAGATTATATTGCTACTGGCCATTACGTGCAGCGCTCATACGAGTCCGGCAACTGGCAAATGTTGCGTGGCTTAGATGACAACAAAGATCAAAGTTATTTTTTATATACCTTAGGCGAGCAGCATATCGCTCAGACACTTTTCCCTATTGGAAATTTAGAAAAACCCAAGGTGCGAGAAATTGCCTTAGAGCAAGACTTAGTCACACACAATAAAAAAGACAGCACGGGTATTTGTTTTATTGGTGAGCGTAAATTTAAAGACTTTTTGGCGCAATATTTACCGGCACAGCCTGGTGAAATTGAAACAGCTGAAGGTAAAGTTATCGGTAAACACGAAGGACTGATGTACCACACTTTGGGCCAGCGTAAAGGTTTGTTGATAGGTGGTATGAAAGAGTATGGCGAAGAGCCTTGGTACGTTGTGGATAAAGATATCGAACGTAATGTACTGATTGTAGGCCAGGGAGCCGATCACCCTCGCCTTTACTCTACTGGATTGTTAGCTAATCAGTTGCACTGGGTGGATCGCAAAGGTCCACAACAAGCGATTAAGTGTTCTGTAAAAACCCGTTATCGCCAACAAGATATTCCTTGCCAAATAACGCCTAATTCTGATGGCAGTTTATTGGTTAAATTCGATACACCCCAAAAAGCCGTCACCCCGGGTCAATCTGCCGTTTTTTATCAAAACGAGATTTGTTTGGGTGGTGGCATAATTGAGAATTATATCCGTTAATGAGGAACAATAATCATCATCGATTTTACGAAAGTAACATCGCCTTAGCTGGCTTATGTCAAGCGGCTACGTTAGTGAAACAAATCGCCCGTAGCAATGAATTTGATAAACCGGCTTTGGCAACATCGTTAAATAGTATTGCCATTACTAATTCAGACAATACCGAGCAGGTATTTGGTGATGTCAAACATCTCACTTTGGGTTATCAAACCTTACTTGCTCAGCTTAGCAATCAATCTACTAACAAAGACGTGGAAGTGACACGTTATATCGCAAATTTGTTGTCGATTGAGCGCAAACTCAGTGGCAGTAAAAAAACCATGGCTGCGCTAGGCGAACGTATTTCGAATATACAGAGACAACAGCTTCATTTAGATATAACCGACAGTCAAATGTTGAGTAACTTAGCCAGTATTTATACCGATGTGGTGAGCCCAGTTGCCAGAAAAATCCAAGTAGCCGGAGACCCAGCAATATTGAAGCGCCCTGATAACCAGCACCGAGTGCGAGCGCTATTATTGGCCGGCGTGAGAGCAGCCGTTTTATGGCGGCAACTAGGTGGAAAACGTCGACATATATTATTTAGTCGCCCACAAATTTTAGCTAGCGCACAACACACTTTAAACCACATTAGCACGCCACATTAGGAGTATTTCATGAACCTATCTGCACTCACTGCTGTTTCCCCAGTAGACGGTCGTTACGGAACTAAAACCGTTGAGTTAAGACACATTTTTAGCGAATTTGGCTTGCTAAAATATCGCGTGATTGTTGAAGTACGTTGGCTCCAAAAATTAGCGGCCACAGCAGACATTCAAGAAGTACCCGCACTGAGTTCACAAGCCAATAGTTTTTTAGATCAGATTGTTAGTGATTTTTCTGAGGCAGATGCGCAGCGTATAAAAGATATCGAGCGCACCACTAATCACGATGTAAAAGCAGTAGAATACTTTTTAAAAGAAAAAGTCGCCGACACCCCTGAACTGCAAGCCGTGAATGAGTTTATTCACTTTGCCTGCACCTCAGAAGACATCAATAATCTATCTCATGCTTTGATGTTAAGTGAAGCCCGAGATGAAGTCATTTTGCCATACTGCGATAAATTAATATCCGAATTGAAACGTTTAGCCATAGAACTAAAATCTGTTCCTATGATGGCGCGCACGCACGGACAACCAGCCTCTCCTACCACTATGGGTAAAGAGATGGCCAATGTGATGATCCGTTTACAACGTCAGCGTGATCAAATTGCACAAGTGCAAATGTTAGGCAAAATCAATGGTGCAGTAGGTAACTACAACGCACACCTTAGTGCTTATCCTGACTTGGATTGGCACAGCTTTGCTGAAGAGTTTGTGAATAGCCTAGGTATTACGTTGAATGCCTTTACCACCCAAATTGAACCACACGACTACATTGCAGAATTATTTGATGCCATTGCTCGCTTCAACACCATTTTGCTAGATTTTGATAGAGATGTTTGGGGTTATATTGCACTTGGTCACTTTAAACAAAGAACCATTGCTGGCGAAATTGGTTCCTCTACCATGCCACATAAAGTTAACCCTATCGATTTTGAAAACTCAGAAGGTAATTTAGGTTTAGCCAACGCCATGTTTGGACATCTAGCGAGTAAACTACCCGTTTCTAGATGGCAAAGAGATTTAACTGACTCGACCGTACTCAGAAATTTAGGTGTAGGTGTAGGTTATTCAGTCATAGCATATCAGTCTTCTCTAAAAGGCATTAGCAAGCTTGAGGTCAATGAACAAAGTTTACTTAATGAACTAGACAACAATTGGGAATTGTTAGCCGAGCCTGTGCAAACCGTGATGCGCCGTTATGGTATTGAAAAGCCTTACGAAAAACTCAAAGAGTTAACCCGTGGAAAAAAGATCAACCAACAAATTATGGCTGACTTTATCGATACTTTAGCATTACCTGATAACGCCAAGACACAGCTCAAAACGCTCACCCCAGCCAATTACATTGGCCGAGCCATTGAGTTTGTTGAACAGCTAGAACTCTAAGCTTAATTCGGAATTAGCCACGCCTGCATCCTATTAAGTCTTTAGCTTAAATCTAGATCCCAAAAATGCTGGAGTGGACTACACTTAGTTTTCACTCCAATTTTTAAAGGGATTTAAAAATGCTTAAAGCTGCCCTCAAAGCTTGGATTAATGCTGGGATCACCCCACAAGCATCAGAAAATATCAATCCAATTCGTTTAACCAATATTGTTGCAATATTAGTTATTAGCATTTCTTTACTGCAACTCCCCACTGCCTTTTACTTCTGGGATGGTTCCGTATGGTACGAATTACATATTGTACTTGCCACTGTCATTTTGCTAACTTTTGTTCCTATACTAAATACTCTCAAAGCTTACAAGTCAGCTAGGAACTTCCTGATCCTAGTTTATATTTTAGACATTTTTTTATCCTGTCTATTGTGGAAAATCAACTTGAATATTCAGTACTTTTTTCTATTAGCCGTTTTCATTTGCCCGTTCTTTTTTTATGAAGATGAAAAAATTATGATGAGCCTAGTTCTCGTTAGCCTGTGCCTTATATTTGTTGGCTTTGAAGTCTGGTTTCATTTTCCACTGACACAACAATCATTAACCTTACATCAACAAATATTTAGGTTGTCATGTGCCAGTTTGTTTGCGCTGTCGTGCTTTTTGTGCAGCTTTCATTTGTGGAAAAATGTCAATCGTAGCTGGCAAAAATTGGCTGAAGAAAAGCACCGATCTGAACGTCTTCTACTTAATATTTTACCCAGCAGTATTGCCCAAAGGTTAAAATATTCTTCCGCCCTGATTGCCGATTATTTTGAGCAGGCCAGTATTTTATTTGCAGACATTCAAAACTTTACTCCGCTGTGTAAACGACTCTCACCAAAACAGCTTATTGCTCTACTCAATGAGGTATTCTGCGTATTTGACACCCTGACTCAAAAATACGGGTTAGAGAAGATTAAGACTAGCGGTGATGGTTATATGGTGGCTGGAGGTTTGCCTATTGTTAATTCTACTCACGCTATTCAATGCTGCTACTGTGCCCTTGACATGCAACAGGCATTTCAAAAGATTAGCAAAAAACACCATTTAAATACCGGTTTACGGATAGGCATAGGGTGCGGAGAGGTGGTTGCGGGTATCATTGGCAAAAACAAGTTCAGCTATGACCTATGGGGAGAGGCAGTTAATTTAGCTTCACGCATGGAAAGTCATGGTTTATGTAATAGAATCCAAACCACAGAATCTACCTATGAGCTTACCAAATCTAATTTTCGCTTCGATAAACGTGGCGGCATTGAGGTTAAAGGAGTGGGTTGGGTGAGAACTTATTGGTTACTCGGCAAAAAAAATGACTTGGAGACACATGTACTCGCTAAATAATATTGATATAAAACAATTCCTTAACCAATACTGGCAAAAAAAACCACTTATAATCAAACAAGGTTTCGCTAATTTCATTGATCCCCTAGATGAACACGATCTAGCCGGTTTAAGCCAAGAGACATATATTGACTCTAGAATAGTTAGCCAAACAGATAACACATGGCAAGTGAGTCACGGGCCATTTGAAGATATTAATACATACTGTTTAGGTGCGTGGAGTTTATTGGTTCAATCGGTTGACCACTTTATTCCCGAAGCAGACCAACTCATGCGAGCCTTCGATTTTATTCCTCATTGGCGGATGGATGACCTAATGGTGAGCTTTTCAAATAAAAATGCCGGTGTAGGCCCGCACCTCGACCAATACGATGTATTTATCATCCAAGGCAAAGGTTCGAGACGTTGGCAAGTAGGTTTACCCGGAGATTTTGTTAGTATCAATCCACATAAAGATTTGTCACAAATTACTGGCTTTGAACCCATTATCGATCAAGTCCTAATGCCGGGTGACATCATCTATATCCCCGCCAATCATCCTCATAACGGAGTGGCATTGGAAGAATGTTTGAATTATTCAGTTGGCTTTCGCGCCCCTTCTCAGCAAGAAATGTTGTCTTCACTTGCTGACTTTGCCATCGATAACAACCTCTTTAATGAGCGTTACACCGATAAAGAAATCATAGTTCGAGATTTTAGCGGTGAAATAAAACAACAAGAAATCGCAAGATTTAAGCACATGTTACAGCAACTGTTAGAAACCGATCAGTTTACCCATTGGGCTGCTCAGTTCTTAAGTCAAGGCGGCGAAAAACAACCCCTTGACGAACAAGGCATAGAAAATTTCAGTTTTCAGGATATAGATAAAAAACTGAGTGCAGGCGTATATTTTGTTCGAAGCCCGGGCGTTAAAGCTGTTTTTGTTGAACAACTATCCCCTAATATTCAAGACTTTACCTTTTATATCCAAGGTGAAGAATATTCAGTGCCGTTAACAATTAAAAATTTAGTAATAGACTTCCTAAACAACCCTATTTATTACCAAAAAAATACCACCCCAGACGAAAGTAGTATGTTTTTTACACAATTAATCACTACAATGGTTAATTCAGGGTATTGGTATCCTGATGATTGAAATACCCAAGGGTATTAACACTAGGAGCGACCAAATGGCGTTTTTTGCAAGAAACGTCGATTGGAAAAACGAACGACACAAACTTAAAAAAATTAGAGAAAAAATATTTGTATGCCAATGGCGTATTCCAAAAGAGTACGAGTTTGACCACCAAGATAACATTGCGTTTCATGTGTTAGTGGTGAATGAACACAATCAAGCAGTAGCGACTGGCCGTATTACTCCCACCGGAGAAATAGGTCGCATAGCGGTTGAGCCTGAGTTTAGAGGTCCAGAAGTGTATCAAGCACTCTTTAATGCATTGCTTAAGATTGCTAAGCAACATGGTTTACATGATGTCTTAGTGCAGTGTGAGTTGGAAGGTGTTAACTATTATCAACAGCAAGGATTCCGTCCAGTCGGTACAGTATTTATGGATGCAGGCGTAGCCAGACAAAGTATGTTGTGCAACCTAAATGACTTTAACCTCGAAAGAGTAGAACTTACACACTAGGGTAAGGTTAGAATAAAAACTAATCTTTGCCCTAGTGGCTTTTCCTGTACTTACTCCAAACTCATAGCCAATATTTGTAAAGGATGTTTAGGTTTAAATTCCTCGAATCTCGCCACTTGACTGCGGCAGGAATAACCAGTGGCCACTATTTGTTGAGGCTGATACTGACTCACTGCTTGTTGCCAGCTTAATTGATAAATACCTGTAGATTCTTCTAAATGACTCGCTTCGTGGCCAAAGGTACCCGCCATCCCACAACATCCTACTGATACTGCAGATAAGTTTAAGCCAACTTTTTGGAAGATTTGCTGCCACTGTTTTTCACTGATGGGTAGCGCTGTTTTTTCGCTGCAATGACCAAACAGTGCATAGTTTTGGGTTTTTCCTTGATTTACTTTTGGCAGTTCAAGTTGCAACAACCACTCGTGAACCAGTTGTACATTAAACTCACCGCGAGTTTCGCCTAGTACTTTGCTGTATTCGTCGCGATAACATAGCACCATAGACGGATCGACACCTATCAAAGGTAAGGCCAACTCATGCAACTGATTCAAAAAATCTGCCGCAGTTTTAGCGGTTTTGACAAACTCCTTTAAAAAACCTTTTACATGTTGAGGTTTACCATTTGGCATAAAAGGTAACAGCACTGGCTCGTAGCCTAGTTTAGTGATAAGTAACACCAAAGACTCAACTACTTGAGCATCATAAAAGCTGGTAAACGGGTCTTGCACTATACAAACTTTTTTCGCTAACTGAGCTGGACTTAACTTTTGAAGTACGTCTAAATCAAACTGTATGGCGACGTTATTATTCAACCTTTGACTCAGGGTTGGCTGTGACAAAATGGGCGTATCTATATAACCCATAGTCTTGCGTATTGCTTGATTCACCCAGTTTTTGCGCAAGAAAAAATTGATAACCCCAGGCGCTTTGGCCATCAGCGGCGCCATCTTTTCAATATTACCTACTAAGTGATCTTTGGCTGGGCGCATATAACGTTGATAATACATACTTAAAAAGCGCGATCTAAATCCTGGCACATCAACACTAACTGGGCATTGGCTAGAGCAAGCTTTACAGGCTAAGCAGCCTTCCATGACTTCTAGCACTTCATGTGAAAAGTCATTAGCGATCCTTTTGTCGGTGCTATTTCTAAAACGTTCAAACCAACTAGGAGGATCTTCATTGTGCTCGAGAGCGTTGACATCAATATTTTGATTTGACAGTAACCTTAGCCATTCGCGAACCATACTAGCCCTACCTTTGGGGCTGTGACGTCTATCACCGGTGATTTTAAATGAGGGGCACATAGGTGAAGTAGTATCGTAATTAAAACATAATCCATTGCCGTTACAGCTCATAACCGGCTCAAAGGATGTTCTGACGTCTATGGGGATTTGCCGGTCAAACTCACCACGCTTTTGTGCGGATACAGTGACTAAAGATTCAGTTGACTCTAGTGGTGTACAGATTTTTCCGGGATTCATTTTATTGTACGGGTCAAACACCGTTTTTATTTTTCTGAGTTCCGCAAACAACTCCTTGCCAAAAAACTGTGGACCATACTCGCTGCGATACCCTTTGCCGTGTTCGCCCCACATTAAGCCACCGTATTTAGCGACTAAAGCCACCACTTGATCTGAAATTTTCGGCACCAAAGCTTCTTGTTTAGGATCGCACATATCTAGTGCTGGACGCACATGTAGTACCCCCGCATCTACATGGCCAAACATACCGTACTTCAAACCATGTCCATCTAATAAAGCACGAAATTCCATTATAAAATCAGCTAAATTTTCAGGGGGTACAGCCGTATCCTCCACAAAAGCTATAGGCTTTTTCGCTCCTTTGATTTTACCCAACAAACCCACTGACTTTTTACGCATGGCGTAAATTTTCTGAATATTAGCCTTATCATAGGTAATTTGATAACCAATTACCCCTAAGTCTGCTGCTCCGTCTAAGTTGGCACTTAATGTTGCAATTTTTTGTTCGATGTCGGCTTGATCATTACTGTTGTACTCCACCATATTTAACCCAAGTACGGTTTTACCTTCTACCTCGGTAATCAAGCTTGCGACTGAATGCCAAATAATGTCCTGTTTAGCCATGTTGAGTACGTTACTATCTAGGGTTTCTACCGATGTAGCATTAGCCGCAACCATACTTGGAGCATGCCTAAGTGCAGACTCAAAAGAGTTGTACTTAACATTGACTAATGCTTTAAAAGTGGCGATAGGTGTGATGTTGACTTTCGCTTCTGCCACAAAAACAAGGGAGCCTTCAGAGCCAGTAATAACACGGCTAATATCTAATGCTGTCATATCCTCATTCAGAGTGTTTTCTAAATCATACCCTGTTAAAAAACGATTCAAGCGCGGGAACTTGTCTAATATTTGTTGGCGTTTATCCAAACAAGTGTCCAATAACTGCTGAGTTATTTTCGCTATTGGCGTGTATTTCTGGCTCAGTACTTTGGCGTCATCCATTGCCATTGGAGCAGTATTTAAAATGGTGCCATCAGCCATTACCGATGTGAGGGCCAATATATGATCACTGGTTTTGCCGTATACCAAGGAGCCCTGCCCTGAAGCGTCGGTACTGATCATGCCTCCAATAGTTGCCCTATTACTGGTAGATAAGTCTGGCGCAAAAAAGAATCCCAAGGGTTTTAACACGTCATTTAACTGATCTTTGACCACCCCTGCCTGCACTCTTGCCCAGTTTTCCTCAGCATTCACCTCTAAAACTTGATCCATATAACGAGACACATCCACTACTATGCCACTAGTTAGGGATTGCCCGTTGGTGCCTGTGCCACCGCCTCTGGCTGAAAATTTCACGTCTTGATAGGGATTGGCGGTTTTACCGATCAGCGACAAGTCATCAATACTTTTTGGAAACACCACAGCTTGAGGCAGTTGCTGATAAATTGAATTGTCGGTAGACACCGCTAACCGACTGGCATAACTGTATTCAACATCACCTGAAAAGGTCGACTTTGCTAAATCGGTCAAAAAATCCTGATAGTGACTTTCAATAATAGCTTGAGGGTCTAACGCTGGCAGCATAGGGGTAATTCAGTCATTGATGTATAAAATAGAACGCTAATTATACCTAAAATGATCATCTCTGTTCTATATCAGTTTGACATTAACCCTATAGATTACTCATATGTCACAACAAATAGTTTGTAACAACTGAAATTTTTCAGTTGCAGATGAGCTGGTATACTGTAAATAGTAGAAAGATACTCCCATCAATTTAGCACTCTATTAAGGCGGCAATCATGAAGAAAAAATTACGTATCGCATTGGGTGGCCTATTAGCCATATTTGGTGTGGTATTTTTTATTCTGCCTGGTTCGATATTTGTATTATTATTAGGGTTGTTAATGCTCAGTTATGATGTACCTAAAGCAAGAGAATGGTTGCGGACATGCCAAAATGTCATGTCAAAGTCAGCTCGAAAATTAGATAAGATCATTCTGGATAGAAAACTAAAAAGTTAATATCATCGCGGTTCTTATTCGAATCCAAACATTAAAAAAGCCGCTTTCGTAAAAACGTAAGCGGCTTTTTAATTCTAGCCTCATACTTTATTTGCCGTGTTTCTCACCAAGATATAGCCAAGTTTCAACTACCGTATCTGGGTTGAGTGACACACTATCGATACCCTGCTCCACCAGCCACTGGGCTAAATCTTCGTGATCAGATGGGCCTTGACCACAAATGCCTACATATTTACCGCGCTTTTTAGCTGCTTGTATTGCCATAGATAACAAAGCCTTAACCGCAGGATTGCGCTCATCAAATAGATGGGCAATCAAACCTGAATCACGGTCTAACCCAAGGGTGAGTTGCGTCAAATCGTTAGAGCCAATAGAAAAACCATCAAACATATCAAGGAATTGGTCGGCTAAAAGTGCATTGGAAGGTAGCTCACACATCATAATGACGCGCAGACCATTTTCGCCTTGCACTAAGCCTTCTTCAGCGAGCAGTTCTAATACTTTCGCGCCTTCTTCGAGGGTGCGAATAAAGGGGATCATGATCTCAACGTTAGTTAAGTCCATTTTATTACGCACCCGTTTTATTGCTTCACATTCCAAGGCAAAACATTCTCGAAAATCTTCTGAAATATAACGACTGGCACCACGGAAACCAAGCATAGGGTTTTCTTCATCGGGTTCGTATTGGTAGCCGCCCACTAAGTTAAAGTATTCATTCGACTTAAAGTCGGACATACGCACTATGACTTTTTCAGGCGAAAACGCCGAGGCGATGGTTGAGATCCCTTCCACCAATTTTTCGATATAAAACTCTACGGGAGAAGCATAACCCGCTATCATGTCGTTGATCTCTTCTTTTAATTCATCAGGTTGCTGATCAAAATTAAGTAACGCTTTGGGGTGTACCCCGATCATACGGTTGATAATAAACTCAAGCCGCGCCAAACCTACACCCGCATGAGGTAAACGCGCAAAATCGAAGGCTCTATCAGGGTTGCCGACATTCATCATCACTTTCAGTGGAATTTCTGGCATTGAATCAATCCGTGATGTCACCACATCAAAGTCCAGCACGTCACCATAAATAAATCCTGTATCACCTTCTGCGCAAGACACAGTGACTTTGTCACCATTTTCTATGGAAGCCGTGGCATTTCCACAGCCTACTACCGCAGGAATACCTAATTCTCGAGCGATAATCGCCGCATGGCATGTTCGGCCACCACGGTTAGTCACAATCGCTGAGGCTTTTTTCATGATGGGCTCCCAGTCGGGATCGGTCATATCGGTGACTAACACATCTCCCGGCTGAATTTTGTCCATTTCTTCCACACCTTTGAGCACTTTTGCCACACCAGCACCAATCTTGTGGCCAATGGCGCGTCCTTCACACACAGTCTTGGCTTTGCCTTTTAGCATAAAACGCTCAATGACCTGCATATCTTCACGGCTGCGTACTGTCTCAGGACGGGCCTGTACTATGTAAAGTTTGCCGTCTATGCCATCTTTAGCCCATTCAATGTCCATTGGACGTTTATAATGTTTTTCAATAATGACGGCCTGCTTAGCCAATTCCATGACTTCATCATCGGTGAGTGAAAACTGACGACTATCTGCGGCATCAATATCCACAATATCCACTTGTTTGCCGTGCTCTAAGTCTTCTGAATAAATCATCTTGGTGAGTTTACTGCCAAGATTTCTACGTACTACGGCTGGAAAACCTTTTGCCAAGGTTGGCTTGTGTATATAAAACTCATCTGGGTTCACCGCACCCTGTACTACCATTTCACCTAGACCGTAAGAGGAGGTTACAAATACCACGTCTTCAAAACCAGACTCGGTATCAATAGAAAACATCACCCCTGACGCAGCACAATCACTGCGTACCATACGTTGAATACCTGCAGACAAAGCCACGCCTTTATGGTCGTAACCCTGATGCACTCGATAAGAAATAGCTCTGTCGTTAAACAGTGAAGCAAATACGTGTTTGATTGCGACCATCACTGAGTCGTAACCTTTAACGTTTAAAAAGGTTTCTTGTTGGCCCGCAAAAGAAGCATCAGGCATGTCTTCCGCTGTTGCTGAGGAGCGCACTGCAAATGACGCTTCATCACCGGCTTCACCTTGTAAGGTTTTAAAAGCAGTACGTATGGCGCCTTCTAACTCAGGTAAAAAAGGCGTGTCGATAATCCAATTACGAATGGTTTCGCCAGCTACACCTAATGCGGCAATGTCTTCGACATCTAAGTCGTCTAACAACACATGAATACGCGCTTCTAAGCCACTTTGTTCGAGAAATAAATTAAATGCATGAGCTGTGGTGGCAAATCCTCCAGGCACTTGCACGCCTGCATTTGCCAAATTTGAAATCATCTCACCCAACGACGCGTTTTTGCCGCCAACGACGCCAACATCTCCCATTCCTAGTTGTTGGTACCATAAAACGTGTTCTTGCATTCTCACTTTCTCCAAATGATTGTTTGGTAATTTAATAATCGTGTTAGCTTAGGCAAATCGTCTTAGATTCAACTGTTAAAAACAGAATAAAAAACGACATCCTTATAACGCCTTTACATTTGTTAAGGGGATTTTAGAATGTTGTTATCATGAAAGTAAAATTTAATTATTTTTCGTAATTAAATTACACCAATGTTAAGGAAATGTTTTGAGAACTGCCTATTATATTTCAGATGGAACGGCCATTACTGCGGAGGTGTTTGGACACGCATTGCTCTCCCTGTTTACGATTGAGTTCAAACACATCACTGTTCCCTTCGTCGAAACTGCTGAACAGGCTGAAGACGTAGTTCGAAAAATATCTGAAAGTTTTCAAGATGACGCACAAAGGCCTTTAGTGTTTTACACCATAGTCAACATTGAAGTGCGCAAGATTGTTTCAAAGTCAGTGGGCATTAATTACAACTTTCTTGATCAGTTTGTTGCGCCATTAGAAAAAGTGTTAGGTGTGCCATCTAAGCCTGAAAAACATCGTACTCACAGTATTCATGAAAAAACCTACGATATTAGAATTGAAGCGGTCAACTATGCGTTGGCAAACGACGATGGTTCCAATCTCAAAGATTATCACGAAGCAGATATTATATTAGTCGGCGTATCTCGCTCTGGTAAAACCCCAACAAGCCTATATTTGGCATTACAGTACGGCATTAAAGCTGCAAATTATCCATTTACTGAAGACGATATGGGTGACATTTTACGTTTACCCGCATCTTTGCGGCGTTTTAAAGACAAATTGTTTGGGCTGACTATCCAAGCAGACAGATTGCACCAAATACGCTCAGAACGACGGGCTAATAGTAAGTATGCATCCTTGCGGCAATGTCGTTTGGAGTTACGAGAAGTAGAAAACTTATACCGCAAAGAGAAAATTCCGTTTCTGAATAGTACCCGGTTCTCAATTGAAGAAATTTCAGCCAAAATATTGGCTCAAACCGGTTTACAGCGTAAAAAGTACTAAATCTAGGCAACAAGGACAATATTTTATGTTCACGCATTTTGAACCATCATTACTTAAGTTTTTAAGGGATCTCCAAGCCAATAACGAACGTGACTGGTTTAACGATCATAAACAACAGTATGAAGACCACGTTCGTTCCCCTGCACTGGCTTTTATAGAGCAAATGGATCAGTGGATCAGACTTATTTCACCGCACTACGAGGCCAGCCCCAAAAAAGTCGGCGGTTCGCTGATGCGTATCTATCGTGACGTAAGATTCTCTAAAGATAAATCTCCTTACAAAACCAATGTTGGCATACAGTTCCGACATGAGGTGGGGAAGGATGTGCACGCTCCGGGTTTCTATTTACATATCGCAGCAGATGATATTTTTTTGGGTGTGGGGACCTGGCAACCAGATAAAGATGCGTTAGCGGCAATTCGAGACCATATAGTCACCAAGCCAGGTCCTTATTTAGACGCCATTAACCATGAACCGTTTAGTGAGTATTACCAATTAGAAGGCTCTAAACTCACTCGTCCACCAAAAGGTTACGACAAAGAACATGACTTGATTGAGGAAATAAAACGAAAGGACTTTATTGCTGTGAGTAGGCTAAAAGAAAGTGATCTATATGAAGCAGACTTTTGCAAGATGGTCGCCAGTCGTTTTGGGCGAGCTCAGCCATTTCAAAAGTTTATATGTGAGGCCCTAGGATTACGATTTTAGGTCATTTCTGATGTATTAATTCAATACAAATTGCAAAAGCTGTTAGTATGCGCGCAATAATCACATAGCGCTAAAAACTAGTATTAGGCTATTGGTATTTATCCCTTTTCGATTTAACAGGTAATACAATGTCACAAGATCCAAGCAGAAACAGACGTCAACGAAAAAAAATGCATTTAGACGAATGGGCCATTTTAGGCTTTGAGTTTAGCTGTAAGTTAGACAAAGCATCAGAAGCCGATTACGTGCTTTTTTTTGACAGTTTAGAAGAATTAGTCAGTACCCAACATCTTTATATGACGATTGAGAATGACAGCGAGTCATTCGAAGGTTTTGTCACATCTGCAGATCGATATGGTAATGCCACTGAAGAAGACAGAACATCTGTCGAAACCTTAATGAATAGCCATTCCATAGTGAATGATGTGAAAATAGGTAAGTTGGTGGATGCATTTTACGAATTGTAACTCCCTAGCTAATTTGTAATATACAAATTAGCTAGCTGATGGCGAGGACTCAAGCGCCTCGCCATCATTCATCTGCCAAGTTGCAAGGTCTTCACTACACTATCCAAGAGGCTTAACTACAACTGCAAACATCTTGTTATTACTTTTATTTTTCACGATAAGACACTCCGCTGGCAAATACTGTTCGATTATACCATTTCACGACTTACTTATTATTCATCAACATCTGGCGTTAATTGCTCTTTCGCATTGTTCCTGATCAGTGACTTAATATTGTTGGAAATAGAATCCTTCATTGCAACTCTTTGAACCACCGTGATTCAAAGTTAATAACTTAAAGCATAGGTACATTTTATGACGCAAACTGTCAGTATAAATTTAGGGAAGCATTTTACAGGCTTTCTAAATCAACTTACTGAAAATGGACGTTACGGCTCAGCGAGCGAAGCCATACAAGCGGCTTTACGTTTATTAGAGCAGGAGGAAAGTAAAATACAAATGCTTCAAAATGCTTTAACACAAGGAGAAGAAAGTGGGGAAAGCACAAAAGCATTTAGCAATATAGTGAAAATGGCAAAAATCGAGTTTCATGCCCAATAGCTATACCCAAAGCCATTGGAGTTGCAGCTAGGCGGCAAAGGAACTCAGCCCCATGAGCCTAGGCGTATTAGGTGATTGGGGTGAGTGAGAGCAGCCAACGACGCTGCAGCTTCAAGGGAGACGGGTATATACCAAATCCAAACTGGCTGAAAAGGATATATTTATCATCCGCATTCTACATACAAAAATGCTCCCAAAAAAACATCTCTAACTAATATTACTCCTTATTCACAGCAGCCTTTGCTCTTCCACCAGTCACCCTATTGGCCCTACCCTCATCTACTGCTTTTTCAGCACGGCGACGCCTGGCTTCTTTTGGGTCGGCAATCAAGGGGCGATAAATTTCAATTCTGTCGCCTTTTTTCGGCAAGTCGGTCAATTTACAGGTGCGGTTCCAAATACCTACTTTTAAGATCTCAAGGTTAATATCCGGAAAACGTTTTATGATACCCGAAGCCAAAATAGCTTGTTGAACCGTAGCGCCATGCTCAACTACGACTTCAAGTAAAGCTTGTTTTTCGGGCGTAGCGTAGGCTACTTCAAGGGAAATTTGTTGGCCTTTCATATGCTTTACCCATAAACCTGTTTAGCGCGCTCAGTAAAAGCGACCACCATATTGGCAGCAATCGAATTAAAAACCCGCCCAAACGCCATTTCAACTAGCTTGCTGGAAAAGGCAAAATCCAAATTTAACTCTATTTTACAGCCTGACTCACTGAGTGACTTAATGGTCCAGCCACCTGTTAATTGTGAAAAAGGTCCATCCACTAAATCCATTTGAATAAACTCGCCACGCTTTAAGGTGTTGCGAGTGGTAAACCATTGCCTAACACCCGCTTTAGAAATCAGCAACGACGCAATCATATTATCATTATCTTGCTCTAACACTTTGGTTTCTGAGCAACCAGGAATAAATTCAGGGTATAGTTGTACGTCATTGATTAAATCAAACATCGATTCAGCACTATATGCAACTAATGCACTGCGAGACACATTCGCCATTCATACTCCAAAATTGGTCAAGATTTAAAACCGCAGTAGATTAACATAAGTCATTTAGATCCAATACTTTTCCAATACAGTGGAATTTTTGTTGTGCCACTTCATACAATCTTTATAATACCGCCCCATGAATAAAAAGAAGTCAAAATCCACAAATAACACCATAGCGCTAAATAAAAAAGCCCGCCACGAATACAATCTTGAAGACAAACTCGAATGTGGTATGTCATTGCAAGGCTGGGAAGTGAAAAGCATTCGTTCTGGTAAAGTAAATATTTCAGAAAGTTACGTCTCCATTGAAAAAGGAGAAGCATTTCTGATTGGTTCAACCATTCAACCGCTAAACCAAGCGTCTAGCCATGTAGTATGTGATCCTACTCGTAAGCGTAAGTTATTGCTCAAGCAACGAGAGTTAGACAAGTTGATCGGCTCAGTTGAACGCCAAGGTTACTCGATTATCGCCACGGCCATGTATTGGAAGAAAAACTGGGTGAAAATCGAAGTTTACCTAGGTAAAGGTAAACATGAGCATGACAAGCGAGACGCAGTGAAAGATCGTGATTGGGCCCGTGATAAAGAACGCATGATGAAACACAGTGTTTAGCAGAGCCATAGTTCGAATACCATGCAAAGCCATGATAGGCGGGCTTACTGCAGCGAATATGGGGTTACCCGACTACGCCTTGGCATGCGAACAACATCAAGGCTATATTGCCGCGCTAAAGCAATGTGGCTTACAAGTGACCGTTCTGCCACCGCTAGAAAGTTACCCTGACTCGTGTTTTGTTGAAGATGTGGCCTTGTTGACATCAAAGTGCGCCATTCTTACCAGCCCAGGTGCAACAAGTCGCCGTGGGGAGGTACAACATATAGTCAAAGCAGTTGCACAATTTTATCCTAACCTAGAGCATATCAACCTACCCGCCACTATCGAAGCTGGCGATATCATGATGGTAGACGATCATTTTTATATCGGATTATCCGCACGTACAAATGTTCAAGGGGCAGAGCAACTTATCAATATACTTGGTAAATACGACTTAACTGGTTCAATGGTTGAAATGTCTGAGTTACTACATTTAAAGACAGGCGTGAGTTATTTAGAAAGCAACAACCTACTGACCTTTGGTGAGATGCACAACAACCCTATTTTCAAGCAATTTAAGCGTGTCGAAATTGATGCAGGTGAAAGTTATGCTGCCAACAGTGTTTGGATCAATGGCACAGTGTTAGTGCCTAAAGGATTTCCCAAAGCATTAAAGGCAATCAAACAACTCGGATATCAAACCCGAGAAATCGCCATGTCGGAGTTTCAAAAGTTAGACGGTGGATTAAGCTGTTTATCGCTGCGTTTTTGATTTCGAAGCCCACTAAACTTCAATGGCTTTGTTTGGACTTCGATAATTATAAAATTTCGCTTTTATGCTGTTTTTTATAGCGCTTAGTTAATTTCGCCCCACGTAACTGGTCTGTAATTAATGCCCACAGCGGCGACGCTGATAATTTAGGCGGCTTACCCGCTGCGATTCTACGTAATTGTTGTTTAACCATTGCCATAGTAGCCAAACCGCTTAGTGTTTTATCTTTCCAATTAACTTCAGGTATATGCCCAAGCACAGCAGTGTCATGCTGCCATCTATTCGGTAAGTCTGGTGTTAACGCCAACGCACTGGCCATTCCCACTAATTGCACTCCGCTATCAATAACCTGCTTAGCCACATCAAAGCGGCGTACACCACCTGTGGTCATAATAGGAACAGCAACATTTTTGGCGATCTTGCTGGCAAATTCTAAAAAATATGCTTCTCTCGCTAAGGTTCTATCATCCGCTGTGCGCCCCTGCATGGCAGGTGCTTCGTAACTTCCACCAGACAATTCCACTAAATCAATGTTCAGCTCACCCAACATTTTCACCACTTGTTCGGCATCTTCCACATCAAAACCACCACGTTGAAAGTCTGCCGAATTAAGTTTCACTGCAATAGCAAAGCCCTCACCACAGGCCGCCTTTACCGACTTCACCACTTCAATCAACAAACGCGCCCGGTTTTCAAGGCACCCTCCCCATTGATCATTTCGTTTATTAGTCAAAGGCGACAAGAATTGAGCTAATAAATAACCATGGGCCCCATGAATTTCAACCCCATCAAAGCCAGCTTGCTCTGCTCTTTTAGCTGTTGTAGTAAATCGCTGAATCACATCATGGATCTCAGCATCATCCATTGGTTTAGGTGTAGAAAACATTGCTGAGTGTTTGCCCATATCCAAGGCGACATTTGAAGGAGACAGCACCTTACCGCCCATTTTTTTGAACACTTGTCGTCCAGGATGATTGATTTGCATCCATATTTTAGTGTCATTCGTTTTAGACAACTTTGCCAATTCAATAAAAGGGGTTAAATCAGTGTCCTGCTCTAATACCACCCCCCCGGGTCCCGTCATGGCTAAATGATCAACCATCACATTACCGGTAATAATCAACCCCACTCCGCCCTCAGCCCAGGCTTTGTATAGGCGTTTAAGTTCAATTCCAGGTAAATGTTCACTAGTCGCCAAATTTTCTTCCATGGCCGCTTTGACTAAACGATTTTTTAGCACTTGACCATTAGGCAAGGTGAATGAGGTAAAGATTGAAGATGGCATATGACTTAAGGCTACTGACTTGGATAATTTGTAATCAATATATTGGGTTACAAGGCATTCACACAAGGTTTGTAACAAGATTTTCTTAAACACTGTATTCACAGCTAACTAGCCTATGCTAGAATACACATGTTGGTAGTTTGCAACCAACACCTTGGGGCTGATTATGGATTCGACAGGACTCTAGAAGCTTTAGGTGCATGCAGAGGAGCGGTTTGCCTCTATAAAAGCCGCATTTAAATAGTCGCAAACGACGAAAACTACGCACTAGCCGCTTAATAACCGGCAGTGCCCTTCCACTCATACTCTTTCTGCTAGTAGAGGTTCGGAAGGTCATCCCAGCAGGATAGCGAGGGAACCTTGTCTAAGGGTGAACCGCGAAATAGTATTAGGCCCGCTATGAGAAATCCTGTTTGTCGGAGTTCAAATTAGTTAAATAAAAGACAAAATAAGCATGTAGTACCGATGGTTGACGTGTTCTGGACGCGGGTTCGAGTCCCGCCAGCTCCACCAAACCCTTTAGCGGTCTAGACCAATCTAGACCGCTAAAACCCCTACCTACCAAGGCTTTCAGCCACAATCCACTTTCACACCTATGGGTCTATAAAAGTCCTGACAAGTCCTCAGAATGTCTTAAATATGACAATGAATGTCGCGAAACTGTCACCTACTCCGACAGAATTACTCAAGGCATTGGCACAAAAGAATGTCATAAATTCCGCTCAAAATTCTTTGATAACCACTTACCTGTATGTAATGAAGTAGCTCACGAATATGTAAGAATCAATAACCGAACAGATTATGTGCAAGCCAATTTGTTTTTACTAGATATTGAAAAGCACACACAAATTAGTGACCTCAATTTAGTCGATAGTCAAAACCATGTAATCTTTACAGAAGAGAAATCAAAAATATGCACTCGATTTAGACGCACATTCCCTGAGCGATTAGCTCATAAACTTGCAATTCAACTTTTGGCTCGCTACAGACTTGGCGAACCAAAATCATCAGACATTAACGTTAATCTGAATAAACTTTGCTGTGAAAACTATTGGCTTAAACGCATACGCATAGCCTCAACCAGAGCAATTGAACAAGTCAGACGTATGACTGGCATCATTAATAAATCTAAAGGTATCTATTGCAGTGACCCTGCACGTGACAATTGGATTTGGCATAAAGAACAATCTCAGGAGTATCTAGAAAACACATTTATTGAAAATGAAGACGGCCAAGCATTTTCCCTTGCTGAAATCGCAAAGACCAATGTGTCTAACCCAACAATTCGCCGATGTGAAATGATGACCCGCATAAGAGGCTTTGAAGAAGTAGCAAAATTCAATGGTGACTTAGGCGATTTTTATACCATCGCAACACCATCAAAAATGCACTCACACAGCACTACCGGCATTAAAAACTCTAAATACAACAACACAACGTCTAAACAGGCAAATGACTACCTCTGTAATGTATGGGCTCGTATTCGCGCAAAACTCGAAAGGGAGCAAATAAAAATATACGGCATACGAGTTAGTGAACCTCATCATGATGCAACACCATATTGGCATTTATTGCTATTTACTGATCCAGAACACCGAGAACGTTCAAGAGAAATTATTCAACACTATGCAATGCAGGAAGATGGCAAAGAGGCTGGGGCTGAAAAACATCGATATAAATGCGTCCCTATTGATCCAGCTAAAGGGGATGCTGCTGGTTATATAGCCAAGTATGTTGCTAAAAATATTGATGGTGAGTTTATCAAAACCGACTCATACGGCATTGAAGCCAAATCATCAGCTCAGCGTATAACTGCATGGGCAAACCTCAATGGTATTCGTCAGTTTCAATTCATTGGTGGCCCAAGTGTGACATTGTGGCGACAACTTCGTCGTGCAGAAGCACTAGATAATCAAGAACTAAAAGCTTGCCGCAAAGTAGCCGATGCATCCGATTGGGCTGCTTACGTGTTGCTCATGGGTGGTATTAATAAGACTCGCCTAGAACGCCCTATTCAACTTGAATATGACTTACCTCAAAGTGACATTGATTATGAAACTGGTGAGCTAGTCTTTCGCACAGGTCGTTATGGTGAAGCATTATCACCTCAAATCACTGGATTCAAAGTTGGGAATGACTTCGTCCCTATCAAACGCAAACTCTGGACTATAAAACCGTCACCACCTGATGATGATTGCTCACGCGCGCACACTGGCGCGAGAGAGCAATCATCAGCGGGTGGTCGCTTTGAACTTGGACTTGTGTAAATAACTGTACGGTACAAATTAAAACTAAAAATAAGAGTAAATATGAAAATACAAAGAAATCAAATTTGCCCATGTGGCAGTGGCAAGAAATACAAAAAATGTTGCCTCATATCATCACAAGTTAAACAAGCGCTATCTAAACAAATGGCTAGCGGCTCAAACGATGAAAATGTAGAAGATCCAGAATTAACTCAGTACTTCGGTTACAACAAGGCAAGAACAGAGGATGAATCCCCATTTGAACTGCCAGAAGAAGGGCTTTGTTGCATGGTGTCTTCTGTTAACAAAGATATACAACGCGAGATAAATTCAAAGTTGGATTTTCCACTGCTTAAGTTGGGTAAAGGCCAATGGGTAGTCACAGCTAATATTGGAAATGAAGTTAAATTTAGTGGCCCTTACGATTCAGCAGAACTTGCAATGGACTCAGCTTCAGAGAAATTTGGCGCAGTCCGCTTTCTTTCAGCCCCTGACTTTATTTAGCTATTAGCTCTTTAACAATTCGGATTCACATTTGTGAATGAAAATTTCTAACGACTTGCAAAAGTTCACATTGGTGTTAACATTTAAAAATGAAAACTGTTAATTTTTATACCTCAGAAGATGGTAAAACACCTGTCGTTGAGTTTTTAGACTCCCTCACGGCAAAGCAGACCCAGAAAGTGACTTGGGTATTACAACTGGTTGAAGAACTTGATGTTATACCCACCACTTATCTAAAAAAGCTGGTTAATACAGAAGAAATTTGGGAAGTACGTGCGCAGGCAGGTAACAACATTTTCAGGCTGCTAGGCTTTTTTGATGGTAATAACCTAGTAGTGTTAAATCATGGCTTTCAAAAGAAAACCCAAAAGACCCCGAGTAAATAAATTAAACTGGCAGAACAAAGACGTAAAGACTATCTGCTAAGGAAGAAACAATGAGTGATTTAAAAAAGTACGTAGCACAGCGTAAAACATCAGATGCAGAATTTGCCGAAGGTTTTGATGATGGTTATCAAAACTTAAAGTTTGGCATTATGCTCAAAACTGCCAGAAAAGAATCTGGTATTACTCAAGAAGCCTTAGCTGAAATTTTACATACCCAAAAAAGCGCGATATCCAGAATTGAGAATCATTCTGATGACGTAAAACTGTCAACGTTAGAGCGCTTCGCATCTGCTTTGGGCAAAAAAGTAGAGATTCGATTGGTATAAAATTCATTGTATGAAGGGGCCCCGTTTCGTCGGGGAAGGCATACAATGAATTTTATTACCTTAAATGCTCACCTTTCTTAGTAATATAAAACTGGGCCTGTAACAGATCCTGTGTAACTGCCATTATTTAAGATGTTTCTCGAGTCGTTCCCCGAACTCGATAATAAAACGAACCATCGCCTGCCGCCAGTTATGAATTGGCATAGACCATTTTTTGGATGCTTCGGTGATGGCTAAGTACACCATTTTCTTAGCTGAATCGTCGCTTGGGAATATCTTTCGTTTCTTAAGTGCCTTACGGATAACGCTGTTGAGAGACTCAATGGCGTTGGTCGTATAAATCGCTTTGCGGATGTCCGCAGGGTAATTAAAGAGGGTGTTTAAGTTCTGCCAGTGTGCTCGCCATGACTTACTAATTTGCGGATATTGCTCGTCCCAGGTGTCGCTGAAACGCTCGAGTTCAAGCAAGGCTTCTTCTTCTGTACTTGAACGATATATCGTCTTTAAATCAGTAGTAACAGCCTTGTAGTCTTTCCAAGAAACGTATTTAAGTGAATTACGCACCATGTGCACGATACACAGTTGCACATTGGTTTGTGGAAACACGGCATTAATCGCATCAGGGAAGCCTTTGAGGCCATCTACACAGGCAATCAGTATATCTTCCACGCCTCGATGTTGCAGCTCGGTCAGCACACTCAACCAGAACTTAGCGCCTTCGTTTTCGGCTACCCACATGCCCATGAGTTCTTTCTGGCCTTCAGTATTGATACCAAGCGCAAGGAAGATGGATTTATTGATAACGCGCTTGTCTTGGCGAATTTTCACCACAAGACAATCGAGATAAACAATCGGATAAATGGGGTCGAGCGGTCGTGATTGCCATTCAACGACTTTGTCGATAACAGCGTTCGTCACTCTCGATATAAGCGTGGGCGATATGTCAGCCCCGTACCATTCATCAAAGGCTTGTACAATTTCACGTGTGCTCATACCTTGCGCATACAACCAAAGAATTTTCTCATCCATGGACGTAAATCGAGACTGATTCTTTTTAACCAATTTAGGCTCAAAAGAGCCATCACGGTCTCGTGGTGTGTCGAGGTCAAACTCACCATCTTCCGTTTTTATACGCTTAGAAGTGATGCCGTTACGACTATTCTTCACGAGTGACTTAGCATGTTTCTCGTAACCTAAATGCTCATCCATCTCAGCGTTTAATGCAGCCTCCACAGTAATTTTCTTCAGCATTCGGCTGAAATCATTTAGGTCTTGCTGGGTTTTAATGCTTTTAGCCGCTTCTTTAGCGAAAGCTTCAAGTTCTTTTTTGTTCATTTGCATCTGCCTATCCTTAACTCTCAATAGAGTATTTTATGATACGCAGTTAGTCGGATAAGAGAGCGATATTTCTATCGCTCCCTCTCCTAAGAACCGTGCGTGCAAGTTTCCCTGCACACGGCTCAAGCTCTCATAAGGCCAGACGCGCTCGACCCAACAGCTTGCTCCAGATATGACATTTTCTTAGCTCTTTTATCGAAATAATCAAACCACTCAGCGTCGTACGGAGTCGCCACAGATATGACCTGCCGGTGTCTGCGGATAGGAATATCGGCAGCCTTTTTCAACCACACGATGCGTTTTTCACCGTGATTAGTTGTGTAAGGTGCAATGAACATCCACTGCCGCATACCACGATGGGTATAGTATTTCCGGTAAAGCCACGCTGCTGACTTCTTCGGGTGCTTGCGTTTTATCATTCGATGAAGAGTGCGGAAAATCACAGAGTCAACACTACCAAAGACTTTCTTAGCCACAACATGTCGATAATAATTTGCCCAGCCTACAATCTTGCGATTGATCGAGCTGAGTAACCTCGCCACTGGTGTAGATATTCCTTTCTTGATCTCTAATCTGATAGACTCAAGGAACGATTTGATACTGCTTTTACTTGGTTTAATAAGTAGCTTTTGACCATACTTACGTACATTAAATCCAAGAAAATCGAACCCCTTTGTAATAGAGGTAATCAAGGTCTTTTCTTCAGACAGCGTTAATCCTCGCTCAAACAGGAAAGCCACTACCGCTGGTTTTATTGTATTCTCCAGCAACTCTTTGGAGTTGGCAGTGATCACAAAATCATCAGCATATCTAATCAAATGGACTTTTTGAATTGGCTTGGTAATCGATTTAAGCATCGCTTCCATACCATCCAAAGCCCCATTCGATAAGCAAGGCGATATGATACCGCCTTGTGGCGTTCCCGCTGTCGTTGGAAACAGACGCCCTTTGTCCATAAAACCTGCCTTTAGCCACTGATTCAACACTTTCTGCTCTAGCTTTAAATGTTGATGTAACCATGTATGACTAATATTATCGAAGCATCCCTTAATGTCGCCTTCGAGGATCCATTGAGCTGATGTTTTCTGAGCTAGCACATTAAAGCATCTTTCAATCGCATCGGCTGCTGATCGCTTAGGTCGGAAACCATAAGAATGGTGATCCGCTGTCACTTCAGCTACCGGCTCATATGCCAATAGAAAGAGAGCCTGCATTGCTCGGTCAAACATGGTTGGAATGCCCAAAGGTCGTTTCTTGCCATTCTTTTTAGGAATGTAGACCCGCCTCAATGGCTGCGAACGATAATTTCGACAGGAAAGCGCTTTAGTTGCTTCCCACTTCTGTTTTGCATTTATCCACACAATGCCGTCAATACCTGGCGTATTGCGTCCCTGATTTTCAGTGACGCGTTTAACTGCCAGTAACTTCGCTTGATGAGATCGTGTTATTAAATGCTGTAGTGCTTGGACTTTACCCCAGCACTTAGCTCTAGCTGATTTAGCGATACGCATTTGGAGTCGGCGAACGCCAGATTCAACTCGTTTCCAATTGATGGATGACCAGTTATTCGACGGTGAGGATGCACCACCATGCATGTTCGCAGGTGTCATTTGCTTTTCCTCATTAACTCAATTCTCCGCATTCTCTCGCTATTGAGAACCAGCCGGACGTAGGCACTCTTTCAAGTCAGGTGATTTGCACCTTATGTTGATCATTACAATCAACCTTTTGCTTTTTCCGGCCTCCTATTCCCGCATAACCATTGTTTACCCTTGCGGCTAAACTACCTTTCGGAGCTATACGGGGTTTCCACGTTTCGTTCCTGTGACTCGATGGGTTAGGTCTCTCGTTTACACCGGCGAAGCATTTACTCACGATACCCTATTTGTGAAAGAGCATACCCGTTCGCTTACCGTTTTGGTTAGAGCTTATCAGCCGTTTTAGCTCTTCAACTATTACGATGCTTACCGAGATTCGCATTTGCTGACCTTACCATCATCCCTAGCGCCATCACCGCATACGGCTAGCAGTTTCGGTATCACCTTCACAGGTTACACCTACGGTTTCCCGTGGCTACATTGTCCTCAGCGCTTTGCACCTAGACGTTACCGTCAACGCACAGCCGAGTAGGGAACTACTGGTGAGACAATAGGTTTCATACCCAACCTTATCGATTGGATGAAACAATCACAGGAACAACATCGTGTCGCACCACAAAATTTGTTACAGCCTCGTAAAAGGGTGACGATGTTTTTGCCTAAACTGCTCATATTTTAAAATTGAGCCTTCATTAACTTCAGTTGCTTTATATTGTTTACTCGCTAACCATGCACTGTAATCAGCTACCACTCTAATGTTA
>Ga0316204_10003726_pt1 | contig 29532 bp, 32 predicted proteins | sample 6monrhotite_MG_2_FD_205661 | JGI IMG/M metagenome (GOLD analysis project Ga0316204, IMG submission 205661) | Microbial mat bacterial communities from mineral coupon in-situ incubated in ocean water Damariscotta River, Maine, United States -... | ecosystem: Environmental > Aquatic > Marine >...
GTCCGCATAACCGACCTTCCCCTTGAAATCCGCAGCATCTGATCCCGCCTCAATGCGGACCTTGCCGGATCGCCCTGTCATCTCTGATCAGGCAGCGTCGCCCATCCAGATCAGTCAGGACTACCCTTGCACCTGCACCACGGTTCGCGTCGGGAACGGGATATCCACCCCGGCGGCATCAAGCGCTTCTTTCACCTGTCGTTTCATATCGGCTTGAAAGGCGAAATTTTCCGCACTGTCGCACCAGACCCGCACCAAGAAATCGACCGAGCTGTCACCAAGGTTATTGACCTGAATGAACGGCTCCGGGTCGGTCTTGGCGCGGGGATCGGCCAGAATGGTCGACCGGATCGTCTCTTCGGCCAGCTTCAGGTCGGCCCCATAACCCACACCAAAGACCCACTCTGCCCGGCGGGTATCGTAGCTGGAATAGTTGATGATCGTATTGCCCCAGACCTGACTGTTGGGAATGATGATCTGCACGTTGCTGACCGCCGCCAGTTCGGTGTAGTTCAGCGTGATGTCCCTGACCGTGCCCATCTGGCCGTTCACCTCGACAAATTCGCCGATCTTGATGGGGCGGAAAAACACAATCATCACCCCCGCCGCCACATTTGACAGCGTGCCTTGCAGGGCCAGACCAATCGCCAGACCGGCGGCACCAATCAGCGCAACAAAAGAGGTCGTTTGCACACCAAAGGTGTTCAGTACGAAAAGAACGGCAAAGCCGATGACGATATAGCGCGCCACGTTGCCAAGAAAGTTGAACAACGTGATATCCAGATGCGCGTATTTGCCGCCCAGGCCGACCAACCTGCGGCGCACCCAGCCCCCCAGAAGGAAACCAAAGAACAGGATCGCCAGGGCCGCCAGCACATTGCCCACGGCAGAGGCCAGAAATTCAAGTGTTAGCAGATCTGCCATGGTTTTCCCATTCCAGATCACGGTGTTCAGCAGTTGGTCCAATTCAGCCCCCGGAGAGTTTGTCCAATATCGCGCCCAACCGGGCGTCCAGCGCGCTTAGGCCACCTGCATCATGCGTCGTCAAGGTCACTTCCACGGTCTTGTAGACGTTCGACCACTCAGGATGGTGGTTCAGCTTTTCGGCATGAATGGCAACCCGGGTCATGAACCCGAAGGCCTCAACGAAATTGGCAAAGACGAATTTCTTGTAGATCGCCTCGCGCCCCTCCACCAGGCTCCAGCCATTCGCCAACAGCGGGGCAATATGTTCCGCGTGCTCTGCTTGGGTCAGTTTTTCGGTCATTGGTGATCCTCCATGTCGGATTTGCGAAAGGGACCATAGCTGGTCAGCACCTCGATTTCACTGTCCACCGCATCGCGTTCGGCCTCCAGATAGCGGGCCACGGCATCCTTGAACCCGGCATCGCCGAACCAGTGCAGCGAATGGGTTGCGACGGGCAGATACCCGCGTGCCAGTTTATGTTCCCCCTGCGCGCCCGCCTCAACCTTGCCCAGCCCGTGCCGGATGGCAAAATCGATGGCGCGGTAATAGCAAACCTCAAAATGCAGGCAGGCGTGGTGCTCAACGCAACCCCAGTAGCGGCCATAAAGCGTATCGCGCCCGATAAAATTCAGGGCACCAGCAACGGGCCGTCCGTCGCGCATCGCCAGCACCATCAGCATGTCCTCGCGCATGGTCTGATGGGCGATGTCGAAAAACCGGCGCGTCAGATAGGGCGTTCCCCATTTGCGGTTGCCGGTATCCTGATAGAAAATCCAGAACGCATCCCAATGTTCCGGCTTGATCTGATCGCCTGTCAACTCAAGCAGTTCACCGCCAAAGGCGTTGGCCGTCGCCCGTTCCTTGCGTATGTTCTTGCGCTTGCGGCTGGAAAGCGAGGCAAGGAAGGCGTCAAAATCCGCATACCCATCGTTGACCCAGTGAAATTGCTGTCCAATCCGGGCCAGCAATCCCATTTCGGCCCCCGCAATCGCTTCGGCCTCGGTGCAAAAGGTGGCGTGAACCGAGGACAATTCATTGTCCGCCGCAATCTGCACCGCCCCTTGGAGCAGCGCCGACATTCCGGTGACCTCAAACCCCGGCCTCGTCAGAAACCGCCGCCCTGTCGCCGGCGTGAACGGCACCGCTATCTGGAGCTTGGGATAATACCGCCCGCCTGCATTCTCATAGGCATGGGCCCAGTTGTGATCGAAGATGTATTCGCCCTGCGAATGCCCCTTTGCATAAAGCGGGGCGGCGGCAATCATTTCGCCATCCTGCCTCGCGGTGATGTATCGCGGCTGCCAACCACTGCCCGGACCAACCGACCCGCTCTGCTCCAGCGCCATCAGGAACCGGTGCGTCGTGAACGGATCATTGGGGCGGCCATCCACAACCTCTGGGCAGGCGCAGGCATCCCAATCCTCCGCTTCGATCTCACTGATCGTCGGGTGCGCCGTGATTTCGATGGCTGCGTCGCTCATAGGATGCAACTTGGGTGCGTCTGCTGCGGCGTCAAGCCAGATAGCCCTCGAATGTCACATTATCCACGATGCGCCGCGCCGCGGCATCCTGTTGCGGCGACCGGGTGGTCCATGTGAGGATTTTCGCCCCCAGCGCTTTCAACTCTGCGACACGCGGGCGATCAAGGTCAGTGGATTCGTGGCTGATAAAACAGGCCCCCACACAATCATAATCAGGGATCTCACGCAGCCTGTCGCGGAGGGGGCCCGGGACCTCTGGCCATGCCACCGCCTGATAGCTGGACGTCACGAGCCCGCGCGGAATATCCGGCGCCATCTCAGCAAAGGCAGCAACGGCGTGCGGGTTGAACGACATCAGCGCCACATCGCCCTTGTAGCCGGCCAACGCGGTGCAAACCGCCCGCTCCAAAGGGCCGATGTTCGGCCCCATCGCGCCATCCTGATCCTTGATCTCGATCAGCAGCGGCACCTGGCCTGCGACCACATCCAGCACTTTCTCCAGCGACGGGATCGTCCCGCCATCATCGGTCAGAGCTATCGCTTCCAAGGCCGCGCGTGTCTTATCACGCAGCGGCCCGGTCTCGCCGGTCAAACGATCCAGCAGATCGTCGTGAAACACCATCGCATGACCATCAAGGGTCAGTTGCACATCAATCTCGATCCCATAGCCCGCATCCAGTGCGGCATAAATGGATTTCAGACTGTTTTCCACCCGCCCCGCCTTGCGGTCATGCAATGCACGGTGGGTGATAGGGCGGGTCAGGAAAGAGGCAGGCAGGTTCATTTGATCTGAAAAATCGCTTCGATCTCAACCGCGACACCAAAGGGCAGGCTCGCTGCGCTGACGGCAGAACGGGCATGACGCCCCTTATCGCCCAAGGCCGCAACCATGAAATCGGAAGCACCATTGATGACCTTTGGCTGATCCCCGAAATCGGCGGTCGAATTCACGAACCCCACCAGTTTCACGACCCGCTCCAGCCGGTCAAGCTCTCCGCCGCAGGCCGCTTTCAACTGCGCCAACAGGCTGACGGCACAGAGCTGCGCTGCCGCAGCCCCCGCCGCGGCATCCATATCAGCACCCAGCTTGCCCTTGATCATCCCATCGGCATTGGCCGAAATCTGGCCAGAGACATAAACCATGTCACCGGCAATCACATAAGGCACATAATTCGCCGCCGGGGCAGGGGCATCGGGCAACGACACACCCAGTTCAGCCAGTTTGGTTTCGATCACGCTCATGACAATCCTCCGAATGATTTGCCCGGACGCTAGCGGGCAAACGGGCAAGGTGCAATCACGACCGGGCCGTGGTGCTGCGGCAGATTGACGGGCTGGCAATCAAACGATTGATTGCCGCCGGAAAATGGGCCAATGATGCACCCCTGATGAGACATTTATTGATCAAGATGACACTGGGATTTGCGGTTCTGCCCGCCATCCCTTTCGCCAGCCCCTACGACGGCGTCTACAAACAAACCGCCAATGCCGAATGTGCATTGGTTGGCATTGAAGGCGGATCGCTGAAAATCGAGAACGATATCTTTTACGGGGTCGAGGTCTCGTGCCGGATGACCAGCCCGGTGGAAATCGAGGGCATGGAAGCCACGCTCTACGAAATGCAATGCACTGGCGAGGACGAGACCTGGACAGAGCGCGCCATGCTGATGCCCGATGCCGATGACGCCGGGCTCTACATGATCTGGAAGGGCTATGCCTTCCGCTATGACCGCTGCGAGGACCCATAACAAGCGCAGTCCGACCCGCGAAGACCGCCCGACTGACTGGATGCTCTACGAGGGGTGCCATCTGGCTGAATGTTTCTTCAACAAGCTCAAACGCTTCCGCAAGATTGCCCTGAGATGTGAAAAGACAGTCGGCTCATTCAAAGCCTTCGTTGATCTCGCATCTGCAATGGCATCGATCGGATAAATGCAGGCGCCCTATAGGGTCAGCCCCCAAAATTCCGTGCTGATGCCAAATGCCGCATGACGAGACAACCGAAGCTGTTCTCCATCGTGGCCAGGTTTGCATTCTGGCCCTCGCCAGATCCCCTTTTTGAACCGATCAAACGAACCGTGGCTTGCGCGGGCTTCGTCCGTCGGTTCGCGTGACACATACTCAGGCTGCCCCGGGTGGCTTGTCGAGGAGGTAATCCATGAGCATGCGAACCCGTTTTGGCTGGTGATGGGCCGCCGGGTAAACCATGCTGATCTGCAAGGAAGGTGGTTCGCAGCAAGCGAGGACGCGAACAAGGTTTCCGGTCTTCAGCGCGGGTTCCGCAAGAAAATCCGGAACCCTCGCAACACCAAGGCCCGCTATCGCTGCACGGATCAGCATATCGCCGTTATTGGAGTTGAAATTGGAGCGGAGCGAGACTTCGGTCGTCCGTTCTCCTTTGGGACAAAAACGCCACTTGAAGCGTTTCGCGCGCCCATGCTGGATGATCTCATGGTCCCGAAGGTCGCTTGGCAGAGTGATTTTCGGGGCACTTTCGAGATAGCGCGGGCTGGCGCAGAAGACATGCCTGGTTTCGCCAATTTTCCGGGCGACAAGGCTCGAGTCGACCGGATGTGAAATGCGTATCGCCAGATCGTATTGCTCGCTGACAAGATCAACAAAACGATCTTCAAAATCCACATTCAGGCGGATATTCGGGTGGTCCTTCGAAAACGCCACCAGCCGCTGGGACAGAACCTGTGTCCCATAATGCAATGGCGCGGCAAGCACGATGTCGCCGCCGCTATCCAGTTGTGCGTTGCCAATCTCGGCATCCGCTTCGTCAAGCGCCGAGATTATGCGCTGTGCATGGGCGAAGTAGGATTGCCCGGCAGAGGTCAGCGACCACTGGCGCGTTGTGCGCGTGATCAGCCCCGTTCCAAGGCGTTCCTCAAGCAGGCGGAGTTTGCGGCTCATCGCCGACTTCGCAATTCCTTCCATCTCGGCGGCTTTGCCAATGCTTTCGTTCTCAACGATCAGAACAAAGGCACGCAGGTCTTCCATCTGGCCCATAGGGGTATCATTTTTAGAACTATGTTTTCCAATTTCATTATCTGTTCGAAAATTGGAAAATATACAACTCTTTTCGAACAGGCGGCTCTGCGCTGCCCTCAGAGGAAAGGAAACAAGATGAAGAATCTAATCACAGCGATAGTCGCCGTTGCTACCACGACCGGTGCTGCATCGGCCCAGGAGCCCGTGTGGGACGGAAATACCGTTGTCCTCGAGTCCCAGGAACTTGCCAACGGCGTCTTCGCGGTCATCCCGACCGGTGCAGACGACATGGCTGCAGCGGGTTACCCGATTGCAACATCCGCTGGTTTTGTGATCGGGGACGACGGCGTCCTGGTGGTCGAATCGATGCTGAACCAACGGCTGACCGACCAGCTCTTCGACCTGGTTGCGGCGGAAACTGACAAGCCCGTACGATACCTGGTCAACACGAGCTATCACGGCGACCATTCCTATGGGAACCAATACGTCCCAGAAGCGGTCGACTTGATCCAGCACGCAAACACCGCGGCCTACATTGACGGCAATCTGGAAGCGGACAAGCAGTTCATGATCCAGAATTTCGGCGCGGGCCGCGGAATCGAAGAGATTGTTCAGACCGAGGCCGACATGCTCGTGGCCGAAGGTGGTGCGCTGACGGTCAACCTGGGCGGTATCTCGGTCGAGATCAGGGACTACGGCTTTGCGCAAACCGGTGGCGATCTGTTCGTGTCGGTGCCCTCGGCGGGCGTATTATGGACTGGCAATCCGATCGTCGCCCAACCACCGGCATTGCCGTGGCTTCTGGATGGGAACCTGATTGCCACCCGCGAAACGCTTCAGCGTGTTTATGACGCCTTCCCAGAGAACACCGTCGTCGTCCCCGGCCATGGTCCGGTGACCGACATGGCGGCAATCCAGTGGAACGTCGACTATCTGACGACGGTTGAAAGTGAAGTCAGCGCGGCAATCGACCAAGGCCTGAGCCTGGAAGAAACCATCGGCGAGGTGACGATGGAAGACTGGGGCGGCTACGCGCTTTTTGGCTGGGTGCATCCAGGATTGAACGTCCCGGCAGCCTATAACGAACTGAAATGAGCGTGAATATCTGGGGGCAGGATGAACAGGTCCTGCCCCTAGTTGGGATTGGTCAGGATGCTGTCCAGCAGGTTCAGGATGTCTTGCGCCGGGGCTTCGCCGCCGCGGCTTTCCAGAATACCTGTTGATTCCGGTTGTTGCGGGACGATCATCGGCAGTGGCGTCGGCGTCTGACCACTCAGGACGCGGCTCATCGTTTCCTGCCAGATCGTCGCGGGCAGGCCGCCACCGGTGATCCCCGACAGGCGGCTGTTGTCGTCATACCCCATCCAGACCCCAGTGACATAATCCCCGGTGAACCCGATGAACCATGCATCGCGCGACCCTTGGGTCGTGCCGGTCTTGCCTGCGATGTCCCATCCGTCGATCCGCGCGCGCCGTCCTGTGCCGTTTTGGACAACCCGGGTCATCATCCAGGTCAGCTGCCGCGCGGCCTCTTCGCGGATGATACGTTCACCAATACCGGCATCACCTGCATCCATCAGGGGGGTGTCGTCGCCCAAAAAGCGCAAATCGGTCAGACCGTAAGGCGTGACCTGAGACCCGCCATTCAGAATGCCCGCATAGGCGCCGGTCATCTCCAGCAGGGTGCTTTCCGAGACACCAAGTGCCAGCGCCGGGCCAGCGGCCAGATCGCCCTCGACCCCGAAACCGGCGGCGACATTGCGGACCAGTTCTCGCCCCACATCCTCAGATAGCAGGATCGCGGGCATGTTGCGGCTGGCGGCAAATGCATCGACCATCGTGATCGGTCCGACGAATTTCTTGTCGTAATTTGCCGGACACCACTCTGCCGATCCGCGCCGCTGCCAGCAGGTTGGCGCATCGTCGATCATGTCGTAGGGCGACATGCCCAGATCAAGGGCCGCCGCATAGATGAACGGCTTGAAGGCCGAACCGGTCTGGCGAAGCGCCTGTGTGGCGCGATTGAATGTGCCCGCCGCACTGATGTTGCGCCCGCCAACCATCGCGCGCACCGCACCATCAGCCGACATCACGACGATTGCCGCCTGCACGGCGGACCCTTCTTCAAGGTCGCGGTCAAAGACCTCGACCAATGCCTCCTCTGCGGCGGTCTGAACGCGCTGGTCCAGCGTCGTGCGGATGATCACATCTTCCGTGGTTTCGCGGGTAAAGAACCCTGGCCCGCTGTCCATGACCCAATCGGCAAAGAGCCCGCCCGAACTGGCGCTGGCCGCTTCGGACAAAGTTGCGGGGTTCAACCGGGCGTCGCGGGCCTGCGCATCGGTTAGATAACCCTGATCGGCCATCAACCCGATCACCAGCGACGCCCGATCCTGGGCGCGTTGCAGATTGCGGGTAGGCGCGTTGGCCGAAGGCGCGGTCAGCAAGCCGGCCAGCATGGCGGCCTGCGCGGGGTTCGCTTCTGCCGCCGAGATGCCGAAATAGCGCTGGGCCGCAGCCTCGAACCCACGGCTGCCAGCGCCAAGGTAGGCGCGGTTTAGGTAGATCGTGAGAATTTCCTCTTTGGAATAGGCAATTTCCATCCCTAGCGCATAGACCGCTTCGCGCGCCTTGCGCCAAAGCGAGGTTTGCCGGCAATCCGCCTCATAGGCGCGCTCACTGTCCCAGCGGTCGCGATCAAACGCGACACCAAGACACAGCAGCTTTGCGGTTTGCTGGGTCAGCGTAGAGCCCCCGTTGCCCGAAAGCGGGCCGCGCCCTTCGCTCAGGTTGATACGCACCGCCGATGCGATCCCGCGCGGCGAAATACCCATGTGGCGGTAAAAGCGCTTGTCCTCGGTCGCCACCACCGCGTTGCGCAAATGCGGCGAGACCGTCTCGGTGGTGATCATCCCGCCAAACTGATCGCCGCGCCAGGCGAAGACCTCGCCCTGCCGGTCGGTTATGGTGACAGACCCGCGGGCACGACCATCAATCCGATCAGCGATCGCCGGCATCTGCGAGGAAAAGTAAAACGCAAAGCCCCCGACGATCAGCGCGGTCACAAGGCCAATGCGCCAGGTGAACGCCCAAAGCAGACGGAAAAGCCAGCGAAACGGAGTCATCAGCCGGCCGACAAGGCCGCGCGGCTTGGCCTTCTTTGGCGTCGCTCTGCGTCGGGCCGCCGGTTTGGCGGATGCCTTTTTAGGTGCCGCTTTCTTGGGTGGGGCCTTCTTTTTGGCCGCAGGTTTTGCTGCATAGCGCTTGTCGGCCACCAAAGGGGGCCGTTTTTTGCCGTTTCCGCTCATGATCCGCTCGATTGACTGCTTGAGGTCTGTTTTACGCGACTATAGCGCGCTCTGAACCGAATGTAGAGCGCCGATGAGTCGTGATCGGCGGCTTTTTACCGTGCTTAATAATTAAGCAACAGAGACAATTTGTGCAAAAATTGTGCAAATGCGCCGTGAAACCGATCATTATGCACCTGCAGCAATCTTGCCGTGACGTGAAACACGCGCTTTCTGTCTTGGTGCAAGCGGGCGCTGCCGAAACGAGAGCCTGCAAGAGAATTTGCAAGGGGAAGAACGTGAAACTCATCATTGCAACAATCAAACCGTTCAAGCTGGAGGAGGTCCGCGAAGCACTGACCGCCGTTGGCGTGCGCGGCATGATGGTATCCGACATCAAGGGCTTTGGCTCTCAGTCCGGACATACCGAGATTTACCGCGGTGCGGAATACGCCGTGAATTTCGTGCCAAAGGTCAAGCTCGAGATCGTCGTGCAGGACAGCATGGCCGATCAGGTCGTGTCCACCATCGCAACCACCGCCAAGACCGAAAAGATCGGTGACGGCAAGATTTTCGTACTCGACGTGGAAGCCGCCCTGCGGGTGCGGACCGGCGAGACCAATGATGACGCGCTTTGATCGCGTGAACCGAGGAACAAACTGATGAAACTGACGAAATATCTATCGGCCGGGGCAGCATTGGCGCTGCTACCATCCATCGCGCTGGCGCAGGAAGCAGCACCGGGTTTTGACGAAATCGGCCCCTATCTCATGACAACGCTGCTGTTTCTCGTGGGTGGCTTTCTGGTGTTCTGGATGGCCGCGGGCTTTTCCATGCTGGAGGCCGGTCTGGTCCGCTCCAAGAACGTGACCATGCAGCTGACCAAGAACATCGCGTTGTTCTCCATCGCGTCGATCATGTACTGGCTGGTGGGCTTCAACCTGATGTATCCGGGTGAATTCAACGGCTATATCGCGTTCAACTTTGTGCCGACGGTGCTGGAACCCGTCGGGCTGGGTGCCGCTGATGCCTCGCTTGACTACGCCTCTGTCGCCTCTGACTTCTTCTTTCAGTTGATGTTTGTGGCCGCCACGGCCTCGATCGTCTCTGGCGCTCTGGCAGAGCGGATCAAGCTTTGGCCGTTCCTGATATTCGTCGTCGTGCTGACAGGCTTTATGTATCCGATTTCCGGGTCATGGCAGTGGGGCGGCGGCTGGTTGTCTGAATTGGGCTTCTCTGACTTTGCCGGGTCCACAATCGTGCACTCTGTCGGTGGCTGGGCGGCCCTGGCCGGTGCGCTGGTGCTTGGTCCGCGTCTGGGCAAATACAAGGACGGCCGCGTGCACCCGATGCCCGGTTCCAACCTTGCGCTGGCGACATTGGGCACATTCATCCTGTGGATGGGATGGTTCGGCTTTAACGGCGGGTCGCAGCTGGCTGCGGGCACCGTGGGCGACATCACCGATGTCGGGCGCATCTTCGCCAACACCAATATGGCGGCGGCGGCCGGGTCCATGGCAGCACTGATCCTGACGCAGATCCTGTACAAGAAGGTCGATCTGACAATGGTGCTGAACGGCGCGCTTGCCGGTCTGGTGTCGATCACCGCAGAGCCGCTGGCCCCATCGCTGTTTGGTGCCTTGCTGACCGGTGCCGTGGGTGGCGTGATCGTGGTCATCACAGTGCCGATGCTGGACAAGCTGAAGATCGACGATGTTGTCGGTGCGATCCCTGTGCACCTCTTTGCCGGGATCTGGGGGACGCTTGCGGTTGCTTTCTACACAGGCAACTGGGGCGCGCAGATCACCGGTATCATCGCATATGGTGTCTTTACCTTCGTGATCGCTTATGTTGTCTGGACGATCCTGAAAGGCGCCATGGGCATCCGCGTCTCTGAAGAAGCAGAGATCACCGGACTTGATACCTCGGAACTGGGCATGGAAGCCTATCCTGAGTTCGCAAAAGGCTGATCCCCTTCCGTTCAGTCTTTGATACTGACCCGGGCGCGCGCGCCCGGGTTTTTTGTGCGCCGGATCCTGATCCAACTTGCCGCACCTTGCGGGTATTAATTCGATAAACAGGCCATCTGACGCAAGAAACTGTCGCAACTCATATCAGAAATGACCCATTCTGCGATGCAATTGCGCTTGCTTGCACGATACCTTCGCTTGAACGCGAATCTCTTAACTGGTGGAGCCCTCCCATGATCCAGACCCCCTATCTTTTGTTCCTCGGCGATGCCCCAGACCAGCTTGCCGCCAAGGTGGCGCAGGGGATCAAGGATTGGCGCCCCGAGAACGCCGTCGGCCAGTTTCGCCTGCCGGGCTGTGGTGCTGATCTTGGCATTGACGATTTGACTCTCGAAGAGGCTCGCGCGGCCGGTGCTCAAACCCTTGTGATCGGTGTCGCCAATCGGGGCGGTTATATTTCGAAAGCGTGGAAAGAGGTGCTGGTGAAGGCCCTCCAGATGGGTTTTGACATCGCCTCTGGTCTGCATAACCTGTTGCGTGACGAAGACGAGTTGGTGGCGGCGGCCCGGGTGAGCGGACGCTCGCTTTTTGATGTGCGTATCCCGTCCGTCGCCTACCCGATCGCGAACGGGAAAAAACGGACCGGCAAACGGTGTCTGGCCATCGGCACCGATTGTTCGGTCGGCAAGATGTATACTGGCCTTGCCATGGACGCAGAGATGCAGCGCCGGGGGATGAAATCGACGTTTCGTCCAACCGGCCAGACCGGCATTCTGATTACCGGTGGCGGCGTGCCTCTGGATGCGGTCATTGCCGACTTCATGGCCGGCGCAGTGGAATATCTGACGCCTGACAATGAGCCGGACCACTGGGACCATATCGAAGGGCAGGGCAGCCTGTTCCATGTCTCTTACTCTGGCGTCACCATGGCCCTGATCCACGGTGGACAGCCCGATGCCCTGATCCTCGCCCACGAGCCGACCCGCACCCATATGCGCGGTCTGCCGGACTATGATCTGCCGAGCCTCGAGACCCTGCGCGACACCGCCTTGCCGATTGCCTGCGTGGCGAACCCTGACTGTCAGATTGTTGGTATTTCGGTGAATTCACAGCATCTGTCCGAGGAAGACGCACTGGCCTATATGGCCGAGGTTGAAGCCCGGATGGGTCTGCCAACGGTCGACCCATACCGGCTGGGCGCGGGGCGTCTGGTCGATGCTCTGGCTGCGGTATAAGGGTCGTGTCCATGACTTTTGGGCCTCCGGCGGGAGTATTTCGGGCAAGATGATAATGAGAATGATATGAAGGTCAGCATCACCCGAGATGTGTTTCAACTGGCGCAGGTCTTTACGATCAGCCGTGGATCGCGGTCGCAGGCCGAGGTTCTGACGGCAACCGTGCAGGGCCACGGCATTTCGGGGCGGGGAGAATGCGTTCCCTATGCGCGCTATGGCGAGACATTGGACAGCGTGACAGCGCAGATCGAAGGTTTTGCCGGGGCATGGCCCGATCTGCCGGATGCGCTGCCCGCCGGGGCGGCCCGCAATGCGCTTGATTGCGCGTTCTGGGATCACGCGGCCAAGCGCGCCGGCAAACGGGTTTGGGATTTGCTGGGGCTGCCGGTGCCCTTGCCGGAAATCACCGCCTATACCCTGTCGCTCGATACGCCCGACGCGATGGAGCAGCAGGCGGCGAGCAATGCGATGCGCCCGCTTCTCAAGATCAAGCTCGGCACCCCCGATGACATGGCCCGGCTTGAGGCCGTCCGCCGTGGCGCCCCTGATGTGCCGATCATCGTGGATGCCAATGAGGGCTGGACCGCAGAGGTCTATGCCGATCTGGCACCGCATCTGATCCGCCTTGGCGTGCAGATGGTCGAGCAACCCCTACCGGCGGGGCAAGACGACATGCTGGCCGAAATCGCCCGCCCCTTGCCGGTTTGTGCCGATGAAAGCTGTCATGACCGCGCCAGCCTGCCCGCCTTGCGCGGCAAATACGATATGGTGAACATCAAACTCGACAAGGCCGGCGGCCTGACCGAGGCACTGGCGCTCAAGCGTCAGGCGCGCGCCGAAGGTTACGGTGTGATGGTGGGCTGCATGGTGGGCTCGTCTCTGGCGATGGCCCCCGCCACGATCCTTGCGCAGGGCGTCGCGTTCACGGACCTTGACGGCCCGCTCCTATTGGCTGAAGACCGGGATGAACCTTTGAAATTCGATCAAGACGGCGTGCACCCGCCCGCCGTTGCACTTTGGGGATGACCATGCGCACAGTCTATGTCAACGGCGAGTACCTGCCAGAAAACGAAGCCAGAGTGTCGATCTTTGATCGCGGATTTCTGATGGCCGATGGGGTCTATGAGGTGACCTCGGTACTGGACGGCAAGCTGATCGATTTCGCAGGGCACGCCAAACGGCTGGAGCGGTCCTTGAACGCGCTGGACATGCCGCATCCCGAGGTTCTGCCCGACCTGCTGGAGGTGCATCGGGAGTTGGTACGCCTGAACGGGATCGACGAAGGCATGATCTATCTGCAAATCACCCGCGGCGCGCCGGATGATCGCGATTTCGTTTTCCCCGATCCCGAAACAACGGCACCAACCGTCGTGCTTTTCACGCAAAACAAGCCCGGCCTTGCCAACAGCCCTGCCGCCAGAAAGGGTATCAAGGTTATTTCCATCGAAGACCAGCGCTGGGCGCGGCGCGACATCAAGACCGTGCAATTGCTGTTCCCATCAATGGGCAAGATGATGGCCAAGGCCGCCGGCGTGGATGACGCATGGATGGTCGAGGATGGGGCGGTGACCGAAGGCACCTCGAACAACGCCTATATCATCAAGGGCAGCACGATCATCACGCGCCATCTGGGCAACGAGATCTTGCACGGTATCACCCGCGCCGCGGTGCTGCGCTTTGCCAAAGAAGCGCAGATGCAGGTCGAAGAACGCAGCTTTACGATTGCCGAAGCGCAAGAGGCAGATGAGGCATTCATCACATCCGCCAGTACATTCGTGATGCCCGTGGTTGAGGTAGACGGGGTGGCCGTTGGCACCGGTGTACCGGGACCCGTCGCCGCAAGGCTGCGCGAGATTTATCTCGACGAAAGCCGCAAGGTCGCCGTTTAGAATGGGTGCGAGCGCCCTTCCTACGGGCTTAAACCCTGCGGACCAACAACAAGGCAACAAGCGCCGCCAACGCCACGCCTAGCGCCACGTTTTGATAGCTGCCTGCGCGCGCCAAGCCGACCACCAGTGTCACAATCGGCAGCAGAATGAACCCGGTCGTCATCAGACAGCCCCGCGGCAGCTCAAAGCCCTGCACGTTTCCTGACATTGCGAGGCGGTTGTTTATGGGCTCTTTGGTCATATTGATCCGCTTACCTCCTGCTTTGCCCGCCGCATGAAATGCCGGGCCGCTGCCCTGCTTTCACTGACCGACGTTTTGAGCGTATCATAATTCCCCGCCCCGGATAAGGCCCTCAGGCCGGGCCGATTCAACAGCTGGCGCGCGCCAACCGATCCTGCCCAAAAAACGCAACGGCAAACGCCCGCAAAACTCAGTGTGTCTATGCCGCCATCCTAGCCTTTCGCCTTGGCCTGCAACTCTTTCGCCCGCGCCGGGGCCACGCCAAGTACCTCTTCGATCCGGTGCAGCAGCTTGTCCTCACCCTCCTGCTTTACCCCATCGGCCAACACCACACGCCACAGGGCGATCAGGGTGGCTTCTCTTTCTGCCATGCTGATGGCGTCCTTGAGGATGGTGGCAATCTCTTTGGTGCGCGGGATCGCGCGTTCCAGCACTTCGCATTCAGCGCGCATCCTGGCGGCCTCGACCGGGTTGAGGTTGTGGCGTTTGCCAAGGATCTGGTCGATCAATGCAATCTCTGCGAAATGATAGGCATCGTCTGCCTTCGCCGCACGGACCAGCAACGCGCCCATCGCGTGTTGTGCGTCCGCCTCGGGCAGGGGCGTGTGATAGCCTGCGGGATTGCCGAAAAACGCTGTAAGCCGTTCAAGCATGGCTGCTCCTTACCCGTGACTGTCCTTGAAGGCCGCCTGTGCCTCGGCGCTGGCCTCGGTCTGATAGTTTGCCTTCCAGTCGGCCATGGTCATCCCGTAGAAAGCCGCGCGCCCTTCGTCCTTGGTCATCTTGATGCCCCGTTTATTGGCGGCCTCCTGATACCAGCGTGCCAGACAATTCCGGCAGAACCCGGCCAAATTCATCATGTCGATGTTTTGCGCATCGGTCCGATCTTCCATCAGGTGCTTGCGCAGCCGGCGAAAGGCGGCGGCTTCGAGTTCGATACGTGTCTGGTCATCCATGGTGTGTCCTCTCAAAGGCCCGACCGGGCCAGTACATCAGATAATATCGGCGCGAGCCGGTTTGCCCAGAGGGTTTGGCCCGCCGCATCTGCGATCAGGTCCTGTCGCAATTCGATCAGCACATTGGGCCGCCCCGTTTGCAGGGCGTGTCGGTCCACCGCGTCACCGGGCAGATGGCCTGCATAGGGCTGGTTGTCCCCGATGCACCAGCCTTCGGCGCGGCAGGCCGCCATGAAGGGCTGGGCAAGCCGGGCATCGTCCGCGTAAAGAACGCCGATTTCCCAAGGGCGTGGGTGCCGCCCGTTCAGGCGCGGGGTAAAACTGTGCACCGCACAGATGATCGGGGCGTGCATCTTGCTGGCCAGATCGGCATAGGCCGCGTGATAGGGGCGATAGAGCCTGCGCAGCCGATCCTCTTTTTCGGCGTCATCTGCATTGCGGTTGCCGGGGATGATCGTGCCGTCGTAAAGCCGCATCATGATGGTCGGGTCATCCTCACCCCGGTTCGGATCGCAAACCAGCCGCGAAAACCGCGACAGGATTGCAGGGCTGTCCAGTGCTGCGGCCAACTGCCGGGTCACACCTGCCGCTCCGATGTCATAGGCGATGTGGCGGCCCATATCGGCGGCGGGCAGACCAAGATCGCCGCCATGCACCCAGTCGGGGATACGGTTGGTCGCGTGATCGCAGGCCATCAGCCATCTGCCGGGCCTGTCGGCCCCGATGATTTCATACGGGTCTTCAGTCATTGTCGTCTCATTCCTTTATCACCGCATTTAGGCTAGTTGTGATCGGAAGGGAATTGCGCAATAAGGGCGCAACCCATGCTGTTACCGCTAACGGCCCGGCGGCATGAACCAGATGCACGAAGGAATAGACATGAGACGCCACCGCAATGTGAAAATTGTTGCCACACTCGGCCCTGCCTCCAACGATTACGAGATGATCCGGGCGTTGCATGAAGCGGGCGCAGATGTGTTTCGTCTGAACATGTCCCACGGGGATCACGCCGAGATCAAACTGCGCCACGAAATCATCCGGCAGGTCGAAAAGGACCTCAACAGCCCGATCGCGATTCTGGCTGATCTGCAAGGGCCGAAACTGCGCGTCGGTGTCTTTGCCAATGGCGAGGAAGAACTGGTCGAAGGGGCGTCCTTCCGTCTTGACCTCGCCGATGCCGATGGTGACGTGAACCGGGTCAAACTGCCCCACAAAGAGATTTTCGACGCGCTGGAACCCGGCGCACACCTGCTGGTCAACGATGGCAAGATCAAACTGCAGGTCAAGGACTGCGGCGCTGATTTCGCCAATTGCGAAGTGGTCGTGGGTGGCACGATCTCGAACCGCAAGGGCGTGAACGTGCCTGACGTGACGCTGCCTGTGGCCGCCTTGTCACCGAAAGACCGCAAGGACCTCGAATTTGTCTGCGCGTTGGGCGTGGACTGGCTGGCGCTTTCGTTCGTGCAGCGCGCCGCTGACGTGGAAGAGGCGCGCAAGCTGGCCAATGGCCGCGCGGCGATCATGTCGAAAATCGAAAAGCCCAATGCGGTCAAATCATTCGATAAAATCCTTGCCGCATCCGATGGCATCATGGTCGCCCGCGGTGATCTGGGCGTTGAATTGCCGGTCCAGAATGTACCGCCCATTCAAAAGCAACTGGTGCGCAAATGCCGCGCTGCGGCCAAGCCGGTGATCGTGGCGACACAAATGCTCGAATCGATGATCGACTCGCCCATGCCAACACGCGCCGAAGTCTCTGACGTGGCGACCGCAATCTACGAAGGCGCGGACGCCATCATGCTGTCGGCGGAATCAGCCGCCGGGTCATTCCCCATCGAAGCGGTCACAACGATGAACAACGTCGCAGGCGAGGTCGAGGCAGACCCGACCTATACCGAAATCATCGAAGCCTCGCGCAAATCCGAAGGCAAGACCGTCGCCGACGGGATCGTCTCGGCGGCACGCGAAATCGCGGAAACCACAGACGTCAAGGCGATCTGCTGTTTCTCGCAATCCGGCACGACGGCGCTTTTGGTGTCACGCGAACGACCGCGGGTGCCGATCATTGCCTTGACCAGCCATATTGTCACCGCGCGGCGTTTGTGCCTGTCATGGGGCACCAATTGTGTGGTGTCGGGGCATGTCGACCGGTTCAAGGATTCGGTGATCGAAGCAGTCCGCGCGGCAAAATCCCTCAACCTCGCCAATGAAGACGACATGATTGTCGTGACTGCGGGTGTTCCGTTCAACACGCCGGGCTCTACCAACATCTTGCGCGTGGCACCCTGCGCGGAACGTTTGATTTTCGCAGCTGATCAGGATTAGGATCAGGCGAGGCGTCAAAGCAGGACAACATCAATGGATTTCGATCTGATCTTTGTGATTGGCCTTGTGGTCGTTGCATTCGCTATCCCGTCAGCTGTCAGCGCCTATTCCGACAGGCGTTGGCCCCGCACTGCGGTCGTCATGCTGTTGCTTGGCGGCGGTGCCATGGCCTATGCGGTGCAAGAAAACCCCGGCGCCTATACGCTGGAAACCGTGGCCGATGTGATCGTCGGGGTCATCGGGTCTTTGGTGAACGGCTAACAATCAGCCAAAATTGCCTTGAAACACTGGCAATACCGCCGAACACCTCTTGCAATGCGCACGGTGCTGTCGTATCAGCCGCCTCTCAACCCGCGCGTCCGGCCAATATGGCATGCCGAGTCGCGTGTTTCGACCGATCTGAAGAGGAGACGGAAATGCCGAAGATGAAGACAAAGTCGAGCTGCAAAAAGCGGTTCAAAGTCACGGCCACTGGTCGTGTGCTTGCAGGCCAGGCCGGCAAGCGCCACGGGATGATCAAACGTTCCAACAAATTCCTTCGTAACGCTCGTGGGACAACCACATTGAGCAAAGCTGACGAGGGTATCATCAAACCGATGATGCCTTACGCACGTTAACCCGGAGGGAATTGAGATATGCGCGTTAAAGGTGGAACCGTCACGCACCGTCGTCACAAAAAAGTACTCGACGCTGCCAAAGGATATTACGATCGCCGCTCCAAGACCTTCAAGGTCGCAGCACAGGCGGTCGACAAGGCCAACCAATATGCAACCCGTGACCGCCACAACCGCAAGCGCAACTTCCGCGCTTTGTGGATTCAGCGGATCAACGCCGGTGTGCGCTCGGTTGACGAAACACTGAACTACTCCAAGTTCATCAACGGCCTGACACTGGCTGGCATCGAAGTGGACCGCAAGGTTCTGGCCGATCTGGCCGTGAACGAGCCAGAGGCATTTGCTGCCGTTGTTGGCAAAGCCAAGGATGCGCTGGCGGCCTGAACGCTGGCGTCTGATCGAGATCGAAAGGCCGCTCCCTCCGGGGCGGCCTTTTTCTTTTGGCTAAGCGGCCCTTGAGGAAATCCAGCGAAGTGCCGGTCCTCAATGAACTGCGCCGGTCAGATCAATCTGTCCGTGGCACCTGTCCATCGGCAACCACGTATCATGCTCTAGCCGATCTCGACGACGGGATCGCCGCCATCCCAGGTGCCGCTGCTTGCGACAATGCGCGCCCGTGTGAACGAACTCCTGTCAATGTGCCCGAACTTGTTCTGATACTCGATCTGATCTCGATGATGGCCCGGCTTATAGGCCGCTTGCATCATGGCCGCATCGCTCCGCCAGATCGAGACCGTGACGCCATCATGTCCATCGACACCTGCGCCACTGAAGACAGCTCTGCGAATGTTGCCCCGAAGCGTGCCGAAGTAGTCTTGTACATTGTCGACTTCGCGCAAGAAGTTGGCAATGCGCGGAATGTCTTTGGGGCCAGGATTGACGTATCCTGCTGACGTCAAAACCACCAATACACCGCCTGGATCAGCGGGGGCTGTCGAAATGGACTCATTTTCCTTGACCGGTCCACGCCAATTGACCTTTCCCCGATGCGCATATGGAACAACCAAGGCATGATAGGCTTCAACGGTGTCGCCCAAAAAGGAAAGATGGTCTTCCGGCCGGTCGATGACGTTCTGCGCGCTCTGGCGAGAGGTGTAGATCCCGATACCGCCCCAAATGTCCGAAATGTTTGTACGCATGCCGTCGGAGTTTGCCGGCGAAGCCGGATAGAATCTCCATGCGTCCGCGTGCTTGGGTCCGGGGAATGGATTGTTGTTTCCGTCAACGGGTTCCCGAAATCGAACACGATGAAGAACAATCCAGTCATGGTCAGAAGTCGTCATCAGCGTTTCTCCCCGTGCCCTAACCCAAACATCACCGCCTCGTGCGTGAAGGTGCTCATCCAAAAGACCGGTCATTCCAACGTCCTGCAGCACCGGGCGCTTTGCATTTTGATGCTGTTCGATGATCTGTGCCGCGTCAATGGCGGCTAAGCGGACAGGACAGATGGTGATCCCCCGTTGGTCCACGTCTGTAATGCCGTCTCTTGTGAAATCGAGAGCAAAAGACCAAAGTCACTTGGCGTCCGTAAGACCACGCAGGAAGCAACCATGAAAATCACAAGACTAAGTGTTTTCCAAAAGGGCCTACCCTATGTTGGGGGTGGGCTGGCCGTTGGTGATCTCACGAAAGAGCGCACAAGGACGTTTGATACCTTCAACAGCACAGTTGTGGTGATTGACACGGATGCCGGTATCAGTGGATGCGGCGAAGCCTGCCCATGGGGTGCCAGCAATCTTGGCGCGCTCCCCGCGATGCCCGGACTTGCTGATGCATTGCTCGGCAATGACCCGCGCGAACTTCACAGGATCGAACGGATCATGGATGCGGCAATCGCAGGTCACTCCTATGCCAAAAGTGCCGTCGACATGGCCTGCTGGGACATCCATGGGAAAAGTGCCGGAATGCCTGTCTACATGCTGTTGGGGGGCAAATTGTGCGACGGCGCGCCGCTCTATCGTTGTGTGATGGAACAGGAGCACGACAAGATACGGGCCGAAATGGAACAGTACAGGGCAGCCGGCTACAAATACTTCAAACTCAGGGTCGGGATTGAACCGGAGCGCGATATTGCGCTTATCCGCTTTGCGGCGGGGGTCGCCCAACCCGGCGAGGTTGTTTATGCTGACGCCAATTGCCGGTGGACATTGCACGATGCATTGAAAGTGGTCAGAGCCGTCGATGACCTTGATGTCATGATAGAACAACCCTGCCTCACCTACGAAGAGTGTTTGCATGTGCGTGCGCGCACGAACCTGTCGATGAAGCTCGACGAGTTGGTGACCGATCAGTCGATGGCGGAACGATTGACGCAAGACATGATAGCCGACGTCGCCTGTGTGAAGATGGCGCGCATCGGCGGGCTGACAAAGGCACGCAGAATTCGCGATTACCTCGTCGATCACGGGATCAAAGTTGTCACTGAATGCATGATGGGCGGCGAAATCGTATCAGCCGCTGTGTCACATTTTGCCGCCTCCACCCCTGCGGAACTCCTGTTCAACACGACCGATTTGCATGCGTACAATACAAGATCGACCGGCACACCAGCGCCGCCAACATCAGATGGACGGCTGTATTGCCACAACGCGCCCGGGCTTGGCGTCGCACCCGACTTTGAGAGCCTTGGCGATCCAGTGGCTGTTTTTGAATGACAAAGTCATTCGCTGCCATTGTTGGCAAAGCAAAGGATGCTCTGGCGGGTCTAAAACTGGCGTCTGATCGAGATTGAAGGGCCGCTTTGTGGGAAAAGTGATCATCTTGGGGATCTAACAGACATCCAAATTGAGTGTTTTGACATCCCTCAAATACGGCAGTCGGCTTTGGGCCGCCGCCACCGTTCTGGGCTCTATCACCGCATAAATGAGCTCTGGTGCGTTGCCTGCGCGCACGAGCTCTTTTCCGTCCGGTGAGGCGATAAAGCTTTGTCCCAAAAAGCGCATCCCGTTCTCGGTGCCCGCGCTGTTGGCATAGGCCAGAAAGACGCCATTTTCATACGATCGGGTGGGGATCATCGTCTGGGAAACCCAACCCCATTGATCCCCAAGGGCCGTGGGCACCAGGATCAATTCAGCACCCATCGCAGCAACGTGGCGGGCGGTTTCCGCAAACTCTGCATCATAGCAGATCAGCGTCGCGATCCGCAGACCGCCCAAGGTAAACAACCTGCACCCCTGACCACTCTTGAAATGGTCTGCTTCAAACCCCGGAGGAATAGCAAGCTTGCGATGCCCGCCCAAAAGCACCCCGTCCGCTCCGAAACACTGTGCGGCGTTATAGATGTCCGCACCATCCGCTTCGGCAAAGCCGTAGTGGATCGCCAGCCCATGCTCCCTGGCAAGTGCGGCAACGGTTTGCGCGGTTGGCCCGTCCGCAGGTTCTGCGCGCGCTGCTATCTGGTCGCCAATGTTGTACCCCGTTGCAAAAAGCTCTGGCAGCAGCAGCAGATCGGTTTTCCTGGCCGCGACCTCTGGCAATATGCCGCGCAGCCAATCCAGCCGGATCTGGGGCGTGGCAAGTTCTGCGGGCGATTGCCCGACAGCAAGGCGGAAAGCTTCGCGCACCGCTATGCCTCGGTGACCAGCAATTCGCGCGGATAATCGGTGATATATTCAAACCCCGTGTCGGTCACGACGATCGAGTCGCCAATCCGCCCCGCCGTCACCCCATCAATCGAGATACCGCCATCGACAGCGAAGGTCATGCCAGCCTCAAGCACTGTCATATCACCTGCCTTGAGTTCTGGCGCCTCTAGATAGGCAACACCAATGGAACGGCCCGTGCGATAGCCGGTCGCATATCCGCGTTCGTCATAGATGGCATTCGCGGCGGCGGCGACGTCTTGCGCGATAACCCCGGGCCGGATCGCAGCAATTGCCGCTTGCTGCGCTGCAATCGCGGCTTCCTGGACGCGGGCGGCATCTTCCTTGACCTCACCCACATGGAACATGCGGTCGAAACCCAATTTGTATTGCTTGAACTGTGCCATGTTGCAAAAACAGAAATAGACTGGATCGGCCAATTCATAACGTTTGACCGAGGCGCGGCGGTGGACCATGGACGTGTCCTTGCCGCTTTGCATGACCTGCAAGTTGTGGATCATGGGTGAAACGAAACGGTCCCACCCCTTATCTGTCAGAAAGGTCGCCGCCTTGCGCGAACCGGCCTCGATCACCGCCAGTGCGCTTTCATATTCCGGCACACCAACCTTTAGGCTGCCATGTGCCGCGGACATCATCGCGCCTGCGATCTGACCGGCCTCTTTCATCACTTCGATCTCGAAAGGTGATTTGATCATCCGCAATGCGCCCAGCACCGGAGAGATGTCCTTGATCGGCACATTGCCATAGGTATCGTCCAGGTGGTTGCGGACGATGGCGGGAATGGTGTTTCGCTCAACCCAAATCTCGGACGGCCTGTCACCCAACGCACCGGCAAGAGCAGCCCCCCATGTGCGGTCTCCGAAATCCTCCCAGACGCGCACGTCCTCGATCCACGTCATTTCGGCAACCATTTCGGATTCCATCAGGGGTGTGATGACAATCGGCGCGTCCTGCGCCTTAACCACGACCATCGAAGGTCTGCCAAACTCAATCCCGAGATATCCCCAAAATCCCGCCAGATATGCCATCGAGCTTTCGTCGGTAAAGACCGCACAATAGATCCCTTCTTCCTTCATACGGCGTTGCAGGGAAAGGGTGCGTCTCTTGGCTTCTTCAAGCATGGTGAGATCCTGAAACGAAGGAAATTGGCTGCGCTTCAAAACGCTATGCCGACAGTTGTGAACCTGTCAATTCATATCCGGTCATGCAGCTTTCCGGAGAGGATGGACGTCAGCTTTGGGCCCGGGTGCCGGATGACACCGCGCGCTCGCTTCACCTTTTCGCAAACCCCTGCGCCGTAACCTCTCCTTTGGATATCCAGCCTTCCGGGGCACTTCGACGCCCCGACCAAGATCAGGTTTTGCTCAGGTCCCCAGACCGTCCTTACCGGACGCAGGGCCAGCAATTGCTCCGATAGCACGCAGATCGCGGCTGTCGGTTTCAAAAACCGTGTGAGGCGGGCCCGCCCCCTTCTTGATCGCAGTGACAGGTGTGGACGGATGCAGCCGGGTTGCCCATAGCGGGCCGCCGGGCCGTTTGTGCTGCCATGCATCCCGACCCTTGCTCGCGCCCGTTTTCCCAAGGGTGCTTTTTCGGCCTGTTACACATATAGTTCACATCAGATCGCGACTGACGGGGTTAGCCACATGGCACGCATAAGCGAACTTCACTATTCGAACGCATATTCTGCCACCACCGGTGAAGCGGAATTTCTGGAAGTCGCGTTGGGCGCAAACGAAGATCCGGCTGATTTCACAGTTGGTTTTTATCAGGCGGACGGGTCCTTTGGGATCGACATCAATCTGCAAGATGGCCTTGACGATGGGCTGATCACGGAAGTCATCGATCCCGACAACGGCGAAAAAGTCTATGTGATTTCGGCAGACAACTATCCGATCCTTCTGACGGACCCCGATGGCGGCGGCCCGACAAATTACGAAGCCTATGCGCTGACCAATGTGGCCACCAATACGCTGATCGATTTCTATGATATCGGCGGCGGGACGCAGAACATCGTGGCCGTCGACGGTGCTGCCGCTGCGACAGGGCCCGCGGGTTCCGTCGTCTCGGTCAATATCCCCACCCCGACCGGGCCCAACTCCATTCGTGCGTCGATCCAGTTCAATCAGCCAAACCCCGATACCCCCGTCTTTGCCGACCTTTCGCCCGGCGATACCGGGCTGGCCTGCTTTGTTTCCGGGACAGAGCTGATGACGCCATCCGGGCCCGTCGCGATCGAACACATTGCCCCCGGCGACCTTGTTCTGACCCGTGACAATGGTTCGCAGCCGGTGCGCTGGGCCGCCTCCCAGACGGTTTCAGGCGGCCGCCGCCTGGCCCCAATCGTCATCTCTGCGGGTCGTTATGGTGCAAGAAAAGATGTGCTGGTCTCGCCGCAACACCGGGTCCTTGTCACCGGATGGCAGGCCGAGCTGCTGTTTGGAGAAGCGGAAGTTCTGGTTCCCGCCAAAGCCTTGATCGACGATCAATGGGTGCGGCGTGTACCGCGTGGGAAAGTGACCTATCATCACCTGTTGTTTGCCACCCACCAGATCGTCGAAAGCCACGGCTTTTGGAGCGAAAGCTACTATCCCGTGGCCCACAAGCAGGCAGGGTGGGTCCGTGACACGCAGGATGAATTGACAGAGATTTTCCCGCAACTGGGGCTCGATGATCTGGGTCCATTGGCCCGGACCTCTGTACCTTTGCAATTGGCGCGCCTGCTGCGGCACAGCTGAACCCCACGCATTGGCACTATGCTGGGTCTGACGACACCCATTGATCCCTGTGCGCCTACGCCCCGGTCTGCGGGGCAAAGCGCATCATCGGGGCGATCAGTTTTCTTTCGTCCTGCGTGTGGACCCGGGCATAGACCCATTTGCTCAAAAGCGGCAGCGGGATCAAAGGCGACTTCCCCATGCCGTCAATTATGACAAGGTGCGGTTCGGGCCGCGACGCGACAACAACATTTTGCAGGCCTATGTCTTTCCACTCCAACCCGAGTTTGAAGAGATCGCCAAACAGAGAGTGGGCGTCGCGCAAAAGCATGTCGAACATCACCTGATCGTCGTTCAGGGTCTCAAGGACGGAACTGAGTGTGGGCGCGAGCCTTCCGTCCTGGCCAGCAATCTTTTCCACGACGATTGCTGGTCCAAGAGATGTATCCATAAATCCGAAATTCTGCGGCATCCGGTCAAAATGGTGACCTTGTTGCGCAATGGCGGTCAGATACTCTGTCAATTCAAGATGCCACAGCCGGAAACTGCGCAACCGGCGCGAAGCCGGACGGCGAAACCGATGTGATTTTTTGCTGTGCTGGCGGACCTTGATCAGCCGGTTTTCGTCGTTCGGGTGCTGGAACACAAGCTGCTGCTTGCCCTTTGCGATGGGCTGCACATCTCCAAGATCAATGATGCCGTTCTGCATGCAGTTTCGCTATCGTTCGGATACGCAGAGACATTCAGCCGCGTATCAGGGAAGTCCGGTCTGAGGTTGCCCGCAACCCCGCGCATTTATGCATTCCCGCGTGGCGCTTGCAACCAATCATCCATTTCGCTAGCACCGCGGGTAAAGTTGCAAGAGGCGCCCGATGGACGATCTGAAATCCAAATACCTATCCTTGATAGTCGATGCCGCCGATGAGGCCGCGATTGAGGACCTGCGCGTGCAGGCCGTCGGCAAGAAAGGCGAGATCAGTCTGGCAATGCGCGCGCTGGGCAAGATGACACCTCAGGAGCGGCAGGTCGCTGGCCCCGCGCTCAACGCGCTGAAGGATGAGATCAACTCTGCCCTTGCCGCCAAGAAGATGGCGCTGGCCGATGCCGCCCTTGATGCGCGGCTCAGAGACGAATGGCTCGACGTCACTCTGCCATCGCGCGCCCGCGCCCAAGGCACCGTCCACCCGATCAGTCAGGTGACCGAGGAGGTCACCGCCATTTTCGCCGATATGGGTTTCCGCGTTGCCGAAGGCCCGCAGATCGAAAGCGACTGGTACAATTTCGACGCGCTCAACATTCCCGGCCACCACCCCGCGCGGGCCGAGATGGACACATTTTATACCCACCGCGCGGCAGGCGATAACCGCCCGCCCCATGTGCTGCGTACCCACACATCGCCTGTGCAAATCCGCTCGATGGAAGCGACGGGCGCGCCGACCCGTATCATCTGCCCCGGTCGCGTGTACCGCGCCGATTATGACCAGACGCACACCCCGATGTTCCACCAGGTCGAAGGCCTCGCCATCGACAAAGACATCTCTATGGCGAACCTGAAATGGGTGCTGGAAGAATTTGTGAAAAGCTACTTCGAGGTCGATCACGTCGACATCCGCTTCCGCGCCTCCCACTTCCCCTTCACCGAACCCTCCGCCGAGGTCGATATCCGCTGTTCATGGGAAGGCGGCACGCTGAAAGTGGGCGAGGGCGACGATTGGCTGGAAATTCTCGGCTCTGGCATGGTGCACCCCAAGGTGTTGCAAGCGAGCGGGATTGATCCTGCGGAATGGCAAGGCTTTGCCTTTGGTTTAGGCATCGACCGGATCGCGATGCTGAAATACGGCATCCCCGATCTGCGCGCGTTCTTTGACAGCGATCTGCGCTGGCTGCGGCACTATGGGTTTGCAGCACTGGATCAGCCGACGTTGCATGGTGGGTTGAGTCGGTAGGTAAGATTGGAGATACTGGTGGGCTATTTTCTATCAATCGTTATATCTTACTTTGCCGTCGGTGCTTATCAGATTTATAGCGACCACCGTGAACCTTTCAGCAATCAGCCCGCCTATGTCCGTGGTCATAACCGACTTGCCGGTTTGTGGATCATGTTCTTTGGCTGGCTTCCCTTTAAGGTATTTGAAGCAAAGAGTGTGAATAGATGGGCGGAGCTTTCATCTAGAATGTCATTGTTTGTTGTTCTGGCTCTTTTGTTGGCGTGGTTGAGTTCTTAATCGTTTCATGGCAAACCTCCCGCCCGGCCTCGCCGGGCAGCGCCCGGACCTCCCCCATGGGGAGGGCGCTTTTGCAACGCTGCAACAAACACGACCCCCACCAATGAAGCGGGCGCTCCACAAATCATACATCTCGGCGCGCCCGCCCCGAGGTCCGGGCGCTGCCCTAACGTTCCGCTCCAAATCACTGTAGGGTGGGTGAAACCCACGCGCGCAAAGGCCCTCAAATGACCAGTGACACCGAAGACCTGCAAGACACATACCCCGGCGCAGGCACGTTCAAGTTTGGCGATAGCGCCCAACTCTGCCAGCACCTCATCGCACTCGTCCGCCAAGGCCGTAAGACCGCCACCTGTGCCGCCCTTTCGGACTTCGACGGCGAGCCCGAGGCGATGCCGGTCGTGGGCCGCTGCGACATCGCGGCGAACTGGGATGGTACGCCCGCATTGGTCATCCGTACCACCAGGGTCGAAGAAATCCGCTATTGCGATGTGACCGAGGAAATGGCGCTGGCCGAGGGCGAGAACGACAGCCTTTTGGGTTGGCGCAAGGACCATAAAGCCTATTTCAAACGCAACGGTGGGTTCCATCCCGAAATGATGCTGGTGTTTGAACATTTCGAACTGGTCGAGGATCTGGCCGGGCGTGAACTCTAGGCCACCCAAGTGCGGCTCTCACCCTCTTTCCCCTCTGCCGCTAATCCGCTAAGCCCTCTACAACGTTTTTAACCCGCAGGACGGACCCATGAAATTCACGCTTTCCTGGCTGAAACAACACCTCGACACCGACGCCTCTGTTGCCGACATCGCCTATGCGTTGACCGACCTCGGGCTTGAAGTCGAGAGCATCGAAAACCCGATCGCGCGGCTGGCTGATTTCACCATCGGTAAGGTGGTGAGCGCCGAAAAACACCCCGATGCGGACAAGCTGCAAGTCTGTCAGGTCGATACCGTGGATGGCCCGACGCAGATCATCTGCGGCGCACCCAATGCCCGCGCCGGTATCACCGTGGTGATCGCCAGCCCCGGCACCTATGTTCCCGGCATTGATACCACCATCGGCGTCGGCAAGATCCGCGGCATCGAAAGCCACGGCATGATGTGTTCGGAACGCGAGATGGAACTGTCGGAAGAACATGACGGCATTATCGAGCTGCCTTCAGGCGAAGTGGGCGACCGTTTCACCGACTGGCTGGCCGCGCACAAGCCCGACAAGGTTGATCCGGTGATCGAGATTGCCATCACCCCCAACCGCCCTGATGCCCTGGGTGTGCGTGGCGTGGCGCGTGACCTCGCAGCGCGCGGTCTGGGCAAGCTGAAACCCTGCGCGGTTGATCCGGTTCCCGCCGCTTTCAAGGCGGAGCTGCGCGTGTCCATCGACAGTGATACGCTGGACGGCTGCCCTGTGTTTTGTGGTCGCCTGATCAAGGGCGTGAAGAACGGCCCCAGCCCCGACTGGCTCCAGACCCAGTTGCGCGCCATCGGTCTGCGCCCGATCAGCTTTCTGGTGGATGTGACCAATTGGTTCACCTATGACCTCAACCGCCCGCTGCACGTCTTTGACGCCGACAAGGTGCAGGGCAACCTGCGGGTGCATCGTGCCGCCGGAGGCGAAAGCCTCGTGGCCTTGGACGACAAGGAATACACGTTGCAAGCGGGCCAGATGGTGATTTCCGATGACAGCGGCCCGGAGAGCATCGCCGGTGTCATGGGCGGGGCCGAAACGGGCTGCACCGCAGAGACCGTGAACGTCTTTGTCGAAAGCGCATATTGGGACCCGATCCAGATCGCCTATACCGGGCGTGCGCTGAAAATCAATTCCGACGCACGTTATCGGTTCGAGCGTGGCGTGGACCCGGCGTTCACGCCTGAGGGTCTGGAACATGCGGTGCGCCTGATCGTCGATCACGCAGGCGGTGAGGCGTCTGAGCTTATTCAAGCTGGTGAAGTCCCCGACACATCCCGCGCCTATGAACTGGATGCCAAACGGGTCATCTCGCTGGTCGGCATGGAGATCCCCGAGGCGACACAGCGCGAAACGCTGACTGCGCTTGGGTTCACCATGCAAGGCGATATGGCGCATGTCCCGTCATGGCGGCCAGACGTGCAGGGACAGGCCGATCTGGTGGAAGAAGTGGCGCGTATCGCCTCATTGACCAAGCTGGAAGGCAAGCCCTTGCCGCGGATCGACGCAGGCGTGCCCAAACCGATCCTGACCCCCGGCCAGCAGCGCCAGCAGGCCGCGCGCCGGACGGCGGCGGCGCTGGGGTACAATGAATGCGTGACCTATAGTTTTGTCGATGCCGAAGCGGCCAGGCTTTTTGGTGGCGGCGATGATGCGACCATGCTGGAAAACCCGATCAGTTCCGAAATGTCGCATATGCGGCCCAACCTGCTGGCCGGTCTGTTGCGTGCGGCAGCCCGCAATCAGGCGCGGGGGTTCATGGACATGGGGCTTTTCGAGGTCGGTGCCGGGTTTCACGGCGGTGAGCCGGGCGAGCAGCACATGCTGGTGACCGGCGTTTTGATCGGGCGGACTGGCCCGAAGGATGTGCATGGCACGTCGCGCCCCGTTGACCTCTATGATGCCAAGGCGGATGCCGAAGCGGTGCTGGCTGCCATTGGTGCGCCTGCCAAGGTGCAAATCCTGCGCGGGGCCGATGACTGGTGGCACCCGGGGCGCCATGGCAAGATCTGCCTTGGGCCGAAAAAAGTGTTGGCGGTCTTTGGCGAACTCCACCCCAGGGTTCTGCGCGAGATGGATATCAAAGGGCCAGCGGTGGCCTTTACGATCTGGCCGGACGAGGTGCCGCTGCCAAAGAAAAAATCGGCGACGCGCCCGGCTTTGACCGCGACCGATTTGCAGGCGGTGGAACGCGATTTTGCCTTTGTCGTCGATGCAGAAGTCGAAGCACTGGCGCTGGTCAACGCCGCCGCCGGTGCAGACAAGACCCTGATCGCCGAAGTCCGCGTCTTTGACGAATTCATCGGTGGGTCACTGGGCGCAGGCAAGAAATCGCTTGCTGTGAC
>Ga0316204_10003727_pt1 | contig 29524 bp, 12 predicted proteins | sample 6monrhotite_MG_2_FD_205661 | JGI IMG/M metagenome (GOLD analysis project Ga0316204, IMG submission 205661) | Microbial mat bacterial communities from mineral coupon in-situ incubated in ocean water Damariscotta River, Maine, United States -... | ecosystem: Environmental > Aquatic > Marine >...
ATCTTCATAGTTAACTCACTCCGCTTTTAAATGGTTGGTATCAATTCCATTTTGGCCCTAATGAGGCCGATTAGGAAGTGGAGTGGGTCCATACCATTATCCCTGTAGACAACGCCGCCAGGACAGAAATAGGACAGCAGTAAAGCCTAAACCCCAAACGCTTTGGGTATATATTAATCACTTAACGATAACCGCCACCCTTCGCCACAAGCGGGCACCGCCTTGCCATTAGCATAAAACTAGCATGGCGACAGGCGATATTCAAATTGAGGTAAACTGCCGCCGGGACGGAATGTCTCATCGATTTCGCATAATGAAAATATTACGCGTGTTAACATCGATGGCGATACTTTTTGATGGTAAAGCATTGTAAAGACTGCACACTGGGAGACATCCCAATCGATGGATAAGCGGGTGTTATCGTCACCGATGATCAGCTGACCATCAGGCAATCCCAATCCGGTGGTGCACGATACCAGGCTGGAGGCAGGACGATCATGTAGACAAGTTTCATCCACTGAAAATGTTTCACGTTTATGCCCCCCCATCCTGGCCTGCACGGACAGTGGACCGGAAAACGCGTCTGGTAGCAATGTTATAGTGCCAGCACGAACGGTGCCTAACGGCCGCTCCCAATTGGGGAAAGTGATGCTGACGGTTACTTGCTCAGCACGGTTCGGAATACGGTATTCCTTTAAAATATCCCCTAAGTCGGTATGAATTCGTGTCTGGACCACTAGTTCATCATCACGCAAAAACAATGCCGGGGTGACCGGCTCAAGGTCCGTAATTCGCCGATGACCACCGATTAATTCGATGACCACACCGGCCGAGTAAAAATCAGCACCGTGCTCAATGGACTTAAAATAGCCGTGATGCAGTGTTCCCAATACGGGTATATGGTGATGAGAGCGATAGGCTAAGGAGTCAATGGTAATACCACGACGCAGATTAAGGTTTAACGTTATATGCTCAGTGGTAATAGACAAAAGCTGCTCTTCTGCATCAATGCCAAGCCTGAAACCCGCCGTGCTGAGTTCCGCTTCATCAATACTGATGCTGGACACTTTCTTTGATGGTACTTTAGTTGCCGGCATCATCGTTGACGTTGCTTTCTTTAGCGGATGTACCAGTTTGTAAGGCATTTTGGCGACACGGGCATCCCCGCAGAGTGTCTCGATTTCGGTACAGACCTGCTGCCAACGATCATCCGTAATATGGGTTCTGAAATCGCTGGACCAGCAATAGCATAAACGCCGCCACAAGGATTGAGTTTGTTGTAACGATTTTTCGTGCACTGATTTTTCGTACACTGATTTGCCAGGAAATGGTTCGTCTGTAATCGCCTGATAAATTTTATGACACTGCGTGTTTAACCAAAGATCGTTATGGCCGGTGATTGCCCAGCGACTGATATTATATTTAAGTTGCTTTTTCACAGGTATTGGATAACTTGCGGAGTTTAATGTATCCGCCTTATGATCGTCGGCAGATTCCGTGTCTAATGCGCTACCCGGTAACGTAAAGTTTATGCCTGTATCGCGCAATTTATTTAATAAAACACTGATACGCTGCCATTCAGTTCCCATTTCCAGCACCGACTCAGTGGCATACCTGCCCGGCCGATAATCAAAAACTTCAGCGTCATTGCAATAAATGGGGATTGGCACCCTACTGGCGTCAAAGCGGGGCCAAAAATAATTGAGATATTGATTAATGGATATATCGCCATGAGCGTAACGTTGAAACTTCTGAAAAAGTATCGAGTCAGACCACAACACCGGTAAAACCACACCGTCACCGCCATCGGCGTATAATGGCATACGCTCCAGATCACAGTTGTCCCGACCAAGCGCCAGGCAGACATTGTCCCGATCCATAATAATGCCACGATATCCGGCATCTTTATAAACGCCAACCATACCGGAGGAATAAGCCATTTCGTTGATGAGCGCAATGTCGGGGGTTATGTCGAGAATATCGTGATAGTCCTCAACACCGTAACGTTGATTGCGACAGTTAATATCATAGGGCACTAACGGGCCTATAATCTGGCAATAACCGCTGCCAATTAATTCACATTGTCTGGACGCTAAATAGTGCTTGAAGCGAGCCACCCACGTTGGGTCAAGCCGTTGAATCTCCCGCAATGTCCAGCTTGTCATTTCAATGCCCAGGGGCACATCATCCGCTTCCACCAGCTGCAATATTGGCCAATAACAACGGTCAATCACGTCCTTTCTGTCTTTTTCCGCGATGGAGGAATAAGCAAGATTAAGATGAAAAACGATAAAGGCTGTTGGCATACGAACGTTTCAGGTTAGTTACGTTTTAGAGGGTTAATGATGCGTTATGCGATTAAGTCCACATGGGCCTGGATGATACAATGGCAGGCCTGGTCGACGTTTAGTTATATATTTAGTGATCTATTAATATAATTAGTGATCTATTTAAAAAGCACCAACCAGTACTAAGCGGCTACGGTCTCAATAATCACTGATTCAATCACTGACTTTGCCCGTGCAACGGCTTCCTCCCGGTCTTTTCCTGTCGTAATAACAAAACCCGCCCGACAGGTATGATCCGTGACAGGCGCCACGGTATCGCCCACCTCGGTAAAAAAACCGACGCGGTGCACCCAGGGCAATTCGTTCGTATACTCAATATTTTTAATATTGGTAACAAGGCCGGGATCAGGAAAAAAATAGCGAATCGCAACCCCCGGTTGATCACGGGGTGTTGATCCAGTCAAATCCGGCGACACCCCTAATGCCAACTGAATGGCAACATCGATAATTTGGACCCCCGTTGCCAGTGGAATTTGGTCGCTGGACATCCACCCCCCTGACAATCTCGCGGCAATCTCAATCACCATGGGCCCTTCTGCGGTTAACACCATGTCACCCTTGGCGATGCCGTTGCTGATACCCATCACGTGTGCTGCTCGTTCCGCTAGGCCAATAATGCTGCATCTGTCCGCGGCATTGAGCGAAGATCCCTGCTGGCCACCATTTTCAATTATAAAAGGACTAAACCGTTCAAGGTACTCGTAGTTGCGATCAATAAACCCAAGGGTCGTCGCCTGGTTATTCATAATAACGGTTTCAGTACTCACCTGCGGTCCTTCAGCATAACGCTCCACCATAACCCTAGCGGTAGGGGAGCAAGCCTGTGCATACGCAAACGCCCACGACAAATCGACACCGCCCTGCAAGCGCAACACGCCGCGGGCACCTCGACTATCCACCGGCTTAATGATCAGGTTGCTTCCGTGTCTCGATACAACCTGAGCCAGATGACCGGCAGAGTCAATGGCGCTAAACCAGGGCACCGGTATGCCAGCTGCCATAAAATGCTGTTTCATCGCCAGCTTATCAACCGCCAGGCCAGCGGTTTGCAGCGACAAGCCAGGTAACCCCAATGCCTTGGCAATATGGGCAGCAGTCAACGGTACGTCAGCCGCCATACAAATAACGCCGTCGATGCGCCCTACCTTATGATGATATTCACTGGCGGCAACCACACTGCGGTTAATGTCATACGTGCTGACCAGCAGTGTGTCATCGGCATAAGCAAACCCGGGGCAGTCTGCATTGTAATCACAAACCACCACGTGAAGCCCCATTGCCTTTGCACGCAGAATACCCGGCACGGCTTCAACGCCACCACTGAGTATCAGCAGGGTTTTTTTGCCGGTATTATGGCGTGCCATCCGCGAACTTACCGACGGGCGTGATGTGATTGGCGTTACTGGTCATAAGGCCACATCTTGTCCAGGGTGTTGCCCGCCATCAGCATGGGCACAATATCTTCTGCCTCATCAACCAGGCAATGCACCAGCGCAGGTCCATTATGCGTTAACGCCTGCTTAAGCGTGGATTTCACGTCTGTTGTTTTCGTGACAACAAATGATGCCAGGCCGTAGGCCTTTGCAATGGCCGCAAAATCCGGGTTCCACTTATTTCCGGTAGTTGGATCATCGGCCCAGTTTAATTGCTGAAACTGGGACACAATACCCAGCCGATGATTATCGATAACAATAATTTTTACAGGCAGTTGTTGTTCAGCAATGGAGGCCAATTCCTGAATATTAAGCTGCAGGGAACCATCCCCCACAATGCACAACACCAGTGCACCGGGGTCGTGGAGCTGAGCCCCTACTGCGCTCGGCAAATCATAGCCCATGGCGCCATGCCCCCCGGAGGTTAATAACCGCCGCACCGGGAAATCGAAATCGAAATGCCGGGCCACCCAATGTTGATGTGAACCAACACCGGTAACACACACCACCTTGCGATCATGCGTTAATGTGCTCAGGCACTCAACCACGTACTGTGGTTTAATGGGGTCATTCTGTCCGTATGTCAGTTTATAGTCCCTTTGCCACTGGTTTATCTCTGCCCGCCAGCCTGACCAATCCGGCACTGAGTTGCATTGCAGCGCCGTCTTCAAGGCCGTTAATGCAACGTTGGCATCGGCATTGATGAATAAGTCGGTACGAATACGACTGTGCTCTACTTCAGCCACGTCGAGATCAAGGCGCACTATTTTCGCGTCCGGGGCGAACGCATCATAACAATTACCGGTTTGTCGAACATCAAGCCGGGAGCCTACAGCTACAACCAAATCCGATCGTTGAATTGCTTTGCCTGCCACCTGGTTACCGGTATGGCCATGAAACCCCAGTGATAAACCGGATGCCGTGGGTATCGCACCCAGCCCCAACAAACTATGGGAAACCGGAATTCCATACTGCTGCACAATATGCCGCAACACCGTGTGGGCCCGTGATAACAAAACCCCCTGTCCGGCAATTATTACCGGGCGCTGTGCCTGGGTTAACCACGAAACCAACTGTGCTATCTGTTTGTCCTGGGAATGAATTAACGTGCTGACCAACGTATTGTCACTGGCTTCGTCGACGATGTTGGCTTCGTTGCCGTGAAAAGGATTTTCAGTCAAGGCCACGGCGGCACGCTGCACATCCATGGGTAAATCAACCACGACCGGACCGGGGCGGCCACTCTCGGTCAGTGTGTAAGCCTGGGCGATGCTACCGGGCAACAGACTCACATCCTCCACCAGAAACTGCCCTTTGGTAACGGAATGCAGCAATGCCAGGGTATCCACTTCCTGAAAACCACGTTGGCGTAATGGCAGATCACGGCACAGGTCCCTGGTGCCAACCTGGCCGGTTAACAACAATAACGGCGTGGAGTCATAGTAGGCATCAGCAATGGAGGTAATCACATTGGTGACACCCGGGCCGGACGTTACCAATACCACCTGCGGACGGCCGCTCAGGCGAGCCGCCGCCAGCGCCGCATACCCTGCCCCCTGCTCATGACGGGCACAAAATATTTCAAGACCACGTTGTTTGGCGATATCGAGTAACGGCGCAATGGTCCCTCCCGGAAAAACATACAAACGCTGAATGCCCCGCGCCATCAGTGTATCAATAATAATGTCTGCTCCGGTCATCAATCTCTTACATTGCTCCTGTTAATAAGCGTTGGGTTGCTTATATAATGAAATTATGCGCTGTTGCGCGACACCCCGTTGCAGTAATTGCTGCTCTATTTGTGGCTGGCCACCATAACTGGAAATAATAATGGGTTCCGTTCCATCGCGCCACAATTTTTCCGGAACGGCATCAGGCGCAAGAACGGCGATACCATGCAATGTTGTGCCTTGTTTTAAGGGGTCGCTATCAACAATGAGAAACCGGCATTCGCTGTTGAAAATGCCGGTAAGGTGACAAAGATATTCAGTATGCTGCCCTGCCCCCCAAATAATGATATCCACTGGTGTTACTATACTCGCCAGCAAGGTCGATAATACAGTCTCCACCTGCGCAACGTTACGCCGCCATTGCATTAAATAATCATTAGTGGCGGCTTCATCCCCTTGTCGCTCACTGCTCGAAACAGCCTGGTGCTGCTGACTATCGGCTATAGCCAACACACGATAGCCGTTATAACCACTGATATCATCGCTAAATTTAACTCGCCAGCCGCAGCGTCGCAACATGGCATGCAAACTGGCTTTGCTAAAATGGCTTAAGTGCTGAATGGTATAAAAACCAACAATATCCTGATCCTGTTCAGTGGTTGCCCGGTCAATCACCGGCACTTCAACAATTAACGCGGCATTATCACGGCACTGCGCCCGCAAGTTAAGCAGGGTTTTCTGCGGGTCTGGTATATGCTCAAGCACATGAAACAGGGTTATTGTAGCCACATCCGGTATACCACCCTGCGCAGTGTCTGGCTCAAAGAATGTGTTGGTTAAATCAGCGTTAATAAAGTGTATCGCCGCATTATGTTCATCGGCATCGTTATAACAGGCATCATTGATGGACGCTGCATCGATATCAATTCCATAACGCGTTATACCCTGAGGTAACGCCTTTAAAAATGCGCCCGCACCACAGCCGATATCCAACACCGACTCGCTACCAGGAATATGCTGTAGCAACCATGCGGCCTGCTCGTGACAACGCCCGGCACTTTGTCCGTAACTTTTTCCGGCTTTTTCGAATAACCAGGTAAATCCTTCGGGCGTGTAACAGGGGTTTGTATACACAAATCCGCATTGCCCACAGGCAACAATACGATGTACCACGCGATTTTTGCCTTCGAGATCCTCATAGCATTGAAAATCTTCGATACACAACAACACGTTGTCATGCCGTGACGCTGAATCCGAGGCGGGTATTGTTACCGAAGGCTGCCCATTGCGACACATGGGACAAGGACGATCACGTTGTAACGCCATGCCACTGCTTTTCGGCGTCAGGCGGCGGTATTTCATCCAAGGCAGGTTTTTAACGGCAAGCGGTGCGGTAATGGTTTCGGTTCCTTGTTGTTATCTTTGCTACTAACCTTGTTGCTAATTTTTTTAAAAACTTTTTTAAAATTTATTTGAAAACGTTTATGAGATAAACACAATACCAGACTAAACCCAGCTTCATTCATTTACATCTACAATTTACGTGGCTATTGCTCGAATCAATCAACCTCAGGATGAATCCCTGGCGATGTGTTTCGCTTCACGCCATGTACAAACCGCCATTGACATTTAATGTCTGGCCCGTAATATACGCAGCCTGATCAGAAACGAGGAAGGCCACCGCAGCGGCCACTTCATCAACGGCACCTGGCCGGGCCAGCACAATGTGCTTGGATATTTTATCCTGCCCCGCCTGCGATGCAATCTCCATGGCGGTCATTTCTGTTTCGATTAATCCTGGCGCCACACAATTAACCCTAACTCCTGTCGCCGCACCGACACGCGCCAATGATTTGGTTAAGGCAATAACCGCAGCCTTACTGGCGGCATAATGTACGGCCAATGTACCCCCCAGTTGTGCGCCACTTGATGCAATATTCACAATACTGGCGTGTCGGGCAGGCATATTTGCAAGCACTTCCTGCGCACAAATAAACACGCCCTTCGCATTTACCGCCATCATCGTATCCCAGTCCTGGTCGGTAAGCGTTTCAAAAGGCTTTTGTTGCAGCACGCCAGCATTATTAATCAAGGCACTAATGGATTTCGATTCGTCTTCCAGCATTGCCAGGGCTTGTCTAACGTCGGCGCGTTGAGTAACGTCAACCTGCCGTATGCGAATAGCAGTACGCCACTCTTGCAGTACCTGTAACGCTGCTTCGGCATCCTGCTGACGGGATTGATACCAAAGCTCCAGCGTAAACCCTTTTTTCGCCAGCGCCTTCGCTATCGCAAGGCCGATACCCCGAGTTCCCCCGGTAATAATCGCTAAACCCGGCTGCTGTGTACTATATTGCATTAATTCTCTATTTTAACCCTTAAGGCTGTTTCAAGCCTTAATTTGCCCATTCCAGTAATCGTTTTCAATCAATACACCGGTGACACCCTGTTTGCATCAACACGGCCTCCGGGTTATGCACAATGCCTTAAAATAATACTAACATTGCCTCGACGTACAACACCCAGAGGGTTTTATTAGTGTTATCAAGTTCAGTGTCGTTAAGTTTAGTCATAATTTCCAACATTAGGAAATAATATCGTAGTGGTTTAATAGATAGGCGTGAATAACCGTCACTATTTTGTGCCGCAGTTACACTAAATTAGGGGTAAGCACCAGGATGATAAAAACAACAGCGGATTTTTCAATCATTGACGGCGGAATTATCGGAATCTCCATTGCACGGGAGGTCAAACGCCGTTTTCCCAATCAACGGTCACATAAATAGAAAAAAAGCACGGTTGCATTCTACACGCCAGCAGCCGTAATTGCGGTGTGCTGCGCGCCCAAACCAACAAGGTTGAATGCATGGTGCTTCCAAGACAGATGCATTGACAATCGACGTTCGCGCTAAACCCCGCCAATGCGCCTTGTATTAACCAACACATTAACCAACACTCGTATTAACCAACAACAGTCGGTGCCACTGTCAACTCCAAGCTAATAACTCCAAGCTAACAATAATGAGCGCCCTGCCTAAGAACACACCGCCATACCACAACAGTAATCGCACTAGCAACCGATATTTGAAACTGCACAAGCCTAAATTGACGTATTCCACTGAAATAGATATTTACGCCGCGAATAGACGAACATCGTCTTCATCGTGTAATGCGGCGCCACGCACCATTGATCGACGCTTTCATCATACTGCGCATCCAGCGTATTCTTCTTAGCGCCGGCGGAAAATTCAATAAGATAGATTGCGATACGCCACAACCATCGGCTTATACCGTCGATGCATGGTCAATTCCCGTTGCCTCAGGCAGAGACATCAATTAACCCATCAGCTTGTTCACTACACCGCAAAACCATAGGGCTATGCTTCCGATAACCCGAAGCACCTACCACATTTAACCATCGCCTGTCACGTAAACAAACATATCGTATGGCAAACTCTGCAATGAGAATCCTACAGATGCAGGATATCGACGTGTAAGCGAATTCTTTCATGCGGCTCAAACAAGCCGACAGTCTTACCGACATGAACAGCCGTACATATTTATGGGCATCAGTTGTTGACTTCTGCTGCCGAGCCTGTGTCGATGTCTGCGCTGATTTTATATCAAGCGGTTTAATTCAATGGCGTTAAATCAATCTGCATCACGTCAATGGACATAAGAAAATGCTTATCAAATAATGACAATACTATTCCGTGGAACATTTAAATCAATGTTCCACAGTTAACGACAATTTGTGTGGATAAGTCGTGGATATCCGGACAGTTGACACGCTAGACGACTTGTTATTATGACATTTTTGTTAAAATGATTAAAAACTGAACGTTGCCCGCAACTACCCCTGATTAGAACACCAAGAACGCCAATTACAATAAGTTAGCAACACCCAAAACACCTATTGAACTCACGCCGGCAAACATCAATTTGGTTTTCGACATAATATTGTTAAGACTGGCTTCATGACAAAACCAATGGTGTCAGTGCAAAGAGAATACTTAATACCGAACGCAGGGCTTTTGTACTTGACCTCAATTAAAAAGACGTATATAAAGCATCTGCAGGAAGTGTATTGATGTGTTGATAGCTGCCGTGTTTATAAATTGTTTACAAATAACGTGACCATAAATAACACCACAAGTTGATACGGGATACGGAAAGTTTTAGCGGTTGGCCTGGGCATGTGTTTTCGAAATCCCAAAAAGTTATTCATCCAAGCCAGTTGACAACACCAATCCTTGACACCCACCTACATGGCAACTGACCATAAATACTAGCCATCGCCATCCATACTTGAATAACATAAGACACTTGTTATTCAGGAAAATAATGCCCAGCGCCAAGCCTGTGAAATAACCTGGCACTGCAATGTTATTATACTCGCTCAAGCATGTGTTACTTCCACCATCAGCCAGCCAGGATTCGATGATACCTTTTTTATACTCAATCTAAACTAGCCCACATAAAGCACCATAATTTCACGTACACGCCAGTAATCCATCGCAACGAAAAATGCCAGCAGTTTCAATCTACACCGCCTTATCCACCTTCCCCTGACCGGTCTACCCTGTTTGGATTTGCTTTAGAATTATAGGGCAGTCGGACAGCGGACATAGCCGGGTTAAACTAGGCGTAACGTTAATCGATCGACATTACACCTCGCCGCGATCGCCGCATCGTCACCCCTGCTTATTGGCGGTTTCCGTCGATATTGCACAAAAGTTTATCGCACCCTGGAAAAAAACAGGTACTAAACGCTATTTATTTGATTTTTGTTACACTTTAAGGCCAGAGAAACACCGCATCTGCTGCTACACTACTATAATTCTCTATCCGAATAACGCATAAAAATCATTAACACAGCAGGTTTTAATGTAACTTATGTCAATATATGACGCTTCACTTGAACGACAGGCTTGCCAACCGAGGCCATTAGGTAAGTTCGGTGACTTGGCCCTATGGCGCTTCAAAACCAAATTGAGCCAAGGCCCAACAGCGGGGTCACACCAATACCCTGTGATTACAGCGTTATTCAATGCGTTTTGACGTAACCCAAAAACAAAGGCCCATTAACCACTGACACTTTATGGCACCCAACGCTAACCAGCAAAACCTGTTCAATATTCAACCAATATGCAAAAGTACGGGTACCCACAACGATGGCCGAGCATCATTTCCGGTAATCAATACGCCTCGCCCCAGTCAGCGTGAATCATGCTAAAACACCTTAAAATAAATTGAACAACCCCATTAATCCAGCCGACATGAAAAAATAAGTAGCCTTTTTTCGAATCCTGGCCTATAAACCTGTTTAAAATAGTGGAAATATACCGTGGAAAGAATTGTAAAGAAGATATTGGATGAAATAATGGAAATTAATATGGAAGCAGAACAACAACATTTGCAGCAAACATTGAATAATGATATTCCGCTAACCAGCGCCATTGGCATCCAGGTGGTGGAATTCACCGGTAGTTCACTCACATTATCGGCACCGTTGGCGAACAACACCAATCACAAACGCACCGCATTTGGCGGCAGCCTTTACTCCGTAGCCGTATTGGCAGGCTGGGGGTTACTTTATTTACGTCTCAGGGCATTGGGCCTGGCAGGTAACATCGTTATACAGGAAAGCCACGTAAGATATATACACCCGGTGGCAGATGATATCATCGTAACCTGTAACATCGAGTCCGAGGCCTATTTTCAAAAGTTTATTAACTTTTTCAACCGAAAAGACATTGCCAGAATAAGCCTGGTGTCTTTAGTAACTCAAAACTCAGACATCGCACTGGAATTTGAAGGCAACTATGTCGTGCATACATAAATAACCGGCACGAATGTCAGTAATGCCGCAGTATCACGCTCACTCTTACGTTGCAAATGAATGTTGCAAGTTAACGTTGCAAATTAAAGTAGTAAGTTAACCTCTCAATTCCACGTAGCCATTATTTCATTCAAAAAAAACCCCGCAAACTACACGGGGCGTTAACATAGAAGTCTGTTAATAACACTTACACAGTAATTCTCGCTATTTCGATAAATAATATCGCCTGCCACACCCTAACCCTAACAAGCCCAAACCAAATAACAGTAATGTCGCCGGCTCTGAAATGATCACATGACCACAACCATGGGGTTGCATACATGCGCCGGTTCCTGCGTCATGCGAAAATGGCGCAAAATCATTACGGAGTACATCAATATCACTTCCACGGACCGTAGTGTTATATAAATCAAAATGCAGCTCAAAACCATCCAACAAATTAGACGTATCAACCCCAAAACCCACATAAGCAATTGCATCGCCAGCATTGGATAGCGGATCGGTTCCGGGAGTGTCCTCTACATTAATATTCGAGCGGGTAACGTTGTCGTCAAACATAAACGCCACTTCCGTAAACAACGTTTCAAAAATGTCATGCCGGGATAAATCATTGGGATCTTTAAGTACATTTATTTCTGATGGCGGCACGCCCCATGACATCATCGATGATGAATACGTCGTTCCAGCAAAATCAAAAGAACCAAAATTTGTACCCACATCAGACTTGGGCGTGATAGCAACGGAAATATAATGCGTTTCATCAAGGCGGGCTGCACTACCCTTTCCGTTAACGGTATTACCGTAGGCATACAATAGAAAGGTATCATCGGTGGTGAACACCGACTCTTCTCCAGCAGAGGAATTGTAAAAAGTATTACTGGAAGCAATATCAAGCTGCAATGCGGGTGTGGCACAAACAGAACTTACTGCCACCATCAAACCAAAACCCATCAAACACTTAGTGAAGCTGTTATTTTTCATATCGTACAACCTTATATGAAATAGCAAATTGAATATCTGTCATGTGACATTGACAGCACCAACCATGCCACATTCTATTTAACCACATAATCAATAAGTTAAGAACTGCGCTCAATAACATGTAAACGATAACGACAGCAACCCCCTACTTCAGCAATGAGCAATTTTCACTGTAAAACTAACGATTTATAGCAGCAACACCGACAAATAACTGAACCACCACAATTAAGTAACGGCCACACACCGGGAATTCTGTAAAATTATTCGACAACTGATATTGTTCGTTATTATAACAACCTGATTACAACGACTATTCTCGTCATTTAACTCAAGATTCGGGGTTCAATTCACCCTCCGCTTCCACTTGTGGCGTTTAATAAAACCAAACTGTAGCCCTGGTGGTGTTAGATTCTTACCCTGCCCCGTTATTCGACCTCGCCATCCTAGGGTATCGCGATACTTTTCTCGGTCAAGAAACCCAGGAGAACTAACCCGCCATGGTTTACGTTTCAACACTGTCTGCATCCGAGTCACTCATCCAAGTGAGTTTTAATAATCATCCGAATATCTGCTTAAATGAAACCAAAAATTTTAAATTTAAGATACCAACCAAACATAGGCTTGATAACAAAAGGCGTTATTGCCGATGAATATTTCTTTTAGCCCCTTAGTTTATATACTTGGTATAAAACATTCACCAACTAGTGATTGCATTTCAAAAACCCCAGTTACACGCTCACTGCAATGAGGAAAATAGTCCTATAGCCAGCATCCACTCACTTCAACATACGACTTAAAGCAATATTTTTTACTGTCCCTTCACTGCAGTTAATTTAGCCAGATATGCCTCATTGTGCTGTACACTTTCAACTCAGTTGAGAAAAACTCATCAACTATCTTTCAGCGCATATTAATTATTTCGGTTAAAACCAAGCGCGTTACATATCAAATCAAAAAAATATTTCACAAATAATTTTAAAAATCATCAACAGTGTGCGTCTAAGAACAGTGCAGTGATTAAAATGTCTGGCATTGTGGGTGGGTTATTGATAGATAACCATAATGCGACGCATACAGAAAACCTAGTGCCCAGACAATAAACGCGGTATAAACAACGAATGTTATATTCACTGTGTGTTCGCGATAAATCGAGCATCGACGCGTTACACAAAAAAAGGCATATCAGAACGAGAAAAATTCAACACATGCTCAATTTACATTCAACACAACGATCAACCGGTAGCCTGGATGTAGCTTGCGGAATCCAGGGCAGGCATTGAATAACCGATGGAGTACAATGTATTACCGCTCGTGAACGAACCCCCTTGGCAGCGCGGTTCCATCCGACAATGCATGGGCTCCGTTCATCCCGGATTTCGTAAACTGCATTCGGGCTGAAAACTATTTAAACGGTGGGATAAAATAAGCATCACTAGTTCGTCACATAATATATCGCCAACAAACAATAAAGCCGCAGCCGTTCACCAAGTAACGGTAACAGGGGAAAATAGCAGTGGTCGATAAATATGCAAGTTATAATTTTATCCAAACAAGTGCTCGTTGTTTAGTATTGACCCTTGCCTGTACAGTAACCCGCGCCGAGGTCATACCAGACGGAAGCCTGGGACCAGCAGATGCACTACAAGGACCAGACTATGCAATCAACCAAAACCTCGGCCATACTGCAGGAAATAATCTATTTCACAGTTTTGAAGCATTCAATATCAACAATGGCGAAAGGGCCACCTTCTATAGTGCACCTTCCATTGAAAACATCATTAGCCGCGTCACCGGTGATCAGGCTTCCTGGATTGATGGTCCACTGCGCGGCCGCCTATCAGGCACCGATACCCTATCCTCTGCCAATCTCTATTTTTTAAATCCCAACGGTATTATATTTGGCCCCAACGCCAGCTTGGACATTGGTGGCTCTTTCCACGCCAGCACAGCGGAAGAGCTTGAATTTTATGACAGTGAAGTATTCAGCGCCAAAGCCGCAGCCGGTAAGCCAATACTTTCAGCGGCTAAGCCGGAAACGTTTGGTTTTTTGGGTGAGGCTACCATTGAGCTGCGTGGCACTAGGCTGAGAAGTGGCCATGACATTACCCTCAGCGGGGGAAGAATTGAACTGCGTGAAGGTGCACGCATTAATACTTCCGCAAAAAGCGAAACAATAAATACTATTGGTGGGAACGCACATCTGGCCAGTTCTAGCGGCAATATCACATTAATAGCTACCGAAACGATAACCTTTTCTGGTATAAACAAAGATCTTTTGGGATCTGGTTTGCAGATTGGTTTTTTCAGTGAAAAAACATATACATCGGGGATACCAAATGACTTTGTACCGAATAATCCTCCACAGGAGGAAAATGGATCGAACAGGAAACCAACTCGACTGCATGTGGATGCATCAACAATTGAGCTGCAAGATGGTGCGTTTATGTCCATAACTGGGGCTGGAAGCGACAGCACATTATCAGTAGTTGCATCCAATCGCTTGAAACTATCCGGCACCAATAACAAGGGTTGGGGGTCAACTTTGCACGCTGGAACGTTAACGAAAGGTGGTAACGCAGTTAGACTATCAGTGGAATCGCCGATAATAGAACTTCAGGACGGCGCCCTAATAACAACCGCCACGATCGGAGCACTAACGGGCGGGGAACTTTACGTAATGGCCAACGAACGCTTGATCCTATCCGGGTCAAACAAACATGGCTACGGATCTCGACTTAGCTCATCTACATTTGCGGAAGGAGACGGGGGACGCATCCACATCCAAGCTCCTGTAATCTCTCTAACGAACAGCGCCTCAATCCACAGCTCAAGCGAAGTCACAGGCAATGCCGGTTCAATTACGGTCATTGCTAACGACTCTCTCCATCTGACCGGCAACAGCAGCATTTCCACCGCAGCACAAGCAAGCTCAGGCGGGAATATCAATATACAGGCTGGCCGTCGAGTCCATCTACAGGATAGCCACATCACTGCCAGTGTAGTCAATGGACAAGGGAGTGGCGGCAATATCACTATAGGCACAACGGTTATCCCGGACCAGGGAGTGTCTACCCCCGAACGGGTAGTATTTACGCCTGAACAGGTAGTGCTTACCCCAGAACTGGTAATGCTAAACAACAGCCGCATTACCGCCAAGGCAGACGCAGGGCAAGGCGGCACGATTCACATTGTGGCCAATCTTGTAGTGACCTCTGCCGACAGTGTAATCGACACATCCGCAGGTCCTGCGGGAATCAATGGTAACATTCAAATTGAAGCTCTACACACCGATGTCAGCGGCAGTCTAGCGACGCTGCCAACAGCGTTTATTGATGTAACGAAGTTTTTAAACAATAGCTGCGCCAAGCATATCCACGGTACAGCCAGCAGCTTTGTAGTGAATGGCACGAGCGGGACAACTTCCGATCCCGATCACTTTTTATCGGCGTATGCGCTGAATGCCCCACCTCAATTGCAACGGGTTGCAGACTACAACGATAAGCACCAGACGCTTGTGAACAACACAACTCCACCCGATCTGTTGTTAGTGGCAATGAACACTGATAACTTTCAGCAAAACCAATTGGATTGGTCGTGCAATTAACTTGGGTAATCTACCCCATGAGTTTATTACACCTCCTACCTGCCAGGGGATATGTCGTTATACATAAGGTTGAGATGAGGTCGATAAATTATCTTGTAGGAGCCGGCCTTGCCGGCGATTTATAGGTAGAGCGATAAATATTCCTTGAATGAGCAACAAATTTAATCATCGCTTGTCAATCGCTTGACTTTTTTTGGCATCGATATAGGTTTTTCGCCAGCGGGGCTGGCTCCTACAATAAAAATAGCCGTGCGTTTTGGTTGAAGCTCTACACTAGCGCATGATTTTATTAGCTCAGATCTCTATATAACAATACAGCAAAGGGAAAGACTGTAACACGTTTCTTAACGTGTAAGCGCAAAAACATAATAAGCCAAAAGCCAGTAATGAATAGTGGCATTTGGTACAACGAAACTTAAGTATCACAGACCTATGTCATCATAATAAGCTTGCTGTCAAATAATATTCGCATCACAAAACATTTCATAAATAATTTTAAAAATTCTCAACAGTGTGCGTCTAAGAACAGTGCGGTGATAAAATGATGGGCAGTGCAGTTATTGATCAAGGATACAAGTATATATAGTACTTGTGGAAAAGATAGTGCACCATCAATAAATGCGGTATAAACGACGAATGTAATTTTGCATTACATCTTCACGCTAAACGGAGCATCGTCACGTTGTACAAATAAACTGCTTATCGAAGCAATAGATTAAATTAGGTGCCGCACCTACATCACATCACTATTGCCAACAAACAACACATAAGGTGGCCGTACATTAAGTAGCGGCGACAGGGATGAACAACAGTGATCGACAAACACGCAAATTATACATTTATCCGCACAAGCATTCTCTATTTAGTGTTAGCCCTTGTAAGTACAATAACACACGCAGAAGCAGTGCCAGACGGAAGCCTGGGGCCTGCAGATGCACTACAAGGACCGGACTATGTAATCAACCAAGACCTTGGGCGCACTGCAGGAAATAATTTATTCCACAGTTTTGAAACATTTAATGTAAACACAGGTGAAAGCGCCACCTTTTTTAGCTCACCATCCATTGAGAACATCATTAGCCGCGTAACCGGTGATCAAGCATCCTGGATTGATGGCCCACTGCGTGGCCGCCTACCGGGCACCGACGCCCTATCCTCTGCCAATCTCTATTTTCTAAACCCCAACGGCATAATATTTGGCCCCAACGCCAGCTTGGACATCGGCGGTTCATTCCACGCTAGCACTGCCGAGGAACTTGAATTTGATAACGGAGAAATATTCAACGCTCACTCCATAGGCGGTGCGCCGATACTTTCTGCAGCTAAACCGGAAGCGTTTGGTTTTTTGGGTGAAGCATCTATTGAGCTTCGTGGAACAGTATTGCAAAGTAGTCATGAAATTGCCTTAAGTGCTGGGACTATAGCGCTACTACAGAGTGCGGATATGATAATCCAGGGCGGTGGATTGAACGTAACGGCCTCCGAACGTGTCATTCTGTCAGGTGGATCGCGTATAGACTACTCCTCTTACGGATATGAGGAAAATATGTTGCGCGTGGAGGCACCTATCATTGAGTTAAAGGATCGCGCATTTATAGTCGCCTCCTTGGAGGGGTTCGGCGGCTCTGCTGGACTGAGTATAATGGCTACAGAACGTTTAACGCTTGTTGGGTCGGATCTAATGATTATCGATTTCACTGGACATCTACCAAGCGCACTGAGTGTAGAAGCACCGATAATCGAGCTAGAAGACCACGCGACTATAATTTCCCTCGGCAGTGAACTGAGCGTAACGGCTTCCGAGCGTTTAACTTTGTCGGGTGGATCGAGTCTGCTCGGACTTGATGCATCTGCGCTACGGGTAGACGCGCCAGTGATTGAGTTGCAGAACGGCGCGTATATGGAAACCAGTACGGAAGGATCAGGTCAGGGGGGGGAGCTGAACGTGACGGCAGCTGAACACCTCACACTCTCGGGGACTGACGGTAACGGTTTTAGCTCTTATCTGCTGGCCACTACTTTTGCCAAGGGTAATGGGGGGGCTATCGAAATCCAAGCCCCGGTGATTTCCATAACTGATGGAGCTTCTATTGCCAGTGAAAGTGAGGGCACTGGCAATGCCGGTCCAATTACAGTTGTTAGTAATACCCTCCATATGGCTGACAACAGCAGCATTTATACTGCAGCACAAGCAGCCTCTAGTGGGGATATCAACATTCGAGTCCGCGACATCGTTCATCTGCAGAATAGCCGCATCACTACCAGCGTAATCAACGAACATGGCAGCAGCGGTAATATCACCATCATCCCCCCGAAGCAAGTTGTGCTAATGAACCAAAGCCGAATTACCACCAAAGCGGACGCCGCGCAAAACGGCACGATACACATTGTAGCAGAACAGCTAATCATCTCTTCCGACAGTTTTATCGGAACCCCCTCCCAAGTCGGAGATATCGAAGTCGATCTAGAGGTGCTGTCAACGGCGATTATTGATGTAGCAAAATTTTTAGACAATAGCTGCGCTAAGCAGGTCCGCGGTAAAGCCAGCAGCTTTGTTGTGAACGGCACCGGTGGAACAATCCCCGGTCCCGATCACTTTTTACCGACCTATGCGCTGAATGCAACACCTCAATTTCAGCGGGTTGCAGCCCACGATGATGAGAACTTGGCGCGCGCAAACAATGTAACGCCATCAGGCCCGTTGTTAGTGGCGACGAATGTTGATGTCACTCACTCAAAGAAGTTGGATTGGTCATGCAATTAGCTTGGTCAATCAAGCCCAATAGTGTAGGGGCTATGTCATTAGCCATAAGCTTGAGATGAGACCGATGAGTTATCTTGTAGAAGCCGGCCTTGTCGGCGATTTGGGGTGGGGCGAAAGATAATCCCTTGGATGCGAAGCAGATTAAATCGTCGTTTTGTCAATCGTTTGACTTTTTGTAGTTATGATCCGGGTTTTCGTCAGCAGAGCTGGCTCCTTCAATAAAAATATGCACGCGTTTTGGTTGCAACACTCAACTGGGACATGATTTTAATCGCTTAAATCTCTGTATAACGAAATAGTCTAGGCCAAGATGATGACACATTTGTTAGCGTGTAAGCACAAAAAAGTAATAATCCAAAAGCCAACAGTGGATAACTGCATTAGATGCAACGGACCTCTTGTATCACAGAGCTATAGCACCACAACGTATTGGCATCGAATATTTTTTGCATCACAAAACAAGTTTGTGTTCATAGACCACACCTGACCAAACACCAATTAACAGGAAAACCCTATGATAACTAAACGTCGCCAACAATATTTTCATCAACAAAACCTTCATCAACGAGGCTTCAACCAACCATGGTCAATACTATGAAAAAACGTCATTCTATTTTATTCAGTGTTCGCTTAATCCCTGCGCGCTCGCTATGGCTGCTGGCACTACTAACAACAATCGCAGGCCATGCTGCTTACGCAAAGCCCTCATTATCCAGTCACACAAGCGCGGAGGAACAAACCCAGCGTGCACTACAGCATATAAAACGCGGTGATCCTGAGCAAGCCATTACGCTTTTATCAAAAGCCGCTGCCTATTATCAGTCCGCTGCCAATTCAGCTAAAGCCTCAGCGGAAACTTCACGTCAGTTAAGCGGTGTATGGCATTACACCGGTGAAGCCTACCAGGCACTCGGGCAATACACATCGTCTATTAGTGTGCTGCAATCCGCTTTAACCACTGCGCGTCAAATTCAGGATCAATACCGCGAGGCGGCCATTATGAGCAGTCTGGGCCAGTCGCACTTTTTACAAAACGATACCCAAAAAGCACAACAATTGTTTAATGACAGCATTATTTTAGCCAAAATAATCAATGACAACGGCCTTGCCGCTACCGCATTGAACAACCTGGGGAACTTACACAGTGCAGCATCCCAATGGAATTCTGCATTAACCACGTACAAAGAAAGCGCTGCACTGGCAGAAGCATCGGGTAATCCCCTACTGGCCGCCAAAGCCTCGGTAAACACCGTGCGTATCCTCATGCGCGACAGCACAGATGACGCCGAACACACTGAGCATAAAGACATTTCGCCCTTACTGGATACCGCCTTATCACTAGCCAAGCCATTGCCGGATTCAAGAGATAAAGCCTATGTGTTACTCTCAATTGGGCGGCACTACCAACGCTTGTTAATGCAATTCCCGCAGGATGCGGCGCAACAGCGCGCACTACTGGCCCGTGACGCCTATAAAGCCGCGCTCACTATTGCCAAAAAAATGCAGGATACAAAAACCACATCCTACGCAAATGGTTACTTGGGTCATTTATACGAAACAGCGCAACAACACGACGACGCCTTACAATATACCCGTAAAGCCGTGTTTGCGGCACAACAAATCAATGCACCTGAAGTACTGTACCGTTGGCAATGGCAAACAGCGCGATTATTAAAGCAGAAAAACGATATCGATGCCGCAACCTCGGCCTACCGCCAAGCGGTGTATAGCCTGGAGTCAGTGCGTCACAACCTGGTGCATCGCTACCGTGAAGCACCTCTTTCGTTTCGAGAAGCCGAAGGTTCACTTTATTTTGAGCTGGCAGACTTACTACTTCAGCGTTCTGCCGCCCTAAAGGCCCAACTACATGAGCAACACGAGCAAGCAGACGAACAACCCAGCCAACACCGAGTGGCCCTGCAACAACCATCACAACCAAACAAAAAACAAAACCTACAGCAACAGATAACGGCCTATCTTAAAGAAACCAGGGACACCCTGGAAAAGCTCAAAGCCGCCGAGCTGCGTGATTATTTTCAAGATGACTGTGTTGCAGCATTCCAGGCTAGAGCCACTCCCCTGGACACCGTAACCCCAAACACCGCTGTTATTTATCCGGTATTGCTCAACGACCGCACAGAATTAATACTCAGTCTGCCCAATGGAATACAACAATACGGTAATGATATCAACGCACAGCGTATCAGCCATGAAGTCAAGCGCTTCCGCGAATCCCTGGGAAAACCGGCCAACAAAGACTATTTGCGTCACGCCAACGTATTGTACGAATGGCTCATTCGCCCTATTGAAGCCGCCTTGACGGAACACGAAATTCACACCCTGGTATTTGTGCCGGACGGTGCATTACGCTCCATCCCCCTTGCGGCGCTCTATGATGGCGAACAATTCTTAATCGACAAATATGCCGTTGCCATTACACCGGGCCTAAGCTTAACGGATGCGCAACCTATTAACCGGGAAAACGCCAACACCCTACTCACTGGACTTACCGATGCCGTGCAGGGGTTTTCGCCGTTGCCTTATGTCTCCTCAGAACTGAATGCTATTGAAAAGCACTTTACAGGCACACGCTTACAAAACAAAAACTTTGTTATACCCAATATGGAAAAAGAACTAATAGATGTACCCTATTCCATTGTTCATATCGCCACCCACGGCCGTTTTGAAAGCAATGCCAACGACTCCTTTTTAGTAACCTATGACGGCAAGCTCGCCATGAATCACCTGGGCCGGCTGATTGAACATGGCCGGTTTCGCGACAACCCCATCGAACTGCTGACCCTCAGTGCCTGCGAAACCGCCACCGGCAATGACCGGGCCGCACTTGGCCTTGCCGGGCTTACGGTAAAATCAGGCGCAAGAAGCGCACTGGCCACCCTGTGGGCGGTAAGTGATGAAGCAACTGCCATGCTGATTGGCGAATTTTACAAACAACTTAAAAACCCTAACTTAACCAAAGCAAAAGCATTACAAATTGCCCAGCAATCGCTTATCCAGCACGAACGATTTAGCCATCCGGTTTACTGGTCACCCTTTTTGTTTATTGGTAACTGGTTGTAATGAGGGTTATAGAGCAAGCCTGGGTGGAGTTTACGGAATCAGAGGTGAACGTATCCACGCGCCAGTTACCCTATTTTGTTGGTTACTCGCGAATTACCAGTATTGAAATAAATTCATGAGGCCAGGGACTCCATTAACCTCATCGTTGCATAATTTCTCTGACCGTTGTAGCCTGGATGAAGCTTGCGGAATCCAGGATGAGCGTTAAATAACCGTCAGAGGTCAATGCATTAGCCTCTCGTAATCGAGCTCCCTTAGCAGTGTTGTTTTATCCGAAAATGCATAGGTACCGTTCATCCCGGATTCCGTAAACTACATCCGGGCTACAAAGACTTACATTCAACACAACGGTTAACCTGTAGCCTGGATGAAGCTTGCGGAATCCAGGATCAGCGTTAAATAACCGTCAGAGGTCAATGCATTGGCCTCTTGTGATCGAGCTCTCTTAGCAGTGTTGTTTTATCCGAAAATGCATAGGTACCGTTCATCCCGGATTCCGTAAACTACATCCGGGCTACAAAGACTTACATTCAACACAACGGTTAACCTGTAGCCTGGATGAAGCTTGCGGAATCCAGGATGAGCGTTAAATAACCGTCAGAGGTCAATGCATTAGCCTCTCGTGATCAAGCTCCCTTAGCAGTGTTGTTTTATCCGAAAATGCATAGGTTCCGTTCATCCCGGATTCCGTAAACTACATCCGGGCTACAAAGACTTACATTCAACACAACGGTTAACCTGTAGCCTGGATGAAGCTTGCGGAATCCAGGATGGGCATTAAATAACCAGCAGAGGTCAATGCGTTGGCCTCTCGTGATCGAGCTCCCTTAGCAGTGTTGTTTTATCCGAAAATGCATGGGTTCCGTTCATCCCGGATTCCGTAAACTACATCCGGGCTACAAAGGTCTACGATTTTATGCAACGATGGGATTTAATTAAAAATCGTTAGTGATTCAACCCAGGCTAACGACGGTCTTGCATAAACCCTTGAGTCTCAAAATAATCCAGCGCACTGTTAAGCTATGCCAGCCTAACAGAATTTGCGGTACAAGCTATCCGAGAGAAAGCAACACAGGTACTTTCAGAAGCCAGCTCTATCACCTTATCCAATCAGCAATTTGATGCATTCATGAAAGTCTGCCAGAAACCAGGTAAACCAAGTAAAGAGCTGTTGAACGCCGTCAAAGCATTCGAAAATGCTGGCCACAAATAAGTCCATTCGCGTAAATTCAGCCTAAAAAACCTGCAGACTCAACTGAAAATGAACACCATCATCCTGCAGCGCATTGCTATCGTTGCCATCAACATCGCGTAAGGCGTGCCCCCAATACAGCTCAGCGTAGAATCTTTGTGCATGATCATAGCGCAGGCCTAAACCAACACTGGAAATATTCCTCGGTTTTGGCGTTGGTTTCGACTCGTTCCATGCTAAGCCATAATCATAAAAAACAGCAAACTGAAGGTTTTCATCGGTACTCATGGTGTCTTTAAATGTTCTAAGCGGTATTCGATGCTCCAGTGATAGCACCCATGCTTTGTCCCTCACCAACTGATTTTCCCGGTAACCACGTACACTACCCGCGCCGCCCACGGCAAATTGTTCGATGGGCAACAAGGCTTCTTCGGTGTATTGCATATCCAGGCGCGCCAGCAATTGGCTGCTCAACCATTTAAAGCGCTGCGCCAGTTGAAACTGCCCCAGCCAGGCAAAAAACTCCCCATCCGGTCCCGATTCATTAATAGTCGCACCCATGGTATTCACGCCTAAACTAAACCGCGAACGAGCTGCCAACACCTGCGATTGACTGCGACGAAACCAGTGCTGAGAAAACCGTAATGCTGAAATCTTGCTCTTACCATTATCTGTGCCTGGAGAAAAGGAAGTCCGATCCCCCAAAAGAAAAGTCTCACTACGACGGCGTTCCAGTTTAAGCTCCAGAGAAAACTCGCGCCACGGTGTTTTAACCAACGGGTGAAGCAACGAAAGACTACCGCTTTCTGATTCACTTTCAATGTCCACTGTATCAAACGGTGCTTCAACCACAATTGAATCACTTTTGTCATAACCCAGGCGCAATTGAGTATCAGTTAACATCCAAGGGATTTGATACGACAAATGCGTGTCATCAAGCCCTTCCGTCAATCCATGCGATATATGAAAACGATCACCATAACCACTGACATTGTAATGATCGGCCTCGATATCCGCACGATATTCTCCCACACTGGGTGAACGATGGTTATTCACCCGAATGCCGAACCGATAAGGCCGGGCTTCCTCAATATGCAGGTTCAACATGCCCTCGCCCAACGCAACACCCGGCTTAAACTCAGCCTGCAACCGTTCCACTAAGCGGTTCTGCTCCAGTAGATATAACGTTTGTTGCAGCTCATTCATATTCACGGGTGGCCCTGCACCCATGGCAATGCGCGTGGCCAAATACGCTTCATGCAAGCGAGTATTCCCGCTGATAGCGATCGCCGATAAGCGGCCTTCCACCACCCGCAGGGTAAGCGTTCCTTCCGAAATATCCTGCTCAGGAATAATAATTCCTGAGCTGATATAACCACGGTTCACATAATGCAGCGTTAGCTGATGACGCATGGCCTGAATCTCTTCCGGTGTTAATGCCCGGTTTAAGTACTCTTCAATCACACCGCTTAGCTCGTTATCCGAAAACACCGTATTCCCCTGTAATTGCACGTCTCGAATCACTATCCGTGCAGCAGTATCCGGTGCGGCACTATCCTCGGGTGTTTTTTCAACTGGCGGTAACTCGATTTTCGGTAACGGCTTGCCCGGATCAAAACCCGGCAGCGGTGGGGGGTGATCTTCCGGGCGATCTGTTTTTTCAATGACAATACCCCTTGACGTCGAACGCGGTAGCTCCGTATCCAAAGGTATTATCGGCGTAGCAGAAACGCCATAACTCATCAGCACAGATATCCAAGCAATGCACATCCTTGCGGTAGTTGGCAGCATGCTGTATTTAATGAAATCAGAAATAACATTTCCAACAAAGCCCCTAACAAAGATTCCAAATAATATTTTAATTTTATTGTTAATAAAGGTATTTACGATAAGTGATTCAAAAATCCATTTCATAAACTATTCCTTTTATTTATTATTGGTTAAGCTTGGTACACTCGAGATAATCGGCCAATCGCAACCATTTACGATAGACAGGCAATTGTATTAACGTAATAAAGACACCAAGAAACTACTACAAATTAAGATATACCCATCATTACAAGCGCAGCACAGCAATCTCTGTGAACAGAATCAGCCGTCCAAAGATTGCTTCGTCACATTTTTTACAAGAAATGCGCTTCGCTATGATGACTTAATCAGAGTTACCTTTAAGGAATAACGCAAGGCCGATCCGGGATGGTGGATTGCGTAGCTGATGTAGATAGCTTTGCCAACAAATTGCCACCGGGATAGGCTGGCAACGGTACCGCCAGCGATAAAGGTTCAACCTGACGATGTAGTGAAATACGAGGATTCACAGACGCTGCATCCACCGCATAAGCAGGTAAAAATTGATCCGGGTCAGTATTTATCCCACCCACACTGTTAACAACAAAACTACTCGCCTGCCCCCGAGCCCGCTTAGCGCAGCTGTTCCTTAAAAACTGTGCTGTATCAATAAACGACGCAGGCAACCCCGCGAGTGTGCCATCAATATCCGTGTCCGGCGCGTCAATCGAAATACTACCATCGATTCCCGCCGGGCCAGCAGAGGCAGTGATGACACTGTCAGCGGAGGTAATCACATGATCAGCTGCAATGCGTATCTCACCACCTAGCCCAGCGTCCGCATTAGCAGTGATTTGACTGCGGTTCAGCACCACCAATTCTGGTTTCAGTACCACCGGTTCCTCCTGTGCAATCGTGGCATTGAATGGAGCAGCGCCTATAGTGATATTACCACCGCTGCCTTGCCCGCTGGCCACATTGGTTGTAATTTTGCTATCTTGCAAATGCAATAAGTGACCGACCTGAATGCTGATATCTCCGCCTGCAGACGTAAGTGCCTCTGTGGTAATAGCACTGTTGGCAGACAAATGTAGGATTTCATTGGCGATGATTGTAATGGGGGCGGCATTCCCTAACCCCAAAGCGTTACTAGCAATAACGGCGCCATGGGCTGCGAAAATCTCCGGAGCTTGGACATAGATTCTGCCCCCATCTCCCTCACCAAAGGTGCTAGCCTGCAGTCTTGAGCCAACACCATTGCCGTCGGTCCCCGAAAGAGTCAGGTGTTCGGAAGCCGTCACAGTCAACCCCCCGCCCAGGCCTGTTCCTCCTTGCGTGCTACTCGACATCCACGCACCGTTCTGCAACTCTATTACCGGCGCATTCGCTAGCAATGCACCTGCGTTCCCTTCGGCGAAAGTGGTAGTCTCAAGGACAGAAGCGCTGCCATTTATATCAACCCCAGACAAGGCTAAGCGGTCAGAGGCGGTTACGACTAACGCCCCTCCCTTGCCTCTTCCCTTAGTGTTGGTTCGCATAAACGCACCATCCTGCAACTCAATCACAGGTGCCTCCACTCGCAGCGCGCCTGCCTCCCCACCCGCTAAAGTACCAGCCTGCAGACTAGAACCTCTGCCATATCTATTATCGGTGCCAGAGAGGGTCAAACTCTCGGTGGCCGTGACGACCAACTCCCCTCCCTGGCCTTCTCCTTCAGTGTTGGTAGCCATCCATGCACCATCCTGCAATTCAATCACTCGTGCCTCCGCACGCAATCCACCCGCCTTACCAGAAGCGAAAGTCGCTGCCTGCAGCGTAGAACTTCTACCATTGTTATCAGCCCCGGAAAGAGTTATGCTCTCGGAAGCAGTGACGACTAAATCCCCGCCCTGACCAGTCCCTTCCGTGCTGGTCACGATAAACGCGCCGTCATGCAACCAAATTACCGGCGCTTCCACACTCACACCACCAGCTTCACCATCCGAAAAAGTCGCTGCCTGCAGCGTAGAACTTCTACCATTATTATCAGCCCCAGAAAGAGTTAAGAGCTCGGAAGCAGTGACGACCAACGCCCCACCCCTTCCTGATCCGCGAGTGTTGGCCGTCATGCGGGCGCCATCATACAACTCAATCACTGGCGCATCTACATACAGCGTTCCAGCATCCCCGTCAGCTATAGCAGCAGACTGTAGGCTAGAGCCATCACCATCTTTACGAGATCCAATAAATGTCAAACGTTCGGAGGCCGTTACAATCACATCTCCGCCCTGCCCCAACCCTTCCGTTCTGGTCACCATAAATGCGCCGTCCTGTAACTCAATCACTGTCGCATTCACGTGCAACCCACCAGCCTTCCCATCCTCTAAAGTATTACTCTGCAGGCTAGAACTTGTACCATTCTTATTGGTTCCAGAAAGAGCCAAGTGTTCAGATGCCGTTACAACCACATCTCCGCCCTGCCCCAAGCCTTCCGTTCTGGTCACCATAAAAGCACCATCCTGCAATTTAATCACTGGCGCATCTACATTCAGCGTTCCTGCATTCCCTTCTGCTGTAGCAACTACCTGCAGGGAAGAACTTCTACCATTGTTATCAGCCCCAGAAAGAGTCAAGCGCTCGGAAGCCGCTACGATCAATTCCCCACCCTGGCCTGCTCCTGCCGTGCTGGTCGACATCCACGCGCCATCCTGCAACTCAATCACAGGTGCCTCCACTCGCAGCGCGCCTGCCTCCCCACCCGCTAAAGTACCAGCCTGTAGGGTAGAACCTATCCCATTTCGGTCAACCCCAGAAAGAGTCAAGCGCTCAGTAGCCGTTACGCTCAGCTCCCCAACTGAGCCTGATCCAGCAACAACGGTAAACATAGCCGCGCCATGCAACTTAATTATCGGCGCTTCAACATGTAACGTACCACCCGCACCTTCCTCTGCACTCACAGCCAGTAAGCTAAACCCAAGACTATTTACATCATTCCCCGAAAGCGAAATCTCTTGATCAGCCGTCAACGTGATATCACCGCCTGCCTCGGTACCAACCGTGGTGGTGTGAATAATGGCGCCCTTCAGTGCTATAGTCCCACCATACAAAGCAATATCATGGCTACTTTCCAATATAGATCCATGCAGTTCAATGGTTGCATCACCCAAAAAACCAAATGCTTCCGGAGTAGCTGCTGAAAGCATTGGCGCACCCGCGTCGGCGCGAGTGCTAAATACTTCGCCGTTATCAAACTCTAGTTGTTCGGCGGTACTGGCGTGAAAAGAACCGCCAATATTCAGGCTAGCCTTGGGGCCAAACAGAATGCCATTGGGGTTAAGAAAATACAGGTTGGCAGAGGATAAGCTATCGGTGCCTGATAAGCGGCCACGCAGTGGACCATCAATCCAGGATGCCTGATCGCCGGTGACGCGGCTAATAATGTTTTCAACGGCCGGTGAACTAAAAAAGGTGGCACTTTCGCCCGTGTTGACATTGAATGTTTCAAAACTGTGAAACACATTATTTCCAGTGGTTCGGCCAAGGTCTTGGTTAATTTTATATTCAGGCCCGGCCAATGAATCTGTTGAACCCAGGCTGCCATCCAACACTATTTCTGCATGTACCACTGAGCCGACAAAATACAACACTACAAAAACAACACCGGTGCCTATAAAGCTGCCTTTAATTGATTTATCGCGCATCGCTCTCTTTTCCTTTTGTTAAGCTAACTGCGTTTTAGTTATGAGCCACACCGTTCCCTACGATTAGGCCTTTTTAGTTTTCAAAAATTACCGCTACAGCTAAACAACGTTACGGAGACAAACAAATACTAAACAACTTATCAAATCCCCAATCCGTTTTTGGTATCGCGCTTGGATTAACTTTCACACCTACAACATGAACAACACGCGAAAAGAAATATACCGTAAACATCACCCTCAATTAACTATCAACACTCATAAACCAACACCCAAGGAGTATTAACAATACACACACGGTCCAGGTAATCACTGCACTGTCTGTCGTAGCCTGGATGATCTTCGATGCTTCACCGCTGCTAAATATCCCCACCACCGCCCCCGGATTTCGCAAACGTGATCCGTGCCTGGAATCCAGGGAATTCCCATCACAAGCTCACACATTACCCGTGGCTGCATCCGGGCTACGAATCCGAACATTTTCTAAAACCATAAACTGTAAATTATCACGCCTATTTGTTATCAACGCATTTAACAAACATGTATCAATACTCAAGATGTATTAAACAATACACACCCTAACCCAACAATCACGGCACTGTCTTTTGTTGTAGCCTGGATGGTCTTCGAGGCTTCACTGCTGTTAATTATCCCCACCACCGCCCCGGATTTCGCATACGTGATCCGTGCGTGGAATTCAGGGAATTCTGATCACAAACTCACACATTACCCGTGGCTGCATCCGGGCTACGAATCCGAACATTTTCTAAAACCATAGGCTGTAAATTATCACACCTGTTTGTTATCAACGCATTCAATAAACATGTATCAACACATCAAGATGTATAAAATAAACACACCCTAACCCAACAATCACGGCACTGTCTTTTCTTGTAGCCTGGATGGTCTTCGAGGCTTCACCGTTGTTCAATATCCCCACCACCGCCCCGGATTTCGCATACGTGGTCCGTGCGTGGAATCCAGGAAATTCCCATCACAAGCTCACACATTACCCCCGGCTGCATCCGGGCTACGAATCCGAACATTTTCTAAAACCATAGGCTGTAAATTATCACACCTGTTTGTTATCAACGCATTCAATAAACATGTATCAACACATCAAGATGTATAAAATAAACACACC
>Ga0316204_10003728_pt1 | contig 29514 bp, 22 predicted proteins | sample 6monrhotite_MG_2_FD_205661 | JGI IMG/M metagenome (GOLD analysis project Ga0316204, IMG submission 205661) | Microbial mat bacterial communities from mineral coupon in-situ incubated in ocean water Damariscotta River, Maine, United States -... | ecosystem: Environmental > Aquatic > Marine >...
CAGCGACACCACCGGCCTTAAACCCGCCATTAAACACGCCACCGGAGAGCGGGCCCGTGTAATCCGTATCAACGGCAGCAACGGTTACGGAACCTGCACCGCCTACGGAGATATTATCCATATGCAGCCTTGCGCCCCCGGGGGTCCCCAATGCCGGATAAGAAATCCCGGTTGTCGCTTGCACAGTCAACCCACCAATGGTCGCGCTGGTTGAAACAACGCCTGAGGCCGACAATGAATCACATGCGTCACCGTCAGCACAGATAACTGTCGTGCTCCCGTCCGTCATAAAGACCGTGACAGGGCTGGCCTGGGCGACAGAGATGCCAGCCATCAGACATGCGGCGGAAGCCGCCATCGTCAATTTCTTACTCATCAACTTGATATTCATGATCGAAGCTCCTTTGCTCTTCATCAACACTATGTATGCTATCTCAAAAATTTTGTAGCGGGACCGAAATTTCGATGCCTGACTTGGATCAGGGCACTATCGCTCACCGCACTCACAGACATACAATCATCGTGCCAATTTTTTGGTGCCTAGAAAAATCAATCACTTAAATAAATAAATAAACCCGCCAAAGGCCATAGTGTAAACTTTACCGACACAAATCACTCCGATCTTGGCCGATGCGCTAGATATCTCACGAGCAGATATACCAATAGGAAGGCGCCCAACGCCAAATAGGTATAGACGCCGGTCAAGAACTCCCAAAGCTGGTGGAACCATTGCGTGATGCTCTCCAAGCGCCCCGATACAGGTCGAGAGCCCTTATTTCCAGAGTCACCGCGCTCATTGCTTCTAGTGCCCATGACCCCGCCAAACTGGGCCAATCCGCCAGTTATACCGGAAAAACGGCCGCTGCCATTGAACATGCCGGGCAAGGTATCGCGCAAGAACAGCTTCGACAAGGGTATCTTGTACGCCGTAGAGGTCTTGCCACTCCGTTGAGCCACTTTGTCCCGCTCACGCTCTGAGGGGTGGGCAACGACCATCTGCGGGTCGCTCATTAATCGCGCTTCAGGGACCATGTTGATCACCAAGACCTCTGAAAGCTGGGATATGGCCCTGGCATTTTTGCGCTCAGCAATTTGCTCCTTCCGAAAGACCTGCGAGACATCTTCCCGAACATCCCTTAGCCAGTCGGGAATCAGGCGACTCACCTCCGCCTTCAGCGACAACAGGAAATCCTGAAGCGACAGCTCATCTTGTGCGCGCTCTTCGCGCTCTATGAGCATAAGCGTCCAGAAGGTCGCGTCATCCACCGGCACCATGGCCCGCACGAGGTCAGATTGAAACATTATCGTTTCGCTGGGATCGGGCACATAGGCTGATTGAGGGTCACGCTTCATTATAGGGGTGCCGCCAGCGGCCCCGGAAAACGCGAAAACCAGCACCAGCAGGCCCATCAAGTAGATTCTCAAACTAGGCATCAGCACTGGCCCAAGTGTTCAGCCAGCCTCAATCCTTGAAGAGTTAGCCGACCGCCCCCCTCACAGCCCAGTGTATATGCCGCTATCTCGTTCATCATGCAAATACCTGCTTGGCCCATACCCGGTCCGATAACAGCAGGCGCACCTGCCGCATCCCGTCGTGACCGCCCGCCGAGTCACTCGACGGGCTGTTCGTTGCTCGAACGCCTATTGTGACGCCTTCAACAATGCGGAGACCTCCTTCGCATGAAGCGACTCGATACCCGAGGATTGCATCTTATCCAGCAGGATCCTCGCGCGTTCCGGCATCCCATTTTTGATCAGAGCCACCGCGAGATGGTATCGAATCTCCGTATTGTCAGGTGACAGATCATGAGCGCGAGAAAGCAGTCGAACCCCCTCGTTGACGCGCTCGTGATTGACCAGCATCCAGCCATAGGTATCCATCACCGGCGCATCGTCCGATTTCGCCTCATACGCCCGTTTCGCCGTATCCAAGGCACGCGGATCGCCTTGCTGGTCGTATATCCAGGCCAGATTGTTCAACGCTATGACGTTGTCCTCTTTCTGCGCCAGCGCCTCCTCATAGAGCTTGGCGGCCCGCCCATAGTTGACCGCGGCCATATACTCGCTGGCGAGCACCATACGGATTTGAATATCGTCCGGATGTTTCTGAACCCAGGCTTCAAGCTCTCCCTTAGCCTCCTTGTCCGCCGTCTGCTTACGCAAAAAATATAGCCGCAACATAACAATACGGTTATCCGGATTTTTCGATAGTATCCGGCGATAGATCTCGGCCGAGCCATCGACATCGCCTTTCTGCCCTGCCAGATCCCCTTCCAGAACATCCGCGACCACTTGGTTCTCAGGCCGCTTACGGATCCGCTTTATCTGTTCTATCGCCGCGGATGTATCACCGGTTTTCATCGCGATACGCGCCAGCAATTCCTGGGCGACGACCAGATTCTTATCGACGTCCAAGGCCGCGTTCAAATTGATTCGCGCCTCCTCCACATTATCGTTAGCCAACAACAACGTCGCCAGCCGAACGTGGGCACCCGGATCACCTGGGTTGTCTTTCAAAAGCCTCCTGATCAAACGAATCGCTTCCCGGTTACTACCGGACGCCTGCGCTAGCTCAGCCCCCAGACGAAGCGTCTCCGGATTCTCCGGAGCGATCACATTGATCTCGCGATACAGCGCCTTCGCTCTATCCAGATCATTGCGCTGAATGCCATACCGGGCAAGAATGAGCCTCGGCTGCAAGGCCTTGCTGTCGGCCTCCGCGGCCTTGTTCAGCCACGAGAGCGCCTGGCTTTCGTCCTGCTGTCGCAAAGCGATTCGAGCCTGAGCCATGAAGGCAGCGATATTCTTGGGATCAACCACCAGTATCTTGGCATAGAGCTTACCGGACTCCTTAAGGCGGCCTCGCTGATACTGCAAACGGGCCAAATTGGACATTGCCGTCAAGTTTTTCGGGTCCGCGTCAATCACTTTGGCGAATGCTGCCACGGCATCATCCAGATGGCCCTGCTCCCAGTAAATGAGTCCGTCAAGATTATTGACCAGCCGTGGATCCACCTTATCCTTCAGCATTTTCTGAGCTTCGTCATGTGCTTTCAGGAAGTCCTTTTGGCGCACATAGGCCATGATCAACACGAACTTCCTTCTGACCGCATCGCCTGCCGAAGCCCCCTTGTCGGCGATCATCAATTCTTTGATAGCTGCCTGGTTCTTACCTTGAGCCAGATAGGCCAAACCAAGCTCGGCCCTGACAGCTGCGTCTTGAGGTGCGTTCGACAACGCCCCTTTCAGATAGCGAACCCCCTGATCCAGGTCTCCCTTTCTCAGTGCCGCACTGCCCGCCAATGCCATGAGTTGGGGATCATCCTTCGCGTCAGACATGACCGGAGCCAACGCTTCAAAGGCCAAACCCGGGGTCTTCAAACGCAAGCGCACCGCAGCCAACAGTTTGCGACCCTGAACGTCATCGCGATTCCTTGACACATAGGTCTGCAGGTAGTGCTCTGCCTGGCCATATTCGCCAAGGGAAAAATAGGTCGATCCAAGCAACAGGTTGGAGGGATCGTGGTCCGGGGCTACACGCAACACCTGCAAGAGCTCGTCACGCGCCTCGGCATACTTTCCGTTCTGGTAGTACACCTGAGCACGCCAGTAATGCGGCAACGGATGATTCGGGATCTCGCGCCGCAATTCGTCCACAACGGGAACGGCCTCATCTCCCTTGTTGAGCGCCATCAACGCCGTAACCATGCCGAACCGAGATTGAATCCGGCGTATCGCATTGAAGTCCTTACCCTCACCCCAAGCGGATTTATACGCCGCCAAGGCATCGTCATACCGCTGCTGCACGAAGGCGATGCTCGCCTTGAGTAGCCAGGCATCAATATCTTTTGGGTCCTGTTTCAGCACGCCATCTATATTGTCTTCAGCCGCCTGGAATTTTTCCGCCATCGCAAGGACTCGGGCCAGACCCAATCGAGCGTGGGGGTCCTCCGGCCGCTTGCTGAGAACTTGCTCGTAAAGCCCCCTGGCCTTATCAGGTTTCTGCTGTTCAAGCCAGGCGTCCCCCTGAGTGACCCACACATCCAGCTGGTCGCTACCGGACGCGTTGAGACCGCCGAGCACCTTGAGCGCCTCATCGGGACGATTCTCCATGATCAAAGCGCGCACATATTCGAGCCTTAGCGGAATATCTCCGGGCGTTGCATCGCTTGCCCTTCCCAGTTCCTTTTCCGCCGCCTTGGCATCGCCAAATTTGAGATACAACTTGCCCAGCGCCCGTCTGGCCTGGAGATCATCCGGCTTTTCCTGAAGGATATTTTTGTATTCAATGGCCGCGGCTCGATACTTCCCCTGGGACATATACTCGGCGGCCAGCTTTTCGTGATCCTGCCCAAGCATTCCGCAGGCGCTGACGAACAGGCCGACAAGCAGCAATCCAGCGCCGATACCAACGGGTCTGCCCGCACTCAGAATAATTCTCATCATCTAGCCTCCATCTCTTCCAGCGAAAACCGGATACCAGGTCCGGCGCTCTGTAGAAAAACGGTCAACAACTGCGCCGCCCGAATCTCATCTTCGGCATCCACGGATAACGCGACCAGCGCCGATCCGGGACGACCTTGCAATAGCGTCTTCAACTCAAGGAGTTTGGCTTTCCTTCGCGAAGCCGTCTGATCCCCTCCGATATCGTACCAGGACCAAAGCAGACGACGGGCACCCGAACCTCTCAACGCTCGAATGGCCACTTCTTTGACCTCAAGTGGCGTCGTGGAAACCTTCCTCACAGCCTTCCGCACCCGCTGCCAGCGCTGCGGATCGTACAACTTATTCAGGACAAATATCAATTCCTCGCCCTGATGCTGCTGGCGGTAGTACACCAAGTAGACCGAGACCCGCTGTCCTGCTCGTTCATAGCTGAACATCGCCTCCCGAGTCGCCCCGTGGAACTTGGGTGACCATTCACCCGGTACGGACGTAACCAAGCGCCAGCCTTCACCGACCGCTGGCGCCGCAAATGCCACATCCGCAGCCAATGGGCCTGCATTCCCGGAGGCACCCGCTTGGGTCAGAAATGCGATGCCAGGCCCCACCATAACCGCCAGCGCGATCCCAAACGGCATAGCGGATCCCAGCCTGCCAGAGTGAGCTTCAGAATGTCGCCATTGATCCGCCCGACCAGGGTCTGAAGCTCGAACGGCTCTTGTAAACCGTCCACCTAACCAGAACACGGGCAACATGACGAGCGCGAACAACACCCAACCCATGAAGGCGTGATCCTCCACCAGCGGAGACTGCATATGGGTCACATGCCCGGCAATGATGACAATCACGACCCGAAGCCAGTTTGCCAAGATCGCAACCGACAGGACCAGGGCCATAAATAAAACCCGTTGCCTGCGTCCCGAAATATGGAGCCAGGCAAAGAAGGCCCCCAGACTGACAGCCGCCAGCAGGTAACGCATCCCGGCGCAGAACTCTGCGATCTTGAACTGTCCATAGGGGATAGACAGGGCGTTCCCTTCGCGAAACACCGGAACCCCAACCATCTGCAGAATCGATGTGGACGCATGGGCGGTCAGGGACTGAAAGAAGGGCATCAGGGGATCCCAAACCGGTATCGCGACCCAGATGAAACCCAAGGGGAAACTGACCAGACGCAACATCTGGACCCCAAAGCAAGCCCAAACCAATACCGGCAACATCATGGCCAAGGCCAGGTACTGTACGAGTTCAATGTGCACCAAGGCGCCAACGGCCCACGCCCCGCTGACGGCCGCGATGAACGGCCAAGCTATCCATTGCGGCCGCGTTTCAATCTGCCCCATCCGCCGGCGTAGCCGCCAAACGGCAAAGACACAGAGAGCCACCACCAGAAAACCATGGCCGTAGTTACTGTTAGCGTCCAGCCATTCACTCGACAGGGACGCCAGCGTCGCCCTGGTCGCGGACAACCACAGCAGCAGACAGATGAAGAACGTAAGAGCGGCCCTGCTGCTAGCTACGCGACTGACGATGCTCAATGGCATACGGTGCGTTCTTGGCGGCTCTCTGGCTGTGGCCGATACATCGTCGTCAGAGGTCCTTTATGGCATGTTTTTCCATGAGCGAATAGAGCGTCGGTCGGCTGACATCGAGCGCCTCTGCCATCCGTTTGATGTTACCCGAGAAGATCAGTCCAGCCTTCCTGAGGAGCTCCACCTCGGCACGGTCGCGCGCGTTGCGCAGACTCGGGAAAACATCGTCATCGGTCGAGGCAAACCCCAGGTCATCGACCAGGATCTGGAGACCATCGGACATCACGACCGCCCGCTTGATCGCGCCTTCCAGTTCGCGAACATTGCCGGGCCAGCGCTGGCTGACCAAGGCCTCCAGCGCCTCCTGGCTGAAACGATCACACTTCCGCCTAAACTGCTTCTGGTAACGATCAAGAAAAAATTTGGCCAGCAGCGCAATATCGCCCCCGCGCTCGCGCAAGGGCGGGACCTGTATCGAGATATCACTGATTCGGTAGTACAGGTCCTCGCGAAAACTGCCATCGGCAATCTTTGTCTGGAGGTCCTGATGAGTCGCGCAAATGACGCGGACATCCACAGGAATATCCTCATTCCCCCCCAGCCGCTGTATCACGCGTTCCTGCAAAAAACGCAACAACTTGGACTGCAATCCAATCGGTATATCGCCGATTTCGTCGAGAAACAGCGTGCCGCCGGAGGCAAATTCGATGCGGCCCAGCTTTCGCTTGAGCGCCCCCGTGAAGGCACCTTTTTCATAGCCGAACAGCTCGCTTTCAAGCAAGCTCTCGGGAATCGCGGCGCAATTGATCGCGACCAGCTCACGGTCGGCGCGATCGCTCAAGCCATGTATGGCGCGCGCGACTAACTCCTTACCCGTACCGCTCTCGCCAAGGACCAAGGTCGTGACATCTGTGGGCGCCACGCGCTCCACCATCCGGCACACCGAGGCCATGGCATCACTCGTGGTAATGATATTATCCAGAACATGCGTTCGTGTTCCCTCGACGAGCTTTCGGTAATCCGCTTCGAGACGATATAGCTGCAGGGCGCGATCCACGATCAAACGCAGCTCATCCGTATCAATCGGCTTACAGTAAAAATCATAGGCCCCGGCCGCAACCGCGCGCATCGCGTTCTCGCGATCATCATTGCCGGAAACGACAATCACCTTGGTCTGCGGAGCGATATCAAGCACCTCGGCCAGGGTTTTGAGGCCTTCGGTGGCGCCATCGGCATCGGGCGGCAGCCCCAAATCCAGCGTCATGACCGGGAATCGCTGGCGTTCGATCGCGGCTAGCGCGGCCTCCCGACTGTCGACCATGGATACGCGATAATTATCGAAACACCAACGTAACTGGCGCTGAATCCCAGGATCGTCCTCCACCACCAAAAGGGGTTGTTCACTCATAGCTGTCCCGTATCCAAATTAAAGAGATCATTGTCAGTTATTCTGTCCCTGCGCCAATGGAATTCTTAGTGTAAAACAGGAGCCCTCGCCAAGGCGACTTTTGACGGTGATATCGCCACCCTGTTGTCTCAGAAACTGCCTGGCCTCGAAGACCCCGATCCCCATATTTCCCCGGCCCTTGGTGCTTGCAAACGGCCGAAACAGGCGATCACGGATGAAGCCGCTGTCCATACCCGTCCCGGTGTCGCAGATTTCAATGATGGCCGCGAGTTGTTCTCGACGCAGCGCGACACGAATATCGCCATCCGCAGCCGTCGCATCCTGAGCGTTCTGAATAATATGGGATAACACCATGACCAAGCGATCGCGATCGATATGGGCCTGCAAGCCCTCGTCAATGACCTCGAACTCGGGTTGAGGTGTTTGAGAGGCCTTCATCTCAATCACCTCTTGTACGATGCCCGACAGACCGACCAGGACCGATGCCTCCCCTGCCTGCCACCCGGATTTCAGCTTCTGAAGCAGGGCATTCATCCTATCCACTGAGTTATCGACAGTCGCGATCATATCCTTCACGAACTCCGGGTCATCGCCATGGCGTTTGGCATTTTGAAGCAGCATGGATAACTGCGAAACGAGGTTCTTCAGATCGTGAATGATGAACGCCGAAAGCTGATTAAAGGCCTCAAATTGCTGAGCATCCGCCAGCGCCCGCGCCGCCTCCGCCTGCGCCAGATAGGTTGCCGCCTGCATGCCAGCAGTCTTTATAACGTCACGATCCTCCCACTCAAGCGTTCGTGGGGCCTTGGGTTGCTTGATCGCCACAATGGCCAGCAGCGCGCCATGATGAAACAAAGGTGCCAGGAGCCAGGCCCAACGGCCTTCAATAAGGTACCTCGGGATATCCAGGCCTTGATATTGATCGGGTGCATCGAGGTACTCGTTGAGATCGACAACCCATCCCGTGCGGTTGAAGAACTCGATCAGCGGGTCGTTGGCCACGAAATCCTCCAACTCGTCCTCGCAAGGGGCGTCGAGACACCCGCGCAGGACAAAAGTCCCACCACCGTCGTTGACCCAAAGTGCGCCGCCGTCACTATCCACTGTACCCGCCAGAGCGCTCAGGATGCGTTCGCTTAACGAAGTGGAGTCATCATGACTGGCGAGCGCGCGCGTAAAGCCCAGCCATTCGCCACGATAGTCGTAACGAAAACTATAAAAGTGTTTGCTGATAAAGACCTTGGCGCGCGCCCTGGTACGCTCTGATAACAACAGCATCAACAGGACAAGGACTGCGGCGAAAACAAAAACGGTCTGGGCGAAACCGCCCCAGCTCCCACCCAGGTAGCGAATATAGTAGCCACCCGCGGCCATGACCATGAGGTAGATGCCTGCACCGATAAAGGTCGTCGAGTGATAGACAACGCTCCTCGAAACATGAATATCGACGGACCATTTCGGATTTCTGGCCGCAGAAACGGCAATTAAGGGGACCACCATGGCGTTTACCACGCCGCGGGCGTCCCAGAGACTAGGATCCACGCGCCCATAGAGCAGGCCCTCGGAATATAAAATAAAGTCATAGACAAAGATCGCGCCGACCCCATAACACAGCGACTTGACCCCTTGGCGAGTAGTGCCCGGCGCCTTGCGGTAGACCTGCTCCACCAACACTAACCCGGAGATCGCAAACAACATGGCGAAGAATAGCGCCAGGGAATGCGCCGAGGCCGCCCACGCCGCACGATCGCCAAATTCGACGGTCAACGCAAGCAACAGAAAGAACGATACAACCAGACTGGTCATGAGCACCGGGCGCTTCATGACGCGTTCACACCATGCGTCCTTGCCGAACAATAACAGCGCGAAAAAGGCGATCCAGAGGAGGTCCCGAACCGCCTCCGAGGCGTTCATGACAGCCGGCACCCATTCCGCCCCGCCCGGGGCATAGCAAAAGAGCGCGGAAGACGCCGCCCACAGACTGGAAAAAATCGCAGCCAGGGTCAGCAACGCGCCCTGAAGCCGCCCTCGCCACGCGGTGGCCAGCAGTATCGCAAGCGCCATAAATGCCACGGCGGCAAGCCCATAACTCAAGACACAGGTCTGTTGCAGACTCATGCACTCACTCTATACATATAGGGTTCCCGGAACAATCGATATCAGCCATATGCTCAGACGCAGAAAACATAGCGGCCACATCGCGCGAAGCTCGAATCACTCTAGCCCAAGCCATCGGGCGCCATTCAAGATATTATCCAGAACCACGCTAACTTGTGGTATAAACCCAGCCGCGAACAGGAACCACGCGATCGCCTCGCACCCGGCACGTGATTGTAAACTTGGTCTGCTTTCATTCCATCTTCCGAGAACCACCGCCCAGAGTTCATCCCAGCACATGAATGATTCCCATCAGAACGACATCGACTATAGAGAAACCAGCTTGTTCGGCATTCCGATCGCCGGAGTGAATCCAGAGGACGCCTTGGACATCGTCGAAAAGGCGGTCATCAGCCGCCAAAAACTCCATATTGGCGTGGTCAACGCGGCCAAGATCGTAAACATGGGTAAAAACCCCGAACTAAGAGACAGCGTTCTGGAATCGGATATCATCTTCGCCGACGGGATGTCGGTAGTCTGGGCCAGCAAGATTCTGGGGACGCCGTTGCCGTCCCGGGTAACCGGCATCGACCTCATGTTCGGCATGCTGGCGCGAGCCGATCGGGCCAATTTCCGAGTCTATCTGCTCGGCGCGACCGATGAAGTCCTAAACCAAGTCAGGGGAAACATCGCCAAAGACTACCCCGGCTGCACCATCGCAGGGTTTCATAACGGATATTTTTCCGCCGAGGAGGAAGAGGACATTGCGAGGAATATCAAGGAATCTGGCCCGGACATACTCCTAGTCGCCATCACGTCTCCGAAGAAGGAAAATTTTCTGGGCAAGTGGGCGCACCTGATCGATACCCCCGTGTGCCATGGCGTCGGCGGATCGTTCGATGTCTACGCGGGAAAGGTCAAAAGGGCGCCCGAATTATGGCAAAGGCTTGGCTTGGAATGGCTGTACCGGGTACTGCAGGAACCCGGCAGAATGTGGAAACGCTATCTGTTTACAAACGCCGCATTTCTCACCCTCATATTGAAAGAGCGCACTAAGAACAAACATCGGGAACACCATGCTCAACGACCCTAAGTCCGGTAGCGAATACCCGAGAAACAGCGGAAACAGCCACTCGGAATCGCAACACTACAGGCTCAAACGCTTAAAGATGGTCTCTGGAATATTCCGAATGATGAGCATGATCCATCGCCAAAAAAACGGCGTGTAGATCTCCGCCTTTCCAGAATCGATCGCCCCCACGATATCCCGCGCAACCCGTTCCGGTTTCGCCCACAGCGGCCCCTTCTTGAAATCGGCGGTCATCGGCGTATCCACAAATCCGGGTTTAATGTCAACGACGTTCACGCCGGACCGGTACAGCCGGTTCCGAAGCCCTTGCAGAAAAGTGGACACCATACCCTTGGCCGCGCCATAGACATAGTTCGATTGCCTGCCCCGATCTCCGGCCACACTTGTGATAACTGCGATGGTGCCCTGGTTTTGCTGCTCCATCCAGTTGGCGAGCGGCGTCAGCACGGCAAGGGTACTGATGGCATTGATATTGATTTCCCGCAAGGCGGTCTCCGCATCACCCTCGCAGCCTTTTTGATCGGGTAAGGTGCCATGGGCGATCAATACGACGTCAATATGGCCCAAGACGGCGCGCGCACGATCCAGCGTCTGCGTGTGATCCACGCCGCCGGCGTCCCACGGGGAAAATTCAACGGAATGCGCGCCACGAATCTTGAGGTCATCGGCAATCCGGGCGAGCCTCTCCTCGTTTCGAGCCAACAGATATAAGGCATCTCCCCGCTCCGCAAACCGCCTGGCAGTGGCCTCGGCAATCGCGGAGGTCGCCCCGAAGATCATGATATTTTGCATCGTCTTAAAGTCCCAGTCTCTGTGATTGCAAGGAGTGGAATGCCTTATCCGCACCGTAGCGGGCTCGGGTCCGAATAAATTGATCGGCCCTGGGATAGCCTCGCCTAAAGCACGCCCGCGACATGCGGGCGTCCTTGGCCAGATAGACCCGTCCGCCATGGTCCGCGAGGATAGCATCCAATTCGTCAAGGAAGGCAAAAAGACCCGGGCCGATCTTGAAATCCAAGGCCAGTGTATAGCCACCCATGGGAAAAGATAGATAGTTATCGTTTTCCTTGCCAAAAACCTTCAAGACCGATAAAAACGACCCCCGCCCCGAATCAGCGATCCGTTGCAAGATAAGTCTCATGCCCTCCAGGCCGGTGCCTTTGGGCAGGACAAATTGATATTGCGTGAAGCCACCTTTCCCGTACATGCGGTTCCATTGATGGATGCCATCTAACGGGTAAAAAAAACTATCGTAATGAACCGTCCGCGTCGAGACCGGCTTGCTCACTCGGTTATAGTAAAGTGCGTTGAAGGCGTGCACGGAGTATGGGTTCAACAGGAAATCCGGCATGTTGAACGGGACCGACAGCTTTCCCTTTTGGTGCGCATTCAGTTCACCGGCATCGGCATGTTCCCCCATCATGACCAGGGACCGCCCGAGATTGGCGCCGGTCGCGACGCAATCGATCCATGCGACCGAATAGGTAACATCTTGATTGGCCTCGAAGACCTCAACAGCCTCGTCAAGATTCCCGACCTTAACGGTTCGTTCCTCGATCATGCCGCTCTTGATGGGCCGAAGGCGAATCGTCGCCTCAAGGATCACGCCGGTCAGGCCCATCCCTCCGCAGGTCGCGCGAAAGAGATCGCTGTATTCCGAACGCGAGCAATCGACGATTCCTTCGGAAACGGTCGCGATGCGGATCAAGCTGACATGATTGGAAAAGGTCCCGTCGACATGATGATTCTTGCCATGCACGTCGCTGGCGATCGCGCCGCCCACCGTAACGAACTTTGTCCCCGGCGTGACGGTCAGAAACCAGCCCTTCGGGACAAAGACCGCGAGGATCTGATCCAGGCTCACACCCGCCCTGCACCGAAGATCACCTGAAGTCTCATCGAAACTGATAAAGTGGTCCATCGCATCCATGCCGATAACGGACTTTGCCAGGGCGCTGTCGCCATAACTCCGCCCCAGTCCGCGGGCGATCAGGGAATCATCCCGCCCCGGAGCCATGAATATATTCGTAATGTCACGGTCAACGAGCGGGTTCAAGGTCTTTGCATCGATCGAAGGATATTGTCCCCAGCCGGAAATATTCATGAGGCTTCCTCCGCCTCCCTGACGACGAATACGAACCGTTTGTCCAATTGGTACTTGATGACATAGCCGATCCCCAGGCCCAGGACCGCCCCCAGATAGCGCATCTCCTTCGAGCCGAAGAGGTAATCGAAGCCCAGTTCAAAGCCCCAGAAAATGACTGTGGTGACGACACCCATGACCGTGTAGAGCACAAAGGTCTGGGAGTCGTGGGCTGCATTTCTGACCTGAAACCTGAAGATAAACTTCTTGTCGAGGAGGTATTTCACGATCAATCCTATCGCGGTCCCAACGATCATGGACAGATAAACCGCATACGCCCCTGAGTAAATCTGTATGGAGATGTCCTGAGACAGGATATTGGCCACCGTGGAGAAAACGGCGAACAGCGTGTAGTTGAACACGAGCTTCATGCCACTCATTTTTTGCGTCCAAACCTGCCGATAAGCGATTCGTAGACTGTCATATGCTTCGCCGCGACCACATCGGGATGAAATCGCTGCTCTGCGATCGCCCGTGAGCGGTGACACATGGACTGATAGACCTCGTCAGACGCGATTATCCTGATCAGGGCATCGGCAATCTCATCCGTATTCGCCGGATCCACGAGCAGGCCCGATGCCCCCTCCTCAACCATAAACGGCATGCCGCAGAGATTTGAGGTCACGACCGGCACCCGCATGGCCATGGCCTCGGCAATCACCATCGGTGCGTTTTCCTGGAACGATGGTAACAGCAGGATGGACGCCTTGCTGAGCTCTTCGAGGAGCGCCTGATGATTGATGTGACCGATGAGCTTGACCCGATCCTGGAGTGCACGATTCGCGATCAACCCCTTAACTTGACCCAGGTAAGCGGCCTCCTTCTCCTGCCCGGCGATGATGAGCTCCACATCATGTCCCTTGCCGACCAGGTCGCCGAATGCCCGAATACTGCCCAAGGTATTTTTGCGTTCACTGATCCAACCGACACACAGGACCCGCCGAACCGCCGCCGCCTGCCTGGAGGTTTGAAAAAACCTGAGATCCAAGGGGTTGTCGATCGGATGGATAGTCGCCTGCGTCAGCCTGCGTATCATGCCCTCGACATAGGGCGATATCGAGATCACATGATCGAGCCGGGCCAGCGCCACCGCCTCGATCCGCCCCCAAATAAAGGAGCGCAGGTGCTTCATGCGCTCGTCACCGGCAACGATATTGGCGTGGTCGAAACCGTGCAGCGTAAACACGTGCGGGAACGGGATACGATCCAGGAAGAGACCGTGGGTCTCATGGGAGTGGACGATATCCGGCGCCAGCTCTTTGATCTTTGCAATCAGACGACGTCGGCCCGGTCCGCAGACAATATCCAGCACTTGTGGAAATCCGGGGTCGGGAAGCCGGTGAATTCGGATGTCTTCATCGCGCTCATCGCGTGGCATCGCAAGGCCACGCTCCAGAGTCACGACATGCACCTCGTTCTCCGGCAGCCTTGCCAGCGCCCTGGCCAGATTGACGGTAACCGATTCCACGCCCCCCTTGGGGCGGTCGAAATCGGCGGGGTAACGACTATAGAGTACGATCCGCATGTGACTCAGTCCCGGCGCTCATCGGCGAGTTGCTCGAAATGGCGGCGCCACCTATCCGCAATGACATCAACGTCACAACGCGCCTGAGCCATAGCCGCGGCCGCCTCTGACAGCCGTTCACACAGCCCTGGTGTCGACAGTACCTCGGCGACCTTGGTAGAAAACCCATCAAAATCGTTGTCCGCAATCACGTAACCGTTCTCTCCGTCGATCACGATGTCCTTGAGGTCGCCAACGTCGAATACAATAGGCACTGCGCCCGCGCACATGGCTTCCATCAAGGCGATGGACAGCCCTTCCCATCGCGATGTGATCGCAAAGATTCGGGTCTCAAGCAGGTAGTCATAGACATTTTTGACCTGGCCGACAAGTTCGATACGATCCGCCAGGTTTTGGGTCTCAAGCTGTTCAATCAATGCATTCATGAGCGGGCCGTCCCCGATCATTCTGGCATTGACCTCGGGATACGACCCGGCCACCCGCCCAATCACATCGACAAAACCGTCCGGCCGCTTGTATTCGGAAAGGCGCCCGACGAAGGTGGCATCAACAATGCGTCGCTCCACCGCGTTCCAAACCAGTTTCTTGGTATCGACACTACCGGTGATGATTTCAACATGGGGCGGCGCCGAGTGGCGATTGACATAGGCCCGCGCCTGAGTCCCTCTGACAATGACCGAGTCGAACTCGCCCGTCACCGCATGCGCAAGCCGTTCCACCAGCGCGGATGGTCCTTGCAGGGCCGTCAGGAGCTTGTTCTCGGCCCCCCAGCCACCGCCTTCGATCTCCAACTGCCCGGATGTCACCTGAAAACTGGCCAGCCGCCCAAACAACCGCGCCAGGATCAGTGCAAACACGGCCGCCGGAAAGATGTGATAACCCATATAGAGGTCGGGCCGAACCCGGAAGCTGCAGAGCAAGGCCCAAACAAACTTCGCGCCTGCCCGTGTCAATACTCGATTCAGCAAGGGCGGCGGACATAGATAGACAAGCCGCTCCAAGTCATCCAGGGGTTCATCACAAACAAGATACACGCGCTCGACGCCTGAGCGCGTCAGCGGTGTGATATGCGCATGAAACCAATTGGGGTTGTGAAAGGTGCCGATCACCATGATCTCGCGAACAGGCTTTCGGCTGCGTAGCGGACGCAACAGCTTCGAGATCACGACCCCAAGACCGTAGATCAAGGTCAATAAGACGATTCCCAACACCCTTTTCATCGCGGCCACCGGCTTGTTACCCACCTATCACGCTTGAAGGTGTTGTCACCCAACTGTTCGTTCAACATTTTGTCACTACATATTTCCCTTAAAGAGGTAGCCGACCGGGCTGAATTCCGTCGCACCGCTACACAAATATCTGTCAGATGCCGGTCGGTATCCGTCTGTCGATTGAACAAGCTGTTCGTTTGCCGATAAGGCGTGTAGACAATGGCGCTACGACTCACTGATAATTCATCTTCTTTTAACTCCCAGAGAATCGCATGGACCTACTGCTCATCCTGAAGGCCGTTGTAATCAGCATCATCGAAGGCCTAACCGAATTCCTGCCCGTATCGAGCACCGGCCACATGATTATTGCCGGAGATCTGCTGCAGTTCAATGACGATATCGGCAAGGCCTTTGAAATAGTGATCCAACTCGGCGCCATCCTGGCGATCTGCTGGGAATATCGCGCCCGCCTGTTGCACGTGACGCGTGGACTGGGTCGAGACCCGGCCGCGCATCGCTTCGTCGCCAATCTTTTCATTGCCTTCCTGCCCGTCGCGATCGTCGGCCTGATGTTCCACAAGGCCATCAAGGCCCACCTGTTCCAACCCTTTACGGTCGCCATCGCCTTTATCATCGGCGGCCTGATCATCTACTGGGTCGAAAAAAGGAGGGCCTACCGGCCTCATATCCATGACGTCGATGAAATGTCCTGGCGCGATGCGCTCAAGATAGGCCTCGCCCAGGTCCTGTCGCTGATCCCCGGCACCTCGCGTTCAGGGGCGACCATCATCGGAGGCATGGTGTTCGGACTATCGCGGCAAACGGCCACGGAGTTCTCGTTTTTCCTTGCCATCCCGGTCATGTTCGCGGCCTCGGGCTATGATCTCTATAAACACTGGGACGTAATGAATATCCAGCAGGCCTGGGTCTTCCTAATCGGCTTTATCGTCGCTTTTTTCAGCGCCTTCATCGCCACCAAGGCGTTGGTGCGATTCGTGGCCAGTCATTCCTTCATGGTCTTCGCTTGGTATCGCATCGCCTTCGGGGTAGTGCTATTGATCTACTACCAGGCAGACCTTTTCCAAGCCCTCTAAAGAAACGCGGCCATGAGAAAGAGGGCGGATTGGCCTTGCCCGGCTTCATCTATATACTGCGGCCATTCGTTTAAATTTTTTCGAGCAAATATCCTGCATGAATATCCTACTCATTGGCAATGGCGGCCGGGAACACGCCCTGGCCTGGAAACTGGCTCAATCGCCAAAGGTATCGAAGGTCTTTATCGCCCCCGGCAATGGCGGTACGGCGACCGAACCGGACATGGAAAACATCCCCATCTCCGCCACCGATATCCCGGCCCTGCTCGAATTTGCCCACACGAAACAAATCGGCCTGACCGTAATCGGTCCCGAGGCCCCCTTGGTCGCAGGCATCGTCGACGCCTTCAGGGATGCCGGCCTACCCTGTTTCGGGCCCTGTCAGGCAGCGGCCCGGCTCGAAGGATCGAAGTCCTACAGCAAGGCATTCATGGATCGTCACGGCATTCCGACCGCCAGCCACGCCTCGTTCACGGATTGCGATATGGCCCTGAGCTATCTTCATGAACAAGGCGCGCCGATCGTCGTCAAGGCCGATGGCCTCGCCGCAGGCAAGGGGGTTATTGTTGCTCAGGATATGGTCACGGCCGAGGGCGCCGTCCGCGACATGCTATCTGGCAACGTCTTTGGCGAGGCCGGGCACCGAGTCATCATTGAGGACTTCCTTGAGGGTGAAGAGGCCAGCTTCATCGTCATGGCCGACGGCAGCCACGCCCTCGCCATGGCGACCTCCCAGGACCATAAGGCCAGGGATGAAGGCGACACCGGACCCAACACCGGCGGCATGGGCGCCTATTCGCCAGCCCCGGTCGTCACGCCGGAGATTCATGAGCGGGTCATGCACGAGGTCATCCGTCCCGTCCTGGAAGGCATGACGGCGGAAGGTCACCCGTACACCGGATTTCTATACGCAGGCCTCATGATTTCGCCGACGGGCGATCTCAAAGTCCTGGAATTCAACTGTCGGTTCGGCGACCCCGAGACCCAACCCATCATGATGCGCCTGAAATCGGATTTGGTCGTGCTCTGTCAAGCCGCGCTCGATGGCGGCCTTGATCAGATCGAGGCCGAGTGGGATCCACGACCGGCAATCGGTGTCGTTCTGGCGTCGGGCGGTTACCCGGGCAACTATCAAAAAGGCCACGTTATCGCGGGGCTCGATAGCGTGGCACCCAAGGACACACGAATCTTTCATGCCGGAACACGTAACAGCGACAGCCAGACCTTAACCGACGGTGGACGAGTGCTCTGTATCTGCGGTCTGGGGAGCGATCTCGCCGAGGCCCGGCAGCGCGTCTATGACCGCATCACTAATATCCAATGGGAGGGCATGTTTTATCGCTCGGATATCGCCCACCGCGCCATCGCACAACCTAAATAGGGAGAAGTACTATGACCCAAGCCTTTGTTGCCGTACTCATGGGCTCCGACAGCGACCTGCCCGTCATCGAGTCCACCTTTGCCGTCCTGAGACAACTGGAAATCCCGTTCGAGGCGCGCATTACCTCGGCCCATCGCACGCCTGCGGAGACCCGGGCCTATGTCCATGATGCCGAGGCCAGAGGGTGCGCTGTCTTTATCGCCGCCGCTGGCCTGGCCGCGCACCTGGCCGGCGCCGTCGCCAGCCAGACTTGCCGTCCCGTCATCGGCATCCCGCTCGATGCCGGCCCGCTGCAGGGTATGGACGCCCTGCTCTCGACCGTGCAGATGCCGGGTGGTATCCCTGTCGCCAGCGTAGCCATCGGCAAGCCCGGCGCCAAGAACGCTGGCTGGCTGGCGGCTCAGATCCTGGCCCTTCAGGACCTCGCTCTGGACACTCGACTAAGGGATGCCAGGGCTGAGGAAAGCCAAGCGGTTATCACCAAGAACCAGCAACTCCAGGACCGACTGGATAAGAATTGAACACGCGCCCGGGGGCAAATCGGCCTCGACTGAGGTCATAGAATGTCCTTGATTTGGACGTCGACGAAAATTCGATTGATCCGTGCCCGCCGGGTCATAGAACAGGGCGGGATCATCGCTTACCCCACAGAATCGGTCTATGGACTGGGTTGCGACCCGTTTAACGCCGAGGCCGTAACTCGACTTAGGGCGCTCAAGCGCCGTAGCAAGACCAAGGGTTTGATCCTGATTGCCGCCTCGTTGGATCAGGTTATGCCATTGATCGAACATCCGACCAGGGTATCCTGGTCGACCATACTCAATGGCTGGCCCGGCCCCGTGACCTGGGTCTTTAACGCGAGTCCAGCCGCACCGCCCTGGTTGCTTGCCGATGACAGCAGCATCGCCGTCCGTGTCACGGCCCACCCCGTGGCTGCGGCACTATGCCGCATCGCCGGGACGGCCCTGGTGTCGACCAGCGCGAATTCACGGAATCGCCCACCCGCCCGCAACGCGCTGGCTGTGCGTTGCACCCTCGGCAGGGTCACTAACGACATCGTGAACGGCGCCACTTCAAATTTGCCCAGGCCAACGATTATCATGGATGCACGAACCGGGGCCTGCTTGCGGACATAACGAAGGCACTTTACGGATGAAGATGACAGTTGCACGCGTATTTCTCTTGAGCCTGCTATTGAGCGGATGCGCCAGCTATAGCCAACACATCCGAGACGGCCTCGACGCCTTTGCCGTCCGTGACTATAAAACGGCTATCAAGTCGATGGACGAGACCTTCTCGGATGACTCCAACGACCGCTTGCTGCGCCATATGGAACTCGGCCTGATCGATCACTTGGCGGGACATCTGGAGCAGAGCAATCGACACCTGAATCAGGCCGAAACGATCGCCGACGAACTCTATACCCATCGGCTCACGGACATGTTGGCCACGATGATCACCAACCCGCGTAATGGCCCCTATCGCGGCACCGATTTCGAGCGCGCCTACATCCCCTACTACAAGATCCTGAACAATCTGAGTCAGTCCGCCCATCACGAAAAATGGTCGGGCGCCCTAACCGCCGCCAGGGTGGAATCCCGCAAATCAGACATCCTGCTCACCGCGCTGCGGAACGAAGTCGGCGACTACCAGGACCTCAACGACGAAAAAAAACGCACCTTTAGCCAATTGCGAGAGGTCTTCTCCAGCGTTCTGGGCACGCCACCATCCCGGGATGCCTTGATTTTTCGCGACGATGCCTATATTCGCTACATCACCGGCCTGGTGTATGAATTCAACGGTGAATACGACAACGCCAGGATCGCCTACGAGCAGGCGGCAAGGCTCTATGACGATGGTTACGCTAAACAATTCGGTTTGGGCAAAAGCATCATCCAGGAGGCCTGGCTCGAAACCGCCCGTATGATGCGAAAGGCGGGTGGGTTTGACGATGAGCTAGCGCGGATTGTTCAAGGCAAGCTGTCGCCGGAACAAAAGGAGGCCTTGAACTCGTCCCCGGAAGGTGGCCAGTTGCTGATCATTCAACACCTAGGAATGATCCCCAGGCGGCGCGAGATGAACCTGATTGCCTCGATCAACGAGCGTGAGAAAGAGTTATACGTGCGCTTGCTGCCTGGAGGGACGCCCCAGGACCGCCAGGACCAAGCGGCATGGTTTTACGAAATGTATGCCGACAAGGGCCTGCTGGAGTTTCTCGAAAACTATGCGGAGGGAGGTCTGTTCAAGGCCGCCTGGAGCACCCGCGAGATGGAGATCCCGCTGAGGCCCGTTTGGCATCTCGCCCGGAACAGCGGCCTTGTCGGCGCGCTGAAGCAGGGGGTTCGAGTCACGGTTCCCTATTACCCGAGGTTTCGCCCCGGCTACGGCACCTCCGAGATTAGGATCAATGGCCAAGCGCCGGTTGCGATGATCAATGCCGAATCCCTTGCCCGACTCGCGATCCAATCGCAGATCGTGGCGGCGAATGACGACATGAACGAGGCCCTTTCCCGCGAGGCACTCAAGGGTATCCTGATCCTGAACGCACTCAAGGCCCCCGACCAGGACGCCTCGCCCTTGGCCGGACTTGCGACCAGCCTGGTGACCATGGTCACGAGCGCGGCCGAAACCAGAAACTGGCTGACACTGCCGTCGGCCATCAGAATCCGCCGCATCCCATTGACTAATGGCACGCATGAGGTCACCATCCACACCCATCGGACCGGCGGCGGGACCTATGATCTGACCCAAAAGCAGATCACGATCAGGGACGGTGAGACCCAGGTCCTGGAGGTGCGTAGCCTCCCCGGATCGCGAGTGGCCTCAGCCGAACTTGAGGCTGAACCCACATGGAATCGATGATCACAGAGATTCCCTAACCTGAAGGGGCTATCAAAATGACCAAGATGATATCGCGCGGAATACTGCTTTGTATGGTGATGTTTGCCTTGGCGGCCTGCAGTGGCGTCAAGGTATCCAGGGTGGATACCCATGAGGAAATCGCCTTGACCGATCGCTGGAACGACAAGGACTCGGAACTCGTCGCCAACACCATGATCGAGGATATGCTGAGCTTCCCCTGGCTGGGGCGTTTCCGGCAGGATTTCCCCGACCGCCGACCGACCATCACGGTTCAGCTGATCCAGAACAAGTCGCACGAGATGATCCCCGTCGATACCTTCATCAACGATCTCAAGCGCGCCATCATCCGCAGCAACAAAGCGGACTTTATCGTCAGCGGCGAGGAGCGCGGCCGAGTGCGCGAGGAACTCAAGGAACAGGATACCTTCGCTAGCGAGGAGACCCGTATGCAGATGGGTCAGGAACAAGGCGCTAATTTCGCCCTGTCCGGCACGATCAATTCGATTGTTGATCAGCTCGACGGTGAGCGCGTGACCTTCTATCAGGTCGACCTCAAGCTCATCAACCTGCAGACCACGCGCGAGATCTGGAACGGCCAGAAGAAGATCAAGAAGTTCCTTGAACGGAGCCGTTTCGGATTTTAATCATGCCCGGTTCTCGACCTTCATTCGCGCTGGCAGTCACCGTGCTGATCTCGCTCATCCTCGGGGGCTGCGCGGGTGGTCAACGGGTCTCGTCATCAAGGGATACGCTACCCGACTGGGTCAGTAGCCCGCCCAACGCCTCCGGCCATCGCTTCGGTGTCGGCTCGGCTGAGATACTGGGCGATCAGGCCGCCTCGATGAAGCTGGCCCGTGATTCGGCCGCTGCCGATATTGCCAAACAGCTCCAGGTATCGATCTCGTCAACCGAGTCGATCCGCAAGGAGCTCATCGACATCAACGGCGACCAGCGCTTTTCACGAAATGTTGAACAGGCCGTGATCAGCCGCGTCCCCGAATTTCGGTTTTCCTTTTTAACGCTCACCGAAAGCTACAAAGACGACCCTCATGCCCGCCTCTACGTCCTGCTCGACCTGGATGTAAACAAGGAGGCCCAGGCAATCCGGCGACGCATCTCGGAACTCGATGACGAGATAGAGGGCGCCCATCAGGAACTGGGCAGGTCGCAAGACGGCCACATCGAAGACCTGCGCCAAGTCTCGGCGTTGCTGATAAAAATCCGCGAGCGCGCCACCCTGCAGGACCGCCTGCGCCTGTTCCGTCCCAGTTCACCCACGATCACGTCCCTGACGGATCTGGATGCCCTTGAGCGCCGCCTGCTCAGGCGTATCGCTTCGGTCAGGATAGAAGTTCGTCCCTTGAGTGGGCGTTCGGATGCCCTGGGCGCCATCATTGCGAGTCAATTGACCAAACAGGGGCTGACCGTGGTCGAGAGTCGGCCCGATCTCAGCATCATCTATGATTTCAATCTCGGGATTATCCGCAAGGGTGGGATCTATTTTGGACAGATCCATGGCCTGACCCGCCTTGAAGACCGGGAGGGATCGACCATCCGGTCCTTTGATATCGAAACCAAGGGGGTATCCGTTCAGGAGGATCAGGCCAGAAGCCGAGCCCTGAGCAGCCTGGGCGGCAAACTCGGCCGCATGATCATTGATGCGTTGTTTGCCAGGACGTCTGTTCCAAAGACGTCTTTATAAACGATCCCACATCTGCGAGTACGCCGCCTCAATAGCCCGCGCCGTGCCTTCGGCATCGCAGAGCTCGGAGGCACGCATGCGCCCTCTAAGCCCAGCGCGGATCTCCCGGCGCTGGTCGAAATCACCCGCCAGGGCCACGGCCTGTGTCACATAGTCCTGTCTGGTTCCGGCGATGCACGCGGTCAAACCGACAGCCCTGAGCATGCTCACGCCCTGACGTTCAATCATACGTTCACCGGCAAGCGTGATGACCGGCACGCCCATCCAAAGCGCATCGGCTGTCGTCACGCCACCCGTGCGCGGAAACGGGTCCAGCGCGATATCCATATCGCCGTATTCGGCAAGGTAGTCCGGGGTTCGTGCGCGTAGCATTAGACTTTCCGGTCCAATGCCATGAGCCTCGAAACGCTGCGTCATCGCGCCACGCCCGGCCTCATGATTGAAGGGCGCCGCCTTCAGCAGCAAACGCGAACCGGGAACCTGTGTCAGGATCTCCGCCCAAGTCGCTATGACCTCATCGCAGAGCTTACTGAGATCGTTGAAACAACCGAAGGTGAGCGCCTCATCCGAATCTCTCGCTGCGACTGCCGGGGCATCCGCAGCCGGCTGATAACTGATCCAGCAACGCGGCAAACGCCAGACCGCCTCGGTCGTCCGCTCCACGGTGTCCTCGGGTACAAGGGCCTCATCGGCCAACCAATAGTCCATGGCGGAGAGACCCGTCGTCGTACAGTAGCCCAGATAGGTCACCTGGATCGGGGCAGGGCGAAAAGCAAAAACGCCCAAACGATTGCCTCGGGTATGGCCAGCCAGATCGACGAGGATATCGATACGATCTTCGTGGACCTGACTCGCCACGGCCTCATCAGACTGCCCGATGGTCTGCCGCCAGGTCTGGGCGTGAGATCGCAAGCGCCGGCTGACTTCATCGTCGGCCTGGCTCTCCGCATAACAAACGACCTCGAAGCGATCCCGGTCGTGGGCGCGCAATAGGCCCTCGACAAAGGTGCCGACGGGATGACGCCGCAGATCAGGGGAGACATAGCCGATCCTTAAGGGCCGGTCCGCAGCATCCCGGGCGGGAAATGTATACCGGCCCGCGCGGTCGTCCGGCGCAAAGCGTTGCGCCCATGCGCGGTGGTGCGCAAGCAGTTCGTCGGGAGCATACAGGACGTGATAGGCCTCGATGAAGAGCAGATTGCTAAACGCCTCACGATAGTCTGGTCGGGTCTGCAGGGCCTTCAGGTTACAGGCCCGGCCGGCGGCAACCTGACCACTGTCCTTCATGACATTGCCGAGACCTACCCAGGTCTCGGCATCGCTCGGATGGCGCGTCAGTATCTGTTGGTAACAGGCGGCTGCCTCCTCGAAGCGGAAGGCCGCGTGCAGGGCGATCGCGAGATTGAATAGGGTGGTATCGTCATTGGGGTGGATCGCAAGGACGGCCTGATAGCTGGCGATGGCCTCGTCGTAGCGCTTGAGGCGGCGCAGTAGACTGCCCAATCGACTGCCGGCGTCGGGCCAACCTGAACGCAGCTCGAAGGCCTGCCGAAATGCCTTGAGGGCGTCATCAGGACGATTGAGCCCCTCGTAGGCTACGCCCAGCAACAGATAGGCATCGGCATTGCCCGGCTGAATCCCAATCAAGCGAGTCAATGGCTTGACGGCCCCGGCAAGGTCGCTGGCGCGGCAACAGGCAGCGCCCAACAGATGGAGCGCCACGGGCTGGTTCGGGGCCTGGCTCAGGACCTGTTTGCATACCCGAACGGCCTGATCGGCCGCGCCCGACTGCAAGAGCCGTCCGGCCTCGCTGACGAGGCGGTCGACCTCGCCCTGTCCCGAACCGGGTCCTGGGCTGCTCAATTGTCGCCGCCCCGCGCACGTTCGAACATGCCTTCATAGGCGTCCTCAAGCCGTCCGGCAAGGTCACGGCCCCGACACAGAGCGGAATCACGAATCTGGCCACGGAGCTTCCCGCGCAATGCCCGGCGACCGGCGACGTTATTCGCGGCCCGCTCGACGCGTGCGACATATGACGGGTGATCATGAGTGATCCAGTCGTTGAGGCCTACTGCGGACAGCATGGTCTCGCTCAGACGCTCGATATAACGTTCGCCCGACAGGGTCACGACGGGCACGCCCATCCACAATGCCTCGACGGTCGTCGTGCCGCCAGTCCTCGGAATCGTATCCAGGGCGATATCGATTTGACCATACAGTTCCAGGTGGGCGCGCACGCTGTCGGTACGCCCCATGAGTTGCAAGCGACCCTCGGGCACGCCCTCGCGCTCGAAGGCCCGTCTCAGGTCCCCACATACACCGGGATCGGATAGCTGCCGCGCCTTGAGAAACAAATGGGCCTCGGGCAGGGCCCTCATGACAGCGGCCCAGAGAGAGATGGTCGCCGGAGAGACCTTGCTGATATCATTGAAACTACCCAGCACCAGACGCCCATCGGTCGGCCGCTCGGTGACCTCAGGGGCATCAACCGGGGGGGTGTAGCAAAGGCAACAGCCAGGCAAGCGCCAGATCTCCTCCGTGCTCTGCTCCACGGTGTCCGGCGGCGTCAAGGCCTCGTCCGTCAACCAGTAGTCCATGGAAGGCAGTCCCGTTGTCGTAAAATACCCCAAATAGGTCACTTGCACGGGCGCAGGCTTGTAACAAAAGACCCCGAGGCGATTCCCCGCCGTATGGCCGGCAAGATCGACCAACACGTCGATGCCGTCGGCGTGGATCTGCCGGGCCACGGCCTCATCCGATTGCCCATTCGTCAAACGCCAGCCGTCCGACAGCTCCCGAAGACGCAGGCTCACGGCATCAGCGCGTGGCAGCTCGGCGTAACAGAAAACCTCGAAACGCGAGCGGTCGTGGTTGGCCAGGATGGGCTCGAAGAAATAACTGACGGAATGCTGCTTGAGATCGGGCGAGACATAGCCTATCCGAAGACGTCGCCCGGCGGCTGGTGCTAAGTGGGGAGCGAACTGGCCTGCCCGTTCCACGCATCTGAAATGGCGACTCCACTCCCGGTGCGCCTCCAGCATGGACGCGGGGTCTAGCAGGACATTGTAGCTCTGCAGAAACAGGATATTGCTGTAGACACGCATAAGACCGGGGTCCAGCGCCAGGCCCTTGCGATAGTGCTCGATGGCCCGCTCGAAATCGCCCTTGGCCTGATAGACAAGGGCAAGGTTGTTCTCGATCGCGGCCACCCCAGGCGCGAGCTGAGTGGCCCGCTCATAAGATTCTATTGCGTCGGCATAGCATCCCTGAGACTCGTAGAGATTGCCAAGGTTATACCAGGTATTAGCCTGTTCGGGATCCAATTTCAAGGCGTGTCGGAAACGGCGTTCCGCCTCCGCCTTCTCACCGATATTATGCAGCGCAGCCGCGAAGTTGTTCTGCAGAGAGGCATCTTCAGGCGCGATCGCGTCTGCCCTTCGGAAGGCCTCGATGGCGTCATCAAGGCGTCCGGAGTCGGCCAGCGCCGTCGCCAACCGACCCAGATAATGGGCGTTACCCGGCATGCGGTCCACGGCCTTCCGCATCAACTGTATCGCGGCCTGCAGATGGCCCGTCTTGTGCCCGATGCAACCGAGCAGAAAGTTCGCCTCGGCATGTTCCGAATCCACCGTAAGGGCGTGCCGATAACAGGCCTCCGCGGCCTTGAAATCGCCCGCTTTATGGGCCGCGATACCTTGCTGCATGGCCTGATTCAACGCCGGATAATTCATGTCTTCTGTCCTTTCTCAGAGGCCGCACACATCGACTCGAACCCGTCCTCCAACATCAGGGCAACCCGCCGCCCATCACAAAAACCCTGATTGATCAAGCGTTCGCGCATACCCATTCTCAACGGGTATAGCCCCGCCCGGTCCTTCGCGAAGGCAACGACGCGGTCTATATAGGCGGCCTCGTCGGCGGTGACGCAATCACCCAAACCAACGCCATGCAACATGGTGGCGCTCAACCGCTCGACATAGCGGTTACCCGCCAATGTCACGACCGGAACCCCCATCCACAATGCCTCGGCCGTCGTGGTCCCCCCGGTCCTCGGGATCGTGTCAAGCGCGACGTCAATGCCTCCGTACAAGGCCAGATGCGCGCGGCTGTCCTGAGTCCGCTCCAGGAGCTGCAGGCGGTCGGCCGAAATACCGGCCCGAACAAATGCGGCGATAAAGGCCTCGCGAAGACCATGATCCGCAAATTGTTTAGCCTTGATGATCAAACTGGCCTCCGGGACGGCCTGCATGACCCTCACCCATAGCGCCAAGGCGGCATCGGAGACCTTGCTAAGGTCGTTGAAACTGCCCAGGGTAAAGCATTCGTCCGGTGCCCGATCGACGACCTCGGGGGCATCCCCCGGTGGGCCATAACATAGGCTGCAATCCGGCAGCCGCCATAAACGTTCACTGCTGACCTCGATCGAACCCTCGGGGCTTAGGGTCGCGTCCGTCAACCAGTAGTCCATGGTCGACAGTCCCGTCGTCGTAAAATAGCCCAGATAAGTAACTTGGACCGGGGCGGGACGGTACTCGAACACACCAAGCCGGCCGTCACGGGTATGGCCGGCCAAATCGACCAGGACGTCGATACCGTCGGCATGGACCTGACGCGCGACCTCGGCGTCGCTCAGGTTCAAGGTATCCCGCCAGTGATCGCTCAAGGCACGTAAGCGGGCGGTTACGGCATCCGGCGCGCGGACCTCGGCGTAACAGAATACCTCGACGCGATCCCGGTCATGGGCGGCGATGATCGGCTCCATAAAATAGGCGACCGAGTGCTGGCGCAGATCGGGCGAGACGTAACCAATTCGAATCCGCCCGCTCCTGGAGTGCGCTCGAGAATGGGTATAGGGCGTCACTTGGTGCACGGCCAGATAGCGCGTCTCCCAATCACGATGCAGCGCCAGTGATTCCTCGGGTGAATTCAAAACATGGTAGCTTTGCAACGCGAGATAGGTGCTCATGATCTGAAGCACGGCATCCTCGCCCGGCGGCGTCAGATGGATCAAACGATTCGTTGGATCGCTTGGGGAAGCCAAGCCCTGTCGCAGGCAGGTAGACGCGGCGTCCCACTGCCGGCACCTACCGTAGAGGGTGCCCAGATTGGTATAGGCCTCGGCGAAGTCTGGGCGGGCCTCGACTGCCTTACGATAGGCCACGATGGCCTCACCGAAACGGCCGAGAATGACCAGGACCTTGCCTAGATTATAAAGCGCGTAAGAATGGTTCGGCTGATTTTCGAGGATCGTCCGCAGGCAGGCCTCGGCAAGCTGGAAGCGCCCCATGCGTCCATTGATTATGCCAAACAGGCATCGCAGTTCCTGATCCTCCGGCGTTTCAGTGAGCGCGGACGAACAGGCCCTCAGAGCACCCTCCAGGTCTTGGCGATCAACCAGATCCAGGACCTCGGGAAATTTCTCAGCCTGTCTATTCAAGGGAGCGGTTCCTCCAGGGCACGACGCATGTCTCCCAGATGATGTTCATAGTGTCTCCAGTGACCAAAACCCTTGTCGTTGAGCGGTTGCCGCACCTGAGTGGTGCTCGCGGTCTTGGCAACACGATCGCTCTCGTGAAAACGCAGGCATGAATCCGACCATTCGAGTTCGCAGAAATCCAGCAGACGCCGCGTCTGGGTCTCCTGATCCTCGATAAGCAAGCGATGCTCAAAATCCAGGACGTACCCAGGCAGTACCTCGTGCCAATGCCTCATGTAGGACTCGAAAACTCGATAAAAGCGGCCCACCTCATACTGATCATTGGCAAAATAGCCGATCGCCGGGAAATATCGCATCCAGATCGAAAAGCAGGTATCCATGGGTTCCCGCCGGCAGCAAATTACCTTGGCGTTGGGAAACAGCAGGCGGATGACCCCGATGTAGATGAAGTTGAAGAGTTCCTTGTCGGTCGTCCGGCCGAGGCCGTCGCGGTCATAGACTTTCATTCGGCGACTGTATTGGTCGGCCAGTTTGATTGAAAGATTTGCGTCGACCTGCTCAGCAAGCTCCGGGAAGCGCCCCACCGAGAGGATCGTGCGCCAGAGGTCGGGGACCTCACCCGCCGCTGTGACAGTAGGGTGACTCGATAGGATCTGCTCCACGAGCGTCGACCCCGACCGTGGCATCCCGACAATAAAGATCGGCCGCGCCTGCGACTGTCCAAAGTGATCCCGCTGTGCGAAGAAGTCGCGTGTAAACAGGGACCGCGCCTTGTTCAAAGCCGCGATATCGTCATTGATATCGTAATGATAGCTATCTCGGCGTATCCGATTGGCCACTTGAAAATGATCAAAGGCATCTTCGTATTCGACCAAGTCGTCGTGTATCTTGCCGAGCGCGAAATGCAGTTGCATGGCCTTCGCCGGGGACAGCTTCGGGTCGCGCAGGTATCGCTCCATGACATCGGCATCGCTATCCGCCCGCTGCCGGTAGCGCTGCAGTTGGCTGATCAAGCGATAGACTTCGAGACGGCCGGGCTGGATCGCCAGGACTCGCCGATAGGCCTGCTCCGCATCGTTCATATCGCCGGTCATCTTCAATACCAACCCTAAGTGGGAATAGGCGTCCACATAGTCAGGATTGACGGCAATGGCCTTTTTGAAGGCCTCGATGGCCTCACCCACCCGCCCGCACCCCATGAGCACATTGCCCATGTTGTCATAGGGTTCCGGGGCGTCTGGATATAGCTGCGAGACCCGCCGGTAGCTCTCCATCGCGGCCTCCCAATGCCCCTGAGCCTCCAAGGCGACGCCGCGGGCAAGGTGGTAGCCCGGGTTGCCTGGCGCCCGAGCAATCGCGCGATCGAGGAGCCTAAGGGCGTCATCGACATGCCCCACAGCAGATGCAATCGAGGCGAGCCCATTCAGCGCCTCGGGATGATCAGGCGCGACCCTCAAGGCGCTTCGGAAGCAGCGCTCGGCATCGCCCAGCTTGCCATCCTGCTTGAGGCGCGCGCCCTGTTGCAGGAGCGTCCGAATCTGTGTATCGCGCATGCTCTCCGAATTCATATTGCCTATGATATCTCAAGA
>Ga0316204_10003729_pt1 | contig 29503 bp, 31 predicted proteins | sample 6monrhotite_MG_2_FD_205661 | JGI IMG/M metagenome (GOLD analysis project Ga0316204, IMG submission 205661) | Microbial mat bacterial communities from mineral coupon in-situ incubated in ocean water Damariscotta River, Maine, United States -... | ecosystem: Environmental > Aquatic > Marine >...
TAAGTGCCAACAGATTGGTCTGGAAAGCAATATCGTCAATCATGCCAATAACATTGGAAATCTTACCCGAAGAAGTAGTAATGCGTTCCATGGCCTCGGTGGCCAGATCAACGGTTTCTCCTGTTTGTTCGGCGGTCTGGGCCAGAGCTTTTGAGTTCGCCGAAGCCTCGTCGGCCTGATTGGCACTTTGCAGAACAGTTGCGGATAATTGCTCAACGGTGGCCGAAGTTTCTTCAACCGTTGCCGCCTGCTTGGTGGTTCTTTCGCTAAGATCATTGGCTCCGGCTAAAATCTCAGCCGTGGCCGATTTCAAAGCCCCCGAAGTATCACGAAGTTGGCCAATGACATCAGCCAATTTATCGGCAACTGCATTGGTATCACTTTTCAGCTTGTCGAACGAGCCTTCATATTGCCCCTCAACTCTTTGGGTAAGATCGGTCTGGGCCAAGGCAGCAAGAACTACTCCAACCTCTTCCACGCCTTTTTCTACCGAACTCAATAATTCTTTGGTTTCTGCCACCGCTTCTTGAGTTTTATCATCAATTGAAGCCATGACATCAATTGCTTCATTGATACCTTTGGCACTAGTTTTGTAAAGGCCTGAAAGCCCGCGCAGACGAATTTTTCGATAATAGCGACCATCAGAAGATGCCTGCATGGCCAGCGAGGATTCACGGGTAAAGGCATCACAAACATCAATCATATGATTTAAGCTGACCACCATATCCTGCGCGTCACCTTTTTCGTCAAAGCTCAAAACCCGTTCATGAAAATCGCCAACCGATACCGCGTCAGTTACGTCTTTTATTTTTATAAATAGCTTTTTCACCCGGCTGACCAGCACCATTGCATAGATCGCAAGCCCAGCTTGCATTACAATCAGCACCTCCTCAGCCCAAACGGGTGCCTTGAACACGATCATCAAAAGCACCAACAACGAAATCCCTACAGACACGCCAATGAGAACAAATAGCTTATAAAGAGAAGACATATTCATCATAATCAACTCCCTTCTGCTGCAATATATCGTTAAGCATCGCGGTGGAGGCAGCAAGACCATCTTTACGATTGGAGTGACGTTGTTCTTCTGCAATTAATTTTGCATATAAAGGCTTGATATCGTCAAGCGCCGCTTCAAATGGTTTGCGACGATTCGAATGAAATCCCACTACATTTTGCTCCCTATCAAAAGAGGGGGTAACGTGGGCAAAAACCCAATAGTGATTATCATTTTTAGTCTTGTTAACAACGTACGCAAAAATTTCGCGACCGGCCTCAATCTGTGACCACAACAATTTGAATACGCAACGTGGCATAGCTTGGCTGCGCACAATAGAATGCGGAACACCGATAAGCTCTTTTTGTTCATACTCGGCAATGTCTGCAAACAATTTATTACAATAAGTAATCCACCCCTTGTTATCGGTTTTGGTGACAATGAGATCATTCTCCCCCATTACTAATTCACGACCCTCAGGTTCCATAAAAAATTCCCTTAAAATATTAAAACAAAATGCCGTAATTAAAGAGAAAATATAGCTAGTAATACTGAACAAAAAATTAAGTACCCGTTTATATCTTTGTAATCCTTAAAGTATACTCCCCCTCATAATGGCAGACCGGTGCGCACTTTAACCGTTCTGATGGACAGGTTGGAATGCACCTGAGAAACCCCCGGCAATCGAGCGATCAAACGCCGGTGCAAACGCTCAAAACCCTCCAGATCACGACAGACAACCCGCAATATATAATCGGATTGCCCGGCCATCAAATGACATTCCAGAACTTCGGGAATATCAAGCACCGCCGCCTCAAAGGCTGCAAAAGATTTTTCACTTTGAGAACTAAGGCTAACGGCAATAAAAAACTGCATCGAAAAACCAAGCTTGTCAGCATTTAGCGTTGCCCGATAGGCATCAACATATCCGCGCTTTTCAAGCCCCCTTAGCCGCCGATGGCAGGCCGAAGCTGACAAGCCAACCTTGTCACCCAATTGCTGAACGCTTTGTTGACAATCTCTTTGAATTTCCAACAATATTTGGCGGTCACTTGCTCCTAGTTGCAACATTTTTTCAGCTTTCTTATAAAATATCGAATATTATAGGCGTTTATTGTTGAAAAAGGGCAAATTTGCAAGAAATTTTCACTAAAATCCCGATAAAATTTCCAAATATTTCAAATCTATCCAGCAGGAGAAGCTAGATGCAAATTGGCGTACCGACAGAAATCAAAAACCATGAATACCGTGTTGGCTTAACCCCTGAAAGTGTTGTTGAACTGGTTCACAATGGCCATTCTGTACTGGTACAAAGCGATGCCGGAGCTGGAATTGGCGCATCTGATGAGCATTATAAACAGGCAGGTGCAACTATTGCCCCTGATGCTGCTCGGGTTTTTGCAAAAGCTGATATGATTGTTAAGGTCAAGGAGCCACTGGCAAACGAGCGCAAAATGCTGCGTGAAGGCCAGATCCTGTTCACCTACTTGCACCTTGCCCCCGATGCCCCGCAAACAAATGACCTGCTGGCATCAGGGGCCACCTGCATTGCCTATGAAACCGTCACCGATGATTTTAATGGCCTGCCATTGCTAAAGCCCATGAGTCAGGTTGCAGGACGCATGTCCATTCAGGCTGGCGCTGGGGCATTGGAAAAAGCCCATGGCGGACGCGGCGTTTTGCTTGGCGGCGTTCCCGGAGTTCAGCCCGGAAAAGTGCTTATCCTTGGCGGCGGTGTCGTTGGTTTTAATGCAGCCCAAATGGCGGTTGGTTTGCAGGCCGAAGTCACAATTCTGGATAAAAGCCCCAATGTTCTTGAAAGGCTAAACAACCATTTTGGCGCCAGTGCAAAAACCCTGTTTTCCAACGCTGCTACTTTGGCCGAGCATCTGGCCGAGGCTGATCTTGTTATCGGTGCGGTTTTGATCCCTGGCGCTGCTGCCCCAAAACTTGTCAGGCGAGAAATGCTGGCCACCATGAAACCGGGATCTGTTTTGGCCGATGTTGCTATAGACCAAGGTGGCTGTTTTGAAACTTCCAAAGCCACCACCCATGCCAACCCAACCTATATTGTCGATGGCATCGTGCATTATTGTGTTGCCAACATGCCCGGCGCAGTGGCCAGAACTTCAACCTATGCACTGAACAATTCAACCCTGCCCCATGTAATCAACTTGGCTAACAAAGGCTGGAAACAGGCCCTGCTCGATGATGCGCATTTGGCCAATGGCCTCAACGTAACCGCAGGACAATTAACTTGCGAACCTGTGGCAAAAGCCCAAAATCTGAATTTTATCACCAGTGAAGAAGCGCTAAAACTGCCGCAAAAACAGGTTGCCTGACTTTAGAGGCACTAAAAAATAGCGGCAAAACAGCCAAAATTCAGATCAAAACCTCTTAAGCTGGTTGCGGTTCATACCCAACCAGCGTTAAGAGGTATTAAACCTGACACTTTAGCTCAAAAATCCGGCACATAATGGCAAATCAAGATAATAATAAAGAAGCTCTTTCACCCACCGAGTTTTTCAAATCCCGTTTCATCTCCCTGATCGCTGATTTGGGGAAGAATGCCAGCAAGGATCCAAAAACCATCTGGCTTATCGGCTCCCTCGCCGGCAGTATTCTGGCAGATGCGAAAATGGCAAACTGGACCCAGTTCAAATCGGCCCTTTCCGCAGATGCCTATGACCGCATGCTGGCAGCCTTAAAAACCCAGGGCAACAAGCTTTCCCAAGATGGCGAGCATAAATCGGCCTACGCGGTGGAAACCATCGCCATTTCGATAATTGCCCCCACCATGATAACTGACGAACATATTGAAAAAGGCAATCATCTTCTGGATAAGATGATTGGCGACGCCATCGATTTTTATCATAAAAATCCGGTAGCGGCTTCTGACGCCAAACCCAATTGATATTTAAGAGATCATCCCGATTAATAGATATTACAAGCCGAAATTTTCTGCATCTTTAGAAAGCATAAGAATATGATCCCCGGTATAGCTTCCCTGATTTTCATTCCCCTGCTTGCCATCTCAATCATACATATAGCCTGGTCATTTGGTGCCACCTATCCTGCCAAGAGTGAATTGATGCTGGCGCGCACTGTTGCAGGTTTCAAGGGTATCGAAAAAATGCCACCGCGTCTGGTTTCATTTGGCGTTTCTCTGCTGGCCCTTACGGCTGGACTTTGGGCCTTGGCCCTGACCGATCCCAGCACCAGCCTTTTATTGACTGCCGGTGGAATTGTCCTTACTTTGGTCTTTCTTGGCCGTGGCATTGTTGGCTACACACAACGCTGGCGCGAACTCACCCCCGAAGAGCCGTTTGCCTCCCTTGATAAAAAAATCTATTCGCCGCTTTTTCTTTATATCGGCTCTGGTTTTTTGATCCTGACCGCATTGCGAATTTTTTAGCCCCCAACCATCAAAAGGCCAGCGCGCAAAAAAAAATGAACAATAATTCTTCCCGTCAAAAAATTATCATTGATACCGATCCCGGCCAAGATGATGCCGTTGCTATTTTGCTGGCCCTTGCCTGTCCCGATGAGCTGGATGTTTTGGGGATAGTTGCAATAGCGGGTAATGTAGGCTTGCATAAAAACGCCAAAAACGCCTTGAAAATCGTTGAATTGGCTAAAAAAACCCAAACAATAAAAACCTATGCCGGATGCGATCGCCCCATGAGGCGCCCCTTGGTAACGGCTGAACATGTTCACGGTAAAACCGGCCTTGATGGCTCTGATTTGCCTGAACCTGAAACATCACTTGAAGCAACCCACGGGGTTGATTTCATCATTGAAACCCTGCTGAATGCCCAAAAGGGTGAAATAACCATCTGCGCCCTTGGCCCCCTGACCAACATTGCCATGGCGCTGGTTCGTGCGCCACAAATCGGGGAAAAAATCAAACAAATCGTGCTAATGGGCGGCGGGCATTTTGAAGGGGGCAATATTACCCCGGCGGCAGAATTCAATATTTATGTTGACCCGGAAGCTGCCGATATCGTTTTGCGATCCGGGGTAGCAATTACAATGATCCCGCTTGATGTAACCCATCAGGCCTTGGCCACAAAAAAGCGCCTTGAAGCAATCAAAAACCTTGGCAACAAGAGCGGAAAAACCATTTATAATATGCTCACCTTTTCCGAAAGCTTTGACCTGAAAAAATACCGCTGGGATGGTGCACCCCTGCATGACCCATGCGTAATTGCCTACTTGCTGGAACCAGATATTTTTTCAGGGCGTTTTATCAATGTTGAAGTTGAAGTGGCCAGCGAACTGACACGTGGCATGACGGTTGCCGACTATTGGGTCGTTACAGATAAAAAACCCAATGTGAACTATTTGCGCCATGTGGATGCCGATGGCCTGTTTGCCCTGCTCACCGAGCGCTTGGCCAGACTGCCCTAGACCTAGTTTTTAGATTTTTGGTGATAGGTTAAAGCCATGGCGAGGCAAATTCCAATAGCGTCGCGCGGCAATTCCCCTTCTATTGGAACCAAAATGGCCCGATTTTTTGAAAATAGCAAAACCTGTGGGAACATCTGTCGAAATTGATCAACCAGATTAGTATTGCAAATGAAATATATAGCGCAATTATTGCTGGCCTTATCGAAGCCCAAGCGAATAGTGCTGCCGCTCTTGCAAGTTGTTGTCAGATAGGCCGGCTCTCCCCAGCGCAAATCTTCCAATAATGGACCAACCCCTTCTGTACTTTGGGCTACCTGAAAAATTAAAGTGCGGAGTTCCATTAACCTGTTCCTGGCACTATCTGGAAATGCCGCAAAAGCTTCAGATACTTTTGTGCTCATATCAGATTGGATATTATCAGTTAGCATTTTCAATGCGTCCCTCTTTATCGGCACTCAAGTGTCCACATTCCCAAAACTATTAAAAATGAAAGTAAGGAACCTGTTTTATAGCTCAGCTTGACCTATACATTGTTGTTTACTTAAGCTGGCTACATATTAACAACTAAAACACGCACACAACTTATAAACCCCTTCAAACTGGAATGGGTAGGAAATGGTGTTATTATGAAATATTTTTTTGTTCTACTTGTCACTCTAAGTCTCTCTGGTTGTGCCTCGTCTAGTATTTCTTCGTTTGCTGATCGAGAGATATTACCAACCATTGGTTATTCAAGCGTTATTATTTCTGCTAGCAACTTTCCGCTTGGAGAACGACAAGCAGTAGAAGCTGTAATGGTTCAAGCGTTTGCAGATTTTGGTGTAATGGCCATACCAGGAACTAGTATTACCCCACCAACTGGCAGGTTGAGCCCTCGTGAAATAGACCAAAGAATTACAGCATCGGGAGCAGACAGTATTCTACTTATTTATGAAACAGATAGAACCACTACTGAATCCTATGTACCTCCACAAGTTCTAGCTGGGGGAACATCTGCCACAACTGGAAGTATTCGCGGCTTCAACGGAATGTACTCCATCAATACCAGAACGTCTTACTCATCCCCAACGATCATTGGCGGTTATACAGTTGAAAAACCATCTGCCCGATATGGCGCTTCGTTATTTGACTTGCGACAAGGCGGCCGGCGCGTATGGATTGCAGAGATTGATACACGGGGCAACTCATTTGCTACTTATGCTGACCTAGCAAAAAACGCAGGACAAGCTACCTTTGAAAGACTTTTACAGGACGGAGTGATTTTTATTCGATCTCTGCAAGACCCCACTCAGTAAATATGAGGTGAGTTTCCTGATACCAATCAATCGCACGAAGTGTGTAATCACACTAAGTGTGTAATCACACTAAGTGTGTGGTGGAGGTGAGAGGACTTTTATTGAACCACCACCAAGTGGCCGAAGAGGCCACCGGCCAACAATTTGGCCGCCCTTTTCGGAGGCGCGAACGAAGTGAGTTGCCGCGAGATATGTAAATGGTGGGCCCGGTAGGACTCGAACCTACGACCAGACCGTTATGAGCGGTCGGCTCTAACCAACTGAGCTACAGGCCCACACTTTGGCAAAAAAACTTTTGCGCGCCCTGCTGTTAACCGAATTTGCGCCACTACGTCAAAACAAAAATGCCCAACAGTTGACAAAACTTTGCTCGAAACAGGCAGAAGACAATTTAATGCGCCCTACCCCTGATATTAGCAGCCTTTAATGTAATTTCAGCCTCTGGCTGTTTTCAAGAAAACGCCTGCCAGATCATTCTTGAGGACACCAGCAGCAAAAACAGGCCAAAGCCGATTTTTAGCTGTTTTTGATCAAGCCTATGGGCCAAAGCGGCACCAAATGGCGCCATAATTGCCGCAACAATGCCAATAACCAGCAGGGCCGGAATATTTACATATCCCAGCGAGAATGGCGGACGCCCCTCAACACCAATACCCGCGATGATAAACCCGATTGTGGCCGGAATTGCCAACATCACCCCAAGAGCAGCGCCCGTACCCACAGATTTATGTATTGAATTGCCAAAAGCATTCAAAGTGGGAACACTCAAAGACCCGCCACCAATGCCCATCAGTGCCGAAACATAGCCAATAAAAGCCGCACTAATGCGATTGGTGATTGCCGACCCGCCAAGGGTAGCCATGAGTTTTCTTTGTATTGGCAGCACCAGATTCATGGCGACAAACAAAGCTACCCCGCCAAATATTATCCGCAAGGCATCACCGCTAAACATTGATGACATCAGACCGCCAACAAGGGCACCAACCACGATATATGGCCCCCAGACTTTTAGAACATCAACCAAAACTGCTCCCCGTTTATGGTGGGCGAGGGTACTGGTAAAACCGGTGCCAATTATCACCGCCAGTGAAGTGCCAACCGCCACATGCTGATAGACCTGCTCGCCAATACCGATAATCTCAAAGGCCAAAGCCATTGCAGGCACCATAACAATTCCGCCACCAACCCCCAAAAGACCGGCCATTAAACCGGCCAAAACCCCCGCCGCCAATAATCCAAACAACAGGGGCAAATATTCACTAATAATGGTCAAAAAAAATCCCTTAAATCTATGTAGCTCAACCTATAGGCAAAACTATTTGCAAACCTGATTATCGGACAGCTCCTCTTATCTATTGAGCAGTTTCTGCCTTGAAAAACAATACCAGCACTTGCTCTCTTCGCTGCCGCGGACGCCCGCACACCACATCAATTGCCACATTGTTTTCCGAATTTTTTATATCGGTTCTGGCTCCGGCCTCCAGCAACAAAGCAACAATATCAGTATTACACCAAGCAGAAGCAGTGTGCAGCGCGGTTCTGCCTTCCCGCGAAATCTGGTTCAGGTCCGCCCCCCCCTCAACCAACAATTTTACAACCTCCAGCCCCCCTTTTGCCCCCGAGGCTACATATAACAAGCTATCCCCGTCTCCATTCATTATGTTGGGGTCGCCCTCTTGGCCAAGATATTGCGACAGGGCAGTTGCATCATTATTTCTTACATCGGAAAAAACCGAGTCTTCCTTACCGACGGAAGGCTGACAAGCACTAATAAGCAACAATAATATTGCCACGATAAAAAACCTGGTTTTGTTCAAAATCGCCGCCAAACCTGCAAAATAGTGCATTTTTCACTCCCCGATTAAATTCAATATCACCTGTTTGTCGATCAAAATTCCTAATGTTTTATGGGCAATGGCCATATTATTCCCCACCATCCTGGGGCATCAGATCAACAAGTTTAACCTGCTCGAACTTTTGTAACCAGCGCCCTGATATAGCGCGGAAAGGAAGCGGATTAAGATAGTGCAAACGCTCTCGCCCCACCTTTTTCGACACCACCAGCTCTGCCTTTTCCAGCAATGCCATATGTTTGGAAACTGCCTGCCGGCTAACGTCCATCCCTTTTGCCAGCGCCGACAAAGACTGTCCGCTGCGCTGGTAAATACGTTCCAAAATTGTGCGTCTGGTCTTGTCTGCCAGCGCCTGAAAAACCAGATTGCTATCCATGATATGCAATCAGCATACGCAACTACTACGTTGCACGTCAAGGGGGAGAGCAATGCCCTCACCTTAATACCCTCACCTTTAAGGCTTTTGTCAGATAGGCATATGCGGTTATTGGTTCAAAAGTGCGAAAAAACAATAAGTTAGGGCCATGTATTGATTCTTTTCAATACATGGCCCTGTTGAATGAATTAAGAGCAACCCCAGCTTAAGTTTCTGGTAAATTTGCCAATTTCACACTAATTCTTTTGCGATAATCAGTCTGTTTTGAAGTCAATTTTATTGTGGCTGCCATCACAAAAAGGCTTATTGCCCGAAGCACCACAAACGCAAAGGCCAAATTTTTGGCGAACTGTTATTTTGGCACCACTACCACTTAAAATTTCCACATTGCCCTCGATCAATACCGAAGCATTTTCTCTTGGAGTAATAGCGAGCGGGCCATCACGCACTTCCAAAGGCTCTGCTTCTTTTGGCGCAACTTCACCACTGGCAACAAATTCCTCACTCTTGTGGGAGCCATCGCAATAGGGCTTGTTTTTAGACTTGCCACAACGACAAAGGGCAAGCCTTGTTCCGGCAGGTTCGCCATTAACACTCAAATCACCGCTAACGATAGCAGGACCATTTTCCATAATCTGCACAGTGTTAACTTGGGGTTTTGGTTCGTCATTGCCATCTTTGCGCTCGTATTGAATGGCACCGGACGGACAATTTTGTGCTAGTATAGCAATATCTTCAGCACTGGCATTATCGGGAAAAATCCAGTCACCCTTTACACCGGCCTTAAATACATTTGGTTGGCCTAGAACACAATTCCTAGAATGGATGCACTTCTTGCCATCAAATATAATCGTTACTTCTTTACCCTCGATACGCTGCATTTTAGTTCCTTTATTTTGATTTTTTAACTCAGCAAAACATGCCCACATGAACTATTGCCAAGATTTAAAAAGATTCCACAATATTTTGTCGGTAAACCCTATAGCAGGCGATGGGTAATGACTAGCAGCTAATATTTACTTAAAGTCGATAAAATATCACTTTTGCGATAGCAAGCACATCCGCTTACCTTATCAAGCACATCCGCTTACCTTATATTGACCTCGAGACCGGCTTTATGGCATTGCTCATAGTTAGCGTGATTAAACCTGACTTTGGAAAGTACAAATGCTTGAACTAATTGGAAATCCAAACTCGCGCGCGTTTCGTGTGTTGTGGCTGCTTGAAGAACTTGAACTCCCCTATAAAATGCGCAATCTGTCTCCCCGCGATCCCGAGGTCTTTACGCTTAATCCTTCCGGAAAAATTCCAGCTCTTTTAGATGGTGATAATTGCATAATCGACAGTGCCGCCATCTGCCAATATCTGGCCGATAAGCACCAAAAATTCACCTTTGACGCCGGCACCATTGATCGTGCTAAGCAGGACAGTTTTACCTTTTTTGCCCTCGATGATATGGAAATACCCCTTTGGACCTATACCAAAAACACTTTTGCCTTGCCAAAAATACAGCAGGTTCCCCAAATTCTACCCCAATGCAAAACCGAATTTTTTAAAGCCTTAAAAATCTTTGAAACCCGCCTTGCAGACAAGCAATATGTTATGGGAACTAGTTTTACCATTCCCGATATATTCCTTGCCCATTGCCTGACATGGGCCAAATCAATAGGCTATGAAATTCCCAAAGGCGCAGCTAATGATTATTTGCAGCGGGTCCGATCGCGCCCGGCTTATAAACGTGCCAGCAATATAAGGCGCAAATTTTAAGGCTGGATTTTAGCTTTTTCACCTTTTAAAACGCAAGTTGACACTATTTGAAATCCGTGGAAGCCTTACTTCTTTGTAATTTCAAAAATCAGGCTTTTAACTAGGGTCAGGACCAATGAGCCAAATAATCAACCGCCCAATAAAATTTTTGCCGATCGCGGCCTTGTTAGCGCTGTTGCTGGTTATTAGCCCTGCCATGGCCAGTGAGAATGGTTTCAGCTTCAAATTTAACCTGTTCAGTACTGAAGGCTTTGTAATTAGTGATACTTACACCATTGATGAAGGGTTTGCCCAGCGTAACAATGTTGAGGTGCTAGCGCCCTTTACCTTCAAAATTCCGCGCCAAGATAACGTAACCCCGCTATTTAACACAGGGTCGGGCTCTGGTGGCATGATAATTAAAGTCAACTTCACCACCGGCGATAAGGATACTCACATAAGCGAGCGCCAGTTTATTGAAAACATTCAGTTTGTGAGCATGGTCTTGCCCTTGGGTGAACCAGAGGAGCGTATTGCTGTTTTGACACGATTGCTAAGCAATGATGCCTTTAATGGCGCCACCGCATCCTATGAGCAAAAAGAATTTATAGGCTCGCGCACCGCCAAAATTGGCGACCTTGATGTCGTTGATGTTGTTGGCAGGTATATTGACCCTAATCTGGGGCTGGTCTATGTGCGCCTTGTTGGAATTCTCAATCCCGATAGCCCCGACGCAATTTTTTCGGTGAGCAACATTGTTGCTGATCGCTTTGAATTTACCAGTCTTGATGAACTTGAATTCACTGGTGGCGGCAAAACATTAAGCAGCTTTGAATATATTTCCGAGTAAAACGATTGGAGTTGGTCGCGTGACCAAGTTAGTCAGGTATGTTGCCAATTAAATTTGCGGCAATTTTTGGAGCAATTTCTCCAGCAGCACCAACAAATCCTGACGCATTTTTATCCGGTTCACGCCGGGAAATTGCTCAAGCCCGATCATCGCCCCATAAAGCAGATGGTCATTTTGCTGGCTTTGCGCTTTTGGCTGCCCTGTTTTTGCAAACAGATCAGCAACAAAGTTCAACCGCGCCCGCTCGATTTCCCCGCTCGATTTCCCCGCTCGATTTCATTGACGGTTTTTGCTAACAGGGTCGGCCAATATCATGGCACTACCAAAATTCTCTGATCCGCTTGTCGGACGTATTAACATCAAAAAACTCCTTCCTTTTGCAAGCTGCGAAATTCTTAACGGCAAAGGTGACTTTCTTGACCGCCTGTTCAATCTGGATTTCTCGGTTGCAAAAAATAACAAGACAGCTTTGGATGATGCAATCAGGCTTGCAACCTTCCCAGAAATTTCTGGTAAAAAATCACGCGTGCGCAGCGAATGGCAGGGATATCGGACTTAATTCGGTTACCAGCAAAAGCTATCGCGACATTTTACATGCCATGTTCCTGACCTTTGATGTGCAGCCCTGGTATCGCAATATCGGAAAGCGACTTGTGAAATCACCAAAAGGCTATCTGGGCGATACATTGCTGCTGTGTCATCTTCTTGACTGGAACCTTGATGATCTACGCGAGCGAAAACCCGATCTTTATGGCCATGTCGTTGAGAATTTTGTTGCGACAGAACTGATGAAACTCTTGTCATTCAGCGATCTGCGCGCCCATTTGCTGCATTTCCGCACCAGCGATAACAAAGAAGTTGATTTTGTGCTGGAGCGCCCTGACGGCAGATTGGCAGCTATCGAAGTCAAGTCATCTGATTCAGTCAGTTCAAGAGACTTTAAGGGTATGAAGGCTCTGCAAGATATTGCTGGTGATGATTTTACAGGCGGAATCGTTCTATACGCTGGTAAGGGTGTCGTGCCCTTCGGTGAGAAGCTTCTGGCCGTTCCCATCAATGCGTTGTGGCAGTAGTCCGGTGCAAACGAAGTCATGAAAATCATAACTTACGTGACCTGCACCTAGAGTTCGGGACAGATTTTCAACCACCGACAGACACTTGCGTCTTAATGCTCAGTATCGGCGATTATGCTTATGCGCTTTCCCGCTCGGAGAAATTCGATGCCACCAAGGCGGAAACCATTCTGCGTGACCTGTTCAAAGAACGCACGGGTCACTCCATGAACCAGATGCGTGAGACCTTAGTAAAGGGCCAAGAAGCCATCAACGATGACCAGCGCCAACTGGCTTATCAAAACGCATGCGATATTGGCGATTTGATGAAACAAGGTAACAAGCTCACCTTCCAGCGCGCCCTAACCGGTCAGGCACAAATTCTTGCCAAGGATTTAGGGTCTGGACCTATAATTGATATCATTATTTGATATTGATTTGGAGGTTCTGATGGGTCGTGTTGCTGATGGGGTTGTCTTGAGCGCACATTGCAGAGCACGCCCAAAGACGCTACCCACTGGTCGATCCGTTCCATGGCCAAAGAGGTCGGACTGTCGCACACGACGATCCGGCGCATTTGGACCGCTTTTGGCCTACAACCACATCGCAGCGAGACCTTTAAGCTTTCGACGGATCCACTGTTTGTCGACAAGGTACAGGATATTGTTGGCCTTTATCTGTCGCCGCCCAACCGGGCGATCGTGTTGTGTGTGGGCGAAAAGTCACAGATACAGGCTCTTGACCGCGAACAACCGGTTTTACCGATGATGCCGGGCGTGGCTGAGCGGCAGACCCACACCTATATACGCCATGGCACAACCTCCTTGTTTGCGGCGCTTGATATTGCCACCGGTGCAGTGATCGCCAAGTGTTACAAACGCCACCGCTCGAAGCAGTTCCTGGGCTTTCTCAAACAGATCGATACCCGAATGCCAAAGGGACCGGATGTGCATCTGGTCATGGATAACTACGCAACCCATAAAACCAACGAAGTGAAAGCCTGGCTGGCGCGACGCCCGCATTGGCATGTGCACTTCACGCCTACATCCGCGTCCTGGATCAATCAGGTCGAGCGCTGGTTTGGTGAGCTGACCCGAAAGAAGCTCAAACGCGGGGTCCATCGTTCAACCCGTGAACTGGAAGCTGACATACTCGCCTTCATCAAGGTCCACAATGAAAACCCAAAACCATACAAATGGGTCAAATCCGCCGACGAAATCCTTACCTCCGTGCCTCCGTCAAACGTTTCTGCCACAAAACTGGACAAACCTTATGTGCCGAACTTTAGATTCAGATGACTAGAAAGGTACGCTGACTTGATAATTGGCCGGATATTCTTATGGTCATCACATTGATGTATGGTCGGCAAAAGTTTCCACAAGTATTTTCTATGGATAAAATTATCAGCGTGATGGCAGTGAGAAAATTCCGCCCTGTAATATTGGCATTTATATTAGCATTGTTCAGCCCGCCAACCATGGCGGTTGATCCGCTTTATCAACCAGAAATGCAAAAGCTTCTCGGGGCCATTGGCAGCCTGTATTTTTTGCAGCCCCTTTGTGGCAATAATGAAATTGACTGGCGCCAGCATGCCAGCGAACTTATCGCCCTTGACCAGCCTGACGAAGACAGGCGCCAAAGGCTAAATGGCTCGTTCAATCAGGGCTATTATGCCTATGCACGGCTATATCAAACATGTACAGAAGCGGCCCAACTGGCCACAGGGCAAATATTGCTGGAAGCAAAGCAGCTGACCCGCGATATTCACTCTCGCTATGGCGAGCAGAATTAAGTATGATCACTTATAACGAATTAACCTTCAAGTAACTTCTGCTCCCGCTGAGCGAATTGGCATGCTAGTTTGAGGCCAATCTGAAACGGACAATAAAACCATGTTTTCTTCTACTGATACATTAGCCACAATCAGCGATCAATCCGAAGAGCGCGAACTGGCGCTGGAATATATTGCGGACGCCTGGAACAGTGCGGAAGCGGACGGTATTGAAACTCAAGCGCTTTCCCATGCGGCACTGTTTGCAGCACTGGCAACAATGGTACGCGCCCATGGTGAAGAAGCCACTGCCGAGCTGATTGCAAAATTGCCAAAGCGGATTTCCAATGGTGAATATACTCTGGATCGCTCAATTCAATAGGCTTAGAACTGTCACTAGGCTTAGAACTGTCACTAGGCTTAGAACTGCCGATCGGCTTGGGATTGGCGGCTATAAAGCGCCGTTGAAGCGAATCGGGCGGCCACAAGATTTCATTATAAGCTCCCCTTCCCACATTACTTTATTGCCGCGAACAATTGTGCCCACCGGCCAGCCTATGATTTTTTTTCCGTCATAGGGCGTCCAGCCGGCCTTTGATGCTATCCAGTCGTTGGAAATTGTCATTTTTCGCTTCATATCAACAATGCTCAAATCCGCATCATAGCCAACAGCCAACCGGCCCTTGCCGGCTATGCCAAACAGACGATTTGGCCCGGCGCTGGTCATATCCACAAGCCTTTGCAGGCTCAAGCGACCGGCATTTACATGATCGAGCATAATGGGCAACAGGGTTTGCACCCCCGTCATGCCCGATGGAGAAGCGGGATATGGCGCTGATTTTTCTTGTCTAGTGTGGGGGGCATGGTCAGATCCCAAAATATCGGCAACACCATTGGCCACGCCAGCCCATATTTTTTTCTGGTGGGAAATATCCCTAACCGGCGGATTCATCTGCAAAAGAGTTCCCAGTGTCTGATAGTCTGAGGCATCAAGGGTTAGATGATGGGGCGTAACCTCAACGCTTGCTATATCCTTATGGTTGGCCAAAAACTCCATTTCCTCGCTGGTACTAATATGGAGCACATGAATATTTTTCCCAGTTTCTCGGGCCAGTTTCACCAGTCTTTTTGTTGATCTAAGGGCAACTTCAACATCGCGCCAAACAGGGTGGGAGGATGGATCATTTTCAACCCGCAAATGTTTTTGCTCCTCCAAAAGATATTCATCTTCGGAATGAAAAGCAGTCCGTCGCGAAATTGTGTTGAGAATCGCACGCACCCCCTCATCATCGCTCACCAACAACGAGCCGGTGGACGAGCCCATAAATACTTTTATTCCCGCACAACCGGGAAGTTTTTCAAGCCGTGACAACTGGTCCACATTTTGATGGGTGCCACCAACATAAAAGGCAAAATCACAATGCATAGAATCACTGGCGCGGGAAATTTTGTCAGCAAAGGTTTTTTCATCAATGGTCAAAGGATTGGTGTTGGGCATTTCGAACACTGCCGTAACCCCGCCCATGACAGCACCCAGAGAGCCGGTTTTCAGATTCTCTTTGTGTTCAAGCCCCGGCTCGCGAAAATGCACCTGGGTATCTATAACTCCCGGCAAAATATGCAGTCCGGTGCAATCGATAATTTCATCGGCATCATTAGCATGATCCCCCAAATTACCGATTGATGCTATCTTTGTCCCCTTAATAGCAATATCGCCAATAGATTCGCCATCATGATTTACCAGAGTTGCGTTCTTGAAAACGCGATCAAAACTAGCCATTTCTAACTTTCTGCTTTTAATGCCGACAATATAGACTTTAAGATCATAATTTTAGGGGAATGTCCCTTGGTTATGATGCAAGTACAGGAACAAACAACAAGTGGAAACATATTTTCAACATAACCGGGCAGCGATTAAAATATCAGGCCCCGAAGCACAAAAACTGCTCAATGATGTTTTGACAGGCACCATACCAAAAACCAGTGAAAACGCCAATTGGTGGGCGCTATTATCTCCTCAGGGTAAAATTCAGGTTGATGGCATGATTGGCTGGGTCGAAGGAAAAAACAGCACCGATATTGATAATGGGAACGATGGCGGATTTTACCTTGATGTGGCATGCGAAGCAAAGGCACAATTTTTGCGCCGCCTGAACATGTTTAAACTTAGGGCAGATGCCAAAATTGAAGATTTGAGCGCAAGCCATGATGTTGGATGGAGAAAGCAGCCAGACCCTAATAGCAAGCAAATTGAGCATAAAGATGCCAGAGAAGAATTTATTGGCATGGCAATGGGCACCCGAATAATTGCCAAAAAATCCGCCACCGAAAACTGGATTAATAACAATGGGGATCTAGCCTTAAAGCGTATCAATCTGGGACTTTGCCAATTGGCGCAAGATTTTGCCCCCGACAATCTGTTCCCCCACGATATAGGCATGGACCTGCTGGGGGGGATTGATTTTTCCAAGGGGTGTTATGTGGGACAAGAAGTTGTTTCGCGCATGCGCCACAAGGGAGTGGTTAGAAAGCGCCCTGTTATCGTTACATTTATTGAAGGCGAACCTGATGATATAAAATCCGGGGAAGAAATTGTGCTGGAGAACAAAAAGATCGGTGTGGTTGGAAAGGTCATCAAAGGCAAAAGTGTCGGAATTGTCAGGCTTGATAGAATTGAAAAAAGCCAAATCAGCAACGCAACAATTTGTGGCCATGGAGTAATCCTTGCCGTTCCTTCTTGGGCAAGCTACGATTTTGCCTAGGGATTCGAACCATTACTAATGGGGCGGAAGATAATTTGGTTCGGCACGGTGAAATATGGCACGCGCAGAAAAAAGAGCATGGCAAAGAATGCTTTCGGGAAGAAGGCTGGATTTGCTCAATCCATCACCTCTGGATATAGAGCTGAGTGACATTGCCCACGGTCTGGCCAGAGTTGCCCGCTGGAACGGGCAAACCATTGGCGATTATCCGTTTTCTGTTGCCCAGCACTCTATTTTGGTCGTTACGATATTGCAGGCGACAAACCCCAAAGCCAGCCCGACAGAATTACTTTATGCCCTGTTACATGATGGGGCGGAATATGTAATGGGAGATATAATTTCCCCTTTCAAAGCCGCAATGGGGGGCAATTATCGCGAGATTGAAGAAAACGTGCTTGGGGCCATTCATCTGCGCTTTTCTCTATCGCCAAACTGCCCGGCAAAGTTCAAAAAAAACATCAAAAAAGCAGACAAGCAAGCTGCCTTTTTCGAGGCTGTCAATCTGGCGGAATTTGAAATCAATGAAGCGGAAAAACTATTCGGCACACCAATCATTGCTAATTTTGATCTTGATGGATTTTCGCGCCTGATCCGCCCATGGCCAACCCGCGAAGCTCAGGAACAGTTTGAAAAGCTGCACATGTCTATAATAGAGCAAGTTGCCAACTGATCCAGAACCCCTGGAATTCAAAAAAGGCCGTTAAGCATGATTGGCAATGTGTTTTGACCCTAGCCGAAACATGGTTGATAAAGAGTTAATTGTGCAACCAGTTCGGCAGGGGAGCCGGTTATGAAAATATTAACTTTTTGGAATGTAACGGGTTTGGGTTTTGGGTTGATTGCCGTGTCGCTAATTGTTGGCACCATATCTGGATCAGGTTCGGCTGCCTTGGCACAGAGTTCTGCCAGCGAAAATATTTCTTCTAATATTTCTTCTAATTTTTCCGCAGCAATCCAGCAGGTATTGCCAAAAAACGGCCTGCCAAGCGCTCAAAGCCTATCGAATTTGCTGCGCATTGGCCCAAGAAATTATGAAGTAAATTATGGAGACAATGTCTCAACGCAAATTCTATCCAGTAGAGTGGTTAGAAAAATTGAATTTGGCAAAGAGACTTTTGTCAGCGTGGTAACAACACCCAGCGGAGTTTATTCCACAGATGGTTTGGCCTCTGTAAATGTACTTTACCCCGGCATCAGCGTTGTAGAAACCAGCGCAATTTCTCAGAACGGGCTTCTGGGCTTTTCGGAATTGAGAGAAAATTTCGGCTCAAGCTTTACGATACAAAATAATGGCACCCAATCGCCTTTTACCTTAGGAAAACAATCTTGTATCAGCAAAACCAGCTTCACCTATTGCAGTTGGCAATAGGCTTTTTGGCAATAAGTTTGGCGCTGGTTCATATGGAAGTTAAGCGGGAGCGGTATTTCTGAAAAACAGTCAGATTTCGTCAACCTAAGTGCGGAAACGATAGAAAATATGTTTACCAATCTGGGTCAGGCGCTTCATGCGCGGTGCCCATGCGGGGGAAACATAATTGGCATGATAATTGATCGCATCGGCAACTTCTGGAAGATATATTTCCCCACTCGTTACTTTTTGCGCAACTTCTTCGGCCTTGGCCCACGCTTGCGGCTCTCTCACCCTATCAGGAATACCATCGCAGGCGAATGAAAACTGGCAGCGATTGCGCCAGCTCTTGTTTTGAAAAACCACACCGCAAATAGTGCTGGGGAATACCCGGCTTTTGACACGGTTCATAATCACTTGCGCCACCCCGACCTGTCCGCGATAGCTTTCGCCCCGTGCTTCAAAATATATGGCTGTTGAAAGGCACCATTGTTCGCGCTCTGAATATCTGTTGAGCGCGCGCTCGGTACTGGGAGCTTCTGCACGCACATAGGCCAATTGGGTGGAAGAAGCTATTGGCACCGGAATTGATGGATCAAGAGGTGTTGCCTGCTCAATGGCATTTAGGGCCGCCGATGCTAAAGCCGGATCAATGGCTGCGATGGAAATTCTGGTAGCTTCGTCAATAATTGCGCCCTGAACCATATTTTTATTACCGGCATCCAGCGGCTGCGCGCGCAGGGCGGCAATCTGAACTCTTTGGGCAGCAAATGAGCCGGAAAATTCCAAAACATCGGTTTGGGGCCGCAAGCGATCGATTTTTTGGCTGCTGGTTGGCCCGACAAATAGCGGATCCTCAAACAGCTGAAAAACAGAACCGTTAATAACCGGTCCCTGCTCCTGATAGCTGATCGATGCTGTGCTGATAGTGGGGGCTGGACGATGATTGGTAAAAAATTGCGAGTTGGCAATGGGCGAAACGGAAAACGCAAAACCGAGCAACGCGAAAATCGCAGTTCCAAAAACTTTGGAAAAACCCGAGGAACTACGCGCACTATATGCAACAACACCAGATGCACCAACACCAGATGCACCATTCGTGCCGCATGCGGCCTGTTTGGACAAATTTCTTTTGGCCATTACTCTACTTACACTACCTAAAACTCAAACCCGATGGCATACTCAAAAAAATTGCCAACGTCCCTATAATACTTGATTAACGTTGACACTAGGTAAACACGAATTTTGACCAAGCAAAGATGAAAGATAGGCCAAATCAAGGTAGTTTTGAGGCAAAAGAATATTTATAGATCGAAATTATGACAATATAGATTTCGGAAAAAGCAATCAAAACAATTGATTAACTTTGGGCCTGGGCCAAAGCCAGACGAGCAACCGGAACCCTATAGGGGGAACAGGAAACATAATCTATGTCCAGCCCGGCAAAGAACTGCAATGATTGCGGCTCGCCAGCATGTTCGCCGCAAATGCCCACAACCAGATTTGGATTGGCACCCCGACCGCGTTTTATGGCAAATTTTATCAATTCCCCAACCCCCGCCTGATCCAGAGTAACAAACGGGTCGTTATCATAAATCCCCTTGCGTTGGTAGGCAGCAAGAAATGCCGGGGCATCATCACGGGAAATGCCAAATGTAGTTTGTGTAAGATCATTGGTGCCAAACGAGAAGAAATCAACGGCGTGGGCAATTTCACCCGCCCGAAGTGCCGCGCGCGGCAATTCAATCATGGTGCCAAAAGAAAGATGAATCTGATTTTCAAGCCCGATGCCGGCCCTATCGGCCAAAGCCATAGCCTGATTTCTTAGCCAGATAATTTCGCGGGCCGAAGAAACAAACGGCACCATGATTTCGAGTTGAACTATTTCATCCTGACGATCGATCGCTTCCCGGGCACCGGCAAAAAGTGCGTGCATCTGCATACTGAGAATCTCGGGATAGGTAATTGCCAGCCGGCAGCCACGATGGCCAAGCATGGGATTTATCTCGCCAAGGCGCTCAAGACGCTGGCGAAGTGCCGATGTGCTTAACCCCAGCGAGGCGGCCGTGATTTCTATATCTTCATCACTTTTGGGCAAAAACTCATGCAAGGGAGGATCAAACAGGCGCACATTAACCGGCTTTCCGGCCATGGTGGTGAACAGGTCGGCATAATCCTTGGCCTGATATTGCACCAACCCCTGAAGGGCTTCTGTGCGATCATCCTGATTTTGGGATAATATCAAACGCCTAAGAGCGGTCATTCTTTCCTGGGAAAAGAACATATGTTCCGAACGGGCAAGACCGATACCCTCGGCACCAAAATCCAGTGCGGTTTTTGCTCCTGCTATAGTTTCAACATTAGTGCGAACGGCAATCGAGCGCGTGCCATCAGACCAATCGAGCAAGCGTGAAACAGCGCCGCCAATACGGGGGGTGGATAATTGCAAAGCCTCGCCAAAAATTTCTCCCGAACTGCCATCTATGGTTATTTGATCCCCTTGTGAAAATTCTTTGGAGCCAATGCGACAGGTAAAATTATCCAGATTAACGACAAGGGAGCGCACGCCGGCAACACAAGGTCGCCCCGTGGCGCTGGCCACCATTGCCGCATGGCTGGTCATGCCGCCTTTTGCGGTAAGAGCGCCGGTGGCTGCCTGCATGCCTTCGACATCTGTGGGGCCGGTTTCGCTCATCACCAAAATGCAATGCACCCCGCGGGCATTGAAACGAACCGCATCATCGGGATGAAAAACTATTTTTCCACTGGCAGCGCCAGGCGAAACCCCAAGACCCGAGGCTATGGCTATTCTATTGGGGTCTGGCAATAATCTGGGGTGCAAAACATGGGGCAAACGAGCCGGATCAAAAGACTTTACAACCTGATGGGTAGACCAGACACCGCGCTCGGCCCTGTCCACTGCCGCCTCCAGGTCAGCCTCAGCGCTGGCGGGAACGGGACGGGAAGAAATGAATTGGGGCTGCCCATCATTCATGGCCACACAAGCCACCATATGGCGCCCCGATGCGCCATCAAGAAATTCACATAATTCTAAAAAAATATCCGGATAGGTTTTTTTGCCATTTTCAGAAGGTACCGGGGCCGGGCCAATTTTTCCGCTAACTGCATCACGGGTCAGGAACAGATGGATATCACCCGGCGCAGTGGCCTGAATAATGACAATCTGATTATCGATCAAGCTTTCGCTTTCTGGTTGCGACCATACAGACTCAGCGCCCCTATAAGAATCAAAAGCATCTTGAATAGCACTGCCCAAAGGACCCTTTATATTGATTGATTCCAATTCGCTATTGGGAGGTGAAATGCCGGTACGAACAGACATCAAACCTGCCCTGTGAGTTAAGGCTGAAGTGCGAACCACCAGTTTGGGAGGATTTTTACCTTTGGCAACCAGCCTGAAAAGCGTTGCCACCCAAGCAGCAAGCAATTTTGGTGGCACTTGTTCGCTCTCGCTCTGCAAAGCATCCCATGCGGCACGGGTTAGGCAAATAGTTGGCACCGTAGGGAACCCCAGATCATAAATCGCGCGGGTCCAGTGAGCTTTTCCAACCAATAAATCGCGCTGCTCCGCCGTTAAGGGGGCCTCTCCTGCGGATGGGGAAATTACAATTATTTGCTGGGCTAAAGTCACTAGATAAACTCAACTTGCAGTTGGGCAAAAAAATACTAACATCATATTGCCCTGCCCTTGGCAATGAAGCAACAGGGCTTGACATATGACCCTTGACAAAGCATCAGATTTTCATGAGTTCACTTCCAAATCTAAAGATTGTTCTTTGCTCCCCACGCGGCTTTTGCGCCGGCGTGGACAGGGCCATCCAGATCGTCGAGCGTTCGCTCCAAAAATATGGAGCGCCGGTATATGTGCGCCACGAAATTGTTCACAACAAATATGTGGTCGATAGCCTGAAGGCAAAGGGGGCGATATTTGTTGAAACATTGTCTGAAATTCCCAAAAGCTCGGCACCGGTAATATTTTCTGCCCATGGGGTGGCAAAATCCATTCCCAAAATCGCCAAAGAGCGTGAGATGTTTGTGCTTGATGCCACCTGCCCGCTGGTATCCAAGGTACATGTTGAAGCGCAACGCCTTTATGGCGAGGGGCGACAGGTTATTCTGATTGGCCACAAGGGGCACCCCGAAGTTGAGGGTACCATGGGACAATTGCCGGACGGCGAAATTTCCCTGATCGAAAACATTAGTGATGCACATAATTTTGCGCCAAAAAACCCTGATAATCTAGCCTTTGTTACCCAGACAACTCTTTCTGTTGATGACACGTCAAAGATAATCGATGTCCTGAAAAACCGCTTCCCGACAATCAAAAGTCCACCCAAGGAAGACATTTGTTATGCCACCACCAACCGGCAAGAAGTGGTGAAACAGGTAGCACCTGAAGTTGATGCAATGATTGTGGTTGGCGCTCCCAATTCGTCCAATTCCATGCGCCTTGTGGAAGTGGCCGAGCGCTCCGGCTGTAAAAAATCGATACTGGTTCAAAGGGCAAAAGATATAAATTGGGGGGATTTCTCCAACATTTCCAGCCTTGGAATTACCGCCGGTGCTTCGGCCCCGGAAACCTTGGTTGAAGAAATTATAGATGCTTTTGCTGCCCGTTTTAAAATTGATGTCAGTAATCGAGTAACAGCACGCGAGGATATTGCCTTTAACGTGCCCAAACAATTGCGAACATAAGAAGAAACCCCGATTTAATATGAGTAATAGAATAAAAATTTATACGGACGGAGCCTGCTCCGGCAATCCGGGTCCGGGAGGATGGGGCGCCGTGTTGATCTATGGGGATAAAACAAAAACCCTTAGCGGTGGCGATAAGGAAACAACCAATAACCGTATGGAATTGCGCGCGGCAATCGAGGCGCTAAACCATTTGAAGCGCTCTTGCGAGGTGGATCTTTATACGGATTCCAAATATGTAAAAGATGGTTTGACCAAGTGGATCATCAACTGGAAAAAAAACGGCTGGAAAACCGCTGCCAAAAAACCGGTTAAAAATGCCGGGCTATGGCAAGACCTGGATTTGGCGGTAGAGCGCCACAATATCACATGGCATTGGGTAAAAGGGCATGCGGGCGAAGAATATAACGAAATCGCCGATCAGTTGGCCCGCGAGGCTCTGGAGCCATTTAGGGGAGCCTGAAAAAATTTCATGCGGATTTTAAAGATTTTCAGGGGACTTGAAAACCTTACCTTTGTTTCACTAAACTGACTGATAGCAGTTCGTTTAGGCAAATAAGTTTGCCATAAGAAAATATCGGGCTAATCCCTTAGCTATCAGATCATTGCCCTTGTTTATTTCTAGAAAATATATTTGGGCAAAGTCCCTAGGGTCAGGACCTAATCTTTGGAGAAAATATAATGGAATTTTTGCTGGGTATAGTGCTGATAGGCATAATAATAATCGTCTACGGCATTGTTGTTTATAATAATCTGGTGAAAAACAGGCAACTGGTCGAAGAGGGCTGGTCCGGAATTGATGTGCAGCTAAAGCGGCGGGCCAACCTTATTCCCAATATGCTGGAAACCGTTAAGGCCTATATGGGGCATGAAAAAGATACTTTGCAGGCGGTAACCGAAGCGCGAGCCAGAGTTTTCGATGCGGAGGGAGCAACACCGGCAGAGCGCGGACCACTGGAAAGCATACTTTCGGGGGCCTTGGGCAAACTGATGGCGGTTGCCGAAAGCTATCCTGACCTTAAAGCGAACACTACTTTTCTTGAGCTTCAGGATACTTTGCGCAATGTCGAGGACGAAATTCAACTCTCGCGGCGTTATTATAATGGCTCTGTTAGAAATATGAATGTGGTGGTGGAATCATTTCCTTCAAATATCGTGGCCAACCAGTTCAAATTCGTTACTGCTGAATATTTTGAACTGGAAAATGAAGCTGATCGCGTAGTGCCGCAGGTTAATTTCGAATAAAAGTGTTTTCAGAGTTTGAATATTGAACTGGATTTTTGGGGTTGCACCAATGACAAACGAATTCACCGGGGACAAATTCACCAGTAAAAACGCTAATCTAGTGAAAATTATTAGTCTAATATTGGCTTTGTTTATTGCCGTCATGGGTTTTTTGCCAACCGCCAATGCCCAAGAGGTCATAAAATCCTTTTCATCCGATATCATAGTTCTTAAAAACGGGTCTGTTGATGTAACTGAAACCATCACGGTGATTGCTGAAGGATTGAGCATAAGGCGCGGAATTTTTCGCGACATCCCCACCAATTTACAAAATGATAATGGATCGTTGATCCGCTCCAACCTCAATATTGTTTCCATTACCCGGGACGGTGTTGATGAGCCATATTTCACCGAAGGTTTTAATGATGGAATTCGCATTTATATAGGAGAATCCAGTGTTTTTCTGGAGCCAAATACCTATACTTATATGATCCGCTATACCCTGACCCGCATGACGCGATCATTTGCTCAATATGATGAAATATACTGGAATGCTACCGGCAATTTCTGGGACTTTCCCATTGAAAATGCCCGGGCAACCATCACCTTGCCTCAGGGAGCGATCATAACAGAGATGGCAGCTTATACGGGGCGACAGGGAGATATCCAAAGTGATGCAAAATTTATCCGCACCAGTGATAATAGTGCAACATTTCGCGCCACTAGATCGTTTTACCCCCGTGAGGGAATGACCATTTCGGTGTCATTTGAAAAAGGGGCTTTGCTAGCCCCATCAATATGGCAGAAGTTTTTATATTTCATCTCTGATCAAAGAAGGATTGTCTTTCCCCTTTTAGCCGTATTGCTAATTACCCTTTATTATTATTTTGCTTGGGACGCGGTAGGTCGGGACCCGAAAAAAAGAACAATAATCCCCCTGTTCAGGGCCCCAAAAGGTTATTCGCCGGCCCTTATCCATTATATCAGCCAAATGGGCTGGAAAAAATCCGGCTGGACAGCATTTTCTGCCGCGCTGGTCTCTCTGGCAACCAAGGGCTTGTTGGTATTTAATGAAAGCGGCAAAAACACTACCCTGAAAGCGATTGGAAATGCCAAAACACCATTGCCGCGCGGTGAAACAATTATTGACAATTATATGCGCACCCGGGGTGAATTGGTGGTCAACAAAGGCAACGGCCCCGGACTAAAGAGGACAAAAGATATATTTTTGAATAAAATTCAGACTGAAAACAGAAATGCCTATTTCTTCAATAATTATCTTTATGTGGCTGTGGGGCTGGGTTTCTCCATTATCAGCATTATCGCATTGCTGATGATTAGCTCGATGAGCGCTGAAGCTGTGGTTCCTGCTGTAACACTCGTGTTTATTGCCGGGGTTTTTTCCGCAGTATTTTTGGGCCGATTAACTGGACCAAAATTCATGAAATTTTCCGGCATAATAATGATAGGTATATTTTTAATCAATTTTGGTACCGGATTTATTGTCATAACTGGCCTGAGCAGTTTAAACATGGAGGTGATTTCCACCATGTCGATCATTGCTTTGAACCTGATATTTGCTGGATTGTTAAAAGCCCCGACGATTCAGGGGCGAAAAATCATGGACCAGATTGACGGGTTCAAAATGTACCTTGAAACTGCCGAAAAAAACCGGCTAAATTTTGAGAACGAACCGGATTTTTCTATAAAACGTTTCGAGGAAATTTTGCCCTATGCCATTGCTCTAGGAGTAGAAAAACCCTGGGCAAACCGCCTTGAAGGCGAGTTCTCACGCAACACCATAACAGATAGTCGTGGGGGTTATCACCCCGCATGGCATAATGGGGCAAGATTTGGCGCCCACTCTATTTCCAGGCAGGTTGCCAGCATTTCTTCGGGGATGAGCGCAGCCATGATATCTGCGCAGCCATCTTCTTCCTCGTCTTCCGGCGGTGGTGGCGGTGGATTTTCAGGCGGTGGTGGTGGTGGCGGCGGCGGTGGCGGCTGGTAATCCAACAGGGTAGAGGGGTTTAATACCCCGTTTTTCAACCTGTTTTTCCCACCAATTTTGTTTACAGGTTTTTATCGATTAATTTTCCAGTAAATTTCTCCGGAAATTTTTAAGCCCGCAATTGCTCGCCGCTAAACCTGTAGGCGCGACCGAAACCGGCAATAAAATTACCTTTCTCAATTTTAAGGCGCCAAAAACAAAAATCTGGCAGGTCTATATAATTTATTGCCTTGGGATTTCTAGCAAGAAAACTATCCCTTAGCCGGTCATTATCGTGCGCTGGCACCAGCGATGCTATGCAGAACAAAGAAACCCTTGCCCGTGTCATTGGATCGTTGTCGCTAGCTTGCTTGATTTGAATCTCTTTGCCAATTTCGGTAATTAGCAGGGAGCAATGGGGATTGGCCTTGAGGGCCAAGGTGTGGGAGGAAAGGGCCGAGGTCAACAAAACCGGCTCGCTATTATTTAAAACCGCCATGCTCACTCGCGATATCGCAGGAAATTTGAAGCCAGCTTCTTTACCACCAGCTTCTTGGCCACCAGCTTCTTTGCCACCAGCTTCAAAAACCGCCAGCGAGGCATGGACATTACTGGCCAGAATAGTGCGAATTTGTTGCAAACTTTTGTTTGTCAGGGTTTGTTGAAATTTATTTGTAACCATTTGCAATCATTTCCTGTTACAGGTTTTCTTAAACATTCAAATCACCTAGGATCAGACCCTAGGGTCAGACCCCTAGGGTCATGGCCCATAGAATTATGACCAAGGTTCCGCCTCTAAAGTCCTATGGTTTAAACATAAAACGCCGCCCATCAATTAACAACGCGATTAAAACTATGCCAGAATTACTATTTGAAATATTTTGTGAAGAAATTCCAGCGCGCCTCCAGCGCCAAGCAGCCAAAAATCTTAAAAAAGCTGTTACTGGTGCCTTGATGGAAAACGGCCTTACCTACGGGTCTGCTGCCGCTTTTTCCACCCCGAGACGACTAATGGTTTCGGTTGGTGATATTCCGGCGTCTTCTCCTGATAAAAAAGAAGAAAGAAAAGGGCCAAAAACCAGCGCCCCAGAGCAGGCAATCGCCGGTTTTTTGCGCGGAGCGGGGCTTGGCACAATAGAGGATGCCCAAATAAGAAACGACCCTAAAAAGGGCGAGCATTATGTGGCAGTAATTGAAACAAAAGGCGCGCCAGCCAAGCAAATCCTCGAAAAAATTCTGCCTGAAATAATCAATGGGTTTGCTTGGGGCAAGCCGATGAGGTGGGGATCAGGGCAATTGCAATGGGTGCGCCCTATCCGCTCCATTCTGGCCTCTTTTGGCACCTCGAATGAAGACCCTGAAATTATTGAATTTGAAATCGGGGGCATAAAATCCGGTCAAACGAGTTACGGGCATAGATTTTTATCCCCGGAGACGATTATTGCCAAAAGATTTGATGACTATGCTCAAGAACTGGAAAAAGCCAAAGTAGTGCTGGATATGGATCGGCGCATTGAAATCATAAAAACCGATGGTCAAAATCTGGCCTTTGCCCAAGGGCTAAAAATGCTCGATGATCCTGGCTTGCTTGAAGAGGTAAGCGGGCTTGTGGAGTGGCCGGTTGTAATGATGGGAAGTTTTGACGAGGAGTTTTTGAAGCTTCCTGATGAAACCATAATTGGCACCATAAAAAATCATCAAAAATGCTTTTGCCTGCGCGATATTACCACCGGAAAACTGGCCAATAAATTTATTCTTGTGGCAAATACCATCGCTAGCGATGGTGGAAAAATCATTGTTGCCGGCAATGAAAGAGTTATTGGCGCCCGTCTTTCCGACGCTATGTTTTTCTATGCCAATGATCTGGCCACCCCGCTTGGTAATCTGGTGGAAAAGCTGGAAGAGGTTATATTCCATAAAAAACTCGGCACCCAAAAGCAACGGGTGGAGCGTTTGGTGGCTATGGCCGAAGATATTGGCGCAAAAACCGGTGCTGATATTGCTGACGCCAAGCGTGCGGCAAGGTTGGCCAAAACCGATCTGTTGACCCAAATGGTCAATGAATTTCCTGATCTTCAGGGTTTGATGGGAAGCTATTATGCGCTGGCGCAGGGTGAAAAACCCGAGATCGCCAATGCCATAAAAATGCATTATAAACCGGTTGGCCCAAGCGATAATGTGCCAAGCGAGCCTATAAGTATTGTGGTGGCACTGGCTGACAAGCTGGATATGTTAAACAGTTTTTGGGCAATAAATGAAAAGCCTACCGGCTCCAGAGACCCCTTTGCATTGCGACGGGCAGCTCTTGGGATTATTCGTATTTTGCTGGAAAACAATATAAGTTTTGATTTGCAGGTCGAGCCTGATTTGCTGAGTTTCTTCCATGATCGCTTAAAAATTTCCCTGCGCGACAAAGGGGCCGATCATGATCTGGTTGATGCAATTATCGACGAAAAAAGCGTGGATTTGCTAGAAATTTCCAACCGGGTAAATGCGCTTTCTTCCCTGTTAAAAACTCCCGAGGGGCAAAGTCTTTTGGCCGGTTATCGACGGGGCGCAAATATTTTGCAGGCGGAAGAAAAGAAGAGCAAGCAGGTTTTTGACGGGGATATTGACCCTGAGCTGCTTGTTTTAATAGAAGAAAAAAAGCTGGCTGCGGAAATCAAAACAACCGGCAAAAAGGTTGGTTCTCTAATAGAATGCAATCAATATTCGGCGGCAGTATTGGCTCTAGCAGAACTGCGTCAGCCGATTGATGCGTTTTTTGAGCATGTTATGGTCAATGATTCAGATGAAAAAGTGCGCGAAAATCGCCTTAACCTGTTGGCAAAATTGCGCAACTCCATGCATATGGTTGCAGATTTTTCAAAAATTTCCGGCTGAAACAAAAATATTTCAGCCGGTATTGTTGGTATTAGGGTCAGGACCTAGTCATCTGAATCTAAAGTTCGGCACATAAGGTTTGTCCAGTTTTGTGGCAGAAACATTTGACGGAGGCACGGAGGTAAGGATTTCGTCGGCGGATTTGACCCATTTGTATGGTTTTGGGTTTTCATTGTGGACCTTGATGAAGGCGAGTATGTCAGCTTCCAGTTCACGGGTTGAACGATGGA
>Ga0316204_10003730_pt1 | contig 29500 bp, 36 predicted proteins | sample 6monrhotite_MG_2_FD_205661 | JGI IMG/M metagenome (GOLD analysis project Ga0316204, IMG submission 205661) | Microbial mat bacterial communities from mineral coupon in-situ incubated in ocean water Damariscotta River, Maine, United States -... | ecosystem: Environmental > Aquatic > Marine >...
ACGCTGTAGGAATAATATTGTCCTTAATAATGATCGAATAAGCTCTATAGAGTGAAGTTCCTGCTACTATAATTTTTTGAGGTTTGAGGTTTGAGGTTTGAGGTTTGAGGTTTGAGGTTTGAGGTTTATAGCGATATGAAGTGCTGTTATCAAAACTTGAACTTGAAAAATTTTATATACTTTGAGTGTTTTCGTCGTGAACAGTGGTATTCAGGTTTTCTATGAGTAACACCAAAATTATAGGTTAATATGATGTCATTAAGAGTAATGGTTTAAGAAATTATGACAATTATTTCATGCTGTAACGTAATTCAAGATCAGGCTGGTCAGGATGTTATTGGACGGGCTCAAGAAATTGTCATAAAAGCCGGTACTACGGTTTTTCGGCAGGGGGATAATTGTGATAATTATTTGCTGGTAATAGAAGGCTCAGTAAGAGTGTTTTCGCGTTCAGAAAATGGTCGAGAAATATTGCTATATCGCGTACAGGCAGGTGAATCGTGTACTCTAACCACATCCTGTCTGATGGCGAATAATAAATATCCGGCAGAAAGCATTACGGAAACTGAGGTGAGAGCATTGATGATTCCAAAATCGGCTTTTGATGAAGGCCTACAGAGTTCCAGAGATTTTCGTCAATTTGTATTCGACGCCTATGGTCGACGAATTAGCGATATCATTACCCTGGTTGAAGAAATCAGTTTCGGTCGAATTGATATAAGATTAGCCAAGGCTCTTATGCAACACGTGGTAGGTGAGATGCATATTCATGTTACTCACCAGACTCTGGCGATGGAAATGGGCAGTGCACGAGAAGTCATTAGTCGGCAGCTAAAAGGTTTTGAGAACAATGGTTGGCTGGTGTTGCACCGTGGCAGTATCGAAATCAAAAATTATCAGGCGTTAGAAGATTTATCACATACATCCTTAATGTGACAATATCACTGAGCACATTTTATATTCGGTGCATAATTTCATTTAAGTCATTTAAGTCATTTAATGTTGCTAATTAACGGGAGAATTGAGATGAAAAATGTAGGCGGAATTGATAAGTATTTACGAATTGCAGTGGGTATTGTTTTACTCGCACTGGTTTTTGTTGGGCCTCAATCACCTCTGGGCTGGATAGGTGTTGTGCCTTTGGCAACTGGTTTATTAGGTTTTTGCCCATTGTATAAATTGTTTGGACTTAATACCTGCTCAATCAGCCATAAGTAATTAATTGCAGGGCATTGCCTTAACGCACATGTCCTGTTTCTATTTGTTTAATAAGTCTTTCAAATTAGCAAACGGATTATTCGTTGCCTCCTCCTGTGTGGCCTTTCCCATGGTTATGCCGTGCTCAGCTAGTTGTTCCTCATAGCGCTGGTGCTCATTGTCGTGGCAGTACAGGCAAAGTAACTCCCAGTTGCTGCCATCTTCCGGATTGTCATCGTGATCGTGATTAATGTGATGTACGGTTAACTCGTGCAGGTTGCTGCGATTAAATTCACGGCAACAACGCCCACAGATGTGTGGATATAATTTTAAGGCCTTTGCTCGATATCCATGTCCGCGAGTCTCTGCATCTTTGCGGGCTTGTGCGACCACTCGATCGAGTTTGTCATTATCAATTTGTTTCATGGTAGTAGAATAGCGTCTATTAAATTGAACATATCAAATTATAGCGTTAAAACAACCGTTATGAACAGATTTTAACAAGCATTGAAAGCAATAGGTTTATCAGAACGCATTTCATGTATGAATATTTCGATCACTTGAGATTAGTGTATACCATCGAATGAAATTAGTTTTTATATACACTGATATAAGTAGTGCTTTTACATGTGTTATGCGTAAACTATTATAATGAATTTATGGCGTAAAATTGGAAATTGGCGTGTATTACGTGCCTGGAGAAAAAATACTATACGGTTTTCTCAGTGGGAAAATGTTAGAAATTTATCTTGTGTTCGTTTTTTATCAGCTGTAGAGAAGGCACGTTTGAGATTGCTTGTGGCCATGTTATTACAGCATAAAAAATTTGTAGGTGTGCAGGGGCTAAAACTTACGTTTGAAATGAAACTTATTATTGCCGCACAAGCCTGTGTGCCAATACTAAAGTTGGGTGTAAATTATTATTCAGGGTTTTCTCAGGTGAGTGTATACCCCACTGCCTTTTGGGTTGAGCGAGATGAGCAAGATGCAGCTGGAGTTGTACATCATGTACGGCGATTGCTTTCAGGAGAATCCTGGTTACGTGGGCCGGTGATTATTTCTTGGGATGAAGTTGAAAAAGATAGTCAGAAGGAGGGCTCAGGGCATAACGTCGTTATACATGAATTTGTGCATAAAATAGATATGCTGAATCAATCGGCAAATGGGGTCCCACCAATTCCATCAGAAATGGCAGCTAAGGAATGGCAAGATATTTTTTCGAAGGCATATAAAATATTAAATGAAAGAATACAGCATCATCATAAACCATATATAAATGCATATGCGGCGTCGTCACCAGCTGAATTTTTTGCAGTTGCCAGTGAGTATTTTTTTACTGCACCAAAGAAGTTAAACATGCATTGCCATGATGTTTATAAAGAACTACAGTTATTTTATAGGCAAGATCCATTGCTTAAGCGTGTTAAGTAAATAAAAATCGTGTAATTTATAAAAATGGCTATTGTTATAGATGGCCGCATTTAGTCTGCCTGTGAATTTTTCTAATGTTTTTTAAAATATATTGCGTGAAAGCACGGCAATTCATTATGCTATAGCTTTTGTATTATCTATGTAATTTGAATCGATTAAGCTTATAATTGTACTAACAAAATTTGCTACCTGCTAAGAGCATGAGGAATAAATGTGACCAAGAATGATATATTACGCCGTATTCGCTATGCCTTTGATTTTAATGATTCAAAGATGATTGCCATATTTGGCATGGCAGATCATGAGGTTACAAGAGAGCAAGTGAGCAATTGGCTGAAAAAAGATGATGACCCCGATTTTGAAGAGCTTGCGGATATTGATTTAGCTATTTATTTGAACGGCTTAATTAATGACCGAAGAGGTAAAAGGGAAGGGGCTCAGCCTGAGCCAGAGAAACGCGTAAATAACAATATCATTTTAAGAAAGTTAAAAATCGCACTTGATCTTAAAGCGGAAGATATATTAGAAATTTTGACTTTATCGGATACAGAAATAAGTAAGCATGAATTAAGTGCATTTTTCCGTAAACCTGATCATAAGCACTTTCGTAAGTGTAAAGATCAGATTTTACGTAAGTTTATTGATGGTATTCAGACTAAATATCGTCAGTCTTAATTGATCTGAGTTGTGATTAAAATGTAATGATATCAGGGCTTTATATTCTTCATATGTGTTTTTTCATGCTAATTAATTAAACGAGTTCTAAGAATCTCATAGTTAATTGGTATAAGTGCAGGGCATTTTTGTTTAAAATCATGCCGTAATCATTAAGAAATGAATATAGATATTGATAACCGATGAGTAAGGATCGAGAGCTTTAGAATGAACAACCCATTTCAAGACCAGTTGCTAAAAGCAGGCTTGGTAAGTAAGCAGCAAGTGCAAAAAGCCAATACAGATAAAAACAAAAAGAAAAAACAGCAGCGAAATCAAAAAAATAAGGTTGTAGATGAGGCGGCTATCAAGGCTAAGCAGATTGCGGATGCCAAAACGCAACGTGATCGTGAGCTGAATCAACGAAAGCAGGTTCAGGCAAAAGCCAAGGCGCTTTCAGCAGAAATTAATCAGCTGATACTAGATAACTTGGTTAAACGTGATGAAGCATGTGAAATTGTTTATAACTTCGAACATGATAAAAAAGTTAAACGTATTCATGTAAATGCGGAGATGAAACAGCAGATCATAAAAGGTAAATTAGGTCTTGCAAGAATTGACGGCCGCTATGAACTTGTTCCAGCATTGGTGGCTGAGAAAATTAAGCAGCGTAATGAACGACGTGTTGTGATATTCACCGAGGTAGAAGAAGCGAAAGATGAAAATGATCCTTACGCTGATTTCGAAATACCAGACGACTTGACATGGTAATTAGATTACTTTCAGTTTGTTTATATTATTAATACAGTATTAATTTGTTAGAACAAATACTATTAACAATAAATAGCCTTAAACTCGATTTATCATTATCGCGGCAGCGTGTCGTTATTGCGTCACATATCTCAAATAAAATAACTCGTGAAGAGTTTTCCACGTTTATAAAATCTCTGAATTGCCCAGATCTATTAATTGTTTCATCTTCTATTGAAAAATCAATTGCACCTGATAAAACCATCGCCAATTTGGGAGAAGAATATGGCGGTGTGATCTTCGATGCGCGAGACAAGTTTGACCCAAATGCACTTGGGATTGTTTCAGGTGTTTTGCGCAGTGGTGGCATATTAATTATATTCCTACCTGTAAATAAATATTGGCTTGAGTGGGATAGTAACTATATGTTGCACTTCAAAAAGTCGCTAGAAAATCGGCATGGTGTTTATTATATCGACGAAGCTAATCAGCTTACGGAGAGACGTTCATTTATCTCTGCTCATGAAGAGAGCATTGAAGATCTGCAATCACCTTATAAAAATATTGAGCAGAAAGAAACGGTTGATAAGTTAACACGTTTTATTTCAGTAGAAACAGATGTCTGCGTTGTTCTTACATCTGGGAGAGGTAGAGGAAAAACATCTTCGTTAGGCTTGCTGGTTGCAAAGTTAGCATCGGTTAAGAAATATAAGGTGCTCATTGTCGCACCTAGGAAATCTATAGCAGCTCCTTTTTTTAAGCATTTATTAGAACAGTATCCAGATGCACAAGAAATAAAATATGGTTATGAAATAAATCAGTCAACTGTTGAGTTTGTTGCTCCCGACGCATTGTTAGGCAATAAGCCAGAAGCAGATATTTTGCTGGTTGATGAAGCAGCTGCTATTCCCTTGCCCATGCTCAAGGAAGTATTGAGTCATTATCGAAAAGTTGTTTTCTCATCAACCACACATGGCTATGAAGGGACAGGTCGCGGATTTGTACTTAAGTTTTACAATTTACTCAATGACTGGCGACCTGCATGGGTGAAAATGGAGCTACATCAGCCGATTAGATGGGGGCGATATGATTATTTAGAGCCATGGGTGGAGGATGTGTTATTTCTTGATGCAAAATTATCTAAGGTTTTAAACTTTCCAGAACAAACTCAAGATTGTCAGATTGAACTGCTAGATAGGCAGTTGCTGGTAAATGATGAAGATAAAGCATCATCCATTTTCTCTTTGTTGGTTACAGCGCACTATAGGACTAGCCCTGCTGATTTCCAATACCTTTTAGATGACAAGAATGTGCGTATTTATTCATTAAGTTATATGGGGAATATATTAGGCGTATTAGCCATTAGTGTGGAAGGTGGGTTTGATAAGGAGCTATCAGCAGAGATATATAGAGGAGAACGTCGCCCTAAAGGTCATCTGTTGGCGCAAACATTATGTTTTCACGCGGGATATGAGTCAGCTGCCGAACTTAAATATGCGAGGGTAATGAGAATCGCTATTCACCCCGATGCTCAGCAGCAAGGCCTTGGTAGTTATTTTATACAACAAGTTTTTGAACGTGAACGTGTTAACGGGATAGATATTTTTGGAAGTAGTTTTTCGGCAACGTTTGAGTTATTGATGTTTTGGGAAAAAGCAGGCTTTTCAATATTACGATTTGGATTTAGTCGTGATCATGTGACTGCTTCGCATGCAGCTGTTGTCGGAATGGGGCTATCAGAAAAGGGAAAAATAGTTGTAGATACACTAGCAGGTAAGTTTGAGCGAAATTTAGCTGCCTGGGAGATGGGGCCATTATCTTCAATTTCCGAAAATATCAAAAAATATCTACATAAAAATATTCAAAGCTATGATCAAAGTTTTAATGAATTTGATCGTCTGGATGTGGATTCCTTTGCAAATTACAACCGTAATTACGAGGCCTGTCAGCCGTCTATAAGTCGTTTGATTTCTAAGTATGAGAGTTTGCCCAACGTTTTAAACCAATCTGAGAAAGATATCATATCGATTAGTAATCAATATACTGGTGATTGGAAGGCCATTGTTAAGTACATGAATGTTAATGGAAAAGGAACGGCTGTTTCTTTGTTGCGATATGCGCTTGGTATTTTGTTGAAAGATTATAAGAATAGAAATGAAACTTAAATATTGCATCAGAGGTATCGATGGCTATTGTTTGGGCTAAGAATGTGTTGGGCGTGAATTACGAGGTTCGCTCTGCGGGTAATAGTTTACGCTTATACACGGATGGGGTTTTTCACAGTCAGTATAATTCAAAACAATTACTAACAGGTCATGTTTGGGATTTGTTATTGCTGCCAGCATTTTTCTATCCTAAGAAAAAGATAAAACGAATACTGGTTATGGGTGTTGCTGGTGGTGCAGTGTTGCATATGTTACGTCATTTTCTTTCACCAGATGAAATAATCGGTGTTGAATTGAATTCCACGCATGTCTCTATTGGTAAGCGTTTTTTCGGATTGAAAAAAACACCCATTAAAATAGTCGAGGCTGATGCGATAAATTGGCTAAAAAATTATCACGGAGAAAAGTTCGACATGATAATTGATGATTTATTTACAGAAAAAGATGGTGAGCCTGTGTCAGTTGTAAAGGCAAATCATAAGTGGTTTGCGATGATGTTAAAGCACCTAGTGCAAGATGGTGTGATCGTCAGGAATTTTATTAACAAAGAGGAGTTGCTTAAGTCTGCTGGATTGGTACATGCATCGACGAGGAAAAAATTTGACTCAATATTTCAGTTTAATAATTGTCTGAATGAAAATTTTGTAGCAGCTTATTTAAAAAAAACAGCGACGAGCAGGCAATTGCGTAAGCATTTGGTTAATACCCCAGGATTAAACCCAGCGTTAAAAACGAGCCGTTTGAGATACCAAGTGCGTAAGCTAGCTTAAGAGTTATGCTTATGGTGTGGAAGGTGGTAGATGTAACTGTCTTCAGTTAGATCTTCAATTTTCCACTGGAGATATTTTTTGAATAATTGCCATTCTTCCTGCAATTGCTCGTCTTTTAAGTCTTTATGAGACTTAATAAACTGTGAGAACTCATCGATATGGTCAAGTAAGGCATCCATATCATCTATGTCACAGGTGTGAGTTATGGTATTTCGCCGGCGTAATGTTTGTGACTTATTCATGCTGCATTACGTTTAAGTAGCTGTAGCTGGCTACAGAAATCGACTAGATTGTTCGACCAGTGATAGGAATTAGAGATTTCTAGTGAATTGGCCGCTATTAGATTGCTAAGCATGTGGAGCTGGTGAGTGATGTTTTGAATATTTGTGAGCGAACTCTGTTCAATAAGGCTTGGATTAATGATTTGTAGCTGATGTTCCATATATTGGCTAAATAAGCTGCAGGCATTACGAAAATCAGCGTTCGCGGGGTTTTCCGTAGAGCTAACGATATCGCCGAAATTGAGTGTTTCTTGAGTTAGCTTGTTTAGTCGCTCTTCTATACTCATGTTGCACCTATCCATTTGCCAGTTGTGTTTATTTTGTGTTTTGAGGTCTATATTTTAGCCGAGTGACTAATATAAAATAGTAAATTAAGCTGAAACTTGTGTCAGAAAATTCCTACAAACATGGCCATAGATGGGTTAGTTATTGAAATCTGTGCGTATAGTTAAGCCTTGTTGTACCAGTGTTTCAGCCATGCGAGCCAGATTGTCTTCATTAGCGAATAGTGTGTCGCCATGTGCTTCTGCCTGAAGTACGATTTTTTGAGTTTTTGGATTTGTTACGGTGAGTTGCCAGGTGCTTTTATTTATTTTATAGCGTTTGACGCAAAGTTTACTGTTAGCGAATCCCCAATTGTTTTTCGAGAGTAAAGTTTCTTCCGTGTTTTGTTGTAAATTAGATAGCCCTGTTGCTGGACTAGTTTGCCTGTAAACGGGATGAAAGTTGTCTGGTAATTGGGGTGAGTTTTTCATAGCTAATTTACCGTTGTCTGTTTAAGTCATTTAGTGTCTACAGTTATTAATTGTGTATTTAACAATGGAATTCTAAAAAGTAACAGAAATAACAAAATATGTGAATTAAATATTGTTTTTTTATTGAATATAATTCTTATATTACTATTATTGTATATTTTTATATTATGTAACTATTTGTATTTTAATAATAAATATTAAATATCTTTATTTAATATAATTATATTATGAAATTAACTAAAACAATGATTTATTTGATTTTATATAAGGGAGCTAATTCTCACGTTACCGGAGAAGGTAATGAATATTTTTAGCTGAAAAATTTATAATGCTTAGACTTAATAGTGTTTTCCTATAAAATGCTCGGTTTTCTCCGTTTCGGACTACCGAAGGTGATGTATGAATAAAAAAGTTGGTGTAGTCATGGGCAGCAATAGTGATTGGCCTGTGATGAAGCTTGCGGTGCAGCAGTTAGAAGCATTTGGTATTGAGTATGAAGCGCGCGTCGTGTCTGCCCATAGAACGCCGGATTTGCTGTTTGAATACGCTGCGACAGCGCGTGAGCGTGGTTTAGCCTGCATCATTGCCGGTGCGGGAGGCGCTGCGCACTTGCCCGGTATGTTGGCTTCAAAAACCACTTTACCTATATTAGGGGTGCCGGTGAATTCAAAATACCTTAAAGGTATGGATTCTTTGCTCTCAATAGTGCAAATGCCCAAGGGCATTCCTGTTGCAACATTCGCTATTGGTGAAGCAGGCGCAGCAAACGCTGGTTTGTATGCCGTATCATTGCTGGCGGTTCAGGATGATGTATTAGCAAAAAAACTTGATGACTTCCGTGCAAAGCAGCAAGAGGCAGTATTTGCAATGCAGCTTCCTCCAGATGAAATATAGGTTGATTTGATGTTACTACCTGGTTCAACTCTTGGTGTGTTAGGCGGTGGTCAACTAGGCAGGATGTTCTGTATGGCGGCACGTAACATGGGCTACCGTACGGTGATCCTCGACCCGGATAGTAATAGTCCTGCTGCTGAAGTAGCTGATCGACAAATACTCGCTGATTACAACGACCAAACCGCATTAGCGGAGATGGCTGAATTATGTGATGCCATAACGACAGAGTTTGAGAATGTACCAGCAGAAAGCCTGCAATTTCTCTCTGCTCGCAAGCCAGTGCACCCATCTGCAGAAGCAGTAGCCTTGGCACGGCATCGTATTCAGGAAAAAGATTACGCTCAACACGCTGGATTGACACCAGCACCTTATTTCTTAATTGGCACAGCAAATGATTTTGAATCTGCAATAGCGATTACGGGACTTCCAGCCATTCTTAAAACAACGACGCTTGGATATGACGGTAAAGGTCAGCAAGTAGTGGATGATCTGGCTCAATTAGAAAAGGCGTTTAAGGAGCTAGGTCAGGTTGAGTGTGTATTAGAGCGGAAAATGGATTTGGCAGTGGAGATCTCTGTGTTACTTGCGCGGAATTTTCAAGGTGAAGTGGCTTGTTATCCTCCGGCTGAAAATGAACATCGTAATAGTATTTTGTATCAGAGTATTGTGCCTGCACGTGTAGATCATGATCTGGCCGAAAAAGCCAAGGCCCAAGCTATTTGTCTGGCTGAAGCATTAAAGTATGTTGGCATAATGGCTGTCGAATTTTTTATTACGACTGATGGGCAGTTGGTATTTAATGAAATGGCGCCAAGGCCCCATAATAGCGGGCACTACACCATGGATGCCGCAGTGACATCACAGTTTGAGCAGCAAGTTCGCGTGATGTGTGAATTGCCACCGGGTGATGCACGCTTAATTAGCCCTGTGGTAATGATCAATTTACTGGGTGATTTGTGGCCGGTCAATTGGGCTGAATGCTTAAGTAATCCTGCGCTAAAACTTCACTTATACGGTAAAAGTGAGGCAAGGAAAGGGCGAAAGATGGGGCATTTCAATTTACTGGCCGATAACATCGATGCAGCTATCACGGCGGCAGACCAAATATTTCAAAAAATATCATAAAAGAACCCATAACTGAGTTGTGACTCAGTTGAATTGGTTCTCATTTTTGTAGATTCAATCTCTTGTATATGGATTAAGCTGATTGATGTTTGCTCACTCTCTGTCATAATCATTTACATAAAAATTATAGCAATTATCGATTAAGATAAATTAGGTACTCAATATGAGCGTGTCAGAGCCTGTAAGGGAGTTTGAAGGCGACCTAGATCGACCTGAAAATGCACAAATAATCCAGTTTCTAAAGCAGCACCAGCCATCCGCATATGCGGATATAGTTCAGTTGCTGGTTGATTCAGCAAAAGACCTTTCGGATGTGAAATTTTATTGTCCGGACACAGATAACCATGCCTACTATCTTGCTCACACACCAGATGGCGTTATTTTCGCTGCAGCAATGGGGATGAGTGCGCTAATGTACCGTTTGCCTAAACAATCTATGTCAGCTGCTCTCATGAAGGGTGGTGAAGTATTTCCTGAAATAGGCGAACCGTGGGTCAGTTTTAACCCCTTTTGGCCCGAAGAAGAAAAGAGCGATAAAGTGAAAATGGAAGACATGAAACAGTGGTGTAATTTGGCCTCGCACTATGCTATGTCGAAAGGTTAATGATGTCAGAACCAATACCGACAGTGATGCGTTTTTATAAAATATGTGCCTTATTGGGTACATTAATTATTTTATTGGATGCGGGTTTTTCCTGGATGCGGATTCAGTCTTTTGAAAGTACGGTGACAGATGTATTTGAATCAATTGTTAGAACCCAAATGGAAATGGATGGTTTGCAGCAAGAGTTGTCGCATATGGATAAGGTGCTAAAAACTGTTGTGAATAAAGAAGCTTCATCCGAAGTTATTGTTGATGATATTGAATACTCTCCTTATGAGATTGAAAGATTAAAAAATGAGCACGGCAGCATAAAACTATATTTACAAGAGAAGCAGTTAGCGCTTGTGGCGTTGAGTAGTGAAAAAAAATATATTATGAATGAAGTGAGAATATTATTTTTAATGTCTCTTATATTTTTAATTTTAGGCACATTGTTAGCAGCGTTTGGGTATTTGGCCTGGTACTTTAAAGTTGAACTATTTGAAGATCGTCGAAAAAATGTAAGGTAATCAGTTTTAAGACTTGAGAAGTATGTTTTGTAAGGATATATGAATAATGGAAACGAGAGTTTCCCAGAGGCGAAAGATTAACATAACACCGGTTTTTAGTGGAGTAAAGATATTTATATTTTTTCATTTGTTTAGATAAAAATACGGATTTTTATCTTGACCTAAGTATTTGTATCTTCTATAAAATGCAGTAACACTAAATGATAAGCGGGAGGTGATTTCTACCAAAAAGATAAGCAATTGTTTTAATTTCTATTGTTTAACTCATGTTTAAAGGTGATATATGGCTAGGAAATCAAGCGCACAAAAAAAAGCTTCTAGGCAAACAAGAAAAAGAGGCCCAGACAAACCGAACGTTGTTGATATACGATCGCGAAATTCCTTCCTTGATACACAATCGATTCCCCCGAAAGCCGCTCCTCCTCTCCAAGCAAAAACTCTCTCACAAAGCCAATATATAACAGCTATTAAATCCCATAAATTAACTTTTGGAATAGGCCCGGCAGGCACTGGAAAAAGTTACTGTGCGGGAGCTATTGCTGCAGAAGAATTGTCTGGGCGGCGAATTGATAAAATAATCATTAGTCGCCCTGCTGTAGAAGCAGGTGAAAATTTAGGTTTTTTGCCAGGTGACTTACAAGAAAAATTCGACCCTTACTTTGACGCATTCCGTGATTGTTTAAATGAACGTTTAGGAAAAGGTGCTGTTGAATGTGGCTTAAAAAATGATCGTATAGTCGTGTCACCTCTAGCCTATTTAAGAGGTAAAACATTTAATGATGCATTTGTTGTTTTGGATGAGGCACAAAATTGTACAGCTGCTCAATTGAAAATGTTTTTGACTCGTATAGGAGAGAATTGTCGTGTTGTTGTGAACGGTGATATCAGGCAATCGGATATAGGGCACAAGTCAGGATTACAAGATGCCGTTGACAGATTGGGTCTGCTTGATTCAGTATATGTTCATCAGTTTGAGCGTGAAGATATTGTTCGAAGTGGATTGGTTAAAGAAATTATTGAATGCTATGAGTTCTAAATAATAATAACAATAGAACACTTTTTTATGGGCGCTTAGGCGCCCTTTATTTTTTATTGAGTTTGATTGTATAGATTATGGGTAGATACAGACCACCTGCAATAAAAGGATCACCGTATATCACGCCAGAAGGAATGCGAGTGCTCGAAGAAGAGCTTGACTTCCTATGGAATAAACGCCGCCCTCTGGTTGTGCAGGCCTTGTCTACTGCAGCAGCTGAAGGTGACCGCTCAGAAAATGCGGAATACATCTATCGTAAAAAAGAATTAGGAGAAATAGATCGGCGTGTTCGCTTTTTATCTAAACGTGTTGATGAGCTAAAGGTAGTAACAGAAACGCCTAAGAACACAGAGCAAATATTTTTTGGTGCTTGGGTTGAACTTGAAGATGAAGTTGGTGACTTCATCCAGTATCGGATTGTGGGGCCTGATGAATTTGATGCAGAGAAAGGCTTTATTAGTATGGATTCTCCAGTAGCTAAAGCCCTAATGAAAAAACGTGAAGGTGATGATGTAACTATAGAAACGCCAGGTGGCGCTTTAAACTACTACATAAACCGTGTGCAATATCAGCCGTTCGGTTAAATACAGCTAAAGATTTGGCTGTGCTGGACGCTAATTAAGGGTGAGATAAAAATAACGACTTCCTAATAGCCAGCCCAGAATATTAGCCATGCTCCGATTGATCGCAGTTTTACTATGTTGCAGTTTATCAACTAACCTGTATGCCGTGCAGCGTTATCAATCTTCTATTGCTTCTTCAGAGTGGAATGTGAGCACAAGCCCCATTTTTTGTGAAATGGAGCATCCTATTGATAGCTACGGTAAAGGTCGATTTACTTTTGCTTCAGGAGGGGAATTGGCTTTTCAGCTCCAGGTGCAGCAAGCTGCTATGCCAATTAATAATGTTGCTAACCTCTATTCAGTATCTCCATTTTGGCGCGCCCCAGAACAGAAAGAACTTGCCCAAATAGCTATTTCAAAAGGTCGAATACCTATCTATATTGGTGGTAATTTAGCTAAGCGCATGCTGCATGAGTTAGAGGCGGGGCGCCATCCTACATTGCACTATAAAGATTTAACAAGCTACGAAGATGACGTTGTCGTTGCCCTGTCATCAGCAAATTTTCACCAAAAATTCAGCATGTTTCAGCAGTGTATAAGCGATGCCTTGCCATATGGCGTTGATCAATTGCAGGATACAGTGGTGAATTTTGCTAAAAATAAGCACAACTTAGCTAAGTCGCAGTTAGAAAAGCTTAAAGATATTGTGCTGTTCGCAAGTCTTGATAAAAACATGCAAATTAATCTACATGGACATACCGATTCTCGCGGTCGGCGCTTATACAATAAAAAGTTATCTCAACGTCGCTCCAAGGCTGTTGAAAAGTATTTTTTGGCAAAGGGAGTATCTGCAGATCAAATAACACGCCATTCTTACGGAGAAGAAAAGCCGGTTGATTCTAACAGGACAAAAATGGGTCGAGCCAATAATCGGCGAGTAAATGTCCTAATCGATTTAGAATAAGCCTTAATGCAGGACACATAAGCCTAGCTCCGCTATAATACCTGCCCCAGATTACAGTTAGTTGTGGAGCATACATGTCCAAGATCAATAAAGTCGTTTTAGCCTACTCAGGCGGTTTAGATACATCCATTATTCTTAAGTGGCTAGAAGATGTGTATGAGTGTGAAGTAGTGACATTCACGGCTGATATTGGCCAGGGTGAAGAAGTAGAGCCAGCTCGTGCTAAAGCAGAAGCCATGGGCATAAAAGAAATCTACATTGAAGACCTGCGTGAAGAGTTTGTACGCGACTATGTATTCCCCATGTTCCGCGCCAATGCTATATATGAAGGTGAGTATCTATTAGGCACATCCATAGCACGCCCACTGATTGCTAAGCGTTTAATAGAAATTGCCAATGAGACTGGGGCAGATGCTATTTCACATGGCGCGACAGGTAAAGGAAATGATCAGGTACGTTTCGAGCTAGGCGCCTATGCACTTAAGCCCGGTGTACAGGTAATTGCGCCATGGCGTGAATGGGATCTGAATTCACGTGAATCACTGATGGCTTATGCTGAAAAGCACGGCATTGAAGTCGACTTTGCTAAAAATAAAAAGAAATCGCCTTATTCTATGGATGCCAATTTACTGCATATCTCCTATGAAGGCGATATTCTGGAAGACCCTTGGGCTGAAGCGGAAGATGATATGTGGCGTTGGTCGGTGTCACCTGAAAATGCACCCGATAAACCAACATATATTGAGCTTAGTTATGAGAAAGGCGATATCGTAGCGATTGATGGTGTGAAGATGACGCCCGCAACCGTACTTGAGTCCTTGAATAAACTAGGTGGTGATAATGGTGTAGGACGTTTAGATATCGTCGAAAATCGTTATGTAGGTATGAAATCTCGTGGTTGTTATGAAACACCAGGCGGTACTATTATGATGAAGGCCCATCGTGCCATTGAATCATTAACCTTAGATCGTGAAGTTGCTCACCTTAAAGATTCGTTGATGCCAAAGTATGCTGAGTTGATATACAACGGTTATTGGTGGAGTCCTGAGCGTGAAATGATGCAGAAAATGATTGATGAATCACAAGAGCATGTAAACGGTGATGTACGTATTAAGTTATATAAGGGTACGGTATCTGCTGTTGGTCGTCGTTCAGAATCAGACTCTTTGTTTGATGAGAAAATTGCAACCTTTGAAGATGATGGAGGCGCATATGACCAAAAAGATGCTGCAGGTTTTATTAAATTAAATGCGTTGCGTTTGCGTATTGCGGCTAAGCGTAATAAGTAAGTACTTAACTTATTTATGCATCATAAAAAAGGCTGCTCAAGTAATTGAGCAGCCTTTTTTAATGTTAGTTTTTTGTTATAAAAACGAGAGTATTTCGCTCTCGATATCATCTTTATTAATAATCGTTTTCTGAGTTATTTCTTTTTCAAATAAATCGCTAATAACACTGGGGATTTCAATGTTAGCTTCTTCAGAAATTGATTTTAAAGCATCAATGTCTTGTGCATCGACTTCGCCAGTTAGGGCGTTGGCAATGACCGGTGAAAATTTTGTCCATTCTGCTGTCGAGTAAACAATAGTCTTCAGTGGTTTGTCACGGCATGTGTCATAAGCCTTAAAGCAAGTTGCAGTATGCGGATCCATTAAGTAGCCTTTAGAAAAAGCATCTTTAATATATTTTTTCCCCTCTGCGTCACTGCAATAATCAGCAGCAAAAATATTCTGTATCTCAATTAATTCTTTGTCGTTCAATTGATAATGTTTTTCTGTGTCTAGCTGATGCATTAGTTCTTTGGTACGTGCTTCACCAAATAAATCAAATAAGATGCGTTCAATATTTGAAGACTTTAAAATGTCCATTGCAGGTGAAGTTGTAGGTATAACTGATTTCTCTCTTAAATCATAAGATCCATTGTTTATGAATTGTGTGAGTATGTTATTGTTGTTTGATGCAATGAGTATCTTTTCTACGGGTAAGCCTAGTTGCATTGCATAGTAGCCACCTAATGCATTACCGAAGTTACCGCTGGGTACATTTAAATATACTTTATCGCCAAGTGTTATTTCATTTTGGCGAACCAACTCAAGGTACGAATGAATATGGTAAATCGTTTGGAAAATAATTCGACCAAAGTTTACTGAGTTTGCGGCAGATAGGAAAATATTCTTTTCCTGTAATTTTTGTTTGAAGGTTGCAGAGCCTAGTAGTTGTTTGAGAGCACTTTGTGCATCATCAAAGTCACCATGAATGCCAATTACTTTTAGGTTTGCTGCATCTTCCGTGACCATTTGTAGACGTTGTACATCAGATGTCCCACCATCAGGGTATAAGCAGGCAACTTGTACATTGGAACGGTTTTTAAATGTCTCTAATGCAGCAGGGCCTGTGTCACCAGACGTGGCTGCAAGAATAAGGTAGTTTTCATTGCGTTTTTGTGCCAGTGCTGAGAGTACTGTTCCAAATGGTTGTAAGGCCATATCTTTAAATGCACGGGTCGGGCCGTGATATAACTCACTAACAAATAAGTCATCATAAACTTTTACAACAGGTACAGGGTTGTTACTGTCATCGAATTCATCGTAAAGAGCTAGGGCCTGTTCGATTACATCCTGATCAATATCAATTTCAAAGGCAGCCAAAATATCACGGGCTAGGCTTTTGTAATTAGCCTCCAGGTGCTTTTCTAAAAAATCAGTGTCTAAACTAGGTAGTGACTCAGGTGAATAAATACCACCAAATGAAGAAATAGGACTTAAAATAGCCTCTGAAAAGCTTATTTTTGCTGGACGTTGACCATCATTGCCACGGGTTTCGATAAATTGCATATGCCTGACTGTGCTTTATAAGTATTTAATAAAGGCGCAATTATAACGAAGATACGTCTTTATTTCATTAAAGTAAAAATAGAGTGGCGAGTCCCAAAAAGGCAACAAGGCCGACAATGTCGGTGATGGTGGTTAGAATGACACTGCCTGCGATAGCAGGGTCTATATGAAATTTTTTCAGCATTACTGGAATCATGACACCGGAAGCGGCGGCGAACACTAGATTGATGATGAGTGCAGCGGCTATTACTAGTCCTATTGAAAAATCATTGAACCAGATTGTTGCAATACCAGCAACGACAATAGCCCATACAATACCGTTAAGGAAGCCAACAATGACTTCTTTATTAAATACCCAGTTGCGGTTACTACGGCTGAGTTGACCTAGCGCCATACTGCGAATAACGAGTGTAATTGTTTGGCTGCCAGCAATACCGCCCATACTTGCGACCACATTCATTAAAATGGCTACAGTGACAACTTTTTCTAAAGTCGTTTCAAAGTTACTCACCACCCATGACGCAAGGAAGGCGGTAATGAGGTTAATACCTAGCCAAATAGCACGGCGGCTGGCGCTAGGTATTACGGGTGCGAATAGATCTTCTTCGTCATTTAAGCCAGCCATACTTAATACAGAGTGATCAGCTTCTTCACGAATAACGTCGACCACGTCATCAATAGTGATTCGGCCTAGCAATATATTGCTGCCATCAACTACAGGTGCGGAGATAAGGTCTAAATCTTCAAAAATTTTCGCTACTTCATTGTCTTCCATATCTGAAGGAATGGCATTTATTTGATCGTTCATAATTTCAAACACGGTGCTATTCGGTTCGTTTATGAGAAGCTTTGCTAGAGGTAATGTGCCTAGAAAATGGTTTTCTCTATCGATGACAATTAAGTGGTCGGTATGATTAGGAATATTACCGAGCAGCCTCAGGTAGCGTAGCACCACATCCAGTGTTACTTCTGGACGTATGGTGATGGTGTCGGTGTTCATCATGCCGCCAGCACTGTCTTCTGGGAATGACAGTACAGACTCGAGCATTTTGCGGTGTTGGCTATCTAATGAATGCAGTACCTGATCGATAACGGTATCGGGAAGTGACTGTACAAAGTCAGCGGAATCATCAACCTCTAGACCCTCGGCAACCTGTACTAGTTGTTCATGCGACATGTCTTTAATGAGGCTTTGACGAATTTCGTCGCCAAGATTCATTAGTACTTCTGCTTCGGTGTCTTTTGTAACCAGAGACCAGATAACAAAGCGTTCACGCGGAGGGAGTGATTCGATAAGGTGAGCAACTTCCGCAGGGTGCAGGGCATTCAACATACCCTCAGCATGTTGCAAAGTACCTGATTCCAGCGCTTCAGATAAAGCGAGAATTTGCTGTTCTGTTTTTTCAGCGATATCGTTGCTGTCTACCATGGAAAAGCCTGCTTCATGGTTATAATTTTATGTGGAGTTTATAGAAACTTTGAATTGAAGTGTAGCTTAAGAAGCTGTCTTAAGTGTATGTTTTGTAATGTTGTTAACTAAATTTTTGATTTAGTTCATTCACAGCCTGCTTAATTTGATCGGGATGAGAAAGTTTCAATATTTTTTCACTTTCAAAACGTAGTTTTTCAATATGACTGTTATTAATAATGCGCTTAATATCAAGTAGGCTGTTTGCTTGTACGCTGAAGTTTTTTAAGCCCATGCCTAACAGTAATCGGGTGTATTGAGTGTCTGATGCCATTTCACCGCACATTGATATATTTACACTACCGGTTTCACCAGCATTCAAAGTCATTTGTATGAGTTTAAGCACGGCTGGGTGCAATGGATTATATAAGTAGCTGACTTCGTCATCAATACGGTCAAAGGCTAGCGTGTATTGAATAAGGTCATTGGTACCGATCGACAGGAAGTCTAATCGGCTTGCCAAACAATCCGCAGCTAATGCGGCAGCAGGGACTTCGATCATGGCGCCAATTTTTATATGCTCATCAAAACGCATGCGGCGAGCTTTAAGCTCTAACTTGGCTTGATCTACCAGTTCTATTACCTGATCTATTTCGGAGACGCAGGTTACCATTGGAATCATCATTTGTACGGGGCCGTAACCAGAAGCGCGTAATATAGCTCGAAGCTGATTTAAAAAGAGCTCAGGGTCTTTTAAACAACGTCGTACAGCACGCAACCCCAGTGCTGGATTATGTATTAGGGGACCATGCTGTAAGCTATCACTAAGCTCTTTATCAGCACCCAGATCCATTGTACGGATAGTTAAAGGATGTCCTTTCAGCGAACGCAGTGCGCGTTTATAATTTTCAAATTGTGCTTCTTCGCTGGGTATTTCATTGTGTTCAATAAAGAGAATTTCAGTTCTGTATAAACCAACTCCAGTATGATCAAATTGACGCAATGTACGTACGTCTTCAGGACGATCTATATTGCCATGTAAGGTGATTTTTAAACCATCTAGGGTTTGGCTGGATTTATTTTTTAAATCAAATAAATTTTTACGACGCTGACGTTCGTCACGAATTAAGCTTCTAAAGCGAGTTAAGTCTTTTTTCGGTGGGTCTATATGTATCTCGCCGGTGCTGCCATCTAGTACCAACCATTCATTGGCCTGGAGAATATGCTTTGCATTGTTTACACCAACAATCGCTGGAATCCCAAGGCTGCGAGCAAGAATTGCAGTATGCGAGAGCGGCCCACCGTATTCCGTAATAAAACCAGCAATTTTTTGATGCTGCATTAACAATGTGTCTGCAGGTGTTAGATCGTCTGCGACTATTATGCGATCTTTTAAATTAGAGCCTATCTTTTCATCGGGGCTATTATTTTCTGGGCCATTAATTAAGCAACGTTGAATGCGATCCGCTACATGGGTGATGTCATCTTTACGTGTTTTTAAGTAAGGGTCATCCATTTCATCAAACACTTTTATAATGCGTTCAACCTGGGCTTGTAACGCCCATTCGGCATTGCATAAACGAGCATGAATATGACTGACCGTATCTTCGTAAAGAACAGGATCATTCAGCATTAGTAAATGTGTATCAATGAATTGCGTAATATCGTGTGGTGTATCTTTTGCAATAGTTGTTTTGATTTTTTTTAATTGCAGCTGTGCTTCATCACGAGCCCTTTCGAAACGTTTTATTTCTTTGTTAGCATCATATTTTGAAATTGAATATTCTAGAACTTCAGGCAGCTCACGATAATATACATAGGCTTGTCCTATGCATATGCCTTTAGAAACAGCGATGCCTTTTAGTGCGGCAGGCATATGCTATTCCAGTGATTAGTGGTTCTTAAAAAATATTCTTTTTTAAACATTATATTTATTCGGATTCATCGAAGCGGTTATTAATCAACTCTATTAAAGCGTGAACGCAATCTTCGGCATCCTCACCATCGGCATGTATAATAATTTTACTACCTTTGCCGGCCGCTAACATCATTACACCCATAATGCTCTTACCATTGATGCGGTGCCCCTGTTTTTCGATGTCAACATGACTACTAAAAGATGATGCAATACTCACAAGTTTTGCGGCAGCACGGGCATGTAAACCTAGTTTATTAATTATTTCTATTTCGTGATTAATTGTGCTCATTCTGTTTCCGTGCATTCACATAAAAGAATACCATCGTGTCCGCCGCTAACCGCTTTAAGCGCCATGTTTTCCAGACTTAGTTGTGGGTAATTTAAAATTCGAACCAACATAGGCAAATTCATACCGGCAACTAATTTACATTTGTATTGTTCAGCGAGACGCTTGGCAATGTTGCTCGGTGTAGCGCCATATATATCGGTTAAAATAAGCACGCCATTTCCAGTGTCGAGTGACGCAATGTAATCTTTAGCTTGCTCAATTGTTTTTTCAACAGGGTAATCTAAAGGCACTTCAAGTGCGCGTGTTGCCAATGGACACGTGTCAAGCATCTGTCTGGCTGTTTCCAGTAAGTTGGAAGCAATATTTTGGTGACTAATTAGAAGTAGGCCTACGCTCATGGTTTTTAAATACTATATAAAAGATTATTCCATTTCTCGATGACGGAGTGAAACATTCTCAAATGTGTCTCGGAAATAGGTGTTTAGTAATTCGGCAATATATACGGAACGGTGCTGCCCGCCAGTACAGCCAATAGAGGCTGTTAAGTAATATCGATTTTGATCTGCAAATTTTGGAATCCAGTATTCTAAAAAGTTTCTAATGTGGCTGTACATGTCCACTACATCATCCTGGTCTTTGAAAAATGCCTGTACCTCAGGGTCTTGTCCCGTGAGAGGTCTCAATTGAGGCTCCCAATGTGGGTTTGGTAAACAACGGACATCAAATACGAAATCAGAATCGGTAGGTACACTATGTTTAAAACCAAATGATTGAATTAGAATTGCCAGCTGTTGATTGGGTCTGGAAATAATACGTTGCTTAATGATTGCTCGAAGCTGGTGGACATTAGTGTTTGTGGTGTCTAAACATAGATCGGCTTCAAGTGCGATAGTCGATAATAAATTGCGCTCTATATCAATAGCCTCTGCTAATGGAATACCTTTTCGAGTGAGCGGATGGCGACGCCGCGTGTCGCTAAAGCGCTTTATTAACTCATTTATTTTCGCTTCAAAATAAATAACTTCAATATCTATCGTATCAGTTTTTGTCGCTTGTATGATTTCATTAAAACGATTTAAATCTTCGGCGCCGCTACGTGCATCTATGCCAACAGCTACTTGATCATAAATTTGCATTTGTCGGCTAGTCAGTTGTTTAGTAAGGTTCGGTAATAATCCTAGAGGTAAATTATCTACACAGTAAAATCCTTCATCTTCGAGAGTATGAAGTGCAACTGTTTTTCCAGATCCTGAAAGCCCGCTGATAATAATTAGTTTCATATTTTTATTGTTGTATTTGCTGCATATGTTCTTGTTGCCGTTTAATGAATTCATCACTGGCATTATGTCCGCTTTCTACCAATATATGATTTCTAACCGCAGCTTCAACCATAACTGCCAGGTTTCTTCCTGAGGCAACGGGTATTTTTATTTCTGTAATAGGGACGTCGAGTATAGTTTTTACAGAGCGAGAACCATAAAGCCTATCGAGTTGCTGCTGGCTTTCTTGTGTCATACGTTCAAGGTGAATAACTAGTCGTAAATGTTTATTGGGTTTGATTGCATTTTCACCGTACATGGCGCGAATATCAAGCACGCCTAAACCGCGTACTTCCATAAAATCTTTAAGTACATCGGGACATGAACCATCGAGTAGGTTAGGTCCGATACGAGAAAAAATAGGGGCGTCATCTGCAATTAAACGATGTCCACGGGTGATAAGTTCAAGTGCTAATTCACTTTTTCCTATACTGCTTTCGCCAGTAATAAGAACGCCGCTGCCCATAACTTCCATGAAAACTCCATGTAAGGTTATTTTTTCAGAGAGCAGGTCAGAGATATAAAAGCGCACAGCATCAATTAAATCACCACTATTCAAGTCGCTTTGTAATAGCGGCATATTACATTTATTTGCTTTATTAATTAGCTCTTGCGGAATTTTCAGTCCATTAGTAAATATAATGGCAGCTGTACGACGAGTGAAAATATCATTGAGGTTATGGTTAAGAGAATTGTGCTTATTTAGATAGTGCCACTCTTTTGTTCCAATTACCTGAATGCGGTTTGGATGGATTAAATTTAAGTAGCCGATCAGGGTGGATAGTTTATTTAAATATAATGAGCTTCTGAGTGGGCGTTGTGCGTTTGCTTTGCCTGCAATCCATTTTAGATCTATGTTGTCTTGCAGATGCTGAAATAAATCTAGCGGTGTTAGTTGCTGCAACATAGCTTAGGAGGCGGCTTGGTTTGTGAGCGCCCAACCAGAAAGCTGTGCATACAATTCTTCATCTGTTGTGCAATTTCGAAGTTGATTGCAAAAGTCGGTATCACTAAACATGCCAGCCAACGAAGCGAGTATTTGCAAGTGCTCATCGGTGCATTGTTCAGGAACTAATAAACCAAACAATAAGTCGGCAGGTTGAAAATCTGGACTATCGAAATCAATACCTCGATCGAGTTTTATCAAACATCCGATACTTGTTGATTGTTCTGATGATTGAAAACTAAGCCGCCCATGAGGCAGGGCGACACCATGACCAAGACCAGTTGAGCCTAATCGTTCGCGCTCAACCAGCCGATGGAAGATAAGTGTTGGGTCAGTGTCAACTGCTCCCTGGCCGAGCAGATTGCTAAGCGATTCTAACGCACGTTTTTTGCTGTTAATGCCGCTTAAGCATTTGATTCGGTCAGGTGCAATTAAATGGTTGATGTTCATGCTACTTTTTCAACCTGATTACTCAGTGTCTTCCTCTATGGGTTGTGGTTGAGCTTGCTTTTGATGATGGTCGGTTATTTTTTCTTTATGTTTCTTAACCTGCCGATCAAGCTTATCCATCAAGCTGTCAATAGCTGCATACATATTGTCTTCCGTGCTTTCAGCAAAAACGTTATTGCCGCGCATATTGATAGTTGCTTCTGCTTTGTGGCGAACATTTTCTACTGTAAGAATTACGTGAGAGTTCGTCACCTTATCGAAGTGCCGTTCGATTCGCGCCATTTTTTCTTCTACGTAACTGCGAAGTGAATCGGTAATATCTATATGGTGTCCAGTTAGATTGATTTGCATAAGGACTCCTTAATGCATTGCCTTAAGATAGGCGTTTGCGTTCATTTGATGGCGGTATCATCATGGCTTCTCTATATTTAGCCACAGTTCTACGTGCCACGTTAATGCCCTGATCAACCAGTAAGTTGGCAAGCTTGTTGTCACTCATTGGTTTTCTGGGTTCTTCACTTTCAATCAGCTTTTTAATCATGGCTCGAATGGCCGTAGCTGAACATTCCCCGCCGTCGGACGTACCTACATGGCTGGAAAAGAAGTATTTGAATTCAAATACACCCTTGGGTGTATGCATATATTTTTGCGTAGTGACTCTAGAAATCGTCGACTCATGTAGTTCCAGTTCTTCGGCGATTTCACGTAGTACCAATGGTTTCATGCCTTCCTCACCATAGTCAAGGAAGGTGCGTTGGTGCTCTACGATAGAAGTTGCTACACGCATTAATGTTTCGTTTCTACTTTGTAAACTTTTAATGAACCAGCGGGCTTCCTGCATATTATTTTTCAGGAAAGTATTGTCGTCACTCTGTTTGCCGCGTTCTATATACGAAGCATACGTTGGGTTAATGCGCAGTTTAGGCGCAGACTCCCCATTAAGCCTAACAGTCCAACGACCTTCGTCTTTACTAACAAATACATCGGGTACCACATACTGAGTCGATGTTTTGCTAATGGTTCCACCAGGTTTGGGGTTCAGCTTCTGTATAAAGCGAATGATATCCGCAAGTTCTTCGTCGTTAATACGATTATAGCGCTTTAATTTTGCATAATCATGACTACCTAGTAGATCGAGGTGATCTTTTACAATTTGCTTGGCTTTTTTAAGGACAGGAAAATCATCTGCAGAGAATTGCTCCATCTGCAATAGCAGGCATTCTTTGAGATTACGTGATCCGACACTCAATGGGTCGAAGTGTTGAATCAAGCGTAATACGGCTTCTACTTCATCTATTTCAATTTCGAGCTCATCAACCAGAGAGGCATGGATATCTTCAACTGACTCTTTTAGGTAGCCGTCTTCATCAATGCCATCAATAATAGACAGTGCAATAGAACGGTCAATATCACTCATGGTCGTGACGAGTAATTGGTCCATTAAATGGTCGAATAAATCGGCATCAGAGCTACTCTGATTTTCTAAAAACTCGCGGGCTTTGTCATCATCACCGGATGGTGCCGAGCTGGTAGTAATTGAGGGCTCATAAATATCATCCCATTGTGAGTCTACGGGCAATTCATCTGGCATGTCATGGCTATTGTCTAGGTCTATATCCTGAGCAGCACTATCAGACTGTAAGTCAGTTACTTCTGTATTATCAGAGTTGCTTTCATTCGTGCTATTGCTTTGCTCTGTCGCTAATTCTTTGGTGGTGCTGTCTTCAGCTGATTGACTGGTATTTTCTAATGGGTCGGATGATTGGCCGTCTTCTTCCACTTCAAGCATTGGGTTAGATTCCAATACTTCCTGAATTTCAGTTTGTAATTCTAGTGTTGATAATTGCAGCAGGCGAATGGCCTGCTGCAATTGTGGGGTCATGGTCAACGATTGACCAATGCGTAGCTGTAGGGACTGCTTCATGCCTTAACTTAAAACTTCTTGTGGTTTTTTTTTGTATGAATTCTTCAAAATTAGGCCTTATGCAGATGTTGTGCCATTAATGCTAATAATAGCAGTCTTCGGAGAAATTGTACTCAATTTATAAACTAAAATGTTGGCCTAAATAAACATCTTTTACTTTTTGGTCCTCAAGCACCACCTGCGGGCTCCCCTCAGCGATCACCTGGCCGGCACTTAAAATGTAAGCACGCTGGCAGATACCAAGCGTTTCTCGAACATTGTGATCGGTAATTAATACGCCAATACCCTTTTCTGTAAGTTGCCTGATAATGCGTTGGATTTCCAGTACAGAAATGGGGTCAACACCGGCAAAAGGTTCGTCAAGCAGGATAAAATTAGGCTCTGCGGCCAGCGCCCTAGCAATTTCAACACGGCGACGCTCTCCGCCAGAAAGGCTAATACCTGTGTTATCTCGGATATGGTCTATTTGTAATTCATCGAGTAAGTTTTGCAGTTCTAGGTCCTGTTGCTGTTTACTGAGTCTCTGTCGAGTTTGTAATATTGCTAATATATTATCGGCAACGGTGAGCTTGCGAAAAATTGAAGCTTCCTGGGGCAGATAACCAATGCCCTGTTTAGCGCGATCGTGTATAGGCAGGTGAGTAATGTCTTGTTGGTTCAGATAGATATGCCCTTTATCAACAGGAATAAGCCCTACCATCATGTAAAAACTGGTGGTTTTCCCGGCGCCATTTGGGCCGAGTAGGCCGACGACTTCACCGCTTTGTACGTGAATAGATGCATCATCTACGACGGTGCGTTTGCCAAAGCGTTTTACTATATGTTCTGCACGAAGAATATTCATTGAGGCTGAGTTTTACTTGTCGATTCTGAAGCTCGTTCTGGATGAAGGGTTATTTTTACCCGCGGTTGCTCATTACTATTAGTTTTGTTGTCATTGCCTGCTTTAACAATGTCATTATGTGCGTCATAAATAATATATTCACTGCTAAATCTGTTTTGATTTTTTACAAGCAAGGCCTGTTGTTTAAGTTCTAGCATGCTGTTTTTTGCAAGATACTTCATTTCAATACTTTGAGCGCTGATTTCTTCGTTTAGGTCATTTAACTGAAAAAAAGTGGCTGGTGTGCCATTAACTTTAATATGATCTAGTTTGCCGTCACTATTTTTGATGAGTATTTTGTCGCCGCTAATGCGTATGCTGCCTTTGGTTATTTTTACATTACCTTTATAAATGCTCAGATCGTCACGCTCATGCATTTCTACGCGGTCCGCCTCAATATGTATAGGCGCTTCTTTGTCTGTGTTTTGTGCGAATAAAGGCGTACTCACAAGGTATATAAATAGTAAAAATCGTTTAAGGTGCATTTTTATAAATTCCTTTTACCTGTGACTTTAGTATGAGCTTAGCCTGCGAATTATCTAGAAGTAAACCTTTTGATTTAAACTCAGCATACGTTGTTTTGATGCGTGACGGATGATCATTTTCAGCTATCTTGCTTATGGTATCTATTTTCAGGAAATCTGTGTAAATAAATAGTTCGTTTTCTTGTTCAGCAGATTCTCGATGAATAATGACATTATCGTGTAGGTGCACCAAGCTTTCGTTTTTTTGATAAATAGCGCGTGTTGCCTGGAGTGTGTAGCTCTCATTATTTTGTTTAAATTTAATAACGGGTTTTTGCAGCTCAGCGCTGTCATTATCTGCAAAGTGAAACATTTTCGCTGCGTATAAAACGTAGCTGACTTGTCCAGATTCATCCATATGTGTAACGCTAAAGTTTTCCATAAAGTAATCAGGCAAGCGTTCACCAGGGAGTACTATGTCTTTCAGTTGTTGTTTGCCGTCTTCCTGAAACCACAGGCTGAGAATACCTATAATAATAACCAGAACGAGGGTGATGTAAGTGCGCATAAGCTAAATGAAATTACTAGCTGATGTAAGACTGTAACATGTCTTGAAGCTTGCCCTGTGCCTCAAGAATGAGTTCACAAACATCGCGGCCCGCACCGCAGCCACCATTATTATCAGTAATCCAGTGAGAGTGTTTTTTCACAAAAGCATGTCCGTCCTGTACGCATATAGCTAATCCAACTTTTGTCATTACAGGTAAGTCGACTACGTCATCACCCACGTAAGCAATATCTTCATGGGTGAGTCCTGTTTCGGCGAGTAGTTCTTCATAGGCGGGTAGTTTTTCTCGCTTGCCCTGATAAATGCGTGTAATACCCAGATCGTTAGCGCGGTGTTGCACTAGTTCAGATTGGCGTCCAGTGATAATGGCAACCTCTACACCGCCATCCTGTAGCATGCGCAAACCATGCCCATCCTTAGAATTGAATGCCTTGTATTCTTTGCCGTCGTTGTCTAAAAACAATGCGCCAGTTGTTAGCACACCATCAATATCAAAAATAACCATTTTTATTTTTGCGGCTTTCTCTAGAATATCTTGCATTGGTCTAAGTCCTTAAAATTCGGGGGAGAGCGTTAAACAACGCCTGCGCGTAATAAGTCGTGCATATTAAGGGCACCAATTACGCTATTACTGTCGTCCACCACTAACATGGCATTAATTTTATTTTCTTGCATGACCGTTAGGGCTTCGGCAGCAAGAATGTTTTGCTTTATTGTTTTGCAGTTAATCGTCATTACATCTTTTACAGCTGCAGTGTGTACATCAATATTTTTGTCCAGAGTACGTCGCAGGTCACCGTCGGTATAAATACCAATGACTTGTTGTTGCTTATTTATAATGGCGGTCATACCCAGGTTTTTTTGCGTAATTTCTAGCAAGGCATCGCGTAAGCTGGCATCTTCATTCACGATTGGAATGTCTTCACCGGTATGCATAATGTCTTTTACATGCAGTAACAAACGACGACCCAGACTGCCGCCAGGGTGGGAGAGTGCGAAATCTTCTTCGGTAAAGCCCCGTGCATCTAGCAGGGCAACAGCCAGTGCGTCGCCAAACACCAGAGCGACGGTAGTACTGGAAGTGGGTGCTAAACCTAATGGACATGCTTCCTTTTCTATGGTCGCATCAAGGTTGATATCGGCTTCAGTGGATAGAGTGGAATTTGGTTTGCCGGTGATGCTAATCATGGGGACTGAAAGGCGTTTTATAATAGGTAAAATAGTTAATATTTCACTTGTCTCGCCAGAGTTGGACAGTGCAATAACTACATCACTTGGAGTGATCATGCCAAGGTCGCCGTGACTGGCTTCGCCGGGATGTACGAAAAAAGCGGGTGTACCCGTACTGGCAAGGGTGGCGGCTATTTTATTGCCTATATGTCCCGATTTACCCATGCCGGTTACGACGACCCGGCCCTTACAAGCCAGTAAGAGCTCGCAAGCTTTTACAAAATTGTCGTCAATACGTGACTTGATAGCCTCGATTGATGCAATTTCAGTTTCTACAACCGCCAACGCAAGTTGCTTGGTTTGTTGAGGGTTGATCTGGCTTTTTTTAGGTACTTGATTCACGGCTTATCCAGAAATTGTTTTATTGTGTCACGCTAAAATATAGGATTACTTGGTAGGCGGCAAATATTGCTAACAATATACCCCCTTCAAGGCGAGTGATGTTGCCTGCACTCTTGCGACCAAATGCCATGATAAACATTAATATTGTTAGCGCGACCATGATAGGTAAATCACGGGTTAGTACGCCATCAGACAGTAGAGCTGGATGAATTATTCCAGTAACGCCTAATACGCCCAATGTATTGAACATGTTTGAGCCAATCACATTGCCTAAAGCAATATCATGTTCACCTTTGCGAGCACTCACTATTGAGGCCGCTAATTCTGGAAGACTGGTACCGATAGCAACAATGGTTAAACCAATAATTAAATCGCTAACACCTAAAGTCGTGGCGATATTAATAGCGCCCCATACCAATAGTTTTGAACTGAGTAGTAAAATAGTAATGCCTGATAGTAAAAGCCATGCCGCCTTCTTGGAGGGCATGCCTTCAGGGATTTCCTGTTCGAACTCGCAACTTAAGGGGTCAATTTCTCCGCCATTTTCGCTGGTGCAGCTGCGTTGTTGAAGTGCGCTACGCACAATCCATGTCATTAATGCGGCGAGTAATACAATCATTAAAATGCCATCAAGTGAGCCTAAATGATTGTTATATGCCAATAGAACCACCGCTAAGGTAGTTGCAATGAAGAGGAGTGGGTATTCGCGTTTTAGAATGCCAGAGTGCACGCTAAGTGGAACAGCCACGGCGGTGGCGCCTAATACCAGAGCAATATTGGTGATATTGGAGCCAATGGCATTTCCGACAGCAAGAGCTGGGTTGCCACCCATAGAAGCGATGGATGCAACTAGAATCTCTGGTGCAGAAGTACCGAGGCCAACGACAGTAAGGCCGATAACTAGCGGTGATACGCCTAAATTGCGTGCAGTGGCAGAGGCGCCCATTACAAATAAATCGGCACTCCAAATTAATAGTGCAAAGCCGGCGAGTATGGCGGTTATATCGATTAAACTAGACACAAAATATCCAACAACAATTTAAAGAGCGCAATGATACACGATAATTTACAACAAAATGAGTCTGCATCTATTGTGAGGACAATAAGAGTGGGTGTTTGTGGTTGGGATCATGAACATTGGTTGGGCACGTTCTACCCTGACGATTTACCCGAAGACTGGCGGTTGAGTTATTACGCTAATGAGTTTTCTACGGTGTTAGTCGAAGA
>Ga0316204_10003731_pt1 | contig 29500 bp, 26 predicted proteins | sample 6monrhotite_MG_2_FD_205661 | JGI IMG/M metagenome (GOLD analysis project Ga0316204, IMG submission 205661) | Microbial mat bacterial communities from mineral coupon in-situ incubated in ocean water Damariscotta River, Maine, United States -... | ecosystem: Environmental > Aquatic > Marine >...
AGCTTGTTTCACTACATTGAAACATTCTACAATCGCAGAAGAAGGCACTCGTTTCTGGACTATCTCAGCCCAGTCGAGTTCGAGGCTAATAGTGCCTCTTAATTTCCGAGTCCGTTAAATCGGGGGAAGCTCATACAGTTGAATCAGATCATTCTAAGCTACGCTAAATCAATGTCGACAAAAGGGGTTAGAGCCCTTTTCGCTATTGTCGCTAAGAATCGTGATTGCGAAGTTGTTAGAGTTTGCTAAGTGTTGATTGAGGTGAAGGTTTAGCTCAGGTGTAGGCAGGTTGTCTGTACTGTGAAAGGCTGATTTCAGCCCAGCGTGGACATTCACACTTTAAATTTTCTTACCTATAGTCACGACTGATAAGGGATGGTATTTAAATGTATTACTTTACGAAAACAAAGACAGCGCTTCTGTTATTAAGCTTAATGATAATGTTTACTTTGTCTGGATGCTCCAGTGGGCCTGCGAAGCCTAAAATCGAAGTTCAGGAGTCTATTGGGCCTTTTAATTATGAAATGAGTATTGATGCCGTGCAAAGTACCTTGAACAATAAGGGGCAGGCGGTTTTCAAAGCAATTCATGGAGAGGATTCATATGTCCTTCTTCATTACTATTTTAATGGTTTTAATAAATCATATGTATTTGCATTTAAAAACTTCAATCTAATTGCAATAATTGAAGAACCGGTATTTGTAGAGGCGTGGGATGCAGCTCTTAATTCAGATGATGAGCTTGGTGGTCTACCGTTTGAACAGGGGTTAGACAAACTATATGAGGAATTACTTAGTCGAAAAGAGAAAATCATATATGATGATTTTGTAGATATTGACATCAGCCACAGTAAATGGGTTCAACAATCAGAAAGATCAACTGCAGCTAATATTAGTGAGGGACTAGCAATGCTAACCCTTATTCCTGTTGTTTTACCAATGCTTCCAGTTGCACTTATGGCAATTCCTATGGAAAAGGCAAACCAGAAGTTAATTGAAAGCAATAGGAAGATAATTTCAACTATCAACTTAGGGGATTCAGTTACTCATGTGAAAAAACTGTTGGGGGAAAGGGGTTTAGCAAATCCAAAAAGTAAAAAGGAAGCTTACGAGGTATTTGCACATGAGATCATCTTTGGGATTAGAGATGGAAAGGTTGAGTGGATTAGTTCATATCAAAAGTATCCGATGATTAAAAAGTTGCAGCAGCTTCAAGGCTTTAGATGGTAGCTTTATATTGCATGTTCACCTTTGGCTGGAAGCAGTGATTATTATGCTACCTTTAGGGGTTGCTGTTACTGATTTAACTTGGGTTTGGTGAGAATTGGGACATAGCTGATGGTGAAGATCAGGAAGGCCACTATCCAGCATGCCTGGGAAAGGCCAACCCATAACTCATAGTGGGATGGATCAATCAGTGGCAGGGCGATGCGAATCAGGGCACTCAATAGAATGGCAGAGAGCGCATAGATGACACCTTTGGGTGGCTGGTAGACATCGCGTCCGGTGTGGGCAAGTGAGACGCGTATCATCATGCTCAGGGTGATGATGCCAATGCCGCCAACGGTGAGGGCATGGATAGCAATCAGTTTGGGGATATCCATGTAGTAGGAGCCTGCAAAGAGCAGGAAACCAATACTGATCAGCCAGAAGGAGAGGTAGAGGCTCCAGAGCATACTGCGTTTCCATATGCCTCTGTGATGCCAGCCGACCAGTCGTATTGTGTTGAGTGCAAATAGTGTCAGTGCCAGAGCTGCTGTGAGCAGTGGTGCGTTGAAGAACAGTTCGGAGATAGCGAAGCTGAAATAGAGGGCCATAATCGGGATATCCAACCATTTGGAATTGAACAGGTTTACACTGTCTTTCACGCCTTTTTCGATAAAGAAGGGAATCACACGTCTTCCCATCACCAGAATCAATGCAATCACCATAAACAGGGCACCATAAAGACCCCTATGGATTCCGTGCTCTACAATATCAAACACTCCGAGATAGAAGATAATATGACAGCTGGTGAGTAGCAGAAGGATCGCGACAATAGCGAGCTGCCCCCACTTTTTGGCCTGAATAATCCGATAGGCCAAAAGTGAAGTAAGGGTGAGAGTGAAGAGGATGTCAAAGATGGCGGCGAACTCGATATAGCTGGTTCCAAAGAGGTAAAGTGTGCGTGCTGACAGCCACAGGCCAAACAGGAGTACCAGGGATTTACCATGAGCCGTTGGTCTTTTTGTCCATGTTCGTACAGATGTTAATAAAAACCCTGATATAACCGCAAACGCATAACCGAAGATCATTTCATGGGCATGCCATTCAAACTGGGTAATCGATTGCAGAGGGATATTGAATTGAAACAGATATACGCCAGACCAGATGACCATGCTTAGGATGGCAAAAACAGCGGCACCGAGAAAGAACGGCCTGAATCCCATTTCAGTAAAAGCGCAGGGTGTATTCTCGGTATTCATGGGTGGACTCCGGCAGATGAGAAAATAAGCGGATTCTAGCAGATACTATATGGAAAGAGCAGGTGAGGTGTTAGGGGATCCTGATTCTGGGGATAAAAGCAGCAACCCTGCGCCGGTAGTTTGCGTAATCAGGGTGTGAGGCGAGCATGCGGGTCTCTTCGAAACGTGCACCGATCATGAAGTAGAGGCATACCAGTAGCGTGAAATGCAGACCATTTGAGCTTTGTGCAGGCGTAGCCAACAGTATCAGCATGACTCCGCTATACATTGGATGGCGGATGTGACGGTAGATACCGCTGACAATAAAAGGGTCCAAACCTTGTTTGCTGGCGCGTAAACCCAGAAAGGCCAGCCCATCAATAGGTAGTAGTGCTGACACTGCTATCAAGCCTCCCAGAACCTGCAGGCTCACCAAGAGCATCCAGAGCAGACCATGAGTCTGATACAGTGCTACATCGGGAAGCCCGTGTAAAAATAGTATCCACAGGCCGGTACTCAGGGCTGCAATAATGGAATAGAGCAAGCGATAGCGTTGTTTGCTGCATCCGTATTGATAGACCCAGTGTTTGCAGTGCTCAGTTGCCAGCACGCTGTGGCTGATTGCAAAGATCAGGCCTGAGATCCAAATCCATGCAGCACTCTGCCACTCTATCATATTCTAAACCTCGCCTGTTGCTAATATTCCAGTATTTGCCAAGCGTGTGTTTGCGTCAATATATACAGCTATCAGGGAAGAGATTGTGGCTGAATCCCACACTGTTTCCCTTGCCTTAATAATGAAATGGTTGCATTTTTGAATTATCTTCGATTAATGTTCGAACATTATTCGTTTTTATGCAGGGGTGAATATGCAGCGTAGAGAGAAGCGGGAAATCAGGGAAAAAGAGATCATCGAAAAAGCAATTGGTCTGCTCTCCAAACGTGGGTTACTGGATGTGCGCATGTCTGATATTGCCAAGGAAACCGGTTATTCCATGGGGACGATTTACTCTCACTTTGAGAGCAAAGAGGACCTTCTTGTTGCCTGTGCTCAAACACTGGTTCTGGAGCATAAAACGCTGATCCAGGCTATTGATATGCAGCCTGTCCCTGCCATCGAAAAAATTATTACGATGGCCCAGTGCAGCTGGCGGCTGTCGATGAAATGTCCTGATCTGATTGAAATTGATAACCTCTCCATGATGCCATCAGTCTGGCGCAGGGCAACACAGCAGAGGGCTGAGGCGCTGAATCAACTGCATGAGCAGCTGGCCGGGGTATTTCTGAATATCGTGCTTGAAGCTATCGAGCAGAGTCTGGATGGCTACGGTCACCTTGATCAGGGAGAGACCGAACGGCTGGCACATCATCTCACGCACGGTATGTGGGGTATGTGTGTGGGGCTTTCCAGTACAGCCCAGTCCGGATACGCCAGTACGCTCTGTCCTGATGACGGAACAGAGAGTTATGCCCACTTTACCACCAACTACAGTAACTTTCTCAAAGGTTATGGCTGGCAGGAAGAAAATCCCGAAGCTGTGTTTGAGCGCTGCAAGGCAACAGCGCAGGCATGTATAGGCCAGACAGTCTGGTTTTCAGCCTGTGAAAAAGGCAAACCATCATGAGTTTCTCATACAGGTTTTCCCTGCCGCTAGTGTTGGTGCTTGCTGGATGTGCAGTAGGGCCGGATTTCACAACACCGGCATCTCCGCAAACGGATCGATATTCCAATGAGCTTTCAGGGCTGAAAGCCTCGTCGGAACAGCCCGAGCTGCTTGAGGCGGATACGATCCCCGCAGAATGGTGGGCTCTGTTTGAATCTAAAGAGCTGCAGCAACTGGTAACGAGAGGGCTGGAAAATAGTCCTACCCTGATTGCAGCGAGAGCCCGATTGCGGTCTGCGCAAGAGAGCTTGAATGCAGATACCTCTTCAATATTTTTCCCTGCTGTGGATGCAAATCTGAGCAGTGGCCGTCAGAAAATTTCAGGTGCTACATTCGGCAGGCCCGGCAATGGTAGTGTGTTTACAGTGCATAATGCGTCTGTTGATGTGAGTTACAGTCTCGACCTGTTTGGTGGTGGCCGTCGCTACCTGGAGTATGGAGAGGCGAAGGTGGAGTTTGAAACACTTCAGCTTCAAGCGGCCCGCATCACTCTCTCTGCGAATATCGTGACGGCGGCGATCAATGAAGCATCGCTGAGAGAGCAGTTGCTTGCACTCAAAGAGATTATTCAGGCTGAGTCGGAACAGCTGCAGCTCACCGAGAAACAATTTGAGATCGGAGTGATTGCGAAAACGGCTCTGCTCAATCAGCAGACTTCACTGGCGCAAACGCGTACACAGCTGCCTGCTTTGCAAAAGTCACTGGCTCAGACCCGGCATCAACTGGCCGTTTTAACAGGCTCACTTCCGGGTCAGGCAAAACTTCCGGAATTTACGCTATCGGAGCTCACGATGCCGCATGCGATTCCGCTGACTCTGCCTTCGAGATTGACACGCCAACGGCCGGATGTGCGCGCCGCTGAGGCGCAGCTGCATCAGGCCAGTGCTCAGGTCGGTGTGGCTACAGCGAATCTGTATCCCAATATCAATTTGTCAGCCAACTATGCATCTGAAGCTGTGCAGCTTGCGGATCTGTTCAGTGCAGGAACTGCTGTATGGGGGCTTGGCGCAGGTCTGGTGCAGCCGCTGTTTCGAGGCGGGGAGCTTCGGGCCAGAAAACGGGCTGCCGAAGCATCGTTTGATCAGGTTGCCGCGCAATACAGGGAAAGTGTACTTGTGGCATTCCAGGATGTTGCTGATGCCCTGCTGGCTTTGGAAATGGATGCAAGGCGTCTGGAGCTTGAAAAACAGTCCGAATCGATGGCTTCAGAAACACTTGATCTGGTTCGGATGCAACATAAACACGGAGCAGTGAATTATCTGGATCTGCTTAATGCTCAGCGCCAGTACCAGCAGAGCCGTATCAATCGCATTCAGGCGCGGGCAATGCTTTATTCCGATACTGCCGCATTGATGTATGCACTTGGTGGTGGTTGGTGGAATCAGAATAATCTTGAATCAACAGCAGTGGAGAAACCGTTATGAAAAAGTCTATGAGCAAGCGCATGATCATTATGTTGTCTGTCGTGGGAATTGTATTTGCAGGCATTATTGGCTTCCAGATGTTTGTTGCCAGTATGATGAAGCAGTTTCTCAATGCTAACGCGCAACCACCTGCTACAGTCACTGCGATGCAGGTAAGCGAGCAACTGTGGCAGCCGCAGTTAAGTTCGGTAGGTACCCTGCGTGCCATCCAGGGTGTGGATATCACTGCTGAAATATCGGGCATGGTTAAAAAAGTCTATTTTAAATCTGGCGATGAAGTGAAAAAAGGTGAGCTGCTACTGGAGTTAAACAGTGCTGAGGAGATGGCTCAGCTACAGTCGCTGAAGGCGAATCGTAAGTTGGCAGAGATCACACTCAAACGTGATCAGAAGCAGTTCAAAGTGCATGCGATTAGCAAGGCAAAACTGGATGCAGCAGAGGCCGAGTTAAGCAGCAGAAAAGCACAGGAAGCTCAGCAGCAGGCGATTGTTGATAAAAAACGTATTCGGGCTCCCTTTGCAGGGCGTCTTGGGGTCAGCAAGGTGAATGCAGGTCAGTATCTGAACCCGGCGGACAAGATTGTGCCACTACAGAATACACGTGCTCTTTATGTTGATTTCAGTATGCCGCAAAAGCATGTCGGGTTCCTCAAGCAGGGGCAGGTGGTTCGTGTGCTTGCCACAAGAGGTAGGCAAGAAGCGATACTGGGAGAGATCACAACGATCAATACCATTGTGGAGCAGAGCACCCGAAACGTGCTGGTCGAAGGTTTGATTGATAATAGTGATGGAGCTCTGCTTCCGGGTATGTTCGTGAAGGTGAAAATTGATACAGGAGAAGCAAGATCGTTACTGACCTTGCCGCAGACTGCGATCAGTTATAATGCCTATGGAAGCACACTATTTGTTGCCAAAACAGGGGACGTTGCTGTGGATGATAAAGAGAAGCCTATGCCTGTGGCACAGCAGGTATTTGTCAAAACCGGCGACAAGCGCGGTGATCAGGTCGCCATTCTTGGTGGTCTGAAAGCGGGTGACACGGTGGTGACCAGTGGTCAGTTGAAATTGAAAAATGGAACACCGCTCATTATCAATAATGACGTGCTTCCGGCCAATGAAGCAGCACCCAAACCGCAGGAGCAGTAATCGTGGTGATAATTTTACAGGAGCAAGCAGCGGCGTTCCCGCTGCGCGATAGTAGGGTTGAAAAAGCAGCGGCGTTCCCGCTGCGCGATAGTAGGGTTGAAAAAGCAGCGGCGTTCCCGCTGCGCGATAGTAGGGTTGAAAAAGCAGCGGCGGTCCCGCTGCGCGATAGTAGGGTTGAAAAAGCAGCGGCGTTCCCGCTGCGCGATAGTAGGGTTGAAAAAGCAGCGGCGTTCCCGCTGCGCGATAGTAGGGTTGAAAAAGCAGCGGCGTTCCCGCTGCGCGATAGTAGGGTTGAAAAAGCAGCGGCGCTCTCGCTGCGCGATAGCAAAACCACTAAAATTACACGTGTTTTAGCGCGCTCGCAGAGTGACGCAGGCTCAAGTTCTGGCATGACAGTTTTTCACGATAGAAAAACTGCACGCGCGAAAGCGCGCTCGCAGAGTGACGCACATGGAGGTGCGGCATGAACTATACAGACATCTTTATACGCAAACCTGTACTGGCTACGACGATCAGCCTGCTGTTGCTGGTGCTGGGCTTGCAGGCGATCATGAATATGCCGATCCGCCAGTATCCGGAGACTCAGAATGCTGTGGTGACGGTGAGTACGGTCTATTACGGTGCTGATGCAGAAACCATCTCGGGTTTTATTACCCAACCGCTGGAAACGGCAATTGCCCAGGCTGAAGGTATTGACTATCTCTCATCAGTCAGTGTCAGCGGGGCATCAACAATCAGTGCAACCCTGCGCCTTAACCACGATTCCAACCGGGCACTGACCGATATCAATGCCAAGGTGAATGCAGTGATCAATCAACTGCCTGACGCTGCGCAACAGCCTGTGCTTACCGTACAGGTCGGTGAAACCATTGATTCCATGTATATGGGTTTTTTCAGTGATGTGCTGGCCAGTAATAATGTGACTGACTACCTGTTGCGTGTGGTAAAACCGCAGCTTGACGGTATTGAAGGTGTGCAGCGGGCCGAAATCATTGGCGCGCGTCAGTTTGCCTTGCGTGCATGGTTGGATCCTGCCCGTATGGCTGCTTATGGTATTTCAGCCTCTGAAGTGTATACCGCACTGGCAGCGAATAACTATCTGGCTGCACTGGGTAGCAGTAAAGGTCAGATGGTTAGTGTGGATCTTAATGCCGCGACAAACCTGCACTCGGTTGAAGAGTTCAAGAGGCTGGCAATCAGAGAGAAGGACGGGGCAATTGTGCGCCTGGAAGACATTGCCAATGTCGTGCTCGGTGCGGAGAATTATAATCTGGCAACCGCTTTTGATGGTGATAAATCTGTATTTATCGGTATCAAGGTGGCACCGGATGCCAATGTACTGGAAGTGGTGCAGCGGGTGCGGGATGCATTCCCGGCTATTCAGGCGCAGATGCCCAACGGACTGAGTGGCAAGGTTGTCTATGATGGTACCAAGTTTATTGAAAGCTCCATCGATGAGGTGGTGAAGACCCTGTTTGAGGCGCTGCTGATTGTGGCACTTGTGGTCTTTTTGTTTCTGGGTAACTGGCGTGCAGTGATCGTGCCGTTGGTAGCTATTCCATTGTCTCTGATCGGCGCATTTTTCATTATGCAGGCGCTCGACTACACGATCAACCTGCTCACGCTGCTTTCGCTCGTGCTGGCTATTGGTCTGGTGGTTGATGATGCCATTATTGTGGTGGAAAATGTTGATCGACACATGCATGAAGAGGGTAAAAGCCCCTTTGAGGCGGCACTGCTTGCTGCACGTGAGCTGGGCGGCCCGATTATTGCCATGACGGTGGTGCTGATAGCCGCTTATGTGCCGATTGGTTTTCAGGGTGGCTTGACCGGTGCACTGTTTAGCGAATTTGCCTTCACACTGGCAGGTGCCGTTACGATTTCAGCTGTTGTGGCTTTAACTCTTTCTCCAATGATGGCCTCCAAACTGTTCAAGCCCAAGCAGCAGGAGTCCAGGCTTGTTATCTTCATCGATCACCAGTTTGCACGTCTGCATGATGCTTACCAGCGCCGCTTGACCGGTACACTTGCTACATGGCCTGTGATGGTTGTCATGGGAGGAGTATTGCTGGTCGGCGTGGTTTATCTGTTTGCCACTTCCAAGGCGGAACTGGCTCCGGAAGAGGATCAGGGCATTGTTATGGCACATATGGTGGGGGCCCCCAATGCGACAGCGCAGCAGATGGAAGTATATGCCGATCAGGCATATCAGTTAGCTCGAGAACTGCCTGAGTATGATCAGATGTTCCAACTGACCGGTATACCAACAACGAATCAGGGCATGGGTGGTGTACTGTTCAAGCCATGGGAAGAGCGTGATCGCAGTGCGGCCGAAATGCAGCAGGAGCTGCAAGCGAAATGGAATACGATTGCCGGTGCCAGAGTTGCAGCATTCCAGTTTCCGGCACTGCCCGGTTCCGGTGGCCTGCCTCTGCAGTTCGTTATCAAAACCACGGAATCGTTTGAAAATCTGAATGAGATCGTGGGTAAAGTGCTAGGTAAAGCACAGGCCAGTGGCATGTTCTTCTTTATTGATGCCGACCTGAAAATCGATAAACCGCAGAGCACACTGGTGGTAGATCGGGATATGGCCACAAGTCTGGGGCTGACCCAGCAGGATATCGGTGCGGCCCTTGGTACTGCCCTTGGTGGCGGTTATGTGAACTACTTCTCTATCGGTGGCCGTTCTTATCGGGTCATGCCACAGGTGGCACAAGAACACAGGCTTAATCCGGAGCAGGTACTGGATTATTATATCCGTACGCCATCAGGAGAGATGATCAGTGCATCCACGATTGCATCGATCTCGCATGAGGTGGTGCCGGAGTCGATCAACCGATTCCAGCAGCTGAATTCAGCTACGATTTCAGGTGTGTATGCACCGGGTGTATCACAACAGGAAGTGCTTGATTTCATGCAGCAGGCACTCGATGAAGCGGCACCGTCGGGTTATAGCCCCGACTATGCAGGCCCATCGCGCCAGTATATGCAGGAGTCCGGTGGTTTTGTTTTTACCATGTTGTTTGCGATTGTGATTGTGTTTCTTGCCCTCTCGATTCAGTTCAACAGCTTCCGTGATCCGCTGGTGATTCTGGTATCGGTACCGCTGGCTCTGCTGGGTGCGCTGCTGTTTATCAATGTGGGATTCGCCTCTATCAATATCTATACACAGGTGGGGCTGGTGACACTGATGGGGCTGATCAGTAAACACGGCATTCTGATGGTGCAGTTTGCCAATGAGTTGCAGCTGGCTGGAAGGTCAAAACTGGATGCAATTATAGAAGCATCCAGTGTGCGTCTGCGCCCGATTCTGATGACCACGGCTGCGATGGTGTTGGGCGTGTTGCCACTGGTGCTGGCAAGCGGGGCAGGTGCTGCCGGACGTTATTCAATGGGACTGGTGATTTTCACGGGTCTTTCAATAGGTACGTTGTTTACACTGTTTGTAGTGCCTGCTGTTTATCTGTTACTGGCCAAAGATCGATCAGCTCAACTGCTCAATGGTACGCAGCAGGCCGAACTCAGCGAAAAGGTGGCCTGATCAAGTAGATGTCTATGTGAGGGTCGTCTGTTGTTGTCCTGATCGAAGGCTGTGTCGATGCCACGGCATTGTAGATGTGTCAGGGTTCAGCTATGGAAGAAAACGGACTGAAATCTGATGAACTGAAGACGCAGATTCGGCTCAAGGCCCAGGAGTATGGTTTTGATTTGTGCCGGGTGACGCGTCCACAGGTGGATGCAGTGCATGCAGATGCCCTGCAAAGCTGGGTGGATGAGGATATGCAGGGTGATATGGCATGGATGGGTGAAGAGACCCGTTTGCAGCGCCGTAAAGAGCCGCAATCGATGCTTGATGACGTGCGATCCGTCATCACTGTTGCCATGTGTTATACAGCACCGGAATATTCACTTGCACAGGCTGATGAGCAGTCGGGCCTGGGTGTGATTACCGCTTATGCACATGGCGATGATTACCATGATGTGATGAAAAAACGGCTGAAGTCGCTGGCTCGGGATCTGGATGTTTTACTTGGGCGTCATGATCAGCGGGTATTTAATGATACAGCTCCGGTTCTTGAGCATGCACTGGCGGCATCGGCAGGTCTTGGCTGGCAGGGTAAACATACGTTGACCATACATCGTGAACTCGGTTCCTGGTTTCTGCTTGCCGAAATATTTACCACTGCGGAGTTAGCACCTGATGAACCCGCGATTAATCATTGCGGTTCATGTTCATCCTGTATGGATGTCTGCCCAACGAACGCGATTGTTGCCCCTTATGTCGTGGATGCACGTTTATGTATCTCATACCTGACGATTGAATTTGACGGATTTATTCCTCATGATTTAAGAGAGAAAATGGGTAATCGCATTTATGGTTGTGATGACTGTCAGCAGGTCTGCCCGTGGAACGGGCATGCGGTAAAGTCGGGTGAACTTGAAAAGATTCTCCTTAATCGGGGTGATTTCCTTAAACCGAGGGGGGAGAATATTCTTCCCGATCTTGCTAGTCTGCTCAGCCTAAACGTTGAGGGCTTTCGTGACTCTTTCCGTAAATCGCCGATCAAACGTACGAAACGGGCGGGATTATTACGTAATGTATGCATTGCGATGGGTAATTCGGCTAACCGTGGTTTTATAACTGATCTGCTTATGGTGCTGGGTGACGAGGAGCCGTTGATTCGAGGGCATGCAGTCTGGGCATTGGCAAAACTGGCTGGACCGAATGAAAGGGAGAAGCTGCTCGATCATCTGCTGGACATGCAGGTTGTGGAACAGGATGACAGGGTTCAAGACGAACTGACTGCATCAATAAATGATTTAAGAATACTCTAAAAAAGGATGTTGTAATGGGAACTCCAAAAGCTTTTATTTTCGATCTTGATGGTACATTGGTGGATGCACTGCCGGATATTCAGGCCAATGCCAACCGCGCACTGGAATCACTGGGTTATGAGCTGCGTCTGAGCCTTGCTGATACGCAGCCGCATGTGGGTGGCGGCGCACACAAGCTTGCCTCCAATGTTCTGGGCCTGCCTATGGACCATGATGAAACCATGGCGCTCTACCATGCGTTTGCCGATATTTATGAGCAGCATCCGGCGGAATTCGGTAAACCATTCCCCGGTGTCATGCATGTGCTTGATACCTTAAAAGCGAAAGGTATTCCGATGTCTGTCGTGACAGCGAAACCTGCCAAGGCGCGTGTGAAAGTACTCGATCAGATGGGGCTTACTCCTTACCTGACACTGGCATTGTCACCTGAAGATGGTTTTCCCAAAAAGCCTGCGCCGGATATGCTGGTGGAATGCTGTAGAGCGATGGGTGTATCACCATCTGAAACTGTAATGGTAGGCGATACCCGCTTTGACGTTGAGGCCGGTTTTAATGCTGAGTGCCAAACCGTTGCATTTGCTGAGCATGGATATCAGGACGTACCTGCAGAGTATGCTGATCGTGTGGTTTCTCTGTCTGACTTTACCGACCTGTTGAAGTTGCTTGATGACTAAAAAAGTCCTATCCGGTATCTACGGCATTCTGCCTGCTGACCTGGAAACCGTAGATCTTCTCAAAAAAGCTGAAGCGGCACTGAAGGGTGGTATATCCACCCTTCAGTTTCGTGATAAAAAGCAGGGTTATAAGCGGGCGGTCAAACGCGCCAAAGCCTTGCGCGAGTTAACACTTGCCTATGATGCAAAACTGATCATCAATGATTCAGTCAAGCTGGCCGTAGATGCAAATGCTGATGGTGTGCATCTGGGTCGCGATGATGCGCCCAATCTGATTCAGTTGAGAAATCAGGTGGGTGAGGCATTGATTGTCGGTATCACCTGCCGTTCCGATGCGGCTTTTGCCATGTCGGCTCTAAGGGATGGAGCAGACTATGTTTCATTCGGAGCTGTTTGGGCAACCACAACCAAGCCGGAAGTACCAGAGATGGGGCTACCACGTTTGGCTAAGGCCAGACAGATGTTTCCTGATGCCAATCTCTGCGCTATTGGTGGCATTACGGTCAATAACGTCGCACAGGTTAAAGCTGCTGGTGCAGATTGTGCTGCTGTTATTTCAGGCCTGTTTGCTGCCGATGATATTGAGGCGCAGGCCTCTTTGCTGACAGCGATCTGGGTGCAGGCGTGAATGAAACCGGACGTCCGGTTTGCCTGACAATAGGTGGCTCGGACTCCTGTGGTGGTGCCGGTATTCAGGCTGATCTGCGGGTTTTTGAAGCATTTGGTGTTCAGGGCTGCTCAGCCACAACGGCATTGACAGCCCAGAACCCGATCACTCTTTCCAGAATAGAGCCTGTATCATTGGCTCAGCTTGATGCAGAAATGCATGCACTGTTTGATTATTATGATGTGGCGGTTGTGAAAACCGGCATGCTGGTTGATGCCGAGCATGTTGCAGTGATTGCAGCACTACTGCAGCAGTTACATCAAGGACCGCTGGTCATTGATCCGGTGTTTATCTCCAGCAGTGGTAAACAGTTACTCGATGGTGGTGGAATCGATGCTCTGGTTCACGGTTTATTGCCACAGGCGACTCTGCTTACCCCGAATCTGGATGAGGCGACAGTGCTATTGGGTGGAGTTGTTGAGAATCCTGTAGCAGGAGCAAAGGCTCTGGCTGAAAAGTTTAACTGTGCTGTGCTGCTTAAAGGTGGTCACGGGAAAGATGATCTCCTGCTTGATGTTCTTTGTGATCAGGATGGGGAAATCTCAGAGTTTTCTCATGCCAGACAGGTGTGGAGTGAGGAGCAGTCGCACGGGACTGGCTGCAGGCTGGCTTCGACTATTGCTGCCGCTCTGGCAACAGGAGAGACGTTACAACAGGCTGTTGAAACAGCTATTCTTCGCCTGCAAACACAATAGTTAGATAACTGTTTGATTTTAAAGGTTAAATTTAAAAAACCTTTACATTTTCGGCTGCGACGCTATAGTGCGCAACCAATTTTGCAGGCATGAGCCTTGCTGGAGTTATAGATGATCAAGCTGTATTCAGACGCACAATGCCCGAACTCTCATCGTACCCGTATCGTTTTGGCCGAAAAAGAGTTGCCGGTTGATACACATGAACTGGAAGCAGATAGTCTCCCTGCTGATTTTCTTAAGATTAATCCATACGGCAAGCTGCCGACCGTAATTGACCGCGATATTGTCTTTTTTGAGTCTGCAGTTGTGAATGAATATCTGGACGAACGTTATCCGCATCCACCATTGAAACCGGGTTCACCGGCTGAACGTGCCCAGATGCGCCTGGCTGTACTGCAGTTGGAACGTGAACTCTATCCTCTGTTTGAAGATTGCCAGAATGGTCGCAAGAAAAAAGAAGCCGTGAAAAAGATGAATGTTTATCTTGAATCACTGAATACCTACATGGCTCGTCAGGAATACTTTATTGGCGAACAGTACACGCTTGCTGATGTGACTCTGGTGCCAATTTTGTGGCGTCTTCCGTCTGTTGGTGTGGATACGTCTAATCTTGGAAACCTTGAAGCATACATGGACCGTCTGTTTGAACGTCCTGCATTCGAACGTGCACTCTCTGAACACGAGCAGATGCTGCGCGATTATTGATCATTCAGCCAAGCCGGAACGGGTTTGGTGATGGTAGTCATATGATTGTATGATCGGTAACGTAGCATGCTGTGACTGCCTGAGACTATTCTCAGGCGATGCTTGCTAATATAGAATGATGGAGTGTTCTTACCGTGTTTGAAGTGCTTGATGAGAATCATTCAGATGTGGATTCAGCGCATGTGTTTGTGCGGGACGTTTTCGCTCGAGCTTACGGTGCCGATGTCAGAAGTTTTATGCCGCGCTTTGTCCGTGCCAGAAGCAGAGATGGGCAGCTGCGTGCCGTTATGGGGTACCGGGATGCTGTATCCGGTCCTCTCTACCTTGAAAACTATATGGATGAAAGCATTGAGGAAGCTATCTCACGCTACCTTGGGGAAAAGGTAAGCCGCTCAGAGATTGTTGAGGTGGGCAACCTGGCGGAAGTCACGCCGGGTGATGCCCGTATGGTCATTATTGGTGCTACAGCCTATTTTCATAATGCCGGTTATCGATGGGTGGTGTTTACCGGGGTCACTCGTCTGCGCAATGCCTTTGTTCGGCTTGGCATGTCTCCTAAACAGTTGATTGAGGCAGACAAACGAAGGCTGCCTGCCGGAGAGGTAGAACAGTGGGGGACCTATTACGATGGTGACCCGGTGGTCTGTTTCGGTTCAATTCAGGAAGGTCATGATAATCTGCAGGAGATGTGGAGCAGTTTGCGTGATACCTGGGCTGCTGCTGAGCTGGCAGGTGATCAGGCTTCCCGGATGCGTGAAGCTCAGTGAAAAGTCTGCTGGCTGAATTAAAGGGGTTTTCACAGAGCAGAGCAGAGGTAGTTGCAATAGAAGGTGAAGAAGTTTCACTTACCTATGCAGAGTTGGTTGATAGCGTTTCTGCTGTTGCCAGGTTTCTTACATCTCATGATATCCATGCAGTAGCACTACTGGCCGATAACGGGCCACTGTGGTGTGTTGCCGACCTTGCCTGTGCACAGGCTGAGATTACTCTGATACCAATCCCTCATTTCTTTTCCCCGATGCAGACATCCCATCTGCTTCGTTCTGCAGGTGTGGATGCTATGTTGACCGAGCAGCCCGAGCAGGCCTTGCTGCTTATTGAACAATTGGGGCTGGCTTACAACCCACCCCTGTCCGTTTCTGTAGCTGGATATCCGCTGAGTCTGATTCAGCTCACGGTTTCAAACGTTGAGTTACCAGCTGATTGTGCCAAGCTAACCTTTACATCCGGTTCAACCGGCGAGCCCAAGGGGGTTTGCCTGAGGCAGAAGGTGATGGAGCAGGTGGCAAAATCTCTGGCAACAGTGACTGCTGCGAACAGTGATGACCGGCATCTTGCCCTGCTTCCCTATGCAACCCTGTTAGAGAATATTGGTGGTCTATACGCTCCTCTTTTCACAGGTGCGACTGTCATTGCACCTTCTCTTGCTTCTGTGGGTTTAAGTGGTGCGAGCGGTCTGGATGTATCACGATTTGTAGGCATATTGATTCAATCCCGTGCCAGTAGCTGTATTATGATTCCACAAATGTTGCATGCTCTGGTGGCAGCAATTGAATCAGGAGCGCCGAAGCCTGAGGCTTTGCGGTTTATTGCAGTAGGTGGTGCGCCGGTCTCACCGGCCTTGCTGAAGCGTGCTGAGAAACTGGGGCTACCGGTATTTGAGGGTTATGGTCTCTCAGAGGCCGCCAGTGTTGTAGCTGTGAATGCTCCCGGTCAATGTAAACCCGGTAGTGTAGGCAAACTGTTGCCACATGTTACTGTCAGGTTTGCTGATGATGGTGAGATTCTGGTTAAAGGTGCTCTGTTTTCCGGATACCTGGGAGACAAGAGCCGTGAAGGTGAAGTCTGGCCGACCGGTGATATTGGCTATATGGATGAAGAAGGGTTTCTCTTTCTCTCCGGTCGCAAGAAACATATTTTTATCACAGCTTTCGGACGCAATGTATCGCCGGAATGGGTAGAGCGTGAACTCTCGATTGAACCCGCGATTGCCCAGTGCTGTGTATTTGGTGAAGCGCAGCCATTTAATGTAGCTGTAATCGTAGCTCGAGATCATATCACACCAGAGCAGGTAAGCTTGGCTGTTGAGCAGGCTAATGCCCGTCTGCCTGATTATGCAAAGGTTTCAAAATGGCTCATTGCTAATGAGCCATTTTGCGTTGCTAATGGCCTTTGGACAGGCACATCCCGTCCGAGGCGAGAGCAGATTTATGCTGCTTATGATGATCGTCTGACTATTCTTTATCAGGAGTGTTGAATGAGTTTTTATGATGAGTTGCTTGCCGCTACAGAGGCAGAGCGCAATGATCTGTTGTCGATTCCCTATATCCAGATGGGAGCTGCGGGAAAACTGGGGTTGGAAAGTTACACCGCTTTTCTGGCTCAGGCTTACCACCATGTAAAACATACCACGCCGTTACTTATGGCAACCGGTAGCCACTTACCGGAAAAGCTGGAGTGGCTGCGTGAGGCCGTCGGTGAATATATCGAAGAGGAGATGGGCCACCAGGAGTGGGTTCTTAACGATATTGAAGCTTGTGGCGGGGATAAGGAAGCTGTACGTGCAGCTACACCGTTACCGGCCACAGAATTGATGGTCTCCTACGCCTACGATACGGTGTATCGAAAAAATCCAGTCGGTTTCTTCGGCATGGTGCTTGTACTTGAAGGAACCAGTGTCGCGCTGGCAACCAATGCGGCAGCCAATATTGAAAAGAGCCTGGCTTTGCCGAAAGAGGCATTCTCATATCTGAATTCGCACGGATCTCTGGATGTCGGGCATGTTGATTTTTATGAGAAATTGATGAACCAGCTGGAAGATGAGACTGACAAGCAGGCGGTGATTCACTGTGCCCGCATGGTTTACAAACTTTATGGTGATATTTTTCGCAGCCTGCCACTCATTGAGTTGGAGTCGAACTGATGGATATCAAAAACAGTCGTGTTGTCCTTACCGGAGCCGCTGGCGGTATGGGCCAGATTCTTGCCAGAGAACTGCATCGCCGTGGTGCGCAGCTGGCACTGGTTGATGCCAATGCAGAAGCTCTGTTACCATTAAGTACAGAGCTGGATGGTTCACATGCAGTGGCCGGTAATCTCTCTACTGCTGCAGGCTGTCAGAGTGTGGCCGATCAGTGCCGGGATCTATTGGGTGGCATTGATATGCTGATCAATCTTGCAGGCCTGAACAGCTTTACAGCCTATGAGGATGAAAGCCCTGAAAAGATTGAGTTGATGATGCAGGTAAACCTGCTGGCGCCCATGTGGTTAAGTCGTGCATTGTTGCCTGCAATGCAGGAGCAGAACAGAGGCCACCTTGTCAATGTGGGCTCTATATTCGGATCTATCGGGTTTGCCTATTTTACAACCTATTCTGCCACAAAATTCGGTCTGCGTGGTTTTTCCGAGGCGCTGCGCCGGGAACTTGCTGATACATCAATCAAGGTGTCTTATATTGCTCCAAGAGCTGTGAAAACACCGATGAACAGCGATCTGATTATGCGCATGGGTGAAGCAACGAAGATGCATATGGATGAGCCGGATGCGGTTGTTGGCAAGATCATTGCGGTGATCGAATCGGATAAAAAAGATACCTATTTCGGTTTTCCTGAATCACTGTTTGTGCGTGTAAATGGATTGTTACCACGTCTGGTGGATGGCGCACTTGCTGCCCAGAACCGTATAGCCAGAACTTTTGCAAAAGGAGCATAAGATGAAAGGATTAAACGTTGCGGCATGGATGCTTGCCGGCTTGATGACACTATTGCCAATGAGTGCTGCTGCAGATGAAGTCACAGATGCTGTGCATGAGCTGGAGATTGAATGGGCAGCGGCCAATTACAAAACTGCTGAAGATGATAAGGAAGCTCTGTTCAAGGTTCTGGTGGAGAAATCTGCAGCTGTGACAGCCAAATATTCAGATCGTGCAGAACCGAAAATTTGGGAAGCGATTATCCGGGCCGGTTACGCCGGAGCGATGGGTGGCATGTCCTCTCTGTTCAATGCTATGCCACAGATGGAGTTGGGGCGTGATCTGTTGCTGGAAGCTGTAAACATTGATGAGAGTGCTTTGAATGGTGGCGCTTACACCACGCTGGGTAGTTTTTACTACATGGTACCGGGCGGTTTTATCGGTTTTGGTGATGAAGAGAAGGCTGAGGAATATTTGAAAAAGGCTGAGCAGATTGCCCCTGAAAATATGGATCTTAACTATTACTTCGGTGATTTCTGGATGGAGCAGAAGAAATATAAAAAGGCGATTGCGTACTTTGAGAAGGTGCTAAGTCATCCGGTCATTGAATCTCGTCCCGTTTATTCTGTGGGCCGCAAGGCAGAAGCTGCTGAAAAGCTGGCTGCAGCCAAAAAGAAAGCGCCGTTTTAATCACCGCTATTTCGGTTTAAATCAGGGCGACTTTGGTCGCCCTGATTTGTTTGTTCAGTATGAAAGTTCGGTGTGTTTCTCTAGTGCTGGCTATAGGTTTATATTAACGTTATAAAAGATGATTTTTGTCCTTTCTTTAGGCCGATAGCGATTATTCGTTCGAGTCATGTGGGACTCCCCAATCCAAACGAGCCTCTTTGGAATGGGGTTCTCTTACTCAGTTTCTGGATGCGAGCAGTGCTAATTTGCACCTTTGCACTTGATTTTCACCTTTTCCAATAGCTGGCCACGTGCAATTATGTAAAAGAGCACTTTTTTGTCTTTATCGATTTTAATATCATATTCAAAATCAAAATCAGGTGAGATATCACCTGATATAATGATCGGAAAGCTGCATTCTGATGGGCACTCTGTGTTCTTTGCTATCAATTCCTTATTAATGATGAGCCGTTTCTGCGCCCGTATTGTTGCAAGCTGAAGTGCGCATGCACCAGCTTCTACAAGTATGGTATGCAAACCCAGAAGAGGCATTAGAGGGGTGTTTATGTTTACTATTACAGTTGCGTCTCCACACCCATGAATTGTTAGGTTTCTAACAGTTTTGCAGTCTGTAATGTGAACTTTTTCAGGTGAATAGTGTCCGGTTAAGTCGGGGATCACTGACTCATGACCGGAGGCTTTAACGTAAGGAGGAAAGGACTCAATTAGGTCTTCTTCGCTCATAGGGATGGGACAAAATAAAATGATGTTCGCTGTAGCTACTGAGGTGTTATTTAGAAGGGTGAAGGTTATATATGCGAACTCTTGAGAAAATTCCCCAATGCGATGTAGTTTATTCCATGTGTTTATCTCGTTACTCCAACCCCATGCTGAAACATGATCAGGAATTATGTAACTTCCTTGCATTCCTTCTGGAGGAATCGGGAATATCAGACCATTACGGATTTCGATATCGAGTTTAATAGAAATTGAACCATCTTCTTCTGGCCATTGATATATCTTCCAATCACTCTTGTTCGAAAGATCTAATTTTTCTGGTTCATGAGTTTCCTCTGGTTTCATTTTCTCCTCCTTTCGATATTTAGTAAATTGCTCATGTTTATAATAGCATATTTATTGCAACGGTTATCATTTGGTAAATATAGGTATTTCATTTCGTTCGAGTTGAAAATACATCCCCAGCCCGGACAAACCTGAGCACTGCTGAAGCGAGTGCTTGACGTTGAACAGCCATCGCCCTTTACTGGTGCTGATATGCAGAGGGCTGAACTGAATGGGCTCCTGATCTGTTGAACTGACAGGTTATATCTGAAGCGGGGAGTGCGAATGCAACGGTGGATAAACACTGTCACTGACTGGCCGAAGCTGGTCATTGTACTGGTTGTAGCGCTGACTATGGCTATTGCGGTCCAGATGACTTCAATGAAGATTGAAACAGATACCGAATCATTTATTCCTGAAGGTCATCAGGCGACTCTTAATAATGACCGCATGAAAGAGATTTTCGGTACCCCTGATCTGCTCTGGGTAGGTATTGTCCGTACCGATGCGACGATTTATCACACCGATACCCTGCAACTGATTCAATCTCTGACAGAAAAAATTCGTCTGCTGCCTGGCGTGGTGGATCAGGATGTCGTATCTATCGCCACCGAAGACAATATTCGCGGTACAGCTGATGGCATGGAAGTCGAAGCATTCATGGCTGCAGTACCTGAATCTGTTCAGAGCCTGAAAACACTACAGCAACAGATTCACGATTTTAATATTTATGATGGATTCATCGTTGCAAAAGACGGCTCTGCAGCGGCGATATTAGTGGAGCTGGAGCCACACGATCTGCTTGTGGATCGTGGCCTGGATAAATTCAAGGTTTATGGCGCAGTGCAGCAGGTTGTGGATGCTGCAGCCGAAGGTCGGTCCGAGCAGTTTCATGTAGCGGGTAAACCCGTGCTGGAATCCACGCTCGGTCTCTATATCGCGGAAGATCTTGGACTGATGATGCCATTGGTCTTTCTGGTGTTATCTATTCTGCTCTTTTTTACCTACCGTTCATTGCGCGGAGTTTCTATTCCACTGGCCGTGGTGTCATTTTCCACGATGGGAGCTATGGGAATCATGGCCGCAGTTGGTGTGCCGATGTACCCGACCACAACCATGGTGCCGGTTACATTGATGGCCATAGGTGTTGCTGATGCCATTCATATCCTTGGTAAGTATTATGAATTAGTGCTGCTCAATCCCGGTCTTGAACGCAAGGCGGTGGTGCGCAGTACCATGACGGAAATGTGGCGGCCTGTAGTGCTGACCTCTATTACTACGGCAGTCGGATTTCTCTCCTTTTTGAGCATGGGTATGGTACCGCTACAGATGATGGGTGTGTTTGCGGCCGTTGGTATTATCTATGCGATGCTCGTCTCTTTGACGCTGGTGCCTGCTATGCTCATTTTGATGCCGGTGAGGGCCCCTGTAGGGCTTGCCAGGAGGATGCAGCAAGGAGAAGGGGTAGAGGGTAGTGGCCTGATCTCTGCTTCTTTGGCGCGTCTGGGCCAATGGGTTGCCAGGCATGTCACCGGTACACTGTTTTTGACCAGTGGATTACTGTTTCTCGCCGCCTGGGCTGCTGCAAGTGTTTATGTTGATGATTCCTATGTGTCCAACTTTCAGAAGGGATCGGCTGTTGTGCAGGCTGATCGGGTCATTAATGACCATTTTATCGGCTCCTATCAGTTTAATCTGGTGCTTGAGAGCGAAGAACAGGATGCTTTTTATAACCCGGATCTGCTGAAAGCGATATGGTCATTTCAGCAGGAGATGGAGAGCAATCCGAATGTTGGTGGAACGATAAGTATTGTCGATTATATCCAGCGCATGAATCAGGTGATGAACGAAAATCGACCTGAAATGGCCATTATTCCCGATTCTGCCGATCTGATCGCCCAGTACCTGTTGCTCTATACGTTTTCCGGTGCGCCGGATGATTTTGCTGAAGTGGTGGATAGTGAGTACCGCACTGCCAATGTACGCCTGTTTATGACCAATGGTATCTACTCGAAATATCACAAGATAGAGGCCGATCTGCATCGTCTTGCAGCTCACTATTTTGATCCCTTTGGTGTTCAATGGAGTATTGCCGGAAACGGTCATATCTCTTATGTACAGACAGGTATGATTACCAATAATCTCCGTTTCAATATTGTTGCAACGGTTCTGGCCATTTTTCTGGCAGCCTGGTTGATGATGCGCTCTTTTACAGCCGGTGTTTTTGTGATGATGCCGGTACTTGCTGCTGTTATCTTTAATTTTGCATTTATGGGAATTAGTGGCACGACCATAGGGTGGGGTTCATCCATGTTCACCTCGATTGCTATCTGCATCGGTGTGGATTACGCCATTCATCTGATCTATAAATATCGTAGTGAATTCCAGCGATGTGCTGATGCAGAGGCTGCACTGGTGTATACATTGGCAACGACAGGTAAGACGATTTTGTTCAATGCTGTAGTGGTGATTGCAGGGTTCATGGTGTTGCTGGCCAGTACCATGCCACCAAATCAGGAGATGGGACTGCTGGTGTCAGCTGCGATGTTCAGCTCATTTATTGCCACGATTACTGTATTACCGTCACTGCTGTTGGCAGCACGGCCCCGGTTTGTATTTGATCGAACGAGAAATAGCGGGAGGTCTGAATGACGATGCAGAAACTTGCTTTGATCATCTTTGCCATAGCCATTATCACAGGTATGGCATCGGTACTCTCTTACGGTGCCGAAATGAGCGGAACCGGGGCAGTGCAGGTGGAGATTGAATGATATGCTCTTCTGCTGATGCATGGCAGAATCAGCAACTATTATTGAGGTACATATGAAAACTGCTGTTTTACTGATTGCTATACTCTTTTCTCTCTCCGGTTGCATCTCAACCGTGGTAGGTACTGCTGTGGATATCACGACGGCTGTGGTTAAAGTACCATTTCAGGTCGGTGGTGCGATCATTGATGGCGTGTCAGGAGATGATGACGACGAAGAAGAGTCCAAAGATTAGTCTTTTAGATTTATCAGAGTTTGCCGCTTCGGACCAGGCTCTCTTTATCCTTCTTGTTCATCTTTTTGATTAACGCTTCGGTTTTCAGAGCCTCGGAATGATCTGTAAGCTGTTGCTGAAATACCAGTTCTAAAGGGCCTTTTCCGCGCAAAAACTTTGCACCCTTGCCACTCTCATGTTCGGAGAAACGCCGCTCTACATTTGTACTGATGCCAGTATAGAGGCTGCCGTTTCTACAGCGCACGAGATAGAGGAACCATGGTTTAGCCAGCATTTTCCAGCTCTTCACTGGCTAGCATCCACTCTTCTTCAATCTCCTGCAGTTTCTGTTCCAGAGCCCTGTGTTCGATAGTAAGTTTTTTCAGTGTTTCACTGTTGCCAGCCTCGTACAGATCCGGGGCAGCCAGCTGCTCATCAAGTTGGGACTGTTTTGTGTGCAGTTTTTCCAGTTCCGCTTCCAGCTTTTTTACCTTGTTACGCAGCGGCTGAAGTTTTTGCCTCTGTTCCGCTTTGAGTCGTCGCTCATCCTTGCGCGATGGTAGATTGGAAACCGTAAGTTCTTCTTCATCACGCGACTCAAGCAGCCACGAAGCATAATCATCCAGATCGCCGGTGAAATCATCCACCTTGCCACCGGATACCAGTTTTAGGGTATCGCATACCGTACGCAGCAGGTGGCGGTCATGAGAAACAAGAATCATCGCACCCTCAAAGCTTTGCAGGGCGAGTGAGAGGGCGTGACGCATTTCCAGATCAAGGTGGTTGGTCGGTTCATCCAGAAGCAATAGATTCGGTTGCTGGTAGACAGTTAATGCCAGCACCAGTCGTGCTTTTTCACCACCTGAGAAGGGAGCGACAGGGGCCAGTGCCATATCACCCTGAAAATCAAAGCCACCGAGGAACTGACGCGCCTCTTTTTCCGACAGTGACTCATCCAGCATCTGCAGGTGTTGCATCGGTGAAAGCTCAGCGTGCAACTGCTCCAGCTGATGCTGGGCAAAATAGCCGATGGCAAGATCCTTGGCCGTTTCACGGCTGCCTTTCATCAGATCAAGTTCTCCGGCCAACAGCTTGATCAGGGTGGATTTGCCCTCGCCATTGGGGCCAAGCAGGCCAATGCGCTCGCCGGGTAAAAGGCTCAATGAGACATTGTTCAATATGGTTGTATCGCCATATCCGGCATCGGCTTTGTGTAAGCGGAGCAGTGGGTTGGGAATGGCTCCGGGATGTTTAAAGGCAAAAGAGAAGGGTGAATCCACATGCGCCGGTGCAATCATCTGCATGCGCTCAAGCGCTTTGACTCGGCTCTGTGCCTGTGTTGCCTTGGAGGCTTTGGCTTTGAAGCGGTCAATAAAGCTGGTCATGTGGGCAACCTGTTTCTGCTGCTTTTCGTAGGATGCCTGTTGCAGTGCCAGCTTTTCAGCTCGTATGCGTTCAAAGGCAGTATAGTTGCCGCTGTATACGGTCAGTTGTTCATGTTCGATATAGGCAATCTGATTCGCACAGCTATCAAGAAAATCACGGTCATGCGAGATCAGAAGTAGCGCACCACGATAGTTTTTCAGCCATTTTTCCAGCCAGACCACAGCTTCCAGATCAAGATGGTTGGTTGGCTCATCCAGCAGCAGAAGATCAGAGCGGCACATCAGAGCATGGGCCAGATTCAGACGCATACGCCAGCCACCGGAAAAACTGGCGACAGGGTTGTTTTCACTGCCAATGGCAAAACCCAGACCATGCATTAATCGTGTTGCGCGTGCTTTGCCGCTATAGCCGTCAATGACAGCGAAACGTTCATGCAGTTCAGCGACTTTAATACCGTCACCAGAGGCTTCTGCCTCTTCGATCTGTTTTTGTAACAGCGTCAGTTCGGCATCACCCTGCATGATATATTCCACAGCCGGCGTAGGCAGGGCAGGGGTTTCCTGTTCCACCTGTGCAATGGCGATACCCTTGTTCATACGGAAGTCGCCGTCATCGGTATCCAGTTTCCCCTGAATCAGGGCAAACAATGATGATTTGCCCGTGCCATTGGCACCGGTAATACCGATCTTGTGTCCGGCATGGATAGTCATCGATGCCTCGCGAAATAGCAGCTTGCTACCGCGGCGCAGGGAAACCTTGTCAAAATAAAGCATGCGGCATTTTAGGATGAATGAATAAAACTGCACCTATCCATTTTATATCAGCAGAACGACTACTTTTGCCAGGCTTTATGAAAACTAATGGTCATTTTTGAAAGTGGTAAATAAAACCTGGAATCTCCTGACTGGCCCTGCCAAGTGGGTTTCACTTCACCTACAATTAACTAAATACCGTGCGGATTTGGGGTAGAATTCTCGTCAATCTGAAAGACTTTGTCTTTTTACACAGCCTGGGCCAAAGGCGGACATTCGAAAATAAGTTAACACACATAATTTTTGTTTATCTGTTATACTAGTAAAACATATGAATATTGACCTGTCCAATCTTGATAAAGGCTCAATTATTATCCTGTATAATGAGCTCCTTCATGCTGAGGCTTCACATTTACGTTGGCTGCATGGTTTTAATAAAACGATGCTCGTTCAAGATGGCTCACTTGATAGTTTTCTACATAAGAAAGGACACGAATTATGCACATTTGGTAAATGGATTAGCAATCAGTCCACATTAGTAGAAGCAATAAATACTTTTGATGAAATCATCCGTGAACACAAAACCATGCATGACTGTTCATATAAAATTGCTCATCAAAAGAGTGCTTCAAAAACAATTCTAGCAACAGACTATGAGGCATTTACCAGCCATCAATACAAGCTGCTCCGATTAATATCTTCACTAAGGGAAAGTCTAAAATCAGCTGTTCTATTATTTGACCCGTTGACTGAAACCTTCAACAGACAAATGATGGATTCAATTGTTCAAAATGAACTAGAGAGAGGAAGGCGACAACGGTATCCATGCGCATTGGCCATGTTGGATATTGACCACTTCAAAAATGTGAATGATAAATATGGGCATCAGGCTGGTGACATAGCTTTGGTATCATGTGCAAATTCTATAAAGCACTCATTACGACCATATGATAATGTATTCAGATTTGGTGGCGAAGAATTTCTAGTTTTGCTTCCTAATACAGAATTAGCTACAGCAGAGAACATTATTAATCGTATTCGAATTATTATCTCTGAGCTCTTAATTCCAGTTGAAGGTGATACTAATATTCAAATTATGATTTCAGCCGGAGTTAGCGAAATTGATACTAGTCAGGAAATTAGTGCCAGCATTTCAAAAGTGGATAAAGCCCTATACGAAGCCAAACAATCAGGAAGAAATAGAGTCGTTTGTAGAAAATAGTGGTCATTGATTGATCTGCACTGTTCGAGGTGTGTTTAATAGTCTGATTAGCATAGTCACGTTGTTATGTAGGTAATTAATACCGATTAAGTCCCAATTCAACCTCAATGGTCTATACTGAGCTAAACGAGGGTTATTCTTTTTTATAGCTTTATACTGAAGCTATTCCCTTAGATCTGATTAAAATCAAATACTGAGAGGTCAATATGGTTAGATTGGGTCTGATTCAAAGTAAATTACTATGGCTCGCTTTTACGATGTTTATTGCTGTGTCCACAGCTTCCGGAATTGGGGTATTCATCTTATATAAAACATCTTTGTCTGAGACAGCCGAGCACCTGACTGAAACCGCAAAAAGTAACGCCCTCCTCATCGAATCCATAGCAAGACATTCGTTGAATGAACATTTCTTAGATGCTGATGCTGGGTATAAAAGCAGTCTACAGCAGGTAAAGAAAGCATATGAAAATATTCATTTCGGCGATACAGGTGAGTTTACTTTGGCAAAATGCGAAGGTAATCAGGTTGTCTTCCTGCTAAGAAATCACCTTCACGGCATGGATGTTCCAGATCCAGTTCAATTTGAGGAAATGCAGAAAGCAACGCCAATGAGAAAAGCTCTGGCAGGAGAGTCAGGTTCAATGATCGGATTCGATTACAGAGGGGCTACTGTGATGGCTGCATACGAGCCGGTTAAGACACTCAACTTAGGCATTGTCGCCAAAATCGATATGCAAGAGATCTACGCTCCGTATATTCAGGCTATTATTTTGATTATTGCTATTATTGCCCTAATCAGTTTATTGGCCGTGCTTATATTTTATAGGTTAGGTCTGCAGATATCAGAAAAGTTTAAGGACAGTACACGGCAATTTTCTCGCCTTGCAACCCATTCACAGGATGTCATCTATCGCATCACGATACCTGGTGGGCATGTTGAGTATGTAAACCCTGCCATCATTGATCTACTCGAGATAACTCCAGAGCAGCTTTATAAATCACCAAACCTGCTTCGTGATTTGATGCACCCTGATTTTCAATCTTTTTTCGATGAACAATGGCGCAATGCTAAGGATGGCAAGGTGCTTCCTAATGTTGAATTTCAAGTTGTCACGAGATCCGGCATCAGCAAGTGGCTCAACCAGCGCAATGTGCTGGTCAGTGATGCACAAGGAAAGCCAATAGCCCTTGAAGGTATTGCAACTGATATCACTGAGCATAAAAAACATGTACAGGTTGTAAACCAAGAAAAGGAAGTAGCGCAACGTTATCTTGATATAGTTGGATCTATAATAGTCGTTCTTGATGAAAAAGGAAGGATAACCATTTTCAATCAAAGAGCGTGTCAGGTTTTGGGTTGCGATGAACAGGAGGCATTAGGTACAAACTGGTTTGATCACTTCCTGCCACAGGATGTCAGGGATGGAGTTACACTGGTATTTGACCAGTTAATGTCTGGGGAAACCGAGCCGGTAGAGTTTTTCGAGAATTCCGTGATAGCTGAAAATGGTGAAGAACACCTGATCGCTTGGCACAACACAACTTTGAAGGCAGACGATGGCAGGGTTATCGGCATACTTAGTTCTGGAGAGGACATCACAGACCGTAAAAAGAAAGAGATCGAAATCAGAACCTCGAACGATCTGCGCCAGACTATTATTGAGACAGCTCCCATCCGCGTGTTCTGGAAGGATCGGGAGTCGCATTTTCTCGGCTGCAATACTGAGTTCGCATTAGATGCGGGCCTGCAACACCCGGACGACCTGATCGGCAAGAGCGATTTTGATATGATCTGGAAAGAGGAAGCTGAGGCTTATCAAGCCGACGACAGAAAAGTAATGGAAAGCAAGATTCCAAAACTTGAATATGAGGAGGCCCAGACAACTCCAGATGGAAAAAAAATCTGGCTGCGTACATCCAAAGTGCCACTGAAAGATACTGCCGGTGAAGTTATTGGAATACTTGGGATCTACGAAGACATCACTGAACATAAGCAACGTGAAATCGCGCTGATTGAGAGCAATGCAAAATTCAAGAGTGTCTTTGAGTCCAAAATGATTGCCAATATATTTTGGAACGTGAATGGTGAGATAACTGATGCTAACGGTGCATTTCTGGACCTTTTTGAATATACAAGGGATGAAGTTATTTCAGGTGCTGTGAGTTGGAAGGAAATGACTCCCCAGGAATATACAGAAAGAGACGATATAGCTATGCAGGAGCTGATTGATACTGGAATAATCTCCCCCTTCGAAAAAGAATTTATTCGTAAAGATGGGGCTCGGATTCCTATTTTAATAGGTGGGGCTTTGATATCAGGAAGCGCCTCTAATGGCACCGCATATATCATCGACATCTCTGATCTAAAGAAGGCGGAGGCTCTAATAGAGGATACAGGGAGAATGGCCCAGGTAGGGGGATGGGAGCTCAACACCGAAACGATGACGATGATATGTTCTGAAGAGGTTCATCGTATCCATGAGACTGCTTTGGATTATACCCCTTCGCTAGATGGAATGATTGATTTTTATACCCCTGAAGGCAGGCCTGTGATTCGGCAAGCAATTCAGAGAGCAATGGACGCTGGTGAATCATTTGACCTGGAACTACCATTTATTAGCGCAAAAGGTAAGCCCCGTTGGGGTCACGTCATAGGTAAAGCTCATTTAAAGAATGGGAAGCCGTTTAAGGTCTCAGGGGCTTTTCAGGATATCACCGAGCGCAAAGATGCGGAAAATGCACTGAAAGATGAAGAGAGTCATGCACGAGGCATTATTGAAAGTGCTCAGGATGCGTTTGTTGGTATTGATAGCCAAGGTATGGTTATCGACTGGAACCCTGAAGCAGAACGGATGTTTGGATTCAGTTTTGATGATGTTATTGGCAGGAATCTCGCTGACACTATTATCCCGCCTGAATTCAGAAAAAGGCATGTGGATGGACTTATATATTACCTTGCAACAGGGAATGGGAAGCTCCTTAACAAACATCTAGAAATCACCGCACTTCATAAAAATGGTAACCTGCTTCCAGTGGAGTTATCCATTGTCCCCTTAAAACGCGGCGATGAAGTCACATTCGGTTCTTTTATTCGTAACCTGACTGAAAGAAACAGAAGTAGAGATGCCCTTGTGAAAAGTGAAGAGACGATAAGAGAGGGCCTTATAGGGACAATCCTTGCTATCTCAAAAGCAGTTGAGGCAAGGGATCCCTACACCGCAGGTCACCAGCAGCGTGTATCACGGCTGTCGAGAGCCATAGCCCAGGAGATGGGGCTGGATAAGGATATGATCGAAGGAGTGAGGATGGGAGCCATCATTCATGATATCGGAAAGATTCAGTTGCCAGCCGAGATATTTGAATCGCTACCGTATTGCTAGACACCTAAGAGCGTGACAAATTAGCTCTATGGAGGTCACGATGAGTGGCAAGCGATATACAGAAGAATTCAAGATTGAAGCAGTGAAACAGGTGGTTGATCGG
>Ga0316204_10003732_pt1 | contig 29490 bp, 24 predicted proteins | sample 6monrhotite_MG_2_FD_205661 | JGI IMG/M metagenome (GOLD analysis project Ga0316204, IMG submission 205661) | Microbial mat bacterial communities from mineral coupon in-situ incubated in ocean water Damariscotta River, Maine, United States -... | ecosystem: Environmental > Aquatic > Marine >...
ACACCGACCTCAACGCCCTGACCAGTGCCATTAACCAAGCCGAGATCTACCGCTTTATCAGCAAACCCTGGGAGGATTACGACCTCATCACCACCCTGATACAGGCACTGGTCCACCGTGACACCCTTATACAAAACCGTCGCCTGGCCGACCAGGTGCGGGCGCAACAACAGGAGCTGGACAAGCGCAAACGGGCACTGGAACAACTCAAGCACACACACCCCACCCTGTTCCAGGTCGATTGGGATGCCGATGGTTCGGTGCTGCTGGATGAGAACGAAAAATAGAGTGCGCAGACAACAATAATCCTAAATTAATCCTGATAGCCAGTACATCACACCGCTTTGTGCGGCAGCGCCCATATCCTTGAGTTTCGGCTGTAATGTCTCCTGCTCACTGTCGCCCATACGGATGCCAACAAACAGCATGGTGCGCACCACCTCTGGCGACATCCTACAAGACGATATGGTCTTTCACTTGGTTTTCCACCATGCACCGGGGCCGGGAATTATCCGGGGCAGTTCCAACAGGCCTCAAGCACGGCCAGACTTGCAGCCCGTCAAGGCAAACGCTATCGTCTGTCCATGAAAAATACCCCTCAGCCAATCGACACTCTGATTCACGCCCGCTGGATCATCCCCGTACAACCTGCCGATCAGGTACTGGAACACCATGCCATCGCCGTGCATGAAGGCCGCATTCTGGGACTGCTGCCCAGCGCCGAAACCAAACAAAAATACACCGCCGAAGTAGAACATCAACTGGGCGAACACGTGCTCATTCCCGGACTGATCAATGCCCACACCCACGCAGCCATGTCGCTGTTTCGCGGCTTGGCCGACGATCTTCCACTCATGGAATGGCTACAAAATCACATCTGGCCTGCGGAAGAAAAATGGATCAGCCCCGAATTCGTCGCCGATGGCACACGATTGGCCATCGCCGAAATGCTGCGCGGTGGCACCACCTGTTTCAACGACATGTATTTTTTTCCCGACGAAACCGCACGCGCCGCCGACAACGCAGGCATGCGCGCCGTAGTTGGGCTCATCGTCATCGACTTCCCCACCGTGTGGGCCGCCAATGCCGATGAATACCTGAGCAAAGGCATCGAGGTGCACGACCACTTTCGCCATAACCCGCTGATCACCACCGCCTTTGCACCACACGCACCCTACACCGTATCCGACGAACCTCTGCAACGCATCATTACCTTCGCCGAAGAAATGGACATCCCTGTACACATACACCTGCACGAAACCACACACGAAGTCGTGGAAGCACAGGACAATACCGGCCAACGCCCACTGGAACGTCTGGAAGCACTGGGGCTGGTATCCCCCCGACTCATGGCCGTGCATATGACCCAGCTCGCCGATGAAGAAATCGACCATCTCGCCACTCGTGGTGCCCATGTCGTGCACTGCCCCGAATCCAACATGAAGCTGGCCAGTGGTTTCTGTCCCGCGCAACAACTGCTCAACGCAGGCGTCAACGTTGCCCTCGGCACTGACGGCGCAGCCAGCAATAATGATCTGGATATGTTTGGAGAGATGCGCAGCGCCGCTCTGCTGGGCAAAGTGGTGGCCCGCGATGCCAGCGCGCTGAACGCGATGCAAGTCCTGCACATGGCGACGCTCGGCGGTGCCAAAGCATTGGGACTGGAAACGCAAATCGGTTCATTGGAAATTGGCAAAGCCGCCGACATCACCGCCATCGATCTTGGCGCACTGGAAACTCAGCCCGTTTATCATCCCATTTCACAACTGGTCTATGCTGCCGGGCGCGAGCACGTCACAGACGTGTGGGTAGCTGGGCAACATCTGTTGAAAGATCGTGTGTTGACCACGTTGGATCAGCAGGCCATTGTCGCCAAGGCACAGCAGTGGAAGGAAAAGATTCAGATGGCGGATGAACATCCGGAGGATTGAAACAAAGATCGTAACTTGCGCATGTCATTTCAATGTCATTCCTAAACTTCAACACAATCCCAATATGGCGAATCAGAAATCCGCTCAACCATGAAATCAATAAATGCACGAACTTTGGGTGATAGATGTCGACGCTGGGGATAAATGATGTATATGGAAAATTCCAGCGTTTGATAATGAGATAATAAAGGCTGAAGTCTTCCGGCTCTGATATCGGAACCGACAATAAAAGTTGGGATCAGTGCGATTCCAATTCCTTGTAACAAGACTTCACGCAACGCCAGGCTATTGTTCATTTGAATAGACCCGGAGACAGGCGCTGAAATATATTTTCCTTCAGGGGAGAGAAAGCGCCACTCGTTTTGAGACTCGTGATATTTATAAGTCAGCGTATTGTGCTCGTGCAGATCATCTGGTGTCTGCGGTATGCCGTGGCGTTGAAGATATTCGGGTGCGGCGCATACGACATGGCGGCATGAAGCAAGTCTTCGTGCCACCAGGGATGAATCAGGAAGATCTGAAATTCGAACCGCTAAATCAAAACCTTCTTCGATCAAGTCCACCTTGCGGTCATCTAAATTCATATCCACTGATAATTCGGGATACAGAGCAAGGAAATCCGCGAGTGCCGGGGCGATATGCAAGATGCCAAACGACATGGGCGTATTGATCCGCAATGCGCCCCGTGGCGCACCTTGAAGATGCAACACTTCGGCGTTTGCTTCTTCAAGCATCTGCAATCCCTGTTGACTGCGAGTGTAGAAAGCACGTCCAACTTCCGTAAGACTAATACGCCGAGTGGTGCGATTTAATAATCGCGCACCCAACCGGTTCTCCAACCGAGTAACATACTTGCTCACCACAGACTTGGACAGCTTCAATCGTTCCGCCGCAGTGGTGAAACTGCCGCTGTCCACCACTTGCACGAAAACAGCGACATCAGTGAGGTTTTCCAAAGCTTATCCCTGCATAACGACTCCGCGTATTCATTTTTTCCTTAAAAGCTAAACACGCTGAGCAGTTACCTTTCTATTAGTAAAAATTTGTGAACAGTATTATTCAATCAACCTGGATTATCAATAAAGACAAAAGCAATTACGATTTAGTTCGTTAACCGTCGGCTATACCCGTGGCATTTGAGATTTAGGCTTTTAGTGTGCGTCATATTCATTGCATGGCTAGGCGAAATGACGACTAGGCCAGGGATGGCCGTAGGTAGAACAATGCAGGAGCGATTGTCGAGTAATAGCCGGACTATTGCGAGGAATTTCAACGCCGCCATGGAATGAAGAGGGCGCGCAATAAAACCTAAATCTCAAATGCCACGGGTATAGCTGCCCACAACATTTGAACAACGAACAGGAAATCACCAATGAAATTGACTCTCGCATATTTTGTTCCCAGCCTGCTACTTGTCACGTCTCTCATCTGTAACGTGGCCGTCAGCTCGGCTGCTGGACAAGTCGGAAAAAGCGCCTGGGGACCCAGCGATGAAATCGGCCGCCTCAATCTCATGAGTGACACTTCACGTCTTGAGATTTTATCGCGCATAAGTAGCGGCAAAGTATATGATTTAAGTGTTGAATATTATGTCGGCATGCCAAGTTGGTATGCCATTGGTGATCCGCGTTATCAATTATGGCTTACCCACACACCACGTGGCACTGTAGTAGATGACCCGCTCAATGTCGGTAGAGAAAAGAACCAGCGAGTGAGTTATACCGGTGATGCTATTTCCATGTACACCCATATGGGTACACATATCGATGCACTGAATCACTTCGGACTCAACGGCAAGATCTGGAATGGTTCCGAAGCGGACAAGTACTTAGGTGACCGTGGCTGGAAGAAGGCTGGCGCCGAAACTATCCCACCGATCATTGCACGAGGTGTATTAATTGATGTTGCTTCAGCTAAGAATTTAGAAATGTTACCACCTTCCTACCGTATCACAGCCGATGATCTTCGCAAGGCGCTCAAACGTCAGGGTCTCAATCTTCACTCCGGCGATATTGCTCTTATTCGAACGGGTCGGATGCGGCATTATCATAACGAGAAAATATTCATGTCTGAACCGCCAGGTCTAAGTCTGGGGGCAGCACGATTTCTCGTTGAAGAAAAAGGTGTGATGAGCGTCGGTGCTGACAATCTCAGCTTTGAGACGTTTCCGCCTGAGGTGGAGCATAACTGGATTCCGGTGCATACCTATCTGCTCGCTCAACATGGAGTAACCATCATGGAGCTGGTATACCTAGAAGGGTTGGCGAGAGATAGCATCTATGAATTTGCATTTATTGGCGCTTCACTCAAGTTTCGTGGCGCAAGTGCTGGTCCAATGCGCCCCATCGCGATACCCATACGAACTCAATATTGAAAATGACAAACGTAAAATCTCATTTGCTGGTCTTGCTGGCGACGATTCTTGTCGCAGGTTCATTTTTAGCATCAGAAAATCTCGCTGGAATTATTAGCCCATTTTCACTGACGCTATTGCGCTTTGCAGGTGCTTCTGTGTTATTAATTCCCGTCATAATTTATAAAAAAAAATGGCGAGATAAAGTTCTGACAACTTTACCCAGAGCTATAATTATTAGTTTTTTCTATGCGGCATTTTTTATTGGCTTGTTTGAATCGCTTAATACAACCACGGCTCTCAATACCGGTACACTATTTACGTTAGTCCCATTTATCACAGCACTTCTCGCCGCAATTTTATTACGCGAAAAAATGAACAGCAGACAATTGTTTGTCTATTTAATCGGTGCTTTAGGCGCTATTTGGATTATTTTTGGTGGTCAATTAGAACAATTTTTACTGTTTTCTTTAAGCAAAGGAGATCTCATTTTTTTACTGGCGGCAGTATCAATGTGTTGCTACTCAGTCTCCATGAAGTTGCTTTATAGAGATGATGAAATGATCGTTCTGGTTTTTTGTACTCTGCTTGGAGGATCATTTTGGATGGTGCTTGCCTTGCTATTGACAGGTCAGCCACTTGAATGGCATTTGATACAAAGTGATTCCGCACTAAATATGGCTTATCTTATTATTGGTGCAACGCTTATAACCGTCTATTTGTATCAAAAAACGACAGTAGCTTTAGGACCCGCTCGGGTAAACGCCTATATATACTTAAATCCGGCATTTGTGGCCATTTTATTGTTTTTAATCGATGGTGTATCCATTCCTATGGAAATTCTCCCAGGTTTTATCATCTCATCAATGGCAACAATGATGCTTCAGAAAAATAACGACCAGGAGAGTACTGCAATACCCGTGAAAAAGACCAGATGAAACGCTACTGGTCCCGAAACAATTTGCAGAACGCCGGGTAGCAGGGTGTGTCGTGTCGTTCATCCATCACTAGATGATCGAAAAGGCTACTACCTGAATGCCAAACAGAAAACCCTTCGGTTGATCAATAGCCGTTAAACCCTCGACCTTCATGATGGTTTTCATCCTCCCATCATGAACAAAATTTGGTCTCAACTCGCCCCAAGACACCGACTTCTGGTGGCTCATCCGCAAACTCATTTCATATCGGACAAAGTACGCGCTCCCCTTTTGGCTGCCCGACGTTTACAATTCGCCCTCACATTGACTGCCTGAGAAATATAGAGACACACCATGCGCACTTCACAGTTTTTACTCGCCACCCAAAAAGAGACCCCTGCCGACGCGGAAATCATCAGCCATCAGTTGATGTTGCGCGCGGGCATGATCCGCAAACTGGCCGCAGGCCTGTACACTTGGCTGCCGCTGGGCCTGCGGGTGCTGCGTAAAGTAGAGGCCATTGTGCGCGAGGAGATGGATCGCGCAGGTGCTCAAGAGCTGCTGATGCCCGCGATTCAGCCGTCGGAATTGTGGCAGGAATCGGGTCGTTGGGAACAGTTTGGTGGTGAACTGCTGCGACTGCATGACCGCCACAACCGCGAATTCTGTTTTGGCCCTACCCATGAGGAGGTCATTACCGACCTGTGCCGCCGTGAACTGCGTTCGTACAAGCAATTGCCCGCTACTTTTTACCAGATTCAAACCAAATTTCGCGACGAAACCCGACCACGCTTCGGGGTAATGCGCGCGCGAGAATTCTTGATGAAGGACGCCTATTCTTTCCACGCCAGCCCAGTATCACTACAAGAAACTTACGAGCACATGTTCGCCGCCTACACGCGTATTTTCACCCGCCTGGGGCTGAATTTTCGCCCGGTGCTGGCGGACACCGGCTCCATCGGCGGCAGTGCCTCACACGAGTTTCATGTGCTGGCCGAATCCGGTGAAGACGCCATCGCTTTTTCCAATGTCAGTGATTACGCCGCCAATGTGGAACTGGCCGAAGCTCTAGCGCCTGCCGGTGAACGCCCCTCACCCGGCGCACAAATGGCCACGGTGGACACTCCAGGACAACACAGCATCGAGGAAGTCAGCAGTTTCCTCAAAGTAGAGGCAGCACAAACCCTGAAAACGTTGCTGGTGCAAGGCAGTGAAAACGACGTGGTGGTGCTGGTGCTGCGTGGTGATCACGAGTTAAACAATCTCAAGGCAGAAAAACTGCCGCAGGTCGCCGCACCGCTCACGCTGGTAAGTGATGAAATGATCAACACCTGCTGTGGCTGTTCTGCCGGCTCCATCGGCCCGCGTGATATTGCCGCCCCGGTCATTGCGGATCGCGCTGCGGCACAACTGGCCGACTTTATCTGTGGAGCTAACGAAAACGGTAAACATTTAACGGGAGTCAATTGGGGACGTGACTTGCCCGAACCGCAAATCGCAGATTTACGCAATGTAGTGGAAGGCGATGCCAGTCCCGATGGACAGGGCACACTGGAAATCAAACGCGGCATTGAAGTCGGCCACATTTTTCAGTTAGGTCAGAAATATGCCGAGGCGATGAATGCCACAGTGTTGGACGAAAACGGCAAGACCACGGTGATGACCATGGGCTGCTACGGTATCGGTGTGTCGCGTGTGGTGGCTTCTGCCATTGAACAAAATCACGACGAGCATGGCATTATCTGGCCCGATGCTATCGCGCCCTTTCACGTCGCTATCGTGCCCATGAACATGCATAAATCACAGCGTCTGCGCGATGCCGTCGATACCTTGTATAATGAGCTCATCACCGCTGGTTTTGATGTACTGCTGGATGATCGCAAAGAACGACCCGGTGTGATGTTTGCGGACATGGAGCTAATCGGTATTCCCCATCGCATTGTGATCGGCGAACGCGGACTGGACTCAGGTACACTGGAATACAAGAGGCGTGGCGATGCCGACAAGCAAGATATTCCACTGAAAAATATAATCGATTTCCTTCAGGAAAAAAGTGCCCAGACGACATCAACAACATGACTAAAACTTACTTTCACTCCTGGTATTTACTGACGGCTGTCATCACTCTGTGGTTATTAAGCATGAGTGTTGTACTGGCAGCAACCCAGGAGCCTCCTGATGATGCACTGCGCTCCGTGCTGGAAAAAGCTATCGGCGAATCCGGCAGTTTCACGGATCGCTTTGATGCCGAAGTCTGGCTCATGGACATGTCCTCCCGCCTCAAATCGCGCGTACCTGATGACGCCGAACGCCTGGACCTGCTGAAAAACATCCACTACGAAGCGACCAAAGCCGACCTGCCCCCGGAAATGGTGCTGGCGGTCATCAACGTGGAAAGCAACTTTGACCGCTGGGCCATTTCCTACGCAGGAGCTCAGGGGCTGATGCAGGTGATGCCCTTTTGGCTGAAAGAAATCCCTCAGGCCGGTGACAACTTGTTCGACATCCGCACCAACCTGCGTTTCGGCTGCACTATCCTCAAGCACTATCTTAAACGGGAAAAAGGTGATTACCAGCGCGCCCTGGCGCGTTACAATGGCAGCCTGGGCAAGGTCTGGTATCCTAATCGTGTGTTCGATGCTTTGAACAAACGCTGGTTCAGGTCACGTTAAGTTTCAACCCACTAAGTTGTAAACACGTTTCGATAAACTCGACGATATCACCTTAACGGTGTACCAGGAGGTTGTCATGAAAAGGAAGTGTTTTTACATCCTGAGTATCTGCATTTTTTTTGGTTTCCTAAGCGCTTGTTATGCCAACAATCTGCCACACGGTATCGGCATCTCTCTCGAGGGAGGCCACACTCGCACCACCTCGGTAATCACGCACTACGTGCCGCCACCCCACGCACCTGCCCACGGCTACCGACATCATCACCATAACCATGACTTACAGTTTGATGCAGGCCTTGGGACCTATATCGTCATCGGCAGCCCTGGTCTGTATTTCTACAATGACCACTACGTGCGTTTTTACCGTGGTGGCTGGCAAATCCGTGGTCATTTGAACAACCGATGGCGCTCGGCACACATAAATAATATTCCGCACAAACTTAGAAAGCAGCACGTCCAAAAACACCAACGCCATAATACTCATTATAATGAACGACCTAACCACCGCCGCCATCAAGGCCACGAACTCAGTTACGATGCACACACGGGTGCCTATGTGATTATCAACTGGCCCGGCATCTATTTTTATAACAACCGCTACCTTCGCCATCACCGCGGCAGATGGCAGTCAGCCAACAAATTACATGGCGCTTGGCGGCCAGCAAAAAAACATCATGTGTCGAAAAAATTGATGCAGGTGAGACATCCCAAAAAACATAAACACAAAAACCAACATCGGAGTACTTGGTATTAAGCTGGAATAAAAAGCAGATTTTTAACTACGCGTTGGACCCATCGGCTTTAAATAGCAGAGCATTCCCTCGCGACGACTTCTCATTCTCGGACTGGCTCCTAGTGGCTTGATGACTTAGGTAATAACCTCATCATCAAGCCACTTTCTTAATTGCTTTATTTCCTGTTGTAAAAATTTTTCATCTTCAAAGGCATTTGTTACCGCAATAATACCTTGTACCCGAGCGATGAAATGCATGGCAATTTTTTCCGCATGCGTCTTAACCCCAAGAAGATTGAGCTGCACCATTAACCAATCACGAAATACTGTAAACATTTTATTCGCATCACTTAACATTGCATGATTGGTTTTGGCCAGCTCCGCGCATAAACTACCAACAGGACAACCGTGAAAACGAATCTTTTCCTGGCCTCGCAATGGCATATCAATGTAATAATAAAGACGCTGCCGAGGGTCGGTGAATTTCTCATCCCACTCATCCAGCATTACCTCAATGCCCGCAATACGAGCATCAATCACAGCATTTAATATTTCGTCTTTACTTTTAAAATGATAATAAAAATTACCACGTGATATGCCGACCACATCCGCAATATCACTGAATGAGGTACTTTCATATCCTTGCTGATAAAACAACTCATCCGCAGCAGTGATAATCTTTTGTCTTAATGCTTCGCCTTTGTTGCCCATAAAGGTTTTATGTAGCTGCTTGTTCAAAAAATGGATAATCAGTATAACCGGGTTCTGCACCGCCATAAAAAGTGTCAGAATCCGCATCATTTAAAGCCAGATTCTGCTGATAGCGATAAACTAGATCCGGGTTAGCCAGAAATGGAACGCCGAATGCAACAAGATCGCTATTTCCATTACTGAGTGATTGGTTGGCACGTGCTTTATCATACCCACAATTTGCCATGTACAGCCCATTGTAGCTATCACGTAAAGCACGATAATCAACATTGGCAGATTGACTCACCATGTCACCTTCCAACATGTGCAAATAAGCAAGATGATAGGCATTAAGTTGTGAAACAAAATAACTGAAATGTTCGGAAGCATCACTGTCTGACATATCATTAAAACTGTTTTCAGGTGAGAATCGCACGCCTACTCGATTACTGGGCCACACTTCAATCACCGCATCTAACACTTCGTTTAATAAACGCATGCGATTTTCAACACTGCCACCGTATTGATCCGTGCGTTGATTCGTACCGTCACGTAAGAATTGATCGATTAAATATCCATTCGCTGCATGCACTTCAACACCATCAAAGCCCGCTTTTTTTGCCATTTCCGCAGCGTGTTTGTACTGGGCAATAATGCTGGGGATTTCATTTATGTCCAATGCTCGAGGTGTCACAAATGCTTTCATACCTTCAAAAGTAATGGCTTCACCTGAAGGTTGAATTGCGGATGGCGCGACAGGTGTTTGATTATCAGGTAACAAATCAGGATGCGATATTCTCCCGCAGTACCACAACTGAATAAAGATATGCCCACCCTCAGCATGTACCGCATCTGTAATTTTTTTCCAGCCAGCGACTTGCTCATCACTGTATATTCCCGGTGTACCAGGATAACCGACACCTTCCGGCGAAACCTGAGAGGCTTCAGTGATAATCAAACCTGCTGTTGCCCTCTGCTGATAATAAGTGACATTGATGTCGTGCGGTGCATTGTGCTCACCAGCGCGATTGCGTGTCAGTGGAGCCATCGCCATACGATTGGCCAACGTTATGTCACCCACGGTGATCGGGGAAAACAAATCAGTGCTCATTGATCTTCTCCATGTAATTTATTCGTTTTAAGTACATTCCCACCCACCTTATAGGACGACCGTCCTATAAGGTGGGCAAAAAATAATACAAGCATCCTATTTTGTCAATACAATTTACACCATCAGGACAAACTACAGGAAAATTGGGCTCAGAGATAAAACCACCAGCGGAGAATGACGAAGGTCTATTCTCGCAACCTTCTATCATCATGTATCTATTGCGCCATGCTGAATTCGCTGCGAATCCAACGTGGAATACCAACCATTCCTCCCTCCCCACAACAATTGCTCAACGCTAACGCTAATATCGCTTTAGGTACCAATGGCGATGCCAGGGCATTAGGCGGAGAAACAAGTAAAGCTTACTGGCATTAATACCGTTGCCCAGCGTACTGGAAGCCCAACCAGCTTATCACTCCATTTCACAATTAGTTTACGCCGCTGGACACGAGCAGGTCACAGACGTGTCGTTTGTTTCTTTTTTATCACTCTCAATTGTCCCAGCTTGTGGGCAAACTCCTCCTTGATTATTTCTAATTTCAGACAGCTCTGAAGTTTGCCCCAACACCTAATACAAATACACCGCCCCGGCAGAGGGTGCGTTGTTATTTGTACCTGTAGCATCTGCACCATGGGTAATGCCAATGGCATTACTGTCCTCACTATCCGCCCCCACCGCCAGAGTGTTGCCATCGTTGCTTACGGCAACTGACGAGCCAAAGCCATCAAATTTTTCGGTGTTAGAGGCCTTGACGTAGGCCTGTTGCACCCAGCTACCACTGTTGCGGCTAAATACATACACCGCCCCAGAATCTTCTATCGAATTATTGTCTTCACCGCTTCCATCGGTACTGATGTCAGTGGTATCACTATCTTCCCACACAGCCCCCACAGCCAAAGTATTGCCATCGCTGCTCAAGGCCACTGATCTGCCGAACCAATCATCAGCCTCAGCATTGGAGGCCTTGACATAAGCCTGCTGCATCCAGCTACCACCGTTGCGGCCAAATACATACACCGCTCCAGCAACGAGTGCTAAATTATTGTCCTCACCGCTTCCATCGGTACTGATGCCAGTGGTATCGCTACCTTCCCACACAGCCCCCACAGCCAGGGTATTACCATCGCTGCTTAAAGCCACTGAGGTACCGAACTCATCATAAGCCTCAGCGTTAGAGGCTTTAACATAGGCCTGCTGGGACCAGTTACCACCGTTGCGGCCAAATACATATACTGCTCCAGCACCGTATGCCAAATTATTGTCCTCACCGCTTCCATCGGTACTGATGCCAGTGGCGTCGCTGCTTTCTGCATGAGCCCCTACCGCCAGAGTGTTGCCATCGCCGCTTACGGCAATTGACGAGCCAAAGCCATCAAATTTCTCGGTGTTAGAGGCCTTGACATAAGCCTGTTGCACCCAGCTACTAGCGTTACGGCCAAATACATACACAGCTCCAGCACCGAGTGCCAAATTATTGTCCTCACCGCTTCCATCAGTACTGATGCCAGTGGCATTGCTGCTTTCATCCCTAGCCCCCACCGCCAAAGTGTTACCATCATCACTCAAGGCTACTGAGGTGCCGAACCTGTCACCAGACTCAATGTTAGAGGCCTTGACATAAGCCTGTTGGGACCAACTACTGCTGCTACGACTAAACACGTACACCGCTCCGGTAGCAAATGCTGAATTATCCCCTTCACCGGTTCCGTCGGTGCTAATGCCAGTGGCATTGCTGCGTTCTAGAGCAGCTCCCACCGCCAGGGTATTGCCATCGTTGCTCAAGGCCACTGATCTGCCGAACCGATCATCAGCCTCAGCATTGGAGGCCTTGACATAAGCCTGCTGCACCCAGCTACTGCTACTGCGGCTAAATAGATACACCGCCCCGGCATTCTCTGCTGAATTATTGTCTTCACCGGTTCCATCGGTACTGATGCCAGTGGCGTTGCTGCTTTCTGTATGAGCCCCCACCGCCAGGGTATTGCCATCGCCACTCAAAGCCACTGATCGACCGAACCAATCATAAGCCTCAGCATTTGAAGCTTTGACATACCCAATAGCGGATAACACCCCTCCCAGCGTACTCACCTCGTTGGAGTCGCTACAAAGATGACTGTTACAGGCCTGCAATAAATACCGGGCATTACCCCAGTTCTGGCGATGCACAGCAATATCCAGCGTGTGTGAGGTGGTGCTGATATCTGCACCTCGCTGGGTAAAACCCGAGACACCATCAAGGTTTTCCATCAATCGGTAATAAGTGGCATTCTGTACCGCTGGCCAGCTGAATTGCAGTTGCTTGATGCCCAAATCAAGCGAAAGCACTGCGGCATCCAGGCCAGTGGGATTCCCTTCCACAATCTTAAATTCATTGTGAGGCAACCAGATATACCCATTGAGCTTCCAATCCCACTTTATGGCCCAATCCTCTGCATACTTGTAGTATTTACTATCAAGATGCCCATTGATCCAGTAATCATTCACCAATATCATTTTATTGACAATATCCGACTTGCTCGGCAAGGCTCTGGCTTCCTGACTGAATAACGCGAAAAAAAACATCGCGACAATCAAGCATATGGGAAAAAAAATATGGTCATGTTTGCTTTTCATAATTAATTCCTTTTAGATTATGAATAAATGTATCGGATTATTTTATTCCTTAAAATAATCGTTCGGGCTCGGAATGGTACTGTAAAAAGTATAGTAAGAATAAACACCCTTTTCACAAAAGCTTGGGATTTACAAACACAAAATGGAAATTACCCATTTCAATTAAGTGGCATTAAAATGCAACCGGAAAAATAACACCTACTTGTAAAGATGATCATACTTCCTCACTCAAAACTAACACTGTAAAGCATAATCAACACACAATATATTACTTAGCAATATCTTTTATACTGACATCTGACAACTGAAAGTTTCATGAAAAACTTAGCACTATTCATGTGAGCACAGCGAGCATCTTACCTTCCGCTGACGAAACCAACACATTTATGATCACTGCTTTGATGTGAAAACCTGGCACGGATACCGACTGTGCGCCACCGATGACTCACAGATCAGGATGCCTGACGAACCCGATATCGTGGATGCGTTTGGTGTTAACTTGGGAAAGGAAAATCAGAAAGACTGCCCGTTAGCACTGGCGTCGGTTTATTATGATGTGCTGAATCATATCAGCATTGATTCCAGCGTCAATCATACATTTGAATGATGTTCAATCCAAAGACTTATCTCTTTTAGACAGAGAGTATAATGCATTCTGGTTATATGCCTTATATAAAGCGAAAAGCCAGCCTTTTTGCATGCGTGCCAAAATCAACCGTGGCAAACCATACAAAGCGTTTGCCGACAGTGGAAAAGCGCAGACCCTCGCTACGCTCACGCCCAATAAGAAATCAGTCGAACAATGCAGAGAAAAAGGACTATCGACACATTCTCTTAAAATTCGCTTGATACGCGCTGAACTCGATGCTGATATTGATGTTGAAGTGCTTATCACAAACCTGATGGATGAGCAGATTTTCCCAGCCCATATCTTCAAGGAATTATATCACTTGAGGTGGGGTATTGAAGAAAACGACAAACGTCTCAAGCAATGGGTAGAAATAGAGTATTTTTCCGGGAAGTCTACAGTGTCAGTCAAACAGGATTTTTATGCGGAGGTACTGACCAGCAATCTGACGGCCATGGTGGCTAATGCTGCCCAAAAACAAACCGACAAAACAACATCTGCTCGTCAGCATGCCTACAAAATCAACTTTTCTCAGGCGTTTTGTAAAATGAAAAATACCGTGATTTAACCACTTTTATTTTCAACTCATCAGCTGCGGAGTAAATTAGCAGCCCTGATTGATGGCATGGCTTGCACAATAAAACCGGTACGATATAACAGGCATTATCATCAGCGGAAGTCAAAGATCAAAACGTTTCATGAAAACTATAAAAGGGAAAAGTGAATCAATGGCTTACTGCTTAAAACTTAATGACATTGGTATATTGCGCCATGCTGAGTTCGCTGCGAATCCAACATAGAATGCCAACCATTTCTCCCCCCTCACAACAATTGCTCAACGCTAACACTAATATCGCTTTAGGTACCAATGGCGATGCCAGGGCATTAGGCGGAGAAACAAGCAAAGCTTACTGGCATTAATACCGTTGCCCAGTGTACTGGAAGCCCAACCAGCTTATCACTCTCAGCTACCCCAGCTTGTGGGCAAGCTCCTCCTCGATTATTTCTGATTCCAGACAGCTCTGGAGTTTGCCCCAACACCTAATACAAATACACCGCCCCGGCAATGGTTGCGCTGTTATCCGCACCGGCAGCATCCGCACCATGGGTAATGCCGATAGCATTACTGTCCTCCCCAGAAGCCCCTATAACTAGAATATTGCCATCATTGTTCACGGAAACAGAGGTGCCAAAAAAATCCCACGTCCCGGTATTGGAAGCCTTAACATAGGTCTGTTGGAACCAACTACCGCCACTGCGGTTAAACACATACACCGCCCCGGCATTTTCTGTCGAATTATTACCTTCACCGCTTCCATCGGTACTGATGCCAGTGGCATTGCTTTTTTCTCTGTCAGCCCCCACCACCAGGGTATTACCATCGCCGCTCAAAGCCACTGAGTCACCGAAAGAATCGCTAGTCTCCGCATTATTGGAGGCCTTAACATAGGCCTGCTGGGACCAACTACCACCGTTGCGGCTAAACACATATACCGCCCCGGAATATGCTGTCGAATTATCCGTCTCACCAGTTCCATCGGTACTGATGCCTGTGGCATTACTATCTTCTCCGCTAGCCCCCACCACCAAAGTATTACCATCGCCACTCAAATCCACTGAGCCACCGAAAAAATCGCCAGCCTCAGCATTGGAGGCCTTGACATAGGCCTGTTGGAACCAGCTACCACCATTGCGACCAAACACATACGCTGCCCCAGCAGCTTCTGCTGAATTGTCCGCCTCACCGCTTCCATTGGTGCTGATACCAGTGGCATTACTGCTTTCCCTCCACGCACCCACCGCCAAGGTATTACCATCGCTACTCAAATCCACTGAGCCACCGAAAAAATCCCACTTCTCGGCATTGGAGGCCTTAACATAGGCCTGTTGAAGCCAACTACTGCCACTACGGCTAAACACGTACACCGCCCCTGCCTCGATTGCTGAATTATCCTCTTCACCGGTTCCATCCATGCTGATGCTAGTCGCATTGCTGCTTTCATCACTAGCCCCCACCGCCAAAGTGTTACCATCATCACTCAAGGCTACTGAGGTACCGAACCTATCAAAAGCCTCAGTGTTAGAGGCTTTGACATAAGCCTGCTGGGACCAGCTACCACCGTTGCGACTAAACACATATACCGCCCCGGCCAGGCCTGCTGAATTATCCTCCTCACCGGTTCCATCGATGCTGACACCCCTTGCATTACTGCTTTCCCCGCGCGCGCTCACCGCCAAAGTATTGCCATCGTTGCTCAAAGCCACTGAGGCACCGAAAAAATCAAGAGCCCCAGTATTAGAGGCCTTAATATAAGCTTGCTGGAACCAACTACCCCCGTTGCGGCTAAACACATACACTGCACCGGAAGCCATTGCCAAACCACCCCCCCAACCAGTTCCGCCGTTGCTGACGCCAGTGGCATCGCTGAATTCTTCTGTAGTTCCCACCGCCAGAGTATTACCATCACCACTCAAAACCACTGATTCTCCGAATCCTCCCCCTCCAATGAGGTCAATCGACCCTTGAGTATTCGAAGCCTTCACATACCCAATAGCGGATAACACCCCTCCCAACGTACTCACCTCGTTGGAGTCGCTGCAAAGCTGACTGTTACAGGCCTGCAATAAATACCGGGCATTACCCCAGTCCTGGCGATGCACAGCAATATCCAGCGTGTGTGAGGTGGTGGTGATATCTGCACCTCGCTGAGTAAAGCCTGAGACGCCATCAGGGTTTTCCATCAATCGGTAATAAGTGGCATTCTGTACCGCTGGCCAGCTGAATTGCAGTTGCTTGATGCCTAAATCAAGCGAAAGCACTGCGGCATCCAGGCCAGTGGAATCCCCTTCCACAATCTTAAATTCATTGATACTTGACCATGAACTTGAATACCCTGATGCTCCAACAATTTTTAATTTAACGTATCGGGCCTCCAGGGTAGCAAATGAAGATAAGATAGGTTGCGATGTCGATGTATTATTACTGTGATCCACAATGAGAGAACCAGCCACTTCATTTTCAACATCTGCCAGACTTGTACTGGCATAAACATAATATTGATACGCTCTATTCTGGTAGGTCCATAACTCAGTTCCTTCAATCGATTTATTTTCGCCGTAATCAATAATCACCCATTGTGGAAAGCCACTTGCAGACCACCTGAAATCATTGGAAGTGTTTCCATCAATCACTTTAATAGCTTCGTTACCAGCTTGCTCTGAACTCTGGCTATAAATCACCTTGTTCGATGGTAGAGGAGTGAAATTCCCCTCCACAATCTTAAATTCATTGATACTTGACCATGAACCTGAATACCCTGACGCCCCAACAATTTTTAATTTAACGTATCGGGCCTCTAGAGTAGCAAATGAAGATAAAATGGGTTGCGATGTCGATGTATTATTACTGTGATCCACAATGAGAGAACCAGCCACTTCATTTTCAACATCTGCCAGACTTGTACTGGCATAAACATAATACTGATACGCCCTATTCTGGTAGGTCCATAATTCAGCCCCTTCAATCGATTTATTTTCGCCGTAATCAATAATCACCCATTGTGGAAAGCCACTTGCAGACCACAGGAAATCATCAGAAGTGTTTCCATCAATCACTTTAATCGCTTCTTTGCCAACTTGCTCTGAACTTTGGCTAACCACTACAGGAAAGGGTGGTGGTGGAGGGTTCTCTGGGTCTGGCATAACACCGGATGCCATTTTTACGACTTCGGTTCCCGCCAATAAAAATGCACCGACCCCAAAATCTCTTGTTGAGTTTGCGTTAACAGGCTGGTTTGATTCAGGTGCATGTCCTGGCCCCTGAATATAACCAAGGAGGCCACTGGCTTGAACGGCATCGTTCACCATGCCGTTCCATGCTTTTTCTACAACAGGCCTATAAGTTGCGGCCTCTAAAATTCCGACATTAATGCCATAGGCAAGTGCATAGGTAAAAAAAGCAGTTCCACTGGTTTCTTTTCCACCATAATGACTGGGGTCATCCAGACTGGCATTCCAAAAACCGTCGGGCCTCTGCCTATCCTTCAAAGAACCCGCCATGGAAATCAATGTTTGTTTGTATTCTTCATAATGACTGTCAGAAACAGGTAACTCTTTTAATACTTTAACCATAGCAGCAATAACCCATCCATTACCTCTCGACCAATATATGTTTTTTCCCGTAGAGGTTAAATTAGGTGGAGTCTGGTTTTTATCTCTCCACCATAAAAAATTATTTCCGTTATTGTTGCCATTGTCAGAATACAGCCCTCTGCCTCCTTCCGAATATTTTGTCCATGCATATAAATCCCACATCTTGTCATGAAATGCTGTGTCAAAGTTAATATTGCCAAGCTCAACAAAATTGGGCATCGCCATAAACAGCGCATCTACCCACCACCAGCTTTCAACATTAGAACTATTGACCATATTATTGACGGAGGTTTGGATATGTTCAATTTTATACGACTGAGGATTGTGTTTATACAATGCGATATAGGTTTGTCCAGCAGCCTGATCGTCAGCGTTAGGCTGCCAGATATACCCATTGAGCTTCCAATCCCACTTTATGGCCCAATCCTCTGCATACTTGTAGTATTTACTATCAGGATACATGTCGTACATGGCCATATTTCCTATGAAATAGACTGCACGCGCCCACTTATTATCTCCCGAATCAAGATGCCCATTGATCCAGTAATCATTCACCAATATCATTTTATTGACAATATCCGACTTGCTCGGCAAGGCTCTGGCTTCCTGACTGAATAACGCGAAAAAAAACATAGCGACAATCAAGCATATGAAAAAAAATACGTGGTCATGTTTGGTTTTCATAATTAATTCCTTTTAGATTATGAATAAATGTATCGGATTATTTTATTCCTTAAAATAATCGCTCGGGCTCGGAATGGTGCTGAAAAAAGCATAGTAAGAATAAACACCTTTTTCCCAAAAAAATTGGGCTTTACAAACACAAAGTGGAAAATTACCCATTTCAATTAAGTGGCATTAAAATGCATTCGGAAAAATAACACCTACTTGTAAAGATGCTCATACTTCCTCACTCAAAACCAACACTGTAAAGCATAATCAACACACAATATTACTTAGCAACATCTTTTATATTGATATCCGACAATTGAAAGTTTCGGGTAAAACTTGGCACTATTCATGTGAGCACCACGAGCGCCTTGGCAGTCTCTAACGAAACCGGCACATTCATGACAATCATCAGTATTTTATGATAATAAAAAGCTCACCAGAAAAATGAGCCGAATAGCATATACTCGTGGCGTTTGAGATTTGCTCAACACACCTAGCCAATAATTATCTAACAACGGGGAAAAATCAAGAAGGCCTATTCCAGCAGTTCTGTATCACTGTGTGGATAATCAGGTGAACAACAACACAGAATCACTAAATCTTTATCGCCAATATTTTCAGTACAATGTTAGGTGGGATACAGTATGTATTCCCTGCTGATGCGGTAAATATTTCATCAGCCTTTAGTGATAAAAGCATCAATAGACTGATATTTGGATTCCGATATTAAGGGTATATGTCAGCCATCGCCGTGCTGCTCAGGTATTTCAGATGGCTGCCACATTGCGCCCGGCAATCACTGGCACCAAACCCTGCCAGTAAAATTTCACCATTAGCCTGCTGATTACAGCAACACTCTGTTTCACTGAAAAGACCAACCGCCGTTATCTGTGTTTCAGGCGTCATCAAAAAATAATCGATATGCCAGCGGAGCTTTTTTTGTCGGGATAAATGACGATGAATCCGTGCCGGCAAATTGCGTCGGGCACTGCCAGTGTAAAGATAATTTCTTACCGGGAACAAAAACTTGGCCAGAGAACCAACGCGTATCCACTGCGACCGCTGGAGTGTAATGTGAAGTTGATACGTCACCAGACGCTCATCTGCATTCGCCTTACTTTCCCACTTATCAAGGCTCCATACGCTCACTCGATGGTAAATAGCAGCGGTGGATCATCATCGGCCAGTTCACAACTCACATTACTGACTTGCGCCTGCGGCGACCCCTTTGACAGCCAAGCGCACAATTCTTCCACCAATGGTTTTACGCCACAGGCCATTACTTCGACACGACCATCCGGTAAATTTCGTGCATAACCGCTAATCCCCAGGCGTTCGGCTTCATGCCGTGTCGAGGCACGAAAAAACACGCCCTGCACCTCGCCCGACACATAACATCGTACACAAACCCGATTCAAAATTTCACTTTAGCCGGTTGGCCAACACGTAGCATTTGCTTATTCGTGGCAAAAACCACCTCAACAACATAACGGTCACTGCCGGTCTTTTCCGGCTCCATGGCCACAAAACTGACTGTGCCCGCATAGCTTTGTCCTGAGACGGTGACCTTTGCCTTGTCGTTACGTTTGATATTATCGACAGCCATGCCACTCACCAGACTGCGCGCTAACATACGATCCGCCTCAGCCAGTACGATTAACGGCACAGCCTGCATTCTGCTCACCACGGTTTGCCCTGGTTGTGCATTGCGCTGTAACACCCAGCCCGAAAAGGGAGCCCGTATTATGCTGCGGCCAAAATCATGCTCTGCTTTCGTCAGATTGGCACGAGCCGAAAGTAAGTCTGCGTCCGCCGCATCTTTTTGAATTTTTGCTAATTGCAAGTCATGGTCAGACAATAAAGTACGATCATATAATTCCTGAGTACGCTCCAGCTCTCGCTGAGCTTCATCCCGATTATTTCTGGCCTGTTTGAGTCTGGCCCTGTCAGCAAACACATCAGCGCGAAATGTTTCATTGTCCAGGCGCAGCAATACTTGGTCAGCACGCACCCGATCTCCTCTATTAACCTTCACTTCAGCAACAATCCCATTGACCGGTGTACTCAAGGCAACGGTACGCACCCATTGCAGGGTCGCTTCCTCCGCTACCGAAGTAGTCGACCTGACCAGCCCGGCCGATCCAGTCAACGAAAAAACAAGCGCAAAAACCAGCATGGGCAATACACCAATGATCCGGCCCGGTGAATTCATATGGTTTCTCCTTTAGTCCACACGACTGTTATTATTAGACGACGGTCGCTTATCAACACGAGCTTCCATTGCTCATTCAATAACCAGTAGCGAATTTCTCGTCATTATCATTACCATCCCCCCGCCCCAGCAAGGCGTTGACGCGAGCCCAGGCCAGGGCTGTAGCAAAGTCCGCCTGCATAACACGATAGCGTAGCACCGACATACTCACCATGGCATCACCCAGATCAGCCTCAACTTCGAGTTCATACTGAGCGCGACGGAGGTCAAGATACAGCTCACGATATTCCTGATCAGCTGCCAGACTTTGTTTTTCCACCTGTAAGGTTTGCAACTCAGTCCAGATATCCAACAGCTCTTGTCGCAATACACGCCGTTGCTGTTCCAGGTTGGCCTCAACTTTGTGTAATTCGGCTCGACTCCGAGCCTGTAATGCGGCACTGCGGCCACCATCAAACAATGGCATATCCAGAGAGATACCGGCCCGCCACTTATCGTTACTACCCACTGCCCGGTTGTATTCAGACACTTCGAGCTGCCCTAAAAGCACTGGATTATCATCTGCCCGAGCCAGACTCAATTGCGCCTTTGCACTCGCCAGTTGCGCCATCAATGCCCGCAGTTGCGGATTACCCTGCTCCAATTCAACAAACCAGTCATTCACATCTTCTGGAAGTTTTCGAGCAGCAAAACTCAATTGAGGGATGGATAATTTTTCAGACAGTTGTCCCGGGCGATTCAGTAAATCAGCAAGACGTGCCCGTGTAGTGCGTTGTGCAGCCTCACTTTGTGCCTGCCGTAGCCGTGATGCCTGCAATAGACTGCGTGTTTCCATAAGCTCAATATCCGACAACTGCCCCAACTCATTACGCTCACGCACACGATCTGAATTCACAAAAGCCATCGACATTTCTTCAGTGTCACGCGCATACGCCTGATCAGCTAACAACACATCAAAAAAAGTGGCCATAATGGCAATGCGGTAGCGAGCAAAAGTATCAAGATAAACCAAAGCACGCTGGTTTCGTTCCGCCAGCGTCACATCTTTTTTTGCCGCACTACGGCCAAAGTCATACAAAGATTTATTCAGGGACAGGCTGATGCGATGATCATCCTGGGACTGCTCAATACTGCTCGATGGTGGATCAATCCAGCGCAGGCGTCCAGAGAGCGTCACATTAACACCCATCTCTGCATCAACCCGCTGTTGCTCCGCCTTGGCACGCGCCAGTTCAGCAACCTCTATTTGTAGTTCGGGATGTTCCGCCGACGCCAGACCCAGCGCAAACTCAAGTGTCAGCGGCGTCGGTAAAGGAACTTCATCTGCTGCCCACAACAGACACGGTATCGAAAAAAATAAGGGTAGCAATAATAATCTACGGAAATACTGCGTTGGCGACCCGCTCATTTCGCCTGCTGGGCGGCTTTGACTTTTTGCCGCTTGTATTTGGTAAAGCGCATTTCTTTGTAAAGTCCCTTTTCAACAAATTCACCCAACCACATAAACTCCTCAACGCTTGATGTAGCCCCTGTATACCGCGCTATCTGCTTACCTTCCAAGTCATAAAAAGCAAATACTGGGGTCGCACGTACCCGATTAACCTTAAAAGCAAAATCTTTTTGTGCCATGACCTGACCATGAAAATCGGTTATTTCCACATCGCCTTCAATATCCACACTAAAATTAAGAAAGTGTTTGCGAAAATATTCTTGTACTGAAGGCTGATTGAGCACGGTTTCTTTCATACGATGGCAAAATGGACATTCATCCATTTCAAAAAACAACAGGATACCTTTTTTACCTTGGCTGCGTGCCATTTCTATCTCTTCAGAGAAATTGCCCCAGGTTTCGTTGAAAAAATAGGCGTAAGGATCTTTGCCCAGCGCTGCCTGTGCTTGCCCTGCACACAAAAGCAACAACAATAAAGTGACAATGATATTTATGCGGGTGAATAATCTATCCATGTGATTCACTCTCTCCAATTATTTCGTGATTTGCTGTGCAATAAAATCCGCAATCAACACAGCGGTAACCGGGCCAACCTGACGGGCAACGACTTCTCCCTCAGGTGAAACCAGATAGGTGGTAGGCAGACCGGGAATGGGCCCCAGTGCCGAGTTTGGACCGGGTTTGGTGCGCAACACCGGAAAATTCATAAAATATTCTTCAGAAAACTGCTTCAGGGCGTTGGGACTGATGTCTTCAAAGTTGACTCCCAGCACCACAGCATCTTTGTCTTTGCGCTCTTCGTGAAAATCCACCAGTTCTGGAATTTCTGTGAGACAGGGGGGGCACCAGGTCGCCCAGTAGTTCACCACCACCCACTTGCCGCGATAATCCGACAGCTTGTGCTTCACGCCCTGAACGTCCAACAGGGTAAATTCTGCTGGTTCCGCCTGTGCGCCCAGCGCAAAAAATGCCGCAAAGCAAAAGCTCAAAAACGTCCGGTATTTAGGGGGACAAACAATCACAGTGCTGGAAACTCCTCAAACATCCCTGGTTTTTATATGACGATTCCGTGCAGCCCATAATACCGCGAAGCAAGGTGCAATTGCCACGAAATCTACCGTTTCTGAGGTTCGTTGCTGGCAACTAAAAGACCACAGTAGCAGTTATGACAGCAATTCATGCCGGACATTCAATATTGGCCGCTGAACATGAGAAAATGCACATCGCACTACGTGGGAAAAATATTGCCGATGACCTGATTCAGGCGTTGCCCATCCCGGATGCCGTGTCGATTATGCCGTAATTTATAGCCAGTCGGGCCAAATCTACATCACTGCCCACACCCAGTTTTGCATATAAGCGATGGCGATAGGTACTCACCGTTTTCGGGCTCAGGCACAGCTTGTCAGAAATCATTTGCAAACGCTGTCCCTGGGTCAACATCAGCATGACCTGCATCTCCCGTGGAGAAAGCGCATCAAAAGGGGTCACCTCCCCACCCGGGGTCATTTTCAACGCCAGCTTCTGCGCAACATCGGCACCGATATAACGATCACCTGCCGACACAGCCTTAATAGCCGCCACAATCTCATCCACCCCGCAGCCTTTGGTAAGATAACCACTGGCACCGGCCTGCAACATACGGCTGGGAAAGGGCTCCTCCGAATGCACAGAAAGCACAATAATTTTCAACTCAGAGTCTAATTGCAACAGCTTGCGAGTGGCTTCCAAGCCACCAATACCGGGCATACTGACATCCATCAGCAGCACATCGGGCGATTTTTTGCGCACCAGAGTCAATGCCTCTTCGCCACTGGCGGCTTCGCTCACCACGCGAATACCCGGTGCATCATTCAAGATACGTGTGATTCCTGTGCGCACCAGTTCGTGATCATCAACTACCATAACTTTAATCATTACAAATACTACCCCCCAGCCCAGCCCGTGAGCGAATCTACTCGCATCTAAGCCGTACTGTACGATATATCCAACAACCCCTACAACAGCGTAGGAAAATACCTACGTTCCACAGGCTCTACACTAGGTTATTACGAGCCCATCGGCTACTGGTTTCGGACATTATTTTCTTCGGGAATTTGGAAAAGAAAATGGGCAAATACCCTTGCCGGGCAATATTTACCCCTCACTAATAAGGCTGTATCCGTGTTGTAAACGCTCTTTCGTACCCACATCCAGCCACATCCCCTGATACAGTTGGCCGCTGACCAAGCCCTGCTGCATGGCTTGACGCAACAATGGAGCCAGAGGAAAAGCACCATCCCGGCAACCTGCAAACAGTTGAGAACGGTAAATACCAATACCACTGAACGTTAATAAAGGCCCGCCTGTACTGCTCACATTTTTATCTTTCAGCGCAAAATCCCCCTGCGGATGATGCGCAGGATTAGGCACCAACAATAAATGCGCCAACCCCTCAATGTGAATGGGCAGTTGCTGAAAATTGAAGTCAGTCAACACATCCGCATTGATCACCAAAAACGGTTCATCTTCTTCCTGTAACAACGACAACGCGCGAAAAATACCTCCACCGGTTTCCAGTGCATGTCCACCTTCCGGAGAATAGGTAATATGTACATCCCATCTCGCACCATCACCCAACCGCGATTCGATCTGTTCACCCAACCAGGCATGGTTAATCACCAACTCGGTAAAACCAGCGGCCTGTAATGCTTCAATATGCCACTGGATCAACGGCTTCTCCCCTACCATCAGTAGCGGTTTGGGCGTGTTATCGGTCAACGGACGCATGCGTTCACCACGACCGGCGGCGAGGATCATTGCTTTCATGAAGACACAGGGTAAAGAGAAAAAAAGAAAGGGGAAAGGTCTATTACGTCAGTTTATCCAGAAAGGTGTGCAAATCCCGCAATTCCGGGTAGCGCGCCGAAACATCGCGCACATAAGCCAAAGTGCGCGGAATGTCAGCCAAATAAGCCGGTTTATTATCACGCAAGTGCAGACGGGCAAAGATACCCGTGGCCTTGAGATGACGCTGCACCCCCATCCAGTCAAACCAGCGTAAATATGTGGCATCAGATGCAGGCGGAAACAGACCCGCAGCGGCAGCACGATGCAAATAACCCAACGCCCATTGTTCCACCCGTGAGCGCGGCCAGTCGATATAACAGTCACGCAGCAAGGAAACCAGGTCATAGGTCACTGGGCCAAACACAGCATCTTGGAAATCCAGAATGCCAGGGTTCCCATGTCCATTACGTTGTTCAGTTACCATCAAATTTCGCGAATGATAATCACGATGAACAAATACTTGAGGTTGGATTAATGCCGCCTCGCATAATTGCTGAAACACACAGTCAAGCTTAGCCCGCTGTTCATCCACAAAAGTCCATTCACGATATTGCTGGCAGTACCAATCGGTAAACAATGCCATCTCATTTAATAACAATGTTTTGTCATAAACCGGCAATTCAGCAACATATTGTGATGCATTGCGCTGCATTTTAAATAAAGCATCCAGTGCATCTGCATATAACGATTCGACCGTGTGTTCATTCAAAGCATCGAGGTAAGCCTGTGTGCCCAGATCACTCAACAGCAAAAAGCCTTGTCCAAGATCTTTCGCAAACACCTGCGGTACATTAAGATCGGCATCGGTCAACAAGTTGGAGATAACAACAAAGGGATATGAGTCTTCTTTGTCCGGTGGTGCATCCATAACGATCAGGCTCTCGCCCACCCCGTCAAAACAACCGACAACAGTAGAGCCCGTCACCCGGAAATAACGGCGAAAACTGGCATCCGCCGAGGCAGGGGTCAACTGAAAATCGACAGACTGCGAAGTGTTATCGATTGCGCCCTGCAACACTTCACGTAACCAGATTGTCAACGCATCAAACCGTTCAGGCATTCACGCTCTCCACCGTAAATCGATGTATGCCATATATCCCTCTCTATAGTTTGTCAGACTTAAAAAGATCGAACCACTTCAAGCTTTATAACAGAACGATCATAACTTCTTCGGTCAACATTGGAATCATTGTTTGTATAGAGGTACTGCCCATTGACATCCCAGTATCGGGAAAATTTGCGACCAATTTGCGCAGACAAACGTATCTGGCTATCCGCACGACGTTCGATGAAGCCACCATTCAAAATATTTGAATCGTTATAAAGGCCGTAGCGATAGCGGGCATCCAGGCGCGCCTGCCAATTGCTGTTCAATTCCCACCAACCCGTAGCCCGTAAGGTATGCCGCATCTGAGAGTAGCTGACAAATGAAATAATGGCACCACTATTGTCCTCACTGACGAAGTCTTTTCTGTCATTCAACTCTAACTGATAATAGTAGCGCACCCGGTCTTTACCGTTGCGTAACTGAATGCCTGCGCGCAACTGATGTCGCCAGCCATCAAGATAATCAAACGCTGAGTCGGTTGCCTGAATACGACTCAACCTGTAGCGCAGATGCAATTGATTGTTTTCTGACAACGCCCTTCGGCTGCGCACAGAGGCACTGATGACGCGCTGATATTCACTGCCGCTAAAATAAACTTCGTTCCAATTACCCCCAATGCGCATTTTCCAATCACCCAAAAGACCATAACGCACCACCCGTGCATTTAACTGGCTATAATCGTTCTGGCTCAGCTTACCGTACTTTTGCAGGCTTGCACCAAACACCATGCGCACACCATTATTCACGTTCCCCTTTAACCAACTCCCGGCCGATGCCGAAATATCCATGGCAGTATCGTTTTGATTAGTGACGCCAAGAAGATCATTATTAACCAGGGTGACATTACTGTCGTACACCAATGAACTGGAAATAAACCCCGTCCATCCAGAGTCAAAACGGCGGATTTTACGCGGTGAACCGCCTAAACGACCCAAGGCCTCCTTCGCCAAAGCCTGAATTTGTTTGCTGCCAACATTGCGGTACGCACGTTGAAACCAACGAATAGCCGCAGATTCATCCCTTTGTTTATTGGCAATCAAACCCAGATTAAAATAGGCCCGTTGCTCGAAGGCACTCACATCGGTCAGGTCTAAAAAAATCCTGCGTGCATTTTCATACTCCTGAAGCCGGTAATAACTCACCGCCATATTATATTTGAGTATTGCTGTATCCATGCCCTCTTGTTTAGCCTTCTTGAAATGGCGCAATGCGGCAGAATGATCCCCTTTGCTGGAAGCTTGTACCCCCGCATTAAAATAATCCTGCTCAAGCTCGGCATTTGCATTAGCCATCATCAACAAACTCAGGATCACGCACCAACACAGCCCCAGACTCCTGGTTACAGCCGTGCTGACCCTTTCAGTTTCAACGGGATGATTTTTTACTAACGGAAATTCTGCAAAAACTAACAACATATCCCACCTTACCTGCACCTAACCCTGGCCACTCCAAGTAAAGGCATCATACAGCATCATTTAATCCAATGATCGACCCGTTTTTTTGTTGGCCCTCACAAAAAATCCCCTCCTTGAGAACAAGGAGGGGATTCCAGAAACATCACTAATCTATCAAAAACCCATGGTGTTTGAGACTTAGATTTTTAGCTAATCCACGTCTTCATTCACCATCATCCAATGTGGCATCCTATCCTAGCCAGTTTCCCTTGCATGCTCTTCTTCATGAGTTTCATCTTCATGTTCTTTTTCATGCTCGTCTTCATGAGCTTCGTCATACTCATCGTTTATATCGTCGCGATCTTCACGAGCTTCATCATGATCTTCGGTTTCATCTTCTCGTTCATCACGAACTTCTGCATCATTCTCATGTTCACCAACATCATTTTCCTGATTTTCACTACCGGTATCACCTTCCGCAGACACATGCGTCACATCGAAGGTCATATCCGGCAGTGAAAGCTCATTGTGCATTTCGCCCACATCATCTGACTCAACAACCCGAATGGTAAAATCAATATCATCCAGGTCCGCAGCAAAACTGATGCCTGTGGACAGAAAAAATGCAAGGCACACAATAGTACTTGTTTGCACAATTTTCATAACAACTACTCCTCCTCTCCTCTACTACTTTAATTCGCACATTTACTACTTTTACTACTTTTACTACTTTACTCGCACATTTGGACGACCGTTCGCACATCGGAAGACCATTACTGACTACCCGATCAACAGGTAAAACTTATTATCCATTAAATGATGTAGTTGGCGCGGCTTCTGCCCCGATTTCAAGGTTCAGCATCAATGTCTTCACCCGACCTTCATATTCAATATCGGCAACCAGTTCACCTTGTGCCATCTGAGTAGCAATAATCGGTAAACTCAACAGATTGTCACCTTTTTTGAGATCCGTTTCCCAACTCAACTGGCGGTGACCAGGATATCCGACCAGAGCCACATTTTCGGGCAGACGAATGGTGATTTTAGCGCCCGTCAGAGCCTCACTGGAAGCAAAAGCTAACCTGATAGTTTGTTGTGTGTTCAGGACAATCGACACTACGGGCTGTTCTACCACCGCCTCGTTTGTATTTGTACTGGCCACGACCAACTCAGGCACATCACTCGCGTCTGGTAACTCACCCGGAAACATTCCCACAACAACCCACACAGCAAGTGCAGCGGCAACCGCACTGCCAAAGCCTCGCACAAAGCCCTGGCGATGATGGTTTTGCTGCAGCGGCATATTTTGCCTGCCAGCTTCTTTATAAGCATTAGCTAGCACACGATCAGCAAAGCCCTCTGGAGGCTCCACTACCGGCATTGCCCGCAATCCTTTCAGCATAACCAATTCTGCCGCATACATCGCCTGACAGGCTTCGCACGATGCCTGATGGACATTAAATGCCGCTTGCTCTACCCTATCCAGCTCCTGATCGATACTATCGTTCAGACATCTGTTAAACTCTGCACAATTCATGATATTTTTTTAACCTCTCGCCTCTTGACCTGTAACACGCTTTGTGTGCAAAAAGTGTTCCCTTTAATTAGTAGTGGTGGGATTATTACCAGAATATTGGTCAGAGCCTATGGTTTTATATCCGATTCAAGGATTTTCCGCATGCGCCCGCGCGCGCGATGAATACGTGATTTCAGTGTACCCACAGGCACATCAAGCATTTTTTGCAACTCCAGCAACCGATAGCCCTCGATATCGTGCAACGTCAATAACACCCGATGGTCTTCAGACAGACGCTGGAAGGCTGCTTCCATTTGATCGATACGCTGATCTTCGGCAAGCTCATGATCCGGTGATTCCGTGCCACTGCTGGCTGTTTCGTAAAATGTAACCTCATCGTCGATCAACTCCAGTGGCGAACGCTTTTGCCGCCGGGTGCCATCCACAAACATGCGATATAGAGACGTCACCAGCCACGGACGCAACTTTTCAACCACTTCAAGCTCGG
>Ga0316204_10003733_pt1 | contig 29473 bp, 21 predicted proteins | sample 6monrhotite_MG_2_FD_205661 | JGI IMG/M metagenome (GOLD analysis project Ga0316204, IMG submission 205661) | Microbial mat bacterial communities from mineral coupon in-situ incubated in ocean water Damariscotta River, Maine, United States -... | ecosystem: Environmental > Aquatic > Marine >...
CGTTTACTCCCAAATTCCTGAAACCGAGTGCCTTGGGTTATCTTTCACACTTGCACTCGCTCGCAGACGGCGTGATCGACATGACCGACGCCTGGGTCGGCACCTTGCCTGATTTTGACGCAACACCCACGCCCATTCGAGGGGTGAATCCGGCAACGCTACGCGAGGTGATTTCAGCCATTCGCCACAAGGAAGCGATCAAGATAAAATACCAGTCGTTGTCACAACCTGTACCGAAACGGCGCTGGATAGCACCGCACGCCATCGCCTTTGACGGGTTCCGCTGGCACGCCCGCTCCTGGTGCGAGGAAAGCGAAACCTTCAAGGATTTCCTGTTGTCGAGAATGCTGGAAACCGGGGAGCACCGCCAATCCGATATTGACGCAAATACCGATACCAATTGGCATGAATATGTCACCCTGGAAATCGGCCCGCATCCTGAGCTGTCTTCGACCCAGAAGGATGTCATTGCTCTGGATTATGGCATGCAAGACGGCAAGGCAGAGATTAAAACCCGCAAGGCGCTTCTCTATTACACGCTCAAGCGGCTAGGGTTGGATACGGACCCGTCAGCACGCGCGCCGCAGGATCAGCAGATTGTGTTGCTCACACAGGCTAAGCAAACCATTACAGACCCTCTCGGCAAAACCGGGAGCGCAACGCAATGATCGGAGCCAAAGAACAACCATATTTGATGTCATTTGGTACCGGCGGGCTCTTCATCAATGAAAGCGTCGCGGTCGCAAAACTTCATCGACCAAATGAAGCCTGGGATGCAACTGCTGTGACTGCAATGACGGAAGGGGCATTCCCCGTTCGGAAGGCAAGCTCGGCGCGCAGGTCAATTCGAGAAATTGTTAATAGGCTAGAGTGCCTTACGTTCGCCGAACTGGAACTACTTCAAGATGGGCAGAGAAGCGAGCAAGCCGCACTTCTTTGGCTCGCTGCTTGCCGTGCTTACAGGTTCATACGCGAATTCACCGTTGAGGTCGTTTGCGAGAAATACTTGTCACTTCAAATCCAACTTACTTATGACGATTTCGATAGTTTCTATCATCGCAAAGCAGAATGGTCAGAAAAGTTAGCCAACCTTTCGACATCAACACAAAGAAAACTTCGGGCAGTTCTATTTCGGATTATGCGCGAAGCTGACATAATTTCCGAAGACGACCGAATTCTGGGGGCGATGCTCACAACGCGTTTTGTTGAATCGGTAAATAACCACGACCCCAGCGAACTATCGTATTTCCCGGGGGGCGGGCGGCATGTCTGAACGGCTTGAAAAATGGACCTATCCGGATGTGAAGCAGCATTTCGATGATCTGCTTGCGGCAATCTCCAGCCAGCGCTTTCTCAAAATGAATGGCTTAGGGAACGAGGTGCCATTTTTCATTTTTCCATACCCTCCCCCGAACACAACCGACATTGAGACCATGCGGGAAACGTTGGTGAGGAAACTTGGGGCACGAGATGTCAGTATTCTTGAGATCAACCTCTATGATCTTGGCATTTCTTTGCTGAAGAACCGCGGTATTTGGGATAATATTATTGCGTCCGAGCCAGATGTTTCCAAAGATGAGCTGAAAGAGCTTCTCCAGGGTGTTCTGGATCCAGAAACCCACCTTGTCCCCGCAATTGGCCGCATTCTTGCGGATGCCGAATATGACGTGCTGTTTCTTACCGGTATCGGGGAGGTTTTTCCCTACATTCGCTCTCACAACGTCCTGAACAATCTTCAAAGCACCGCAAAGGAGAAACCAACCGTAATGTTTTTTCCTGGAAGCTACACCCACAATCTGGCCGCCGGCGCATCGCTTGATCTATTTGGCTTTGCGCATAATGACAAATACTACCGCGCCTTCAATATTTTAGACTACAGGGCTTGATAACCATGGATACCAAACTCCGCGATATTTTTGTAAAGCCCGTCGACCGCGCGATTGAGGGCGTCATCAAGGCCGACGATGAATCCAGTCTTCGTCTGGAGCTTGAAGAATATGTGATCACCAATGAGATCGAGAAACAACTGGAGCGCTTTCTGGAGGCTTACAACAACTATGAGACCGCAAATGGTGTCTGGATCTCTGGCCTTTTTGGATCGGGCAAATCTCACCTCCTCAAAATGTTGGCCATATTGCTTGAAAACCGCGAGGTTGATGGCGCGTCGGCCTATGAGCTTTTCAAAGAAAAATGTGTCGGCAACGAAATTCTTGCGGCGGACCTTCGCCGGGCGGTATCGATTCCGTCCAAAAGCATTCTGTTCAACATTGACCAACAAGCGGATGTCATTTCCAAAACCCAAATAGACGCCTTGCTTTCTGTCTTTCAAAAAGTCTTTGATAATATGTGCGGCTACTACGGGAAGCAGCCACATATCGCACAGTTCGAACGGGATCTCGACAGCCGCGGGATACTAGGCGAATTCAGGGATGCTTATCAGCGCATCACGAACAAGCCATGGGAGCGAGGTCGAGAGCAAGCCCTCTTGGAAGGGGCGAATATTTCAAAAGCATATGCTGAAGCATCTGGCACAGATCCTGGTGAAGGCGATGGAATACTTAACCGCTACCGCCAGGATTTTCGGTCTTCAATCGAAGATTTCGCCCAAAAGGTTAAGGACTACATCGATGGGCAATCCTCTGATTTCCGGTTGAATTTCTTCGTTGATGAAGTCGGCCAGTATATAGCCGACAACATTAAACTAATGACCAACCTTCAGACTATTGCAGAAAGCCTGAATACCAAATGTCGAGGTCGCGCATGGATTATTGTTACAGCTCAGCAAGACATGTCTTCGGTTATTGGGGATATGACCCAGCGGCAGGAGAACGACTTCTCGAAAATTCAGGCGCGTTTTGCCAATCGAATTCCTTTGAACAGTGCCGACGTTGCTGAAGTCATTCAAAAGCGGCTTCTGAAGAAAACCGGGGATGGCATCGAGCTGCTCTCGAACCTTTTCCATCGCGAAGCTAATAATCTGAAAACGCTTTTCGACTTTTCGGACGGGTCACGCCGCTACCGCAATTTCAGGGATCGCGACCACTTTATTCATAGCTACCCATTTGTGCCCTATCAGTATGAGCTGTTTCAGGATGCGATCCAGAACCTCTCGACGCACAACGCCTTTGAGGGGAAGCACAGCTCTGTCGGTGAACGTTCAATGTTAGGCGTGTTTCGCGAGGCAGCAATTCGCCTCACAGACGCACCAATTGGTGGGGTGGCTACCTTTGATCAGATGTACGAAGGTATCCGAACGGCCCTAAAAGCCAATGTCCAGCAGTCCATTCTCATTGCCGAGAAAAATCTCGGAGATGAGTTTGCGATAAGAATTCTAAAAGCGCTCTTCCTTGTGAAATACGTCAAAGCGTTCAAACCTAGTACGGGAAACATCTCTATTTTGATGCTCGACCAACTCGATGTTGATCTTGATGCTCACAGGAAAAGGGTGGAAGCGGCTTTGGACCTGCTTGAGCAAAATACCTATATCCAAAGAAATGGGGAGTTTTTTGAATTCCTTACCGATGAAGAAAAGGACGTGGAGCAGGAAATCAAGGCGATTGACGTCGATTCGGCAGAGCTATCAAAAGAGCTGGAAACGCTCATTTTTGATAGCATCATCAAGCATCGCAAACTTCGCCATGAAACCTCTTCAAGTGATTATTCATTTTCCCGACGCCTGGATGACCGTTTGGTTGGCCGGGAATATGAACTCTCGATCAATGTTGTAACTCCATTTCACGACGAAGGCGGGAACCCGGAAGCCGTTAGAATGAGAACGGTGTCTAATGACGAGCTAGCGATCGTTCTTCAGGAAGACGCACGTTTTGTCAGTGATTTGATCATGTTCAAACGCACGGACAAATATGTCCGGCAAGCCCGGGCCGTCGCGCAACAACCGAGCATCGAACGCATCATCCGTGAAAAGGGTGAGCAAAACAACGTCAGACAACGAGATCTGGTGGCGCGGGCAAAAGCACTCCTTGCCGAGGCCAATATGTATATCAGAGGCGAAGAAATCTCAGTGCGCGCGGATGATCCCCAAGTGCGCATTGAACGGGCTTTCCAGCAGCTGGTCGACAAGGTCTATACCAACCTTGGGATGCTCAGGGGTGTTTCATATTCAGAAGGCGCGATTGGAAAATTCCTGCGCCAAGGTAATGAAGGGATGTTTGCTGAAGAAGGTGCAAGCCTGAACGAGGCAGAGCGGGAAATCCTTAATTTCGCTCAGGCGAATGCAAGAACAGGTGTCCGAACCACGGTAAAGGGTATTATCGAGCATTTTGAACGCAAACCTTACGGATGGCCCTACGCTGCAATTTTGTGCAACGTCGCCGGTCTGATCGGGCGTGGAAAGATAGAAGCCAAATCCGAAGGCACGCCTCTTGAGGGAGACTCGCTTGAGCGTGGCCTGAAAAACGCGCACAGCCTGGCAAATATCATTCTTGATATGCAAGTGGAGTTCACGCCTGCGCAAGTTCGAAAGCTGCGTGAATTCTATATCGAGTTTTTTGATGATCAGCCGGAAAATTCCGACGCCAAAGCGTTGGCGATTGAAACTGGCACCGCTTTTTCAAAACTGCGGGGCCAGTTAAGGGAATTCGAGGTCCAACGCAGAAACTACCCATTTCTTTCTGCATTGGACACGCTGGCGGGACTTCTCGGCCAGTTAACCGAAAAAACCTATGATTGGTATTTGACCGACTTGGCTGTGCATAGCGAAGCCCTTCTGAATGCGAAGGAAGAAAGCCTGGATCCCGTTCGCCGTTTCATGGGCGGGCAGCAAAAATCAATTTACGATGAAGCCCATGCCTATCTGGAGGAGCAAAAAGCCAACTTCAGTTATCTTGGCACGAACGATGCCTCTGCGATTGAGGGTACCCTTACGGATCCGAATTGTTTCAAGGGCAATGCAATCAAGCAAATGAAAAGCAAGCTGGACAGTTTGCGCGCCACACTTGAATTGCAAATTAGCACTGAACAGGCGGCTGCCCGTGCTGAAATCAAGGGATTGCAGGGTAAACTGGAGGCATTGCCCGAATATCCCGGTCTTCCGGACCATGAAAAACAGACGATTACAGCCGAGATCGACAAAACCCTTGCGGCTATCGACCAAGCCCGCCTGATTGCCGTGATCCGCGAAAAAGTCACAAGTTTCAAGTCAACACAATACCCCGGTTTGCTCGGCCGAATAACAGCCCAGAGATCCAAACCCACAAATGAAGGAAATGCAGGTGGGTTTGGCGAGAAACCGGTTTCCCAGCCGCAAACGGAGTATGTACAAGCCGCGAATATCAGGGTCGATTTTGACAAACCCTACCTCACTGACGAAACTGATGTTGATGCCTATGTTGACCGCCTGCGCGAGACACTGACCAAAGAGGTTCGTGCCGGCAAGAGGATCATCGTATGAATACTGAAAATACCAAACAGAGTGGATGTGACTTCAAAAGAACTGGAATTTGCCCGACTGGGGTTTTCTCCTCCATCCAGATCCACCATGGCTTGAGCGGGGATAACTATATATGATCACTTCTTTTGAAATCGAAAACTTCACGGTATTTGAGAAACTGGAACTTGGGTTGTCACCACGAATTAATGTGATCATTGGCAACAATGGGACGGGTAAAACGCACCTTCTCAAGGCAATTTACGCCCTTTCCGCTCACGATGCGGCTGGAAAGTCCAATGAAAAACCCAAAACCACCCTTACCGATACTTTTTTGCGGCTATTCATGCCGAACGGAGACAAAGTTGGTGCGCTGCATGCCGATGGTGCGGATCAGGGTGCTCGCATCCGTCTCAACCGCTCTGATGACGACAACTTAACGGTAGAGTTCAAGCCTCGGTCCAAAGTCCTAAAAATAAAGAGCGGCATCCAGCAGGGTCAACCTGCCTCTGAGTCCGTATTTATTCCAACAAAGGAAGTGCTTTCTCTCGTGAGTGGGTTGCGCAACCTGCAACACGACCCCGCGACCATCGAAATGATTTTCGATGGCACCTATATTGATCTGGCAAAACAGCTTGTTCGGTCGGGCATCGAAGATGACACCCAAAGCATTGCGAACGATCCCAGGTTTTCCAACGTAGTACGCGAGTTGGTCGATCTTGTCGGCGGAAGATACAAGTTAGACCAGAATGGCGGCTTCCTTTTCGAAGCCGGGAAATATGTGGAGCAGGCAAACCCTGACCGATCACAGTCAAAAGCCGGTCAAATGTATCAGGATTCTACGGTTACCCGTTTTTCGCGAACTGGCGGCCATGCTTTGTCGAGCAACATGACTGCAGAAGGCTTCAGAAAAATCGGCGTGCTCCATCGCTTGCTCTGCAATGGCGTAATTGCCCCGGGCGACGATTCTCCTCTGATCTGGGATGAGCCTGAGTCCAACTTAAATCCAAAACTGATGAAACAGTTGGTTCAGGCCCTGCTGGAGCTTTCAAGAAACGGTCAACAAATCATCCTGGCCACACATGATTATGTGCTACTAAAATGGTTCGATTTGTTGATGGATGAGGGCAAGGAAGATCATGTCCGATTTCATGCGCTTTATCGCAATCCTGAAACAAACAATGTTGGAGTAGATAGCACCGATAGCTATTCACTCATCTCAAAATCGGCGATCTCTGACACCTTTGCTGAATTATATGATGAAGATATTCATCGAGCACTGGGACGTTAATTGAAATGAAATTGTATAAAGAAGCAGAGCTCGAGTTTTCCTTTCCAGATGGCCTTGATTGGCATGAGTTGGATCGACAAGGTGTTAAACTACCCGAGCAAATGAAATTAGTAGATATCGTAATAGAGAGGGATGAAGATGTTCTCCTCGTTGAGATCAAAGATCCTTCAAATTCAAGAAGTCCTGATGATGAACAAAAAAAATACTTCAAGCGCCTGTCAGATAATACTGTCCTCAAGCATGAACTAACGCCCAAAGCTCGGAACTCATATACGTTTTTGCATCTAATGGAGAAGGATGAAAAGCCATTTAAATACATAGTTCTAATCGGCTTGGAGGTATTTGACTCAGAGTCGCAGAAAGCCCTTCTTGCGGGCTTTAAAGACCGTCTCATGGCAGACATTTCATGTGAAACTGATATACCTTGGCGACGCAAACACATTGCCGACTGCGTGGTTCTGTCAGTGGATATTTGGAACAAAAGATTCCCTGACTGGCCTGTCACACGGATCGCCCCAGCCGCGGCAATCGAAGGGGCACCTGCCTGATGGACACAACAAAACTCAAGAAATTCGCCCAGTTCGCCCGCCGCACCCTGATCGGTCAGGTCGGTGCAAAACTTGACGCGGTGCTGGATCCGGCAAGTGCTGCGCGGCGCGAGCATGCCAAGGCGGTTGGGGATCTGGAGAAGGCTATCAACACTGACGGCAAGGATGAGGTGATCGAGCGCGTCGCCTATACTTGGTTCAACCGCTTCTCCGCCCTGCGCTATATGGATGTGAACGGCATCAACCCCATCCGCGTCGTCTCGCCCGTGCCAGGCGCATTTCAGCCGGAAATACTGGCCGAGGCCAAGGCGGGCGTAATCAACGACAGCATCCCCGCCAAAACCCGCCAGATCATCCGCGACCTTCTGGATGGCCGCGCGCCCAGCCCTGATCCGCAGGCCGAGGCATACCGCTTGTTGCTGGTCGCCATATGCAATGACTGGCACAAACCCATGCCGTTCATGTTCGAGAAAATCGAGGATTACACTGAACTTCTGATGCCCGAGGATCTGCTGTCCAACAACTCGATCCTCGCCTACACCCGCGAAGCGATGACGCCGGACGCCTGCGAGGATGTCGAAATCATCGGCTGGCTCTACCAGTTCTACATCTCGGAAAAGAAGGACGAGGTGTTCGCGGGGCTGAAGAAGAACATCAAGATCACGCCGGAAAACATCCCCGCCGCCACGCAGTTGTTCACGCCGCACTGGATAGTGCGCTACCTGGTGGAAAACTCGCTGGGGCGGCTTTGGATGCTGAACCACCCAAACTCCAAAATCTTTGATAAGATGAAAGAGCGCGGAGAGAATTGCTACTACATCGCGCCAGTTGAGCCAGAAACCGACTTTCTGCGCATCACATCCCCCGAAGAGATCAAAATCTGCGATCCCGCCTGTGGCTCGGGGCATATGCTGACCTATGCCTTTGATTTGCTCTATGCTATTTACGAGGAAGAGGGGTATGACCCCTCCGAGATCCCGTCGCTGATCCTGACCAACAACCTGTTTGGCATCGAGATCGACGAACGCGCCGGTGCACTTGCCGCCTTTGCCCTGACCATGAAGGCGCGCGAGAAACAGCGGCGGTTTTTCCGGCGTGCGACCACGCCCAATATCTGCGTGCTGCAGGATGTCAGCTTTGAGGATCAGGAGCTGGCGGAATATACCGCAAAGGTCGGGCGCGATCTGTTCACGTCAGAATTGCGCGAAACGCTGGAGCAATTTGCCGAGGCCAAGAACTTCGGCTCGCTGATCGTGCCTGCGCTAAAAGACGTGGGTGAGGTTGCCCGCGTGGTGGCGGCGCAGGATTTCATGGGGGATGCGCTATATCGCGCCACGCACGAGCGGGTGCAAACCGTGCTACGCATGGCCGAGTATCTGTCGCCCAAATACCACGTGGTGGTGGCCAACCCGCCGTATCTCGGTGCACGAGGCATGAACAAAAAATTGGATGCATGGGCAAAGAAATTTTACCCCAACAGCCGTTCAGATCTTTTTGCGATGTTTATTGAACGCAGCAATTCGCTAAGTCTCGACCGTGCCTACATCTCAATGATTACAATGCAAAGTTGGATGTTTTTGGCATCATACGAGAAAATGCGAGGCGATATGCTATCAAACAGCACCCTCGTAGGCATGGCCCATCTTGGGCAACGAGCATTCGACAGCATCGGCGGGGCAGTCGTAGCTACTACCGCATTTATTCTAAAAAGTTCTACGAACCTTTTTTATAAAGGAGATTATATACGTCTCGTAAGCGGGAAAAATGAGCATGAAAAATCCAAGATACTTGCCGAATGCGCCAACGATCCCGATAATAAAATGAGATTTACGTCCTGCTCTGAGAGCTTTCTATATGTTCCAGGAACCCCAATCGCTTACTGGGTAAAGCCGGAGTTTTTACGCACTTTTTCAAAGAATATAAATCTGGATGAAATTTGCCCTCCACGCATCGGGATGATGACAACCGACAACGAAAGGTTTCTTCGATTCTGGTGGGAAGTATTTAACACAAGAATTGGATTTAACCATACATCTATCGAAGATGCTACGGGTTCATTAACCAAATGGTTCCCTTATAATAAAGGCGGAGCATTCAGAAAGTGGGCTGGAAACTCGGAACTCATTGTCAACTGGATGAACGGTGGTCAGGAGATTGCAGAAGCCGGGATGACAAGTTTCCGAGGCAAAGACTTCTATTTCAAACCTGGCATCACATGGGGCGATATATCAACTTCAATATTCTCGTGCCGCCACACCCCCAAAGGGCGTATTTTTGACATTAAGGGCACATCTTGTTTTCCCGATGATGGGGATTTTTCCTCGATAATTTGCCTGCTTAATTCAAATGTTGGCACCTACATGCTTAATTTTCTTAACCCTACAATGACTTTCCAAAGTGGCGACATAAGACGGCTTCCCTTATTGAAATCGGAAGTGAATTCCGTGTCAGAAAAAAATTCAGCAATCTTAGTAGACCTTTGTGAAAGAGACTGGGACGCCTCCGAAACCTCTTGGGATTTCACCACCCTGCCGTTGCTCCGGTCCGACGCCAGCCAGCCGACGCTGGCCGACACCTATGCCAACTTACGCCAGCACTGGCAGGGTATGACGGATGAGATGCAAGCGTTGGAGCAAGAGAACAACCACACTTTCATTGATGCCTATGGGTTGCAAGACGAGCTGACCTCCGATGTGCCGCTGAATGAAATCACCCTCACCTGCAACCCCGCCTATCGCTATCGTGGCACTGACGACCTTGAGGGCAAGCTGCGCGCCGACACGATGCGCGAATTCCTGTCTTACGCCGTGGGCTGCATGTTTGGCCGCTATGCCCTTGACGCCCCCGGCCTGATCCTCGCCAATCAGGGCGAAACACTGGCCGACTACCTAACCCACGTGCCAAATCCGACGTTTACACCCGACGAAGACAACGTCATCCCCATCCTTGACGGCGAATGGTTCCCCGACGACATCACCGAACGCTTCCGCCGTTTCCTGAGTGTGACGTTTGGCACGGACAATCTGCAAGACAACCTCGCCTATATCGAGGGTGCATTGGGCAAGGACATCCGCCGCTATTTCGTCAAGGATTTCTATGCCGACCACGTCAAGCGCTATAAAAAACGCCCGATCTACTGGATGTTCGCTAGCCCTAAGGGCACGTTTCAGGCGCTGATCTATATGCATCGGTACCGCGAGGATACGGTCAGCGTGGTTCTGAATGACTACCTGCGTGAGTTCAAGCTGAAGCTGGAGGGGCACAGGCGGGCGCAAGAGGCGTTGAGCATTTCGCAAGAGGCCAGCCAAAGCCAGAAGACCAAGGCGATCAAGGAGGTTGAGAAGTTCTCCAAACAGATCACCGAGCTGGAGGAATGGGAACGCGACGTGCTGTTCCCGCTGGCGCATCGCAAGCAGCCGATTGATCTGGATGACGGGGTGAAGGCGAATTACCTGCTATTCGGTTCGGCGCTGAAAACGATCGTGGGTGTGAGTTGATGCAGGAGCGGATTTCAAAGGCGCTGGCCAAACGGTTTGAGCGACACCGGATCGTGTTTTGGTATGACGAGGCGCGGGAGTTTAGCGAGGCGTTCGAGGCGCTGGAACTGGAAGACGTGGAAAAGCAGGTGATCGTCAATAACGAGTTCGTGCTGAAGCACCGCGTGCTGCGGGAGGCACCCAAGCAAAACTTCCTGCTCTACAAGCTCGGCCCCCGCCCTGATGACACGGACAACTGGCTGCTGGATCTGGAACTGTCGCACGATCTGTTCCGCACCGATCAGGTGGCGATCTGGCTGGCCGATCTGGGCCTGCCAGCCAATATGGACGATCTGATGCGCGAGCACGCCGAGTTCTTCCGCGCTGGCAAGCGGCTGGCGGCATTAAAGGACCGGATGCCACAAAAGCTGGATGAAACGTCCCTGCGCCTGACAATGCTCGCCATCTGCTCCCGTGCCGAGGGCGGGCTGGACACGGTGCTCGAGGCCCTGCTGTACGATCTGGCGCGCGACAAAGACGATGCCATGCGCCTGATCACCCGGGTCGGGTTGGCGGATTTCCTTTGGAAGCAGCTGGGTCAGGATTACGGGTATCACTCCGACACACCTTCGGTTGCCGATTTCGCGATCAGCCTGTTTAAATCTTGTTACAGGTCCGCAACCGGCGGCGATCCGTTGCTGTCAAACGAGGCGACTGTGTTTTTCCGCCGCTGGAAAAACAACCGAAACACGGCGGAAGCATTCGCAACCCTGTCGGGCCGGTTTAGTGATGCCATTGCCGATCGGGACGCACTGGCCGCGCTTGATTTTCGCGATCTGATCGATGTGGACTATTTCGAGGAGGTGGACCGCACCATCATCCGGGCTCTGGTGCACGAGGTTGGCAACCAGATCGTTGGGCACGCCGAGGTTCAGGGCTGGGTCCGGAAGCGCCGTCAGAGCCATTGGTATGAAAAATACCGCGATCTTTATGAAGCCATTCGTTGTGCCGCCGAGTTCCAGAACGAACTGGCACAGGCGACGCTGGGCATGAGCAGTCTGGTCGAGGGGCTGGAGCGGTATTCAAAATCCTGGTTTCGCATAGATCAGCTTTACCGCAAGTTCATTCTGCATATGCGGAAATCTGCGCATGCCACATTGATGGGGGATCTGTTTACCCAGGTTGAGAACCATTACGTCAACAATTACCTGCTGCGTTTGAATGACGCCTGGCAGGTACATGTTGATGCTGCTGAGGAATGGAATGCTGACCCGATACCGGCACAACGGAACTTTTACCAGAAACATGTCGCCGAATACCGGCGCAAGGACCAGAAGATATGTGTGATCATATCTGATGCCTTACGCTATGAAATTGCCGAAGAATTCCTTGGCAGAGTTCGCAGTATCGACCGCTTCGAGGCAAAGATCGAACCCATGTTTGGCAGCCTGCCAAGTTACACTCAGCTCGGTATGGCATCACTTCTGCCCAACACCTCTCTAGAAATCGCGGACAATAAAAGCGCAACAGTGTTTGTGGATGGCATAAGCTCGCAAGGGCTTGAGAACCGGAAGAAAATACTAACGACAGGACGGCATGGCGACCGGACAACGGCGTTGAAATCAGACACTTTGATGGCCATGCGCGGCGATGCGGCCAAACAGATGTTTCGCGACCATGACGTCATCTATGTTTACCACAACGTAATAGATGCCACCGGCGACAAACCTGCATCGGAAGAACGTGTTTTTGAGGCTGCCGAAAATACGATGGCTGATCTTGAAAACCTGGTAAAGAAACTGACAAGCGCCAACGCGCGCGCGATTATCGTGACCGCGGATCATGGCTTTATCTATCAACACAGGCCAATCGAGGAGAGCGACTTCTCGTCCGCCGAAGTCTCCGGTTCCAATGTCGTTTTCCGGGATAGGCGTTTTGTCCTTGGACATGGTCTACAGCCAGGCCACGGGCTTCGGCATTTCCGCTCAGAACAGGTTGGACTGGCAGGCGATCTGGAACTGCTCATTCCGAAATCGATCAACAGGTTACGGCTAAAGGGTTCTGGTAGCCGATATGTGCACGGTGGGGCATCTCTTCAGGAAGTGGTTATCCCTGTTGTCCGGATCAACAAAAAACGCAAGAGCGATACCGCGTTGGTAGATGTCGAGGTCATCGGAAGCACGAACCGAACAATTACAACAAGCCAGTTATCTGTCCGTTTCTACCAGGCTCAACCGACAACAGACAAATTCCGGTCAAGGATTTTGAAGGCAGGCATTTACTCAAAAACTGGCGAACTTATTTCGGATCGCCATGAACTGACCTTTGACATTTACTCGGACAACCCTCGTGAACGGGAATCTGCTGTCCGTTTTCTTCTTTCACGTAACGCTGATGCGTTTGATGGCCAAGAAGTGTTTTTAAAGCTCGAAGAACAGCTTGGTGAAACAACACACTATCGCGAATATCTAAAGCTTGCCTTCACTTTGCGTCGCAGCTTTTCAAATGACTTTGACTTCTAGGGAATAGGCCTATGACTGCACTCGATAAAAAAATTAACGAAAACTTTGCAGGTCTCGTGGTGCGAAAGGACTTGGTCAAAGCCGTCAAGGGGAATGCAATCGTTCCGTCCTATGTTCTTGAGTTTTTGCTTGGACAGTATTGTGCAACAGATGATGAAGAAACAATTCAATCGGGCATAGAAACTGTAAAAGAAATACTGCGAAAACACTATGTGCACCGTAATGAAGCCGGGTTGATCCGTTCGAACATTCGCGAAAAAGGCCGATGGAAGGTCATCGACAGGATCAGCGTCAGTCTCAACGACAAGATGGATACCTACGAGGCCACGTTTGCCAATCTGGGCATAAAGAAAGTCCTGATCGACTCTGGTACCGTAAAGTCGCACCCCAAGCTGCTCGTCAGCGGGGTTTGGTGCATCGCCGATGTTGAATACGAGCACAATGAAGATGAAAATGTAACGCCATGGATATTGGGCAGCCTGAAGCCAATCCAGCTGTCAAAGTTCGACTTCAACACTTACCTTGCTGCACGTAACAATTTCAGCACTGACGAATGGATTGATCTTCTTTTTCAGACCATCGGCTTCGATCCAGAGGTTTTTGGTCGACGGAGCAAGCTTTTGCAACTCATGAGGTTGATCCCTTTTGCAGAGCGCAATTACAACCTGATTGAACTGGGCCCAAAAGGCACTGGCAAATCGCACATTTTTTCAGAGTTTTCCCCGCATGGAATACTGGTTTCCGGTGGCGAGGTTTCTGTTGCAAAACTCTTTGTAAACAACAGCACCGGCAAAATTGGCCTTGTCGGATATTGGGATACCGTGGCCTTCGACGAATTCGCTGGCCGGCAGAAGCGAGTTGACAAGGCCCTCGTGGATATCATGAAAAATTATATGGCCAATAAAAGCTTTTCACGGGGCATTGAAACCCTTGGGGCTGAAGCTTCGATGGTGTTTGTCGGCAACACCCAACACACAGTGCCATACATGCTGAAAAACACAGATTTTTTTGAAGAACTGCCAGAAAAATACTATGATTCCGCATTCATTGATCGCCTTCACGCCTATATCCCGGGCTGGGAGATCGACGTCATTCGCGGTGAAATGTTTTCGTCTGGATACGGCTTCGTGGTCGACTATCTGGCAGAGATCCTGCGCTTCATGCGAAACGAAGACTTTTCCAATCGATACGACGACATGTTCACGCTTTCATCTGATATTTCGACCCGCGATCGCGATGGAATACACAAAACATTTTCCGGCTTAATGAAACTGTTGTACCCCTCTGGGGTCGCAACCGAAGAAGAAACGAAAGAGTTGCTCGAACTCGCTGCGGAAAGCCGTAAGCGCGTGAAAGATCAACTGATGCGTATCGATAGCACCTATCCAGAGGTCGACTTCTCATTTATCAATCCAGCGGGAACAAAGGTATCGGTAGTAACGCTCGAGGAAACTGAATACCCGGCCTATTACCATAAGCGCCCGATTTCAGAAGATGTGGCAAACGATGAGAGTCCAGAGGTAATTGACCAGAAAAAATCTTCCCCTTCAGAAGCGCAAGGCGAAGTACCAAGCTATAAAGCGCCGACTGAAGGGCACAAGGTCTTCAGCGAAAACCAGAAAGGCATCACGTTCGAAAAACTGTTTTGGCCTTGGATATCCGAAGCAAATAAGATTGTTGTCACCGATCCATACATCAGACTTTTTCACCAGGTTCGAAATATCATGGAACTTGTGGAACTGGTGGCCTCTAAAAAAGCCCCCGAAAGCGAGGTGGAAATTCATCTGATCACAACACCGGACGAGTTCTATTTGGACAAGCAGCAAGCAAACCTTTCAGCGGTGAAAGAGGCGGCTACAATTGCCGGAGTAAAGTTTGATTGGGAGTTTGATGGTACGGGCACAATTCATGCTAGGCATATTGTGACAGATTCTGGCTGGAAAATTAGCCTTGATCGGGGTCTTGATATTTTCCAAAAATTTGAGATGAACGATGCCTTCAGCCTTACAAATCGACTTCAAGAGTATAGGCAGGTAAAATCCTTTGAAGTGACATACATGAGGGTTTAAATCTTGCACCTCCGTGCCTGCTCCCGCATGACAGCAAAATCGCTCAACATCTCAACAACCGCCGACTCTTCCGGTAACACCTGCACTTCCTCCGCCGCCTTGGCCAGAAACCCAGTGTCATATTCGATCACCGGTGGACACGCCCCGATGACCTGCTCAGAACTCACCGCCGCGCAGGCGCTTGGCAAGCTCGTCACGATTGCGAGGGCGGCGAGCCGCAACCTCGAGCATTCGGCGCTGGATTTCATATGCTTTCTCCCGGTTTTCAAGACGTTCCGCCAACCGCCCGGCTTGCTCGCCAGAGCGGCGCAGGGATAGCAGAAACAGGGATATTGTGACGGCGATTATGCCCCATTTCCCGGCGGCCAGTGCAAACCGGCTGCCGGTGAACCATGTGATCATCGCACCCATCAGCGTCGCCCCTTTCGCCAATCATCCCAACGGGCGTAGATGGTGATCCCGATGCCGACTAGCGCCATGGCGATGAACAGCCAGCGCAGAGTATCAAGATACGGGATCAGCGGCTGGATGGCAGACTGCGTGTCCGTCAAAGTGTCCTGCGCAACCTCGACACCTGCCGCGCCGATGGTGGCGATACCCGCTGCCCCACCGCCTTTCATCGTGCGGGACTCATTGAGGCTTTCGCGCAGGGTTTCTTCTGCAAATCGGCTCAAACGCGGTGGAAATGGGGCACCCCACTGGCGTGCCCGCCCGATGTCGATGTGCATGAAATTCTGCCGCGGATAAAACCCGAACCCGATAAAGCCAACCGTACGCGCCGCTGCCTCAAAGTTTGCAGGGTTATGGTTTGCCATAGAAATATCGAACGCAGCCCCCTGCAAATGCATGGAGTGCTCCGCGCCACCGACCTGCCGGTTATATTCCGGACTGCGATAGGCCGAGTGCACGATCAACGGCACACCGAGTTGGTCACGTAGCGCCTGCAGCTTATCGAGCGCTTCCTCGTTAATACGGATCTTCCCGTCACCGCGACAGGCGATTTCCTCGGGTGAAAAGTTCGCCCAGCGCCAGAGGGTTTCGGGGACATTGCGCCAATCGGCGAAGTAATGGGTGGTCATGGTTTCCTCCAAAAGAAAACCCGCCGGTTGGCGGGCACGGGGTCAAAAAGATTCGGGTTGGTATCAGCCAAACAGCTTCAACTTCAGGGCAATACCCGCAATCAGAGCGAGCAGCAGACCGGTGGTCATAAGGCGGATGATGGTCTGCCAGGCAGTACGGCGCGCCATGCGCAGACTATCAAGCAGCGTGCGCAGGTCATGGATGTCGATGGCGGCTTCGGGACCATCAAGACCGACGTTGGCGAGGGCGCGGCGTGCGCCTTGCTCGGCGGCGCGGGCCAGCATGGCTTCGAATTCATCCTCGGGCATGCGGACAAAGCCCGCTTCAAGTTTTGGCGGGGTCATGGGTGCTCCTAATTGTTGGGCGTGGTTCAGACTTCCCGCCACTTCGGGAAGACCATCTGGTAGACCCAGTTGTTGGTCGAGGTCATGGTGCTGACCGGATTGGATGGCCAGCTTGCAGGCAGACCGCCGGTGATTTCGGCATTGCTGGAATTTGCATAAAGATAGACTTGCGGGGCGACGGTCTGGGGATAGGCGCTCGTGCCGCTGGCGTGAGGATAAAATCGGGTCAGGCCGGGCGTCATCCAGCGGGCATAGCGCGCATAAGCCCCTGCGCCACTCACGCCCATCGCCGTGACATACCAGCCTTTCGTTAGAGTTTGCGGTGTACCCAGATTGAACTCTTTGTTATCCGCCACGTCCGCGGGTAACGTTCCAAAATCCGCCACCCGATCACCTATGTCCCAGAGATCCCCGTTCGGGGCGCCAAGCTTGTAAATTCCGCATCTGAGTAACGCACCCGCCGTTGTCGAGGCTATGTTTAGGGAAACGAAGGCGCCGAGCAATTGGATCGGGCGATCCACATGGAAGGCCATGAAAAACATCCGGTTTTGCGAGAGGGCTTGTTGGGAAGAAGAACTGTAACTCAGGGTGAAGGGATCAACCGCGCCCCACCAGTCTAGGCCACCTGCTTTTGTGATACTGCCAACGCTGTGGCGCCCCGGCTCCATGCCACCCGGAAAACTGACTGCGCCAGAGTTACGATCAATGCGCATCCCCTCAAGGAAATTGTTGCCGTCTGCACTGACCTTGATGGAAAAATCATCGTTTCCTGCGGTGCCCATCTCGGCGCGCCCCGACCATTCGGTCTGGAATAGCAGGCTGGCAGTGTCGGTGTTGGCTGCCTTGTTGATTTTAAGCTGGTGGCCGTTGCCTGCGTGATTAAAGAGGGTCGCGATTGCGGAGATCGCCAGCTTGTTAGTAGCGTCCGAGGTGGTGCCGATTCCGATGCCGGCAAGGTTTTGCAGGCTCGGTATGTATGCGCCCCATGCACTACCGGAGAAAACCAACAATTTACCAGCAGATACATCCCATGCCTTCCAGCCCGGCTGCGGGATCAGGCGTAACCATGCCCCGCTGGAAAATAACGCGATACTGTCATCCCAACCGGCCCATGCACCAGTAGCACTTGCCCCGATAATATAGCGCTCGCCCTCGTTTGGTGTGGCAGGCGGCGACGCGGCTCCGACAGAATTCACGGCCAGTTGGGTCAATGCATCGATCAGGCCCAGCGCCTCGTTGACAGTTATATGCTTCTGGGCTTGCGCGGCGGCCAGATATGGCAGAGCAAGGTTCGGGGTGTTGGTCATAGGCTTTCCTTGATGGACAGGGTTTTGATCATCGGCACGCCGCGGCCCAGCGCGCCGATCTGGTAAAGGCGGGCCGCGAGACTGGTGACCGGACTGCCAAAGTCAGCGCTCTGCATTACGGCGGTGTAGGTGAAGGCGGGTGTCGCAAGGCCGGACACGGCGCGCACTACACTTGCCCCGTTCAGGATTTCCAGATCATAGGCCTCGCTGACTTCCGACATCGGCACATCGGTTAACACCCAGCCGTCGGAGACGAGCGATCGGTCGCGACGGAGCCAGCGTAGCGCCAGATCGCCATTGGCCTCGCGTCGCATGCGAAGTTGCGCCGGTGCAAAGGGTTTTAACCCTCGCCCATTCGGGGTGAAGGTTTGTGCCTGCATCAGCGGATCGGAAGGTGCGACACTGGCCGGACCGATACGCCAGTTCCACGGCAGGCCAAGATCGGCTTCCGAAGTCGAGAGGGGCTGAATGCCTGAATCCAGCATCACCACCCGTGCCCCTGCCAGAGCCGGATCACCCATGGCATCTTCGGTTCCCCGTTGCCCGCGCAACAGGCGCGTGAGGCGGTAACGTCCCGCGGAAACCAGCTCGGCGTTGCCGAACTGGATGATTTCCCAGATGCCGGCCGAGCTCTCGATGCCCAGCGTGTTGGCGCCTGCGAACAACTCCGTGTCGGTGACGCTGGTCAACGTGCCCGAGGAAAGATCGATCAGCAGTTCATTGCCAATATCAAAGCGATTGAGCGGTCCGGCAGGCAGGTCAGCGGCCAAAACACCCATGTGCGCAGGCTGGCCGATGGTGTCGAGTAGCGCAAAACCCGAGGTGGTGGCGCTACGCCAAACAGCGGCCGTGCCATACCATGGTTTGGCGAATATCGCGGCGTAGGGCCGGTGTGCGGGGACCGCATCAGACATTTGCGGCAGGTCCATCAGGGCTATATTGGCGGGCCCATAAACGATTGTGTTGGGCAGTTTTGCGGAGCGGTATTGGCCAGGTGGCAGGTCGTAAATGGCGGCATCGGTCCGGATGGCCTCGATCGATCGTGCACCTGCATCGGCAATACGGGTGATACGATAATCAACCAGCCGCCCGTCATTGGCGAGACTTACGACATCGCCCGGGTCAAGCGACAGGCGAGAGGGTGGAAGGTTGGCACTCAGCGTTTCGCGCCCGACCCAGCCCTCCATCAGAGCGCGACGACAACGACGATCGGCCTCTTCCAGAGATACTGCCAGCGGAAAGCTGTCGGAGGCCACACGCGAAGCTTCAACCGTAACCCGTCGTGCCTCAACGGTGGCTGCGTCGTATTCCTCGTCCGGGCGTACCATCTGCCATTTGAGGGCTTGGGGCAGTTCGGTTTCCTGCCCACGGGTCAGTTCCATCACATCATCGGAACCGGCCACCATGTTATCGGGGTCGACCACCGACACTGCTTTTTGGCCGCGTGTCACAAACCGGATGATCCCACCGCTTTCTACCGCATCAAACCCGAAATGCCGCGCCAACACCGAAATCGAGGCGCGCGGGCTTTCTAACGCTGCAATGACAAACCCCGGAACCACGTCTGCCAGCTCGCTCACATCAACCAGACTGTCATCAAGCCCCGCGCGCAGACAAAGCTCCCGGACAAGGGCCCCGAGGCCCACCGGGCCGAGCCGTCCGTTCAGCCAGTGCCCGAGTCGCCAGTTCGGTGCATCGGCCCAGACATCCTCGCGGGCCGGAAAGTCGGGATAGGGTCGTGCGTCCCATGTCCAGATGGCGGCCTCTCCCATGTCGATCATCGGAGCGGCGTATACGGAGCTGACCGGGTTCTTTGTCGGATCACCCCAATACCCGAGCATTGCCTCGATATAGCGACGCTGGATCGCCTCATCCTGCCAGCCCCGCGAAAAATACGGTAACGCACTTTCCGCCGACTTCGGGTCATAGAATACATTCGGCTGGTTGGTGCCGCGATCGACAGCAGGGCAGCCGAGCTCGGTGAAACGGACGGGTTTGGATTGCGGGATCCAGCTAGTGGGGGTGATGGTTTCCACGCCGCCAATCCGGTTGAAATGCTGCTGTGACCACCACGACCGGATATCCTTGGGGCGAAATATCCAGGGTTTGCTATAGGCGCCATCGGTAACGGGCGTGCGGTTTTGGGCGGTGCGATCTGCGTCCGATGCATAGAACCATTCAAAACCCTCGCCACCCTCGATATTGCTTTGGAGGTAGCCGAGATCTCGGATCGAGTTCCAACCTGCCAGTGCATCCGCGTGATCAAACACGTCGCGCCAGTCGGAAAGCGGCATGTAATTGTCGATGCCGATAAAATGGATGTTCGGGTCGGACCAGAGCGGATCAAGGTGGTAAAATACATCACCGGATCCATCCTGCGGGTGATGCCCGAAATATTCTGACCAGTCGGCGGCGTAGCTGATGGCGGTTCCGGCTCCGAGAATTCCGGTAACGTCAGCCGCTAGTTGTCTCAACGCGGTTACGACGGGATAGGTTGTGGCTCCATCGCAAATAGTCGTCAGGCCGCGCAGCTCCGAGCCGAGCAGAAAGGAATCCACCCCGCCAGCCGCAGCGCAGAGGTGGGCGTAATGCAGGATCATGCGTCGGTAACCCCAATCACCGGCGGGACCAGTCCAGACGACATTCTCGCCCGATACGCTGAAATCTGCCACCTGAGCATTACCAAAAAAGGCATCAACCTGCGTCGTGGCGCTAGCGGTCTTGTCTACCGTTCCTGCGTAATCCGCTGCCGGAGAACAGGTAATGCGTCCGCGCCATGGATAGGTGTTTTGGCCGATTGTAGCAGCATTATCGGAATACGGATTGGGCAGTGTGTTCCCCGCCGGAATGTCCATTAGCAGGAATGGATAGAACGTGACACGCAAACCGCGCGATTTGATTTCCTTTATCGCTTGCACGACGGCGAAGTCGGCTGGTGTGCCGCCATAGGCCGTGCGCCCGTCTGCATCGAGGCTGATCACATGGGCGCCCGCGCGTGTGACGCCATTCACCGCCCAGCTTTTCGGTGTTGTTACCTTGGTGGTGTTTTCGACACCGGGCACGATTTGGCAATCTCCGGCGCGCAGGTCGGTTCCGAACCAGCTAACCACCAGCGAGATGCTCTCGATGTTTGGCGCGGCCGCTTGCAACTGGTCGAGCGAGGCGATGATGTCGAGCACGGCGTTGGCGTTATGCACGTTCTCGGAGGCAGTATTGCCGTTTGTGCCACCCACGCTGTGGGCGCCGCGCGAGATTGGTTCCGTTGCATAGACAAACTCGCCAGTTCCGGGAATGAGGGTGACAGCGCGGACCATGCCCTCGGCTGTATCGGGTGCAACGACGGGGCGAAACACTTCGAAGGACAGTTGCGGTATACGATTACCGAATTGTTCGAGTGGCAATTCTTCGAACATAACATAGGCCGTACCGCGATAGGCGGGCGCATTACCTGTGCCCATTTTGGCCTCAATGAACGGATCCGGTTGTTGAGCCTCATCGCCGGTATAAAGCCGCCAGGTCGCGCCGGAGAGATCGAGTGGTTTGCCATCTGCCCAGATGCGCCCGATGCCTGATATTGGCCCCTCGCATAGGGCTACGGCGAAGGAGGCCGAATAGAGATAGGCGGTCGTGGTGATTGTTGGCCCACCGCCTTTGCCGCCTCCTTGCGTGGTTGTGTTAACGGTCTCGGTGAAATCTGTCGCCCAGATGATATTGCCGCCGATACGCATGCGTCCATAAACGCGGGGAATAATAGCGCCCTCGGTCGAGGTGGTAATTTGCAGGTTTTCGAGGCGCTGGCCTTCAATGCGTTGGCCGGGTGCGAGGGACGAGACAATCCAGCTGTCGATCATCGAGCCGGCAAAGGAGCCAATCGCGCCGCCGATGGTGGCGGCGGATACACCGAGCACGGCACCACCGATGCTGCCACCGATCGCGGCGCCAGCTGAAGCTAATAGAATGGAAGCCATGATTTATCTCTTGGGAAAGCGGAATGCGTAGGCAATTTTACGTTGCCAGGCGTTTGTTAGATGTTCTTCAATCACGCCGGTGCGTTCATACGCGTGGATGAAGGTGTCCGTGTTGCCGAGAATACCTACATGCTTGGCGATTGCGCCGGCGCGCATGCGAAACAGGATGACGTCGCCGGTTCGGGTTTGTGTGATGGGGATTTCAAGCATCGCCGCGCCCGCGGCTTCGGCCAGCACCTCGATCGGTCCCGCTTCGCCCCAGTCACGGGAATAAGGCGGCACAAGTATCGGTTCCGGTCCGATAACATCGCGCCAGACACCGCGCAGAAGCCCGAGGCAATCACAACCAACGCCGCGAACAGACGCCTGATCGTGATAGGGAGTGCCGATCCAGCGACGCGTTGCTTTGACGATGCGCGATGGAGTGATTTGGGCGTTTTTCACAGTACCGCCCCCGCATTGGCATCCCCTTTTGCGGCGTAGCGGATGACCGTGTTTTGTCCGGGGATATGCGGGAAGCCGCGGAAATTGATCGCATTGGTAAACTTGCTCTGGCAGGTCTCAAAGCGTTTATTGCAGCCAGCGAGGATGTCGAAGGCGTCGCCGACCTCAATCGGGCGAATGGGTTCCTCGAGCATAGTGACAATTACGTTCACGCCCGAAATCATATGACTAAGAATTTCCGCTTTGCGCCCGGTATTGGCGCCGGTGAACCATTGCAGCGTGCCAAGAGCAAACCAGCCTTCGGCAAAACCCGAGAGACCGGAGACAGCAAAGCCGCGATCCCCCGAAAGTGCCACCACCGTGCCGGTTGCCTTGAAGGTTGGATCGTTCATATCCACACCACAGCGCGCATCCCCCAAAGCCGCATCACAACTCGCCTGAAACGTCCGCCCTATGGTTTGCCCCAGCACATGGGCGAGGGAACGCATCTCGGCCACGAAATGCAGCCGCCCGCGCCGGAGCTGACCGATGGCACCGCGGCGCAGCAGCGCGCGGCTTGAGGTGTCGGCCCAGTTCACCCGCCAGATTTCCACGGCGGCGTTGTCCCAGCGGCCGTCAAGAATATCGGTCTCGGCGATGATGTCGGAGGTCAGCACGCCCTCGGCCTCTTGCGCATCGACCGATAGATCAGAGCCGGAACGAATTTCCGAGGCGGTGAAGCCACTCTCCGGTTCAAACGTAGTGCCGTCGAACGTCAGCGAAAGATCATGATCAGTGAAGCCGAAGACCGCGCCATCATTGCGGGTGAGCCGCCAGCACCAGGCCAGCGTTGTCGTGCCGCTATCAAGATGGGTTTGAAGACTCTCTGGAAACTGTTTCATCGACGGACCTCAATTAGCGGTATGGATGTGATGGAGCCGAGCCGTTCGATATCGTGGGTGACGTCGAGCTGGTCGGTGTCGAAGCGCACGGGTACGTCGAATTCGAAACCGGCGGTAATGGCGATGCCACCTGGCGGTGGGGCCGTGAAGGTGACAAGGCCGGTTGTGATGTCGACAGACCAGCCTGATGCTTGCACCACTTGGTCCAACGCCACGGAAATGGTTCCGGCCACGGGTTTTGTGATGGAGCGCATCCATGTCTGCGCACCGGAAGTATAGGCTTTCGACAATTGAAACGCGGTAGTCGCCCCGTCGCCGGTGCCAATCACCTGATCGGTTTCGGCCGGCGTTGCGGACGGCAAGCAGGATTTATAATCCCCCCAATCCTTCCAGCGAAACCCGTAGAGTCGTCCGCCTCTCGCCTCGAAAAACGCCACCACGGCGGTCAGATCATCGGCGCGGCGAATGCCATAGGCGGCATCATAACGACGGCGCGAGTTGGCCCAACTGGCATTACGCTCCTCATCGCCAGACGCCAGTTCGACAATCTGCGTGCGTCGCTCGGGCCCACCGCGCGCGCCGCGGCTGATATTGTCGGGAAAGCGGATTTCGTGAAACGCCATCTACATACCTCTCCTTCCCATAGCGACAGCGCGGGCAATGTCGGCCGAGACTTGTGTGCGCGATTGCCGGAAACTCTCGGCATCACGGGTCTGGATGTTGATGGTGATGTTATGGGCAGAGCTTTGCCCATAACCTTGAGCCTCGCGCCGAGACAGCACCCGTTCGCCCTTTTGCAGGATGGCGGGAACTTCGTCCGGCCGCAGTCCCGCCCAACCACCGCTATGCATACGCGGTGCGCCCGCAAAAGCCATGGTGGGCACCATTCTTTGCGGCGCGGCCCCACCGACCATGCCACCGGCGTGCAGCACCGGTGCGAAAACGCTGCCGAGGCTGCCCAACGCGCCGGACAGGGCACCCGCCAGTGGCCCGAGGATGAATTTGCGCGCGGACAGTTTCGCCATATCAGCCAATAAAGAGGTGACGAGTGACCTAAAATCCAGCTTGCCGGTTTTGACGAACTCGCCGATGGCATTTTCCGCGCTGTTGAAGGCGCCAATCAGTGCGCTGCCAATCCCCTTGCCGACATCGGAGGCCTTAGTAGCGTAATCCTTGAGGGAAGCTGCAGCCATGTCCCATGCGGATTTGGCAACCTCGGCGGCAGAACGCGCGGCCCCGCCCGCACCGGTGACCGCTTGTGACAGAACTTCGGCGGCTGTGGTGGTTCCGGCAAGACCACTCTCGCCATCCTCTGCGCTCGATCTCATTGCATCGCGCAAGGCTTGCATGGACGTCAGCGGGGCTGTGGCCGCGCGGGCCATTTCCTGCGAGGACGTCACCAATCCGTCTGCGGCATTCCTCGCGTCTTCGGCGTTGCCTGCCATTTCGTAATAAGCCGATCCAGCCATAATTGCCGCATTGCCGAGCGCAAGCGTGGCGCTATCCATGCCCGGGATATTGGCAATCCCCCGCGTCATTGCGTGCAGGAAATCCGTCCACGTTTTCTGGATGTCTGCCAGCATGGTCAACCAACCCGCTTTGATCCGCGCCCATACCGACGACAGGGCCGCGCCGAGGGATTTTCCCCCGAGTTTAATGCGCTCCCAAACCTCGATGGCCACGTCTTTAAGCAGCCGCATAGCCTCGCCAAAGCCACCGGCGCCCTTAACGAGACGCCCGAACCAGTAGATCAGTTCTCCGGCCCCGATGATCAGCGCACCGATGCCGGTGCGGATCAGAGCGCCGCGCAAGGTGACAAGCGAGATCGACACGCCTTTGATACCGAGAGCGGCTTTGGCCAGCGAGATCACCAGCCTTCCTCCCAGCACAGCGGCGAAGGTGGCGGCAACGGTGGCAATCTCGCCGATATGGTTGAACAAGCCTTTGATGGCGCGCCCCAATGGTCCGGTGGTTTTGCCGATCGCCGCCATGGCGTTGGCCATTGCTTCCAGCGCCGGTGCAGCGGCCACTGCCAGCTGGTTGGAGATGCCGCGCCACAAAAGCCCCATGCGGGATAGCGCATCATTGGTACGCTCGATTTGCGCGGCGTCTCTTTCAGATACCGCGACGCCAAAATCCTGCACATCCTGCGTTGCCTGTCGCAGGGTGGCGCTGTCGATGCGGGTGAAAATCAGACCAGCGCGATCGCCGAATATCTGCGAGGCAATGGCCGCTTGCTGAGCGCTCGGGATGAATTTTGCAATTGCATCCTGAATGGTGGAAATTTTGGCATCGACAGTGAGGCCTTCGAGATCAGTTGCCGAGAGGTGAAGTTTTTGCAACGCATCTACGGCCGGACCTGTTCCTGCGGCAGCCTGAGACAAGCGCTTGGTTAACTGGATCGTAGCCTGTTCAATCTCGCCCATAGAAATACCCGCCAGATCACCGGCGCGGGAGAGAACCTGCAGGCTTTGCGTGCTGGTGCGCAAGGACGCTGCCATCTTCGCTTGTTCGTCTATGGTCTGCATGCTGGAGCGCACCATCGATATACCCGCAGCTACGGCCGCCGCCGCCATAATACCGGCGGCAATTTTGGCACGCCGTGCAAACCGCGCCAGCCGTGCATTGGCGATTTCCATCTCTCGCGAGGCCTTGCCAAAGCCGCGCTTTCCGGCCTCGCCAATGCCTTCAAACTCGGCTTTGACCTGTTTGCCGCCCACCGCGGCAAGGCGGACGGATACCCGTTTTTCAGCCATGATCCTGATCCATTTGTTCGTTAAGTTTGCGCACCATCACAGGCTCGATGGCCGGCAGAAGTTCGGCAGTGGCCATCGGGCAGATACCCAGAGCTGACCCGAGCGATAATGCCGTCACCAAGTCCCATCCGATCACACCACCGCTCGGGGTAATCCGCAACTGACCACCGAGGCGGGCAACCAGATCCCAAACCTGCCATCCCTCAAAGCTTTGTGGTTGGTTCAGGGTTTGCGGGCAGTCTTCGCAGATTTTTCCGCAGCCCCAGCAGTATTCGTCGCCCCCGCCGAAGACCCACTCGGCAAGGACGACGAGACGTTTTTTTCCTGATCCAGCACCAGACCCTTGGCGACGTATTTGGTCTGGAAAGCCTCGAACAGTGGCCAGACATCCAGCAGGGCCGATATACCCTCGGGAGTAGTTCGAACGACATTGCCATCGCAATCCCCGACGCCCTCCCAGTCGAGGGTAGCGTTTCGGGCCAGCGCTTTGGCAAAGACTAGAGCACTTTCCTCGTCGGTAGCATCCTCGCTCAAAGCGGCGACTGTCGGGTCACTGCGCGATGCCACCATCATGGCGGTGGTCAGGGGGTGCAAATGCAGGCGAACACCGTGGCCGAGATCCAGCCATGCGGGTTCATTTGAAAGATCAAGACGGATCATGTGTTTCCTCAGTAGGTTGCAATATCGTTGACAAGGGTGACGGCGCACATCTGCCCGGCGGTGGCGTCAAAAGCCGCCTGCCAGTCAAAACTGGCCTGCACGCCTTGTGGTCCTTGAATTTCGACGCGTGGACGGGGAAGATAGACGGCGTGGGCGGTGAAGGTCAGGCTTTCGCCGGTGCCGAGGTTGTAGGCGAACTCCAACTCGGCCGAAGTGCCATCCATGGCCTGTGTCATCAGAACCTGATCGGCAAACCGGACATCCATCTTGCCTGTCAGCGCGGCAATCGACGGGTCGGCCCCGTCGATGCGGCCGTCCGCGCGGATGGTCTCAATGCGGTCGAGATTATTGGCGTATTGAATGTCGGCGGAAACAATGTTGCCCAACGCCGTACCATTGCGCTTGATTGCCCCGTTGAAATGCCCAAACCGCTGCAGGTTCCAGCCGGTGGGGGTTCCGGTGGCAGAAGAGGTATCAACGGTTTCGCCCTGTGCGATTAGCTTTGCGGAAGCGGTCAACAGCCCCGAACGCTGCATTTGCCACGAAATCTGATCGAGCACACAGCCGGAATACATCGCGTAGCGCGGCACCTCGGGCATGGCTGTTTCGATTGAGACGCTCGGCAGGGTCCACTTGCCCGATGTGAATACATGCGTATAGGGTCCGGTGCCCGTGGTGACGGGATCACCAAACGCCGCCTTTAACCAAAACCCGAAGGCTTCCGCATCGATCGGCACGGCTACATCGCCGTCAGCGGTTACTGCATCCTTGATCGGGGCGAGCGGATCGCGACCATAGCCGAGTAATTCCGAACCCAGTAGTGGTTGCTCTGCCCCCAGCGAGGTGCTGGCGAACGGCATCTGCATGTAATCGCCAACTGGTGGAGTGCCATAAGTCGTCTCGAACGCAGCCGCCATCAGCGACCGCGCCCCTTGTGCGCGTGCCATATTGTGTTTCCTTTATTGTTAAGGAGAGAGATCAGCCGTTGGGTGTCATCCCAATGGGGTTCAACCCAATGGGTCGGTCGTGGTGTAGCTCAGGATGATAGGGACGATGGCCGCTTTTAGCGCCTCGGTACCTTCAACCGGCAGATCGACCGGCTGCGGGGCTTCGGCCTCGACCCAGTCGCAGAGGCCGCCAAGGGTGCGATCGGTCGTGATTGCTGTGGCTAATTCTGCCAGCAGTACATCAAACGCGGTGTCGCGGTCAGCCGGCGTCTTGCCCTGAATGATCGCTTCGATCTCGGCGCGGTGCTCGTAGTGGTAGTGCAGCGGGGACAATGTGACTTCGGGCGTGCCGGGGTCACCGTCACGCAGGATCAGCAAACCGCGGGACGGGATACGTTCCGGCAGAATCGCGCCACGCAGAATTGTTGCGTCGGGTACGGTTTCAAGTTCCGCAAGCAGCGCTTGCAGGACGGTTTCTCGGGGTGTGGGCATGGTTTCACTTACGGATGGTTAGGAGGGCTGTAAATGCGAGTTTTTGCGTCTTGGTGAAGTTTCGCGAGCGACCATTGCGAGGTGTTCGGTTATTCTTGTCAAATGACCGCTCCGAGCCCTTATGGTCTTCTTGGGAATCCTGAGCTACGTTTCTGCGAAAGTCATTTGGATGAGCCATATTATGAAGCACGAACCAATTACATTGGGCGATATACTAGCGCCTGTTGAACCCAAGAAGCCGCGCTTCAATTTCGGAGTGTGGTTGCGAAACACAGTGTATACATTGCTAAATTTCTCCCTGCAGACGGCAATTCCCGTTCTGCCCTTATGGTGGTTTTTGATGCGTCCCGATATGGACAGGGATATCATGTTGGTTCTTTTGGTGGCGCTGATTGCACTTTGGTTGTTTGTCTATCGTTGGCGACGTGCCACCAAAGCAACGCACCCCAAGGCACATCCCTTGCTGGCCAATGATCGTCAGGGATTCATGCGCGAATTGCGATTGGATGAAAAAACGGTCATTCTTGATGGCAGCAATATTTACCACTTCGGGCACGATAATGGACTAGATGCGCAACCGCTTGGGGAGATCGCGCACCAACTGCGGGCCGAAGGGTATCGTATCGTTTGTTTCTTTGATGCCAATATTTATTACACACTCAACGAACACGGTGCTTTCCTCAGTGATCAACAACATTCATTGGCGCTGCTTGAAGATATCTTTGGCCTGAGCAGAGATGAAATATATGTAGTGCCCAGTGGGGCTCAGGCGGATAAATACGTTCTGGACAGTCTGAAACACCTGCCCATATCATTTGCTGTGACAAACGATCAATTCCGCGATTATGCGGAGAATTACCCAACGGTGATGAAGGGCAATCAGTGGCGCAAAGGTGTGGTGATTTCAAAAAACGAGATCAAGTTGCTGCAACATCGGCTTCAGAAGCCAATTCGATTGAATTAGACAGGTGTAAGCGCAAGCGCTGAGTGGTTACACTATAGCGCTGAAACCGCAGCTAGCCAGCGGCAGCTTTGTCCGCAAGCTAACGTATCCTGCAGGCGGCTAAAAGATGTAATGAGTTTGCCTCGGTCCGAGGCTTGTTGTAAGTTGCCGTCAAGCCATCAATGGTTCGGGAATTTAGCAATGCGACCCAAGACAAGGCAACTCTGGGACAAGCAGAACCAACATCCCGGTGATAGATGGAGACTATTTCGCGCAGTCGGCGAAGTACTGACGCCTGAGAAAGTTCTTTATGCTGGCAGCTATGTCGATATTGCACCTTCCTTTGTCTTTCCTGATGA
>Ga0316204_10003734_pt1 | contig 29472 bp, 30 predicted proteins | sample 6monrhotite_MG_2_FD_205661 | JGI IMG/M metagenome (GOLD analysis project Ga0316204, IMG submission 205661) | Microbial mat bacterial communities from mineral coupon in-situ incubated in ocean water Damariscotta River, Maine, United States -... | ecosystem: Environmental > Aquatic > Marine >...
ATTATCAATAAAACAAGTTAATAACGTTACGATGCTACAATATAAAGTTATTGTTATGATAATTTACGTTGCTGGTGGCAATGGTTTTTCAGATTGCCTTGTCTTTCTTTCAACATCCGCACAATCTCGCCTGCTTTTTAATTCACATCGAGCTCAATCTACGTCGCGGTCCGCCCCGATTTAAGGAGGGCGAAACCTATGTTTAGCCTAGATTCCGCCGTTGACCGCGCTGAGTTCGGGCCAACACCCTGAAAAACCAAACCATTGTGCTGACTCTGGCGTTCACTCAAAACGTGAGTCGCTAAATCCGTGTTCAACGGCGGAATCTAGGTTTAAACGGTGAGCAATCGCGCCCATATTCCGTTCTCTCATCGAATTCGATGTAAAACCAATTTCTGTGTGATATTCGCACCTCCCGTGGGAAATGCGACTAGTTCTCAGAAACTTTGTGCCCCAAAAATTCACCACTGCAGATAACATGCCATGAAAAAAAACATTAAAAATCAATGCTGTAGCGTGTATGCGTGGAGCGCGCCTAACTTGGTGTGCGCCATTATAGTGCGCAATAACAGCAAAAGCACTATTGTGGTGCGCTACTGAAACAGCACTTTTACGCCATCAACGTATTGGTTTTCTTTGGCTGTGCTGGTCAATTGTTCTACGAGTAAAGTGCCTTGTTCTGGGGTTTTAATACTTCCAAGTGGTAATGTTAACTCCACATGGATTTTGCCGTCCAGATAATGAAGCGTAATATTTTTAATATCCGTCGGTTTTATTAACGGATCCCAATGTTGATGCAGCGCCTGTATTATTTCTTCCCGCTGTGGCAATCCCTCGCTGTGTACGACGGTCTCATCATCTTCGGGATCAATGTGTACCATGACATCGGTAACTTCGTCTACATGTTTTATGAGTTGTTCGCGTACTTTTTCACCTATAAAGTGTCCTTCCGATACGCTGAGTTTCGGTGGCACTAATATGTGTACATCAACCAGGGCGTCTCCTCCCATTCGGCGCGAGCGCAGTGAATGCAATTGTTTTACCCCGTCTACTTTGAGGATCGTCTCGTTAATGGTTTCTACCGTTTCCGGTTCGAGGCCGGTATCAACCAGTTCCCGAATGCTTTGCAGGCTAAAGCTCCATCCGATTTTTATGATGATTAAGGCAACGCCAATAGCGGCCACTGCGTCAAGATATTCAATGCCAAGTATGGTTCCGCCAACACCAATCAATACAATGAGGGAAGAGATGGCATCAGAACGGTGGTGCCAGGCATTAGCCCGTAGAATATTGGAGCGAAACTTGTCCGCAACCCGAATCGTATAGCGGTATAAAAATTCATTAGCGGCAATGGAGATGGCTGCGATGATGATGGCAAGATAGCTTGGATGTAGCAGAGATTCGGGTTCCATGATTCGTTGCACGGCATCCACTGCGAGCCCGACAGCAACCACGATAAGCAATAGGCCTAAAACAACAGTTATGACGGTCTCGATGCGGCCATGGCCATACGGGTGGTTGGCATCTGCCTCGCGGCTGGTATGTTTTGCCGCAATGAGCACCAAGCCATCACTAATCAGGTCGGATAGTGAGTGGATACCATCGGCTATTAGTGCCTGAGACTGGCTGATATAACCAAATACTATTTTTATCACGGATAGGAGAAGATTGGTTAACGCGCCTACCAGGGTCACTTTTTTAGTTTGCTGGTATCGGTCCTGGGCCTCGGGGGTATCGTCCACGGGTGCTTCGGTGTGATGATGGTGATGTCCGTGGTGGCTAAGACTCAAGGCCGTTAACCTCAATCATAATGGTGATTTCGTCATTGTCCTTATTGATATCCAGAATTTTGTGACCGTTAATTCTGCTCCAGGTAGGAATGTCATTCACGGTTCCCGGGTCGGTGCAAACCACCGTCAGCACGTCACCCTGTTTTAACTCTTTCACCATATTTTGGGTGCGAATGACGGGAAGTGGGCACAAAATGCGTCTTGCATCAAGATGGTGTTCGCTCATGGTAATAACCTTATCTGGTTGATGGAGGGCGTGAGGCGGGCATTGATTTAATTACAGGTACCAGGCGTTCGGAATGTCATCTTTGGGCAGGGGTTTGACCTCCAGTGATTTGGTTTCGCCGTTCATGAAACAGATGTTCACGTTCACCGTGCTAGCCTCCCGGCCTTGAGAATAACGAGCCAATAGTTGTGCCGCCAGTTGCAGGTCATCTTCCTGGACGGTGCCATCGATTAAGGCGAGCGGCCCAGCATGACTGGTGGGGTAGAGGTGGATAAATTCTTTACGGTAGCCCTGCATGAATTTGGTTTCGCCTTCTTCGCGGCTGATAATGATTTTAAAATGTTCGCGTGGTCTCAAATGCCGCCCAACTTTCAACAGCATTATGTCATCCAGCTCGTATTCCCGTGAGCCACGATTTTTCCATAAATCACTAAGCTTACTCGAATACGCCGCGTCAGTAAGAAAGCAGCAACCGCCTGCAGGTTGGGCATATTCTTCAATACCAAATTGGGCTGCCAGCGCCATTTGAGGCTTGCGGGAGCGGCCATGGAAGTCATAAAGTTTTTCGCGGTCAACCCACCCTTCGCGTTCGGGTAAGGTCGGTGGCAGTTTTTTTGCGCACAATGGCCGCAACAATAAATCGCCCGCGCCGGATTCCCTTTCTATTACCGGAAATGTATCGCGCCGTTGTGACATGGGGCGTTGTCCCATCACTTCACCGGTAATAATGAAGTCAAAGTCGTTTTGTTGCAGCCACTCGTAGGCTTTGCCGACCATAAACCCCTTGCAATCCAGGCAGGGGTTCAGGTTGGCTCCGTAGCCATGTTTGGGATTCATGACCACCTTTTTATAGGGTTCGATGACATCCACAATATGTAATTTAATGCCGAGCTGTTCAGCCACCCACAAGGCGTTATTGCGCTTGGGTTTGCTCTGGTCTTTTTTGCGGATGGCATGGGTGTGGCCTTCGACGCAAAAACCGGTAAAGAAATTAATGCCTTCAACATGGACGCCCTGTTCGATAATGGCTTTGGTTGCAAGCATGGAGTCCAGGCCGCCAGAAATTAAACTGACAGCTTTGGGTTTGTTCTTAGTGGCTAATTTGGGCATGGCAGTTATCGGTGTATTGGTTGTTTGCAGCTATGATACGGCTATTTTGAGTTAATCAAATTGTTAGGATAATTGGGGTGCCGTGCTTTATAAACCGGCGATGATAAAAAAGCCCGCCTATTTTACCGCATATCCGGTTGTATTGCTCGTTTGGGTTTGTTGGTTCTGAGATTTAGGGTGGCAGGAAGTTGTTATCGGTTGCGCGCAGAGGCTTCCAGAAGCCTCTGTCTGGTGTGGGGGAATTACTTTAAGTGAATGATTATTATGGGTATAAAATCAACTTTACCTGCGCTAGTGTTTGCGTGAGATGAAATAAGGAAATTCACCACTGATGGGACGAACATTTTTTTGGCCATACAGAGCCGCCGGGGCCACAGCAGGTTGCAGGGTATCCAGCTGGCGCATGGTCTGTAGTAAATCCGTAATGGAAACAAAGGATTGTGCGAGCCGTTTGTAGGTGCCTGAAATGCTATGTTCGATTACGTCGGATAGCTGCCCATAAGCGCCGCTGCCTAATTCCACAAAATAACGTTGATTGACGCGTTTGCGTTTTGCTCGACGGGGGAAAAAACCAGCATATAACAGGCAGATATCAGCGACTTCGCGCAGTTTGTCGTGTTGTTGTTGGCCGGATGAGAGCAGGCCATTGATATAATCCATTGCGAGCATTCTTGCGGCAATGTCAGGTTTGCTCAAAAAACGCATTAGCAGAAATACCAGGTAACTTTGTAACTCTTCGTCGAGGAAATAGTTGGCAGCACTTTCAGCATCGCAGATTAATGAGTGCCATTGCGCTGTTTCAGTAGGATGTATAACCAGCCGAGTTGTCATTAAAGCCCCCTAAATTATTGTGCCTGACTAACGTTAAGCGTAACAATAAGGTTAACTAGTTGTTGTGGTTAACTTATTTAGTATTTAGGGTATCGGCAAGCTCGATTTGTTCCTTTAACGTTTTATTGTATCCATAATCACAGTTTATGAGCGTTAGCGAATTTTGCCTTCAGTGCCATTGATGAGGTTTTGGATATTGCGACGGTGGCGGTAAAGCAAAAATCCGCTGATCACGATTGACATTAACACTAGCGCAACATCAGCCTTAAGAAACAAGAAAAACAGTGGTGCCAAACAAGCGGCAGTCAGCGCAGCCAGTGAGGAGAATTTAAATAACCAGGCCATGGTGGCCCAGGTTGCTATTAGCGCCACACCCACTTGCCAGGAAATGGCGATAATAACACCAATCGCCGTGGCGACACCTTTCCCACCTTTAAAGGCGAAAAAAATGGGATACAGGTGCCCCAGGAAAGCGGCCAAACCAATAATGGCTAAGTTGGCATTGGGTTCGTGTAATGCTTGCGCAATGAGCACCGGCGCCAGGCCCTTGATGGCATCTCCCAGCAATGTAATCGCCGCCGCTTTTTTACCGCCGATACGCAGCACATTGGTTGCTCCAGGGTTATTAGAGCCTTGGGTGCGAGGGTCAGGTAACCCCATTAGTTTGCTGACGATGATGGCGGTGGACAGCGAACCCATTAAATAGGCGGCGCAGGCCAGGCTATAAAAACTTAAAGTCAATTCAGGTATGAGCATGGTGTGATTAGAGTATTAATCAAGTTGGATTAGGGGCTATTAAATCGTTATAGTGTGTCTGTTTTTTGGTACTTTAGTTAATAATTCGTCTGCATGGAAAAATGAATGGACATAATTTACCTCAACGATTTGGAAATCGAAACCATTATCGGCATATTCGACTGGGAGCGTCGGGTTAAACAGAAAGTTCGTATAACGCTGGAAATGGGGGCAGACATCCGCAAAGCCGCTGCCAGTGACAACATTGACGACACTTTAAACTACAAGTCAGTAGCGAAACGATTAATTGAATTTGTGGGCAGCAGTGAATTTCAGCTGGTTGAAACGCTCGCTGAGCGTATTGCAGAAATCGTAATTAGCGAATTCAATATCCCTTGGGTGCGGTTGCGCATTAATAAGCCGGGGGCAGTACGTTACGCCAGTGATGTTGGCGTTATTATAGAACGCGGCAGTCAAGGTTAGGTTTATCATAATGGTTCAAGTATACGTAAGCGTTGGCAGCAATATTGAATGTGAGCGAAATATACGCTCAGGCATATTGCATCTGCGACAACGCTTTGGTGAACTCGCACTGTCTTCGGTTTACGAAAGTGTTGCCGTCGGATTTGAAGGCGATAATTTTTATAACCTGGTGGTGGGGTTTGAAGCGCGTGATGCGTGGCAACTTAATGATATTCTTCATGAAATCGAATACTCCCATGGCCGGTCAAAGGGCGAAAAAAAATTTGCTGCCAGAACCCTGGACATGGACTTGTTATTGTTTGGTGATGCTGATTTAAGACCAAAAGGCCTGGATGTACCCCGTGAAGAGATTGCGCGGTATGCCTTTGTATTAGGCCCGCTCGCAGAAGTAGCGCCGCAGGCGCTGCACCCGATACTGAATATCTCTTATCAGGACATGTGGCTGTCCTATTGTAAAAACTCTCCTACAGAGGCTGATTCCATATGGCCTGTTTCATTTGTCTGGTAACCGCTAAATATTTAAATATCATATACTTAGCTTTACTTTTCACGGCAAGCTATCCCTGCTCAAAGCAAAAACTGGTAAATTTTGTCTAACGCCTACCGATATATAAATCGGGTACAATGCACGGTAGACGGTTACCTGGATAATTCTGTACCTACCTATACGTAGCAGGGCACCTATAATTCATAGGATCAGGTATTAATACATTGGGAAATTTGCAATATTGGTATGTACGACGGTAATGACACAGTGAACTTGCTGGCCGAGGAGTCAAAACCGGAACAGGCAACGGAGCCGAAGGCACGTATATTAATCGTTGATGATTCTGCAACGATCCGTGCCACGTTGTCGCGTGCCGTTGGCAATGAGTTCGAATCCATTGAAGCCACCAACGGCGAAGAAGCCTGGGTGTTGCTGGAGAGTGATCAATCCATTGATTTAGTGGTCACCGATTTAGATATGCCGCACCTTGATGGTTATGGCCTAATCAAAAAAATGCGGGCTCATAACCTTAGCCGCTTAAATAACATGCCGGTTATTGTCGTGACTGGCGCCAATGATACGGAGGCAAGGGAGAAGGCTTTTATTACCGGAGCAAACGATTTTATTGCCAAAACCAGTGACCATGTGGAATTCCTGGCCCGGGTGCGGGCACATCAAAAGCTAGCGCAAACCATCCAGGAACTGGAAGAGAGCAGGCGTTTCCTGAAAGAACAAGCCAATACTGATCCATTAACGAAGCTGGCAAACCGACGCAACTTTTTTCAGGTGGCGGCGAGCAGTTTGTCGCAAATGCAGCGCCAGAGTGAGCACTTCAGTATTATTATTCTGGATATCGATCACTTTAAACGCATTAATGACACTTATGGCCATCAGGCTGGTGATCATGTGTTGCTGGAGCTGGCCAAAGTGTTGCAGAACGCGATTCGGGAAGGTGATGCGCTGGCACGCATGGGTGGCGAGGAGTTTGTGGTTGCCTCCCCATACACCAACCGGTTAGCAGCCATTGTTTTGTCTGAAAGGCTGCGTAAGGCCGTTGAATCTGCCGAATTTGTGTATGAGGGGAATCGTATTCCGGTGACCATCAGCCTGGGAATTGCCTCCATGACCAAAGGTGGCGACGATGTTGATAAACTGCTGGCAGTGGCTGATTCCCGCCTGTATCTTGCCAAGCAAAAAGGCCGCAACCGTATTTGTGCGTCGGACAAAACCAGCCGTGCCGATCGTTTAATGGATATGGATATGGTTTGCCCCAAACTGGATGAAGCCATTACCATGATCAAGCATGGCAATACATTCAGGTTAGTACCCCACCTCTATGAAATAACAGAACAGTTAATCCCCATTCTGGAATTGGTCAATCAGGAAAATATTGAACCAATGTTGGATATTGAAGCCATTAAAAAGGCATTCGAGTCACTCAATAAATAGGGTTGCCTGGACTAGGCATTGCTTCGTTATATCATCGTTTGGTCCAAACCAGGCTGCGGTTGTTAACCGGCATGGTGTAATCATTTTGAAGTTCAAGCCCCTGCTGCGAGGCGAGTTTATCCAGGGCTTCAAAATCACGAATTCCACTGTTAGGATCGCGCGCTTTTAACCATTGATCAAACCGTGCATTGCTTTCGCTGGTGTAGGCGCCGTTATAATTAAACGGACCATACAGACAGAATTTAGCCTGTTTTTTTAACGCCGCACCCACTCCATTGAACATCTCGGTGACTTCCACCCAAGACATAATATGTGCCGTATTCGCACTAAAAATGCCATCAAAGGCACCGTCTGGCCAGGAATGTCTGGCGACATCCAGCGCCAGTGGCGGTAAAACGTTATTTACGTTGGCGTCGCTGATCCAGGCCGTGATGCTGGCATGATTTGCTGTAACGTCACTGGGTTGCCACAAAAGATGGGGTAGCTCAGCGGCAAAAAAAACAGCATGCTGGCCTGAGCCGCTGCCGATCTCCAATATGGTGTGGGCAGCGCTGAATTCTTTTGTGAGCACCTCTAGCAGCGGGAGTTTATTCTCTTCACAGGATTCTGAAAATAGTTTCATATTTAGCGCCATGGTGTTGGGGTGATTGTCATGTTAGCTATTGAGTGAGCGGCCACCATCCACATTGATGACATGCCCGGTCGTGTAAATACCATCGCGGATTAGAAATAATACCGCGCTGGCAATATTTTTTGGTTCACCACGGCGTTTTAAAAAGGTGCGGGAAATAATGCGTTGTTTGGTAACATCATCAATTTCCGTTTCTGGCCAAAGGATCGCACCAGGTGCCACGGCATTAACACGAACTTCTGGCCCCAGTTCACAGGCCATTGACTTGGTCAGCATGACCAGCCCGGCTTTGGCAATACTATACACGGGATACCGTTTTAGTGGCCGGTCAGCATGCACATCGGCAATATTTACAATACAGCCACGTTGTGCTTTTAAATGCGGTGCTGCAGCCTGTGATAAAAAAAATGGAGCTGTCAAATTGGTGCCAATCAGGTCGTTCCACTGGGATTCTGATATGCGACCAACCGGAGTGGCGTAAAAGCTGGAGGCATTGTTGATAAGGGCATCCAATTTGCCCCATGCCGCAGTGGCTTCTTTGATAATTGCTGGTAATTTCGTAAAATCCATCAAATCCGCCTGAATTAATATCACCGAATTTTCACGCTGAGTATTAAGTTCGGTTTGTAACATAATCGCTTCTTTACGGGATGAGCGGTAATGTAAAATTAAATTGGCCCCTAAAGCATGCAGGGTTTTGGCTATACATGCCCCAATTCGCTGTGCTCCGCCGGTGATTAAAATCACTTTTCCGGATAAGGTCGTGCCTGATGTGTTGTCTGGTAACTCTGTGGTATTCTCCACGCCTTTGCCCCTTTGTGGTCGAATAATGACACTGTAACCTAAAGTTAACCGAAACTAAAAGGTCATCCACCGCTAACAGCAGTCAGAGATATGAACGATAAGTTGAGAGATGCGAATTCGTTGAAAAAGCAGTTGCTTCAGTTTCCTGAGCCGGAGGTTGATGCGCAACGCAACAGTCTGGCACTGGTGGCGCTTATTTGTGAAGAAATAGCGCAAGCGGGCGGTAAAATACCTTTTGAGCGCTTTATGTCGCTCGCATTAACGGCGCCGGGGCTGGGATATTACAGCGCAGGAAACCAGAAATTAGGCCAGCACGGTGATTTTGTGACAGCGCCGGAAATTTCACCCTTATTTTCCCGTTGTATTGCCCATCAGTGCGATCAGGTGCTGACCCGGCTACACCAGGATGGCGCAGCCAGCATACTGGAGTTTGGCGCAGGGTCAGGCATTATGGCGGCGGAGATATTACAGGAGCTTGAGCGCCTGCAATGCTTGCCCGAACATTATTATATTCTCGAAGTCAGTGCCGAGCTACAGCAGCGTCAACGCGAAACTATACAGCGTCACGTCCCTCATCTGGATGGTCGTGTTACGTGGCTGCAGGCTTTGCCCCAACCGCCATTTCGGGGTATTGTGTTGGCGAATGAGGTATTGGATGCGTTACCGGTGCATCGTTTTTACAAAACCCCCCAAGGAGTCGGTGAATATTACGTTGCCTGGAATGGCGAGCGGTTTGTTTGGGAATTGGGGGATATGAGTCGTGATTTGCTAACAGATTTTGTCAGCAGTCTGGCGAATGATCTGCCGAATAACTATCAATCCGAAGTTAATCTTTCGGCAGCCGCCTGGGTCGGGTCCGTGGCGGAATTCATGGGCGAGGGTGTTGTGTTAATTGTTGATTATGGCTTTCCAAGGCATGAATATTATCACGCGCAACGTACTCAGGGGACGTTAATGTGTCATTATCGGCATCGCGCTCATGATGATCCTTTTGTATACCCGGGTTTGCAGGATATAACTGCACATGTTGATTTTACTGCGGTGGCGGAAGCCGCCTGTGATGCCGGTCTCGACGTGGCTGGTTATAATTCCCAAGGGTTTTTTCTAATGGCAAATGGGTTGGAGAAATTTGTGGCCTCGGCGGATATTAACAATCCAGAATATGTACGAACCGTTCAGCAAATCAAAACCTTGACGATGCCCCATGAGATGGGTGAGTTATTTAAGGTAATGGCATTATCAAAAGCGTATGACGGGGCGTTGCAGGGTTTTCAGTTTCAAGATCTGCGTGATAAATTGTGATGGTCGACAAAACAGGGCACCTGCGTGGTTGTTGCTTGAAAAAATCGAGCATGGCCCCTGGCTTAATTATTAAAATAGCTATCTTAAACCGTTGTTTAATAAGTATTTATTAATGACCGTTGTTTGATAATTATAGCTTAATAATCATAGTTCAATAATTAATGGTTCAGTAATTAATAATTCAGTAATTAATAGTTCAATAATCCTAATTCAACATTATCCCAAGTAGACTTAAATGGACATATTTCAAACCATTGCTCTGGCAATCCTGCAGGGCCTGACAGAATTTTTACCCATCTCCAGTTCGGCGCATCTAATCTTAGTGCCACAAATCGTGGATGGCTGGGTGGACCAGGGGTTGGCATTTGATGTTGCCGTTCACCTTGGTACTCTGAGTGCCGTGATGATTTATTTTCGTAATGAAATAAAAAGCATGTCGAAAGATTGGGTCGCGTCTTTAATCACCCGGCAACACACACCCAACAGCCGATTGGCCTGGGCGGTATTGTTAGGCACTATCCCGGTAGGTTTGGCTGGACTTTTTCTTAAAGACTTTATTGAAGTTTATTTGCGTTCGCCCACGGTGATTGCCATCGCTACGATATTTTTCGGCTTATTACTTTGGTGGGCTGATGTAACTGGAAAGCGTCATCGTAATGAATACACCATTGGTTTAATGGATGTCATCGTCATTGGTTGCGCTCAGGCATTGGCATTGATCCCCGGTACATCGCGCTCCGGCGCAACAATCACGGCGGCATTGATGATGGGGATGACGCGTGAGGCATCCGCGCGCTTTTCGTTTTTACTGTCAATTCCCGTTATCATTCTTTCAGGCGGATTGGTTACGCTTGACCTGGTAAAGCAATCTGCGCCCGTTGAATGGGGGCAGATGATTATAGGTGCGGTGTTGGCTGGCGTAACCGCCTATCTGTGCATTCATTTTTTACTGCGGTTATTGGAACGAATGGGCATGTTTCCTTTTGTGTTGTATCGCCTGGTATTAGGTGCCGTATTGTTTTATTTATTTGGTTTTTCGCTGTAACACCGGTGCGCCGCGATGGTTGTCAGGATTAACGTCGTGGTGATTGTCGTTGTGAATACCGCCGATCAGAAAATTAGGGCTTGTTAGCGTTTTGTTCTTTTGAGGCTGCCCTGGCGCTGGTGGCTTCCTGGATTGTAAACACAATAGGTTGCCGGTTTAATCTCAGTATGTTGGCCATGTTCATTCGCATTACAAGCAGACCATTATCTTCAATCATGTCGATAATTTTAGGGATATTCCACAACCAACCCGCCTGATAGTAAATAGTGGCGCCAGGTTTCATGTACTTTTTAACCTGGGCAAAAAATCGTTCGTGAACTTCCCACAAGGAAGTGCTCTCCTTGTTATAGGGATAGGCGATATTGAAAATAATAGCGTCGAATTTTTCGTTATCCTTGACGGGTGCAAATAAATCCCCCTGACGTGTTTCAATTTTATCCGCAAGGCCGTGGTGTATGGCATTATTTTTGGTGTCGAGCGCGGCGTTGGCGTTTAAGTCGGTTGCAATGACTTTATTCGCTTTTTCCGCAGCAAAAATCGCCTGAATGCCCGCACCGGTGCCGATGTCCAATACGTCATCACCGTGGTTAATTTTTGTGTTTTCAAGTAAAAATATGCTTTGTACCGATGGTACGACGGTATCTTTCGTGAGGAAAAAATCCTTGCCATTGGCGGTAACCTGGTAGGTATCCGGCTTGCTTTGCAAGTATCCATAATAAATCAGCTCATATTTACCGGGATGTTTGATAACTTCTTTAAATCCCGTGCTGGGTGCGCAGGCCGCCAAGGTGGCCATTGAAGCAATAAAAATCGATATTAATAAAAGTCGTTGTGGCTTGGTTGGTTGGTTTCTCATGCAGGTCGCTTGGTTTTTCATAAAATGTTGACTGCCGTATTTAATGGCGCTCCAGTTTAAGGTGAGTTTACGCTTTTTGTGGTTTTAGGTGTTGTTTTAATACTAAATGCTAATAAAGTCTTGATTGTATTACAAAGTGCATAGGGGGGTTGGTTGTAAAAACCAGCCGTATCGCTGGCACTCATGCTAACATGCCCGACTGGTTCACCCTAAATAATACAATGAATTGTACAAAATGACAGTGACAGTAATGGGCACTGAAAACCTACACTTAATAGGGGCCGGCGCTGCGCTTGCTTCCGCATTTTTGTGGGCGGTATCGGCAGTGCTATTCCAGCAGGTTGGCCGACATGTTCCCGCTTCCGCCATGAATCTGTTTAAAGGGATCGTCGCCATTCTTTGTATTGGCGTATTATTGTTGCCATCGGGCATTGCTGATATGAGCACTCGAAGTGCAATATATTTGGCCCTTAGTGGATTGGTGGGGATATGCCTGGGTGATACCTTGTATTTTTTAACCATTAATCGACTGGGTTCACGGCTAACGCTGTTAATAAGCAGTCTGATTCCCGTGGTGACTGCTGTAATGGCAGCGGTGTTGTTGGGCGAGCGCATTAGCGGTGTTTCCTGGCTGGGGCTTTTGTTAACCATAGCCGGTGTTACTTTTGTGCTGTGGGATAGGGTGGCTGATAATACCGGTCTTACGCAATGGCGATTAGGGCTGTTTTTGGGGGTATTATTTGTATTGGCTAATGCTTTAGGTATAATTTTCACTAAAGTGGGTGTGCAATCGCTACCAGCGCTTGATGCGACGTTCATTCGTACTGCATGGGCCGTGGCGGGATTAACGTTCTGGGGGTTGGCCAGCCGATCATTGTTTAACTGGTGGAGGCCGTTGAAAGACCGGGCAACACGTAACCGCTTGCTGGTCGCGTCCATCATCGGCGCTTTTATTGGTACCTGGTTATCCATTGCGGCGCTTAAATACACGCATGTGGCGGTGGCGGTAACCTTAAATTCAACGAGCCCATTATTTATTTTACCGATCGCAGCCTGGGCGTTAAAAGAGAGAATCTCGGTGCGGGCGATTGGGGGAGCGTTGCTTGCAGTGGCAGGCATCGCGTTGTATTTTTTTAACTTAACGGAAGGTTTTTAAGTATGGAATATAAAGGGCGAAACAGTAATAACGGTCATAAGGTAATGACTATCATTATATGTGCTATTACGTTATGGCTTGGTTCAAATTCGGTATATAGTAAAGAGTTGCTTGATGTGCCTGTTGGGATTTCCCCGGTAATGAGTTCCGCGGCAATGTTTATTGCCAAGGAGCGGGGTTATTTTGAACAGCAAGGCCTTAATGTCATCATCAACCCCTTTAAGGCATCAGGCGCCAAGATGGTTCCATTTTTGGCTACTGGCCAGCTATTGGTTGCTGGCGGAAATATTAATGCCGGTATGTATAATGCGATTGCGCACGATATACCCATTAAAATTGTATCCGACAAAGGTACCGTCAGCCCCGGGCATGGGTATTTAGGGCTCATCGTGCGTAAGGATCATGTTGATAGCGGGCGTTATAAAAGCTTTAAGGACTTAAAAGGCATGACCATGGCGGTGACGGCCAAAGGCGTCTCGCAACAGATCGTAACTGAATTATATTTAAAGAAGGCTGGTTTAAAGCCGGATGATATTAAACTGGTGTATCTTGCCTATCAGGACATGAATATTGCCCTGGCGAATAAGTCCATTGATGCAACGGTGCAAATAGAGCCTCTGGTAGCGGCTGTAGTGAGTAAAAATATTGCAGTGAGGGTGGCGGGTAACGATGAAATTTATCCCAACCAGCAAAGCGCGGCGATTTTTTATTCCCCTGTCTTTATTGAAAAACATCCGGAGCAGGCAAAAGCATTTATGGTGGCTTATGTGAAAGGGTTGCGGGATTACAATGACGGATTTGAGAAACAACAGGGTAAGGATGACATTATTGATATCCTCACCAAGCACACCCGTATTAGAGATAAGTCGGTTTACCAGAGTGTCGTACCGGTTGGGTTAAATCCTGATGGAATGGTTAACATGTTGAGCCTCAAAAGCGATGCACGTTGGTATACGGACAAAGGTTTCATCAAGCACTTACCTGACATCGATACCATTGTGGACCTGAGTTTTGCCAGGCATGCAGTCCAAGTGCTTGGACCTTATAAACCATAACGTTCTCTGGCGCCGGCCGCAGTTGATCTTCGGCGGTAAGGTGTTGACAGTCAGTAACCGATGACGCGCGAGTTGAAAAACTCGCTAAATTAAAACGGAGTGTTTTTATTTCCGATTATCCTCAGATAACCGCCAGGCAGTTGTCGATTACGTTTGATAGTAATGGCACACAGCAATGTGCTTATAAAGATCTGGATTTCTCCATCAACGCCAGGGAGTTTTTCTGTATCGTTGGCCCGAGTGGATGCGGTAAAACAAGTTTGCTCAGAACCATGGTGGGGCTTGCAGCGCAAACCAGTGGTGATCTGGTCGTCGCGCCAAAGGAGGGTGGGCAGGCGGCTGATATTGGTATGATTTTTCAGGAGCAGGGACTGTTTCCCTGGATGAGCGTGAGGCGAAACGTGTCGTTTATTCTGGAAAACAATGCCAATATAGAAAAAAGTGTGATTCCGGAAACGGTTGACGATATTTTGCAAAAAGTGGGATTAAGTCAATACGCCGATTTTTACCCGCACCAACTATCCGGCGGTATGAAGCAGCGTGTCAGTATTGCACGAAGCTTCGCTAACAGGCCCGATATTTTGCTCATGGATGAGCCGTTTGTTTTTCTTGATTTTCAGGCGCGGCTTAAGCTTCAGTCGTTGCTGTTGTCATTGTGGCAAGTGAACCAAAAGACGGTGGTGTTTGTGACTCACGATATTGAGGAGGCTGTTTTGCTAGCAGATCGGGTGATGATTATGTCGGCAAGCCCTGGCACCATTAAAGATATTGTCTCAATTAATTTGCCGCGGCCAAGGGATATTTTTGCGCTCAAGGCATCGCGCGAATTTTCTGAATACGTAAACGGAATTATGCAGGTTCTTAAAGGCGAGCTGGGTTTGCCAGAGCTACAGTGATGAGTCAATCTCAACTTGATTTGCAACGGTTATTGATTTACACGTTATCGCCGGCAGCGTTGTTGCTGCTATGGGAAGTGCTGGCCCGCTCCGGGGTGATCGATGCACGTTTTTTCCCAGCGCCCAGTAGTATTTTTTATCATTTACTGTTTGTGAGTCCCGGTGAGGGCATCTTCACGGATATACTTTATAGTGTCTACCGAATCAGTGTCGGGTACGTGATTGGGTGTGTTTTCGGCGTGACGCTAGGAATCGCAATGGGGTTGTCCCGCGTCGCGCGATTGATATTGTATCCCGTCATTATTGCGACCTATCCCATTCCAAAAATTGCAATTTTACCGCTTATTATGTTGATTTTTGGTATTGGTGAGATGTCCAAAATTGTAGTGGTTGCCATTGGTTGTTTTTTTCTGGTGTTAATTAATACCTTGCATGGTGTTGATAGCCTGGAAAAAATATACCGGGATGTGGCGGCAGTTTATAAGATTACCAAGCGCAGTTTTATTTTCAGTATTGCATTTCCCCGTGCTTTGCCGTCAATTTTTACGGGGTTAAAACTGGCAATTGGTTATAGTCTTGTCATTGTTGTCGCGGCGGAATTTTCCGGTGCGAATAAAGGCATTGGTTATTTGATTTGGCAGTCGTGGGAAACGTTCTCCATTAAATCCATGTACGCGGGCATATTTGTGATTGGCTTGCTGGGGTTTTTGTTTTCGTACAGCCTCGATCTGCTTGAGCGACGCTTGATTCCCTGGCTTGAAAAGCGCTAGTGGGTAATTTGCTTGCAAAGAAACTCTATTTTCAACGGCTCTAAATAATAACGGCCAATGTTCATTGGCCGTTATTTAGTTTGCTTGGGCGGTTTGGTAAACGGGGTATTTCGTTAACCAGCGGCGACTTTTTGCGGCGCTCGCATAACCTCGTTAAATGGCATGTAGTCGGGATTAAAAAACTGTGTGGCGACTTCGTCGGCAAAAAAGCGCCCAAGTTGCGTTAACCATACGGACTGATTGTCTTCCTCCAGCAAATTTAATTGCTTTAACCAGCTAATTTCATCGGTAAAATAATCATTGATGGTTTTACCGGTGCGCTCAGTGAATTGTTGTTTGTTCACTTTCATGTTTTTAAGCGGAAGAATGAAGCTGCGGCGTATCTCATCATCGTCTGTGCGTAGTTTACCGCGGTTAATGGCCACTTTTCCCTGGTCAATCAGCGAATAATAGTTCTGCAGATTGGCATCGCCCACATTGATGGCAAATACTCCGCGCAAGGTGGACCAGGCGGAAACGCCAACGCCAGCCACGTCAGCGAGATCGGCTGCCCAATCCCGAAGATAATGTGATATATGTTCGGCTTTACGTGCAAAAATGCGTGTTTGGTATTCATGATAACCGCTGCGCTCAGCGATAAGTATGCCCAGGGTCTTCATTAACAACACGGTGTCAGTGTCAGGGAAGCGTTCCGGATGTTTGTTCGCTTGGACGAGGATGTTGCCCTGGCGGTCGCCATGTTGCTTGATGCGCAGTCGATAGAGCTGAAAGCCCTCGATATCCAACGACACGGTTTCCAGCATGTGTTTCACCCACATTTCGGTGGTCTGGTTTGGATAACCGTAAATCATATCGATAAATATATTGTCGATACCGGCATTGCGCATTTGCTTAATGGAGGTCAGGGTATCGTCGTGTGTATGCACCCGACCCATGTAACGTAATATATCATCGTCAAAGGATTGTACGCCCAGGCTGATGCGGTTTACTCCGTAATCTTCCATGACACGCAGGCGCTCGAACCCCTCTTTGCCCAGTAAGGTTCCCGGCTCTGCTTCCACTGAAAATTGTGTGCACTTACTGAGGTCATAATGGGTGTTGTACATTTTCATGAAACGTTCCATTTGACGGGCAGAAGGGTAAGTGGGGGTTCCTCCACCAACCAGTACTGATTGCACCGGAATGGCATCGACGCCAAGGTGTTGTTTGTAGAGGATCATTTCTCGTTCAAGGTAATCCAGGTATATGTCTACTTCTTCGGATTTACTTTTGGTTTTTGTGATCCAATGACAAAACGTGCAGCGTGAGGGGCAAAATGGGATATGAGCATACCCTATGAGGGGTTTTGGTGGTCGTTGCTCGAAGTTTTCAAATAAGGGTTTTTCGTCCATATCCGAAAACATGGTAAGCGGCGGATAGCCAATAACAGGAAAGAATTTAGCGCCACGCTCAGGCAGTATTCCCGAATCGCGAATGTTTTCAATGCCAATATCGCTCATTTCCTGTTTGGCGAGCGTGATCCAATCTTGAACTTTCATGTACTACCCCCAGAATCTGTTTTGAAAAAGGTTTTGGTGCCGCCCAGCAGCCAAAAGATGCCCTTACTATGCATTTTTCACCTTCCTGCCCCTGTATTTCAATTACGGATAGCAAGCGCGGCAAACGTGAGCCTTGGTGATATATGCGGGTTAGGCACCCACCTTACTACATCCTATTATCATTTACCGGATTGGTCTATGACTAAAGGTGCATTGTTGCACGCTTTATAGCCGTGAGACTCCAGGCTAATGCGATTAACCCTGTAACAGCGCATATCCATTGATATAGTGGGAAAAGTTCAAATTCGCTAAACCCCATGCCGTACAGGGCGACGAAGCCCACCCAGGTTGCGCCTGAGCAGTGTTCAATGCTGGTCATGTAGGATACGGAAAAAGCCACTAATATAGCGCCAATAACGCTAATAACGAAGTACGCTGGCTTGGCGTAAGGTTTTCCCCTATATTTCGTCAATATCCAGCTGAGCATCAAAGAAAGTATTGCAAAAATGAATAATGTGATGCTGTCATATTCCAGCGTCCACAAATTTAGTCCACTGCGGGGATCCTGGTGCGCAAAGGCAAGCAGGGATTTGGTGGTCATAAACTGAAGTGCCCCTATTGGCTGTTCCGGCCAGATGAGTTTAAAAATACCGGTGTATTGGAATATAGGGGTTAACACATGATTAACCATACTGCCGTTTAGCAGCATGACTAACAGCAATCCGATTATTAAGTGGATTAAAAAAACCAATGCACTGATTGGTAACCAATGAGATGTGAACGCTTTTTGCATTGTTATTGACTTTAAAGACATAATACTGGTAGTACGCGCATTTAATGCTGCGAGAGTGCGCCGGGTCTCTGAACTATTGTAGCTGGAACTGTGGCTGGAACGAAAGTAACAGCGCTATTTTGCAAATGGAATAATAATCCTAAATTAATCTTATCGGTCTAGATTAGCGATTAATTTTACCCTATGACAACTTACGCGATTGGAGATATTCAGGGATGCTACGACGAATTGCAAGCATTGCTGAAAAAAATAAGTTTTAATGCAGAAAAAGATACCCTGTGGTTTACGGGGGATTTGGTGAATCGTGGCCCGCAATCACTTGAAGTGTTGCGCTTTGTCAAATCGCTGGGAGACCGGGCGATTACAGTGCTTGGAAATCATGACCTTCACTTGCTGGCTATTGCGAGCGGCAACAGCAGGCTCAATAAAAAGGACACGTTAACCCCGGTGTTAGAGGCCAACGACAGCGTGGAATTACTCCACTGGCTGCGTCATCAACCGGTGTTTCATTACGACAAACAGCTCAATATCGCATTGGTTCATGCAGGACTGGCGCCCGAATGGGATTTAAAACAAGCTGAAGACTGCGCCCGTGAGCTGGAATCTACCTTACGTGGTGACAACCATGTTGAATATTTTTCGCATATGTATGGCAACAAGCCCAACCGTTGGAGCAGCGGGTTAACGGGTTGGGAGCGGTTGCGATTCATTACCAATTGTTTTACTCGCCTGCGTTATGTGAACCAGGAAGGTAAGCTATGCCTTAAAGCCAAGGGTTCATTGGGAACGCACACTAAAAATCATATTCCCTGGTTTCAAGTAGCTAGTCGACAGAGTATTAACAAAACCATTGTATTTGGTCATTGGTCTACATTAGGGTTTTATAATGGTCTAAAAGCGTGTGATGATGCCAGCGGTTTTTTTAACGTTGTTGGTATCGATTCAGGGTGTTTGTGGGGCGGGGCGTTGACCGCCATTAAACTGCCATTTTCAGTGAGCGGAAAAATAAAATCATATCAACTAAAATGTGAGCAAAATCAGGCACCGGAATAGCGGATAAAGTTGCGGTACCACTTCGCGTAAGAATAGGGTTAATACGGTCGGGATTTATGAACCAGGACGCACTTGAAAAATACAAATTGCTGCTGTTCACCAATAAAGCCAATTTGCTTGATACCGCAACAATATCTGACCCAGGTGCAGATGTGGTGGAATTAGACCAAACTCGGCAAGGCCGCCTGTCGCGCATGGATGTACTTCAGGGGCAGGCAATGTCAGTTGCCGCTCAACAGCGCCGGCAACTGGAATTGCAGAAAATAGAATCGGCTTTACAGCGCATTGTGACGGGTAATTTTGGATATTGCCTGCGATGTGATATTGAAATTGCCCAGCCTAGACTGGATGTCGACCCTGCAGCGACGTTGTGTGTTAGGTGTGCCAGCTCGCTTGAGGAATAACCGGGTAAGTACAGGATCGCTTAAGCATCAGCCGCTGGTAAACCGCGTAATGCCGGAATTAAATGACATTCTGAGTCGGTATGTAATAGGGGAGGCTTGGATTAGGCCCGAATAAGCGTATAATCCAACGTTAATTCAGTTAATCCAATGTAATCGCTAATGGCGTTGTAGGCAGGCTCGTTTTTAGACATTTGTTGGTGTTTAAAATGCCTGGCTGGCGATATTATTGGGGTGTCAGGCAACGTATTGTATACCCATCACGGATAGCTTTTTATCTTTTGCAGTAAGTAGTATTTTGTCTCTGACGTATGAGTGACGATGTCATGTGGTGGGTAGGTTTATCATGGCGCATTAAAATATTCATATAACAATAACTATGAAAGCGCCAGGCTCCCTTTAGATTTACTCTAAAGTTGAGCCCGTTCTATTGGCTAGAGGCGAACAATGTGGCGCAAGAATATAATACAATTTTAGTTGTCGAGGATGAACCTGATCACCGTGAATTATTATTACGCAGTTTTGGTAGTTTAGAAATACCGCATATCGTTAAGGTGGTGGCCGATGGGGAAGCGGCCATGGACTATTTGTATCACCGTGGTGACTATAGTAACCCGGAGCAAAATCCCTGGCCGCAGTTGGTTATTCTGGATCTGCGGTTAACAAAAATGGATGGCCTGGATGTGTTGCAGGCGATTAAATCCGATGCGGAATTAAAGAAAATACCGGTCGTCATTTATAGTAGTTCAACGTCCAAAAAAGATATTGACGAAGCCTATCGGCTTAAAGCCAACAGTTATTTAGTAAAGCCTACCGATGCGGAAGAAAGCGCAAAATTACTCTGTGAAATGGGGCGTTATTGGCTTCGATGGAACCAATTGCCATCATAATATTGCTTGGTCGAGATATTTCATCTACGTTGTTCACGTTCGGTGCTGGTGCTTGGTTGGGGCTATATTTGAAGGATTCAGCGTTACAGCGGCGCCTCACAAATAAAACACAACTTGCCGATAAAGGTTGTCGCCCTTGTCAACGTCAACGGTGGTTAAGTAGTGACGATCGGATTGGCGATGTTCTGCGCACTTGTCAATATACTGCATCAAGTGAAAAACACCACAAGAATGCTGGAGGCAGCACTTGATACCCACGAGCCGTTTGTGGTGTGGTAACATTGAAGTTTTTAACGGTTTTGAGGGGTATGATCATGGGGCGTCAGGTTCAATTATTTATCACTGGTGTACTTACCGTTTGCGGATTGGTTGTTTTTTCTTCGGTTGTTATTGGTGAGCAATTAAATGCCGAAATTGTGGAATTTGGCTATTATAAAAAAAACAGTGAGCCAAAGCGTTATAAGAATCCCAGCACGGCTTCAGGGTATGTGCAAGAAGGTGGTGAAGTTGAGTTAGTGCAGAAGACGGACCAAATTCCTGCGGTTAAAGGGCAGTTATTCGGGTTTAAATTTCGTGTCTCGGGGCTTGATGATATGCTGTCAACCCAGTTGGTGCTCAACGTGACTCACCCTGAAATCAAGCGCGGCAATGGTTCGGTGGCAACCAATTACAGCTACCCGATATTACTGGATGTGAAGGACGGCGTGATCGAAAACCAGGCGGGTTATAGTATGGATCATGAATATGAAGTCGTCACAGGAGAGTGGACGTTTGAGTTGTGGTATTACAAGCAAAAGATATTAAGTCAGACATTCCACACTTATTTGCCACAAGATGGCGCCAAATGACGGTGGTATTCATCGTCGGCAGGATGCTTGACCACCAGGACAATATAGGATGATGAATGCCGTATGATGATAGAATGCGCAATCTACAAAGGTATTAAAAAGCCTGATGCTTACTTGTTTGTGACGGACGACGAGGCGCTTGCAGACGTGCCACAAGCATTACTGGATATGTTGGGTAAACTGGAGTTTGTGATGACATTATCATTGGATAAAAATCGCAAGCTGGTTCAGGCTGATGTGGAGCAGGTGATGCAATTATTGAAAGAGCAAGGTTATTTTTTGCAAATACCACCTAAGGTACCAGGGGTTATTGACGCTTTAACCTAGTGTAGTGTATTAAGCAGTAAACCGTGTAGCGACTCACTTTTTGAGTGAACACCGGAGGATGCACAATGGTTTGATTTTTCAGGGTGTTGGCCGAACTCAGAGCGGTCAACTGCGGAATCTAGGTTGAACGCTATCTGGGTTTAATGTGCCACAATAGGTGGGGTCAGGCATGATTTACTCGCAATACTGCAGATAATGATTTAAGCTGGCGCTCGTTTTTGTGCGTGTTAGCGGTGACGTAAACCTTCAATAATTTTATTGTCAATTTTTTAATCCTTTTTTAATCAACAATGTAAAGTGGCCTGACTATGGAACCTATACGTCTTTCAGATGAGCTTGTTACAGAACTTCAAAACGTCATTGTAAAACATGACCCACGTGCCGAGGATTCCGGCATAACGATTCAGTACTTTGCGGCTGTGATAGGTTATTCACTCTCGCAACAATCATTTCCAGCCGATCAGAAAAAGGAATTCCTTGATCAGCTCTTTGCGTTTTCAAATCATGTGCTTGAAGACTGTGAGTCTGACCAGCCACAGGCGCCGCCGCAACAGGATGCAATAGGCAAGTGGCGCCCCGGCGACGCCTGATATGCCCGGCGTGCCAACGTTGTACGTTATAGTGGCGTTGCGATAATCTGCTTTTGTTTGATGATGCCCAGACAAATGGTGATTTATTCGGGCTGGTTCATGGATTTTCGGATTTTCCAGCAACGGTGGATATTTGGATGGCGCTCAAAATCCTTGGGGATGGTTTGTTTGTTGATATCCTCAATATGGTGTTGTGATAACTTGTCGGTATCCAGCTTGAATTTTCGATAATTAGTGGAAAACAACAATATTCCATCGCTGGAGAGCAGGCTAAGGCAGTTATTTATGAGGTCTACGTGGGCTTGCTGGACATCAAAATGATTATCCATTTTTTTGGAGTTTGAAAAGGTTGGCGGATCAAGGAAAATTAAATCATATTGACCGGTTTCGTTTTTCAGCCATTCCAGGCAGTCTGCCTGGATAAGTCGATGTTGTTTAAGATTCATCTTGTTGAGCGCAAAATTCTTTTTAGCCCATTCCATGTAGGTGTTGGACATGTCCACTGATGTGGTTTGGGATGCACCCCCCAACGCCGCATAAACACTGGCAGTGCCGGTGTAGGCAAATAGGTTCAAGAAACGCTTTCCGCTGGCAAGTTCGCCAATCAGGGCGCGAGTGATCCGATGATCTAAAAATAAACCCGTATCCAGATAATCCTGCAGGTTTACCAGGAAGTGAGCGCCAGATTCTTTGACGACTAAAACATTTTTTTCGTTATCGAGCTTTTGATACTGCTGTACCCCAGTCTGTCGCTGCCGTTGTTTGTAATAAACCTGGCTTGCATCAATGTTCAGTGCGAGGGGCACAGCGTGCAGCGCGTCTTGTAAACGTTGCCTGGCTTTATCGGGGTCGATGGTTTTTGGCGGTGCGTATTCCTGCATATGAACGTACATCTTGTTGTCGCTTTTGTAGATGTCAATGGCAAATGCGTATTCAGGCAGGTCCGCGTCGTACAGGCGATAGCAATCGATTTGTTGTTTGCTTGCCCATTTCCCAACATGTTTTAGGTTCTTTTCCAGTCGATTGGCAAACATTCTTGCCGATGGATTCAGGTCCTCAGTGGTGTTCTGTTGTGAATTTAATGGCTGACTCTGTCGCATAAAATAAGCGACATCGATGTCGAAGTGAAGGAGTTGACACGCAATACTGCCGTTGTAAAATTTATTAATGCGTTTGGCCCGAATGCCCATCGCTTTGCCCAGTTCCGGTTCGCTAGTTAGAATCGCGGCGCGCCAGCCGGGGAAATATTGCTTTAATTTGTCGCCCAGACTTTTATAAAGTGGTTTGAGTGCGTCAACATGCCCCAGGCGCTCACCATATGGAGGGTTGCATACAACCAAACCAGATTCCTGATAGTTGAGTTGTGTCATTTCATCTACCGAGCGCGTTTCCAGGGTAATGAATGGTTCGAGGTTTGCGAACTTGCAGTTTTCCTTTGAAATGGCAATTGCCATATTGTCTGAATCAAAACCTATGATGGGGGGAATCTTCGATTCGTTTAGATTGGCGCGCTCAATACTGGCATCGCTGCGCAGTTGTTCCCATAATTTGGCATTATAGGTTTTCCAGTGGCACAGACTAAAGTCTTCGCGGAATAAACCGGGGGCAATGTTACCCGCCATGCACACTGCTTCCAGTAAAAAGGTGCCTGAGCCGCACATCGGGTCAAGTAAGGGGCTGCCTGATCGAGCCATGTCGGGCCACTTGGCGCGCATTAAAATCGCAGCGGCAATATTTTCTTTCAAAGGGGCCGTTACATTTTGCAGGCGATAGCCCCGTTGGTGGAGGCTATGACCACACAAATCCAGGCTCAGTGTCGCGATGTTATTGTTCAGGTGCACATTAATTCGTATCTCAGGCGAAACTTTATCAACGGATGGTCGTTCTCCAACCCTTTGCTGAAATTGATCCACAATCGCGTCTTTCGTTTTTTGTGCTCCGAACTGAGAATGCGTGATGTTGGAGTTTGAGGTATTAAAGTCTACCGCAATGCGCTTTGTTGCTGAAAAGTAATCATCCCAGTCAATGGAAAAAACCAGCTCGTAGAGTTGTTCCGGATCATGGGCCTCGCCTGTTTTAAGTTGTAACAAAATTCGATTGGCGATACGTGACCATAGGCAGGATTTATAGGCGACTAATAAATCACCGCAAAATGCCACTCCGCCGACGGTTTCTTTTATTTTACTGGCGCCAATCTGGCGTAATTCCTCGCAAAGCAGCGTTTCAGTATATTTTGGGGCGGTTGCGAAAAGTTGATATTGTGAAGACATCAGTTGTTTGGGTCCTTGAGCGGTAAATGCATGATACTATAACGATATACATGAGTTTGGATAACGTGGGTGCCTTGTTAGGCTCCCGTCTTATTAACATTATATATTATAAAACTTCTTTATAACACGTAGGTATTTTCAGTACACGGTGTTGCGTGTTGATGACGAATGCGCCATTATGACTGTGAGTGATTTACATACGCTGGGTAAGTGTCATGTAATGTGATTGCATCGACATTTAAAATTGTTAATTGTTGTTATTCTAAGCGTGTGCTTATTTTAAGTCTGAAGTATCGTAGACGTTGGTTTATGCTTGCCTTGGTTCGGCCACTTGGGTTAATGATTGGTCGACTAGGCGTCGGGTGATATTAGTTTTCTATTGTTAATTATCGCGGAGTTGGGTTAATGATGCCAATATCCTGAAAATTACCCTATACGCATGAACTCGCGCTGAAAAATTAACTCTAATCTGGGATCTGCATGTTAGGGGAAGTCTCTCGCTTCGGGCAGTTTGAAGTTTAACTGGCTTGGGGTCTGTCGAATAGAATAGGGGAAGAAATTCCCGGTCGGATAGTTTGACACTTGTTGCATAATTGTTGTTGTGTAAGTAATCGTTGCGCTAGCATTTAAAGTGGGAGGCGAGCATTGTGTTTGATGTTGTGCTTTATGTTGTAATTTTAATGCGCACGATTCTTCAGCTACATAGCTTGCTGCAGTTACATAATGATAAATAGGGCAATAGCTGTTGAAATATCTGTTTTGCACAGAGCCTTTATACTCATCGATGCATTGACGGGCATCGGTAAGTATTGAATTTATACGTCAATGATGGATGGAGGATGCCATGTCTTTCACAGATATATTTTTAATTGTTCCGAATCATTTTGTTTCAGGCATGATTTGGTTCACTATGCTTGCCATATTTCTTTATATGGCGAGGGATTCGGCGCATGGCGCAATTAAATCTTTTAGTCGTATGCTGCACAACGCAATGCGATTGTCCTCTTTTGCCATGGAGCGTGTTGAACACAGGCTTTCTTTGCGTAATAAGGAAGTGCTCCTGGCGGCGGGAAGGGAGGCATCTGAGCGGGTTATCGAGCGCGAATTTGAACGTATTAATGCCACGGTCAATAAAGAGCTGGCAGAAACACCATCACTGCATCGAAAGCTTCAGGAAGAAATCGCCACTGTAGAGGACGCTTATAAAGAGAGCACTGAAGTGCCCCCATCACCTCCGGGGTGGGTTGCTGCCGTGGAAGCGGTCGCAAAAATTCCCTCGAAGGGGGATCCTGTCGTGGTTGATATTCTGGAAGATATACATGAATCCCTTGTTAATGCCCATAAGTCGGCTATTGAGGAGTATCGTACCGCCCGCAAGGAAAAGCATGAAGTATTAAAGGGTATGATGCCCAGCTGGCGTAAAGTACTGCATGTGATTGATGTGGCCGATAGAAATGTTATTAGTTTGCTGGAGCGTTCAAAGGTGATAGATCGCCACATGGATGATTACGAAAACATTTTGAATGGTTCTGACCGTGCAGTCCGAATGCTGTCGTCCTCTTCGTTGAATCAGTTTTTTATCTCTTTGCTGGTTTTGCTGGTCGCCGTTGGCGGCGCCATGATTAATTTTCACCTCATAGCACGGCCCATGGCTGAAATGGTGGGGGGTAACAGTATGATTGGCGGTTATCGAACTGCCGATATTGCTGCTTTGGTTATTATTCTGGTTGAAATTACCATGGGTATCTTTTTAATGGAATCGCTGCGAATAACCCGGCTGTTCCCCGCGATTGGTGCCCTTAAGGATAAAATGCGGGTTCACATGATTTGGATTACGTTTAGCTTTCTGTTGGCGCTGGCGACGGTAGAGGCGGGGCTGGCCTATATGCGTGAGTTGTTAATGCACGATGAATTGGCCACCAGCGCATTGTTACGTGGCGAAGCGGTTGCCGTGATGGATAATGAGTTTGCCTGGATAACCACGGTTGCCCAGATGGGCATGGGGTTTATTTTGCCCTTTGCGCTAACGTTTGTGGCAATCCCGCTGGAAAATTTTGTTGCATCAACAAGAACGGTTGTTGGTGTTGCCGCGATAGGCATGGTGCGTGCCCTGGCGTTTTTTCTGCGCGTGTTGGGCAATGCATTTCATTATGTTGGTATCATGATGCTGCATATCTATGATTTATTTGTTTTTGCACCCTTATGGATTGAATATAAAATAAAAGATCGTAAACAAGAGGAGCTCCCTACCTTGGTCTCGAAGGACCGACGTAAAGTGGAGCCACCGGAATTAATGAAGGAGGCATCATGATTCATTACCTGCGCATTGGTTTTTGCTATGCGTTGACAGGAGCAGTTTTTGCGTTGTTGGCCGGGTGTAACAACAACACAATGCCAGGACATGGTGTGTATATGCTCATCGATACCTCGGGTACATACACTGAGGAATTGGTGAAGGCGCAACAAATTATTAATGTGACCTTGTCAAAGTTGTACCCGGGGGATTCATTTGCCGTTGCTCGCATCGATACGGGCAGTTTCAGTGAAAAGGACATTGTGGCTAAAGTAACATTCGATGATCGCCCCAGCACCGCGAATCATCAAAAGCGTTTATTTAAAGAGCAAATAGATAAGTTCGTTAAAACGGTGCGGCCAGCCAAATACACCGATATCACCGGTGGAATCTTGCAGGCGACCGAATATCTGAATGAAAAAAATCCAGGCAAAAAAACCATCCTGATTTTTTCTGACCTAAAGGAAGAGCTGGATGAAGGTTATAATCGAGATATTGATCTTGAGTTGAAAAATTTTCGGGTGATTGCTGTAAATGTGACAAAGCTGCGCAGTGATAATTATGATCCCAAGGAATATATGAACAGGATGGATAATTGGCAGGCCCGTATCACCTCAGGAGGCGGTAAATGGAGTGTTACCAATGATATGGATCAGCTGGAAAAAATATTTATGAACAACTAAGCCGTTGATCAAGCCGGGTTCGAACCCGGCTTGATTTGTTTGTTCCTGACCAGTTGTTAATGTAGGGTTACAATAAAGCGGGTTTACCAATACGCCGGATTACTGTACCTCAACGTGCGCTGCGTTCGTTTGCTGCACTTACCTTGATGTTTCTGTCCGCAAATAAGCTACCATTAAGCTCGTTAATAGCTTTTTCCGCATCATTGCTATCCATTTCAACAAAGCCGTAACCTCTGGGTTTTCGTGTGGCTTTATCGACCATAATGCGTGCTGAATGGACTGTTCCATAGGGTTCGAACAGGTCACGCAGCTCATTGCGTGATGTTTTAAACGCCAAATTCCCAACATACAGTGTCTGAACGCCTTCCTGCCGTTGTTGAACGGGGCTGCTATTCTTTCTGTCCGTTTGGGGAATGTTGGGTTTTGCGGCTACCTTGGGTTCCGCTACCACTGTGCCAATGAAGTGACCGACCAGAAGTCCGACGAGGATCGCGGCGACTAAATTCAACGCTGCAATTTCAAAAACACTAAATAAAACATATAAAACGCCTAAAGCTACTAAGGAAAAAATGAGGCCAATGCTGTAACGCTTGAATGAAGGCAATTGTAAATTCATTGTGTAGTGTACCTATTTGATTGGTTTTTTAATTGTTGGCTAACCAGGATTTTATGTCTCCCGCATTATTATTGACAAACTTATTGCTCTGGCCAGCTATTGTACGGTGAATTGAGCATAATGTCATAGTGATGTAAACGAACCTAATGGCAGCGAAATTGCTGAATTTGATGGCCGGGTTAACCGGGTACCCTGGTTTAGCCCGAAGGATAGCGGTCTAACCGATGATTCGCGAGCCTGGTTTGGTATGAGATATCTTGGTGGGTTACGGGAAAATCAATGGATAAACACGCATCTTCGGTTGGGCCCGTTGACTGTGATAGCAATGGAAATGATTGCCCGGCCGCTATTTTGATCGCTCTGTTTGTTGTTGGGGTCGGGCGGAAAATGTGGCCCACCCCTGAAGAAGGGAGGAGGGCATTTTTGCGCGATCAACTGCAAAATTTAGGATAATCATAGGTTAAAATAATGCTTGGTTAATCAGTTGAACGCTTAAAAGCGATATAAAAGTTTGAAGTGAAAATGAAAAATCGTTATTTCGCCGTCATTGGGTGAGTCCAAAAGCGCAACACCGATTGCCACCCAATCTCAGTGCCCATTGCCTGCGGAACCTGCCTTGCGCTGGACGCTGAGATTGACTGACAATTCGGGGTTCAACTGATTAACCTGGGATAATATACCCAAAGCGATTGAGATTTAGGTGTTATAGCACGCCCCTTTTTGTTCACAGCGTCGTTGCTTCTCCTTACATAGAATGGCTATGCTGCGTCGTCGCGTCTAGCGGTAAACAAAAATGATCGCACTCTAAACACCTAAATCTCAAACGCTTTGGGTATATATTTTGTGCCGCTTAATATTTCATTTAATGGCTGATCGTTTTATTATCTGAATCCCGCTGTCGCGGTAGATTTTCTTCATCTAATTAATCGGCAATTTGTAAGGAGTGCTTGGGAATGAAAAAATGGCAATGCTTGGTTTGTGGCTTTATTTACGTTGAGGCGGAGGGCTTGCCAGAGGATGGAATCGCACCAGGAACACGATGGGATGATATCCCGGAAAATTGGGAGTGCCCCGAATGCGGTGTGTCAAAATCCGATTTTGAAATGATAGAAATCGATGAATAGTGCGATAAATAATGCGATAATTAGTCGTATTGCAGGTTCGATACTGCAGGGTGCAGGGTTTGTTTTTATGCCTATTCCCAGCGAAAGCTTATTGCGCCGATGGTTAGTAACACAATGCTAATCAGTCCTAGGGTTAATAATTGCGGTGTAATATCCATCAAACTTGCTCCATCCAGCATAATAGCGCGTGCTGCGTTGATTAGATGGGTTAGCGGGAACACCAGGGCTAGTTTTTGTAAGATCGGGTGAATGCCCTCCAGGGAAAACCAGACGCCGGATAAAAACATCATGGGCCAACTAATGAGATTGAGGATGCCGCCGGCAAATTCTTCGCTGGTCGTGCGGGCAGCGATGAGCATTCCGATGCTAATCATGCTGATAGATCCCATCATAAAAACCAGGCACAGGCTTAGGTACGAG